>Ga0193728_1001782_pt1 | contig 11071 bp, 8 predicted proteins | sample U1c1metaG_FD_143037 | JGI IMG/M metagenome (GOLD analysis project Ga0193728, IMG submission 143037) | Soil microbial communities from a riparian zone of the East river system, Colorado, United States - U1c1 | ecosystem: Environmental > Terrestrial > Soil > Riparian zone | place: USA: East River... | reverse complement strand
AGGCTGCTGTAAGCAAAGCTGCTGTAAGCAAAGCTGCTGTAAGCAAAGCTGCTGTAAGCAAAGCTGCTGTAAGCAAAGCTGCTGTAAGCAAAGCTGCTGTAAGCAAAGCTGCTGTAAGCAAGGCCGCTGTTCGAAAAGGATAATTCCGCCACCGCAGCTACTTGCATTTCCATGCGAAGGCCTCGACCGAAAGCCGGGGCCTTTTGCTTTTACCACAGCTTTCTTACAAAGAACCTTCGACCTTCCCGCCACACCAAACCCGCAAGAGTCCGCCTCTTCCCGTAAATTCTCGCAACTCCGATCATCCCTGGCTTGAGCCGGCCGTCAGAGTTCTCCATTTGCGCTTGTGCCACGTAAAAACTTGGCGGGCGTAGACCGCTAAATTTGTTTTCCTCCGCCAGCGCTGGATCGATTTGTGACGATTGTGGCGCCAGCGAATCCATTCGCGAGTTCCAGCGCTTCCAGAACCCATCAACTTGTAACCGAACGCGGGAGCCTGGGGTCAACTTGTAAAGGTCATGTTCAGAAACAAAAATGCGCGCGCGCATGAACCGCAAATCTGCGATTTCCAACAGCTCCGTCCCTTCCTGGACGTAGGATCCGAGACGGTCGGCGACACGGGGGGTAAGTACCGTGCCTGAGATCGGACTGATGATATCCAGATTCGCGTTCCTGGAACTTGAGAGTTGTTGCTGCTTAGCGGCGCGGTCAAGTTCCTGTGATGCCGCACCAAAATCCGTGTAGTGCAGATTTGCGGAAGTTGCTCGCATGGACGCGACCTGGTAATCCGCTTGGGCGCGCGCCAAGTCGGACTGCAGCGGAAAGTTACGCAACCGCATCAGCGGTTGGCCAGGGTAAACGTGCTGACCTTCACCAACATAGACGCTCGCTATCCCGCCGGGAATGAGACTGCGCACCCGTGCGGTGTGCACGGCCTCCAGGACGAAGCGGCCCTGAACAGAATCGTGCCACAGCGGCAATGATACTAAAATTGCGGCTATCGCTCCGAGGGTCCACGCAGGACGTGAACCTAGCCAGGCATGAACGCGATCTTTCTTGTCGAGATAAACAAATTTCATAAAGTTCACCAGGGTGCGGATTCTGGAGCGAAAAACTACGGCGGCGGTGGCCAGTTCCGGAATAAACGACCAATCGGGATTGAAATTTCGGAAGACGTTGCCTACAAATCTGGCCACGATGTACAAAACCGTATAACTGTAGAAGCCCGAAAGCAGCGCGTACACCACATAGCCAACCCGCCAGCGTCGCGGCACATAGGGAACTTCCACTGGCAATTTCCAGATGTGGCGTTTTATCCAGGAGGATAAATAGGCGGTGGAGTTCTCTTTCAGGTCGGACAACCCGAGAATTTCGCACATCATGTAGTAGCCGTCGAGCTTCATCAACGGGTTGAAGTTGATCAGCAGCGAGGCGATGCCAGTGATGAGCATCATCATGTACGCTACCGAATGGATGGTAGTGTCCGGCGGCGATAGCCACCAGATCACGGTGGCGACTGCGCAGATGTAAAGTTCAGCCCAGGCACCGGCCAGCGCAATTGCCAAGCGCTGGTATCGGGAGGCGGTCACCTGGCCTTCTGAAGTGTCGGTATAAAAAGCGGGAGTTAGATAAATCAGCAGGAAGCCCATGGACGGGACGCGTCCGCCATAATGTTTACAGGCGTGACCATGGCCAATTTCGTGCCAGCACATGGCTCCGACCGCCACCAAATAAAAAATTCCCACATCGCTCCAGGTTTTGGCGGAAAAATTGAAAAAATGCAATGTGTCACTGCCGATCTCACTCCAGTGCGCGATGGTTATGGCGGTCATGATAGAAAAAACCACCAAGGTAATCAGAGTAAACCACCACGTATAGACCCATGATGTGTAGCTGTGGAACCAGGTCAGGAATTTGTCGGGATTGACGGCGGGAAAAGTGATTTGCGCCAGGTCGCCGTACTTGCTTTTCTTGGCCTTTAATGTTTTTCGGCGTTTTAACGCGTCCTTCTGCATGAACAGGATGTTTTTTTCCTGAGGCGTTTTGTACCAGAAGTCCACGGCTTCGAGCGCCGCAGCAAATTCACGCACTTCCTCTGTGCTGTATTCCGATCCACTGCGCTTCGAGTAGCTCTCGGCGATCTCCGCATGGGTGCGCTGGCCGTCGAATAGCTGCGTCAATTCCCAGTTGGCGCGAGGAAAGCGGTACATGGAGTCCTGGCTGGGCACCAGCACACGTACGACAGGTTTACCTTCTTCGATGTGCTCCTTGAAGACCACGTCGGGAGGGATGCGTGGCGCGCGCTCGGAAATCAGGCGGGCCGGAATTTCCGGCAACGCCACGTCGAGGACACGGGTGAGATTCATGGCAACTGGCGGAGGCGGGCTAACGCGGTCATGCCAGGACGCAACGATCCGCGATCTCCGGACAATTCCAGAAGCACTTCAAATGTACCGCTAGCCGGATCCACAACCGGGCTGATTTCCCGGACATGCGCGACATGTTTCTCTCCGATAGCATTTGGTGAAGTAACTTCGATAATTTGCCGGAGGCGTAGTTGCCCAAAAAATTTTTCCGGCAAAGTAAATCGCATGAGCAAAGGAGCTTCGCTGGTGACCCAGAACAAGCGATCGCCCTTAGCCACTGTTTGTCCTTCGCGAACATAACGGCGAGCGACCAGGGCGGCGAATGGCGAAGTGATTTTTGTCTTTTCCAGCTCCAATTCCAGCGATTTCTCTTCCTGTCGCGCGCTGTTCAGCGATTCCTCCACGCGTTTGATGTCCCACTGGTCGGACTCCGCTTTGTATTTGGCGTGCTGCAGTTGTTCTTCGGAGGTCAGTCCGAGGGCCCAGAGGTTTTGCGCGCGTGCGTAGTCAGCCTTAAGAACCTGAGCCTCCGATTGCCAGTTTTTCAATTCGGCTTGAATGCCGCGGGATTTAGCCCGAGCGGCTTCGAGGTTAGCGGTAATTTGGCGGTCGTCTAGTTGCGCGAGCAAGGCGCCGGCTTTTACGCGCGCAGGTACATCCGAAAATATTTTGGCGATAACGCCATCACGCTGGGCGGTTAAATCAACTTGATGTTCCACAATAATGGGTCCGGACACCACCAAATTGGAATCAATGGGTTCGGGAGCAGCTGGCGGCGGAGCGGTATTCGCGGTGGTTTTTGCGGGCAAAGTCGCGGCGCTGGAGACCGACGTCGGCGCCTTATCGCTGCCACAGCCCATTGTGTGTAGGGCGAGTGCGGCCAGGGCACAATCAAACGCGCAATACATTACAACTCGCTTGTTTCGCTTTAGCGACATTCTTACCATCCCAGCCAGTACCACAATTTCGAATAGGCCCACAGCAGGGGGCCGCGAAAGAGCACGTACCCCGCCGGCCGCCAGCTGATACGAATTTTGCTTCGCCCTTCCATTCCGGCGCGAATGGTGCCATCAGGGTTACTCAGGGCCACGCGTGAATAAAAGATCGGGGCTTCGTGAACGCTTTCCGCTTTTGGACTAATCACTACAACTTCTCCATGAAAGGTGCGCGTTGGAAAGCTATTAAGCTTCACGGAAGCTTTCTGTCCCACCTGTAGCAATCCAGCGTCGTCGTCATCGACGGCCACATCGACGATTTCGCGCGAACTGTCCACTACCTCCGCAAACGTGTCGCCGCGCCCCAGCTTACGACCTACAAAATTTTCCACATGCGCCGTTGCAACGACACCGGCAATAGGAGAGCGCAATTGCGATTTATCCAACAGTGCCCGGGCACGCTCCAGTTCGCCTTTCCAGTACTCGACCTGCGCGCGCTGGGCCCCCGCGACTGAGCCATCATTACCCGCCAGAGCGCGGTTCATTTGCAGCGTAGCCGAGCCATACTTGGCTTGCGCCTCCGCGATCGCCGATTGAGCGTTCCATGTTTCCAACTCCGCGAGCACCTGGCCTTCCTGCACCTGCTGCCCTTCCGTAACCAGAACTTTGCTGATCACCCCTTCGACCTCCGGCTGCACTTGTGCGCGGTGCACCGGCGCAACCACCGCTTCGCCATCCACGCGAAGGGGCAATGGAAAAACCGCAAGAAAAAGCACCAATGCAACCACGCTGGCAGTGATCAGTACTCGCCTTCGTTTTTCCATGGCCATGAATTTTCGCTTGCGGCTGAGCACCGGCTCAAGCAACGTGATAAAAGGTACTTCCTTATACATCTGCGCATTACGCAGGGCGACAGTGGCCTGGCTAGACAGAACCTCCAAAATTTCAATGTGCGCCGGAGAAAGAAAATCCGGATCACTGCTCTCGAGGCACAGCACCCCAACGCGCCCGGTGTCGTCGTTTAACGGCAAGGCGTAAAATCCGCGCATACCGGAATCCGCGAAATATTTCCGGAACTTGGCGCGGGTCTCTTCCCGGTAGGCATCGATTTCTTCGCCGTGCTGGCGCACGTGAACTATTTCCGAAGAGAGCGCGGCCCATTGCATGACTGCATTTAATGGCGCGACCTCTGGCGCGTCGGTATTTACCTGTGTTAATCCGGTCACCGCGCTCAGCTTGAAGCGTCCTTTTTGTTCCAGCGCCAGAGCGGCGCGGTCGTAGGGGATTACAGCTTGAGGGGCGTTGACGATGGTTTGCAGCATGCGCTCGAGATTCAGAGTTGAAGTGATTTCGTGGCTTACGGCGTTCAGTGTTTCGAGAATTTCCACTTTGCGTTCGGCGATGAGCAAGCTGGCGTTATGAAGCGCATTCGCTGCCGTATCGTTCAGACTGTTCAATGTAAACAAATCGTCCTCATTGAACACCCCGCCGTCCAGTTTATTCACCACCTCTACTACTCCCACCAGCGAACCACGATCCATGATCGGCGCGGCGAGCAACGAGCTCACGAGTGGTTGAGTCCCGGAAGCATTGCGCTGTATCAGCCATGGATCCCTGGCATCTGAAATACAAACACTTTCGCCGTTGTCGGAAACCGTGCCGACCACGCTTTCGTTTGGCTTCAAGACTTGTCCTTTGAAAACCGTGGGGTCGACGCCAGCCTGATCCATCAGTTCAACAGTTTCGTCGGGGTGAAGCATCCAGATATTGACGGCCTGGGCTTGCAGAATTTCGCCGAATTTCGAAGCGATCAACGGCAGCAATTCGGCCATCTCCAGCGTCGACGAAAATACCTTTTCCAGATCGTAGAGCTGCGTAAGACGAGTGATGGATTTCAGTGCAGCATCGCGCTCATCCTGATAAGCCTGGGCCGCCACAATGGCCACGCCGCCCAAGGCAGAAGCGGGCTGCAAAGCAGTAATCACCTGGTCAGAAAGTTTTTCATTGAAAGAAAGAATTTCCAGGGCGCCTATCAGGTCATGGCCGTTGAACATAGGAAGGTAACAAAGCGATTGCAGACTCCTGCGTATATCAATGTGCGGATAATCTTCGCGCTTCAGGGCGGCGCCGGTTCGCAGTTGCGGGACCTGTTCATCTATCAAGCGTCCGAGCAGACCTGAGGTCATTGGGATTGACGAACCGTGGAGAGTGGCTTCACCAACAGTGGCTTTTGGAATCCAGCATGGAGTACTGGCGTCGCGGGCCAGCGTGTACACACTGACGGCGGCTTGCGGAAGAAATTCAACAACAAATCGCGCAAGAGCCCGCGCTCGCTGCGCCACCTCCTGCTCTGCGAGCAGAACAGAGGAGAGCGCAGACAGATCCGGAATGGATTTCTGATCTGGGTTCGACAAATTCGGCTCTCCGTCGGTGCCCCGGGGGAACCACCGGCAGGCCGCGCTCCTTGCTTTTTTAGTAAAGATTCTCTAACGTGTGCGCGGACTCTAACAAAGGGATTCAGGGGTGTCAACGAGCGCTGCCCAAGCGTCCGCAGGACGCCAGTGACTGGGGGAATAAGAACTTGGATATCGAGACAAGGACACAAGATGGGGTAGAAATCGTGAAATTGACGGGAAGACTATGCATGGGTCAACCACTAGACCGTTTCAATGCCACGATGGGTGAATTGCTACGTCAATCGCATAACAAGATTGTGCTCGATGTGGAGGAAGTGCCTACGATTGACTCGAGCGGCATTGGCATGCTGGTTCGCTACTTGACTACCGCAAAACACAACGGCGGATCCATTCGCCTGCTCAAGCCTTCCAAGTTCACCGTACAGACGCTGAAGATGGTGGGCTTATTGAATCTTTTCTCAACCTACGACGATCTGCCGGAGGCCATCGGATCGTTCCAATTCTAGGAATGACGAATACGATTGATACTCTCTTGATTGGGGTTCAGAGAAATTCGAAGACTATGAGCATGTGGGAAGAAAAACAGGTAATGGGAGCAGGTACTGGAGAAATTTCAGCTTCTAAGTGTCGCGTTTTGAATAGTTAGAAAATTTGGCTGGGAGGCCTGGACTCGAACCAGGATAGCCAGATTCAGAGTCTGGAGTCCTACCAATTGGACGACCTCCCAGCCGGGAGGAATAAAAAGGAATCGTGACACATCCGGCTGTGCCGGCAGCCACGATTCATCTTACCTAATTTAATCGGGATTGATGAGGGCGTCAACCAAAGCGCGGTGTCGTCGATAGCCGGCGTGACGACGGAGTGATGCAGCTGCGGTGGCATTTTTAATGACGAAGATATGGCGACATTCTTAGCGGTGGGGTTGGCGGAGTTGCCAATTTTTCAGGGCGCGACTGGTTTCATGCGGCCACGATCGATCGCGTACTCGACGTTGCCCCACACCACATGATTGGATGTGAAGCTCGCGGCCCACACCACAAAATGTATGGCATCCCAGAGCGGGACCAGCCACAATCGGCGGCGCAACACTTCATCAGCAACGATGGAAACGCCGACGAGCCAGGCCATTGGCAATCGCAACAACAAATACGCGAATAAGTACGAAACGCTGACCCAAGGCGCGGGCGCTACCAAAGCGGCGGCGATGATCCAGGGCAGGCCTTGCGTAAAGAGAAGCGCGGCGTAAGAAGCGGGACGGCATAAACGCACTGTGCGCGCCCAGCGCAACTGATGTTCCCAGAAATTTTTTGGCGTTTGTGCCGGGTACATGGTCGAGACCGTTTCGGAGGAAAGGATCACTCGTCCGGCGGACTTCGTGACGCGGCGGCCGATCTCGTAATCATCGGCAAGGAAGGCAGCGATGGATTCGAAGCCGCCAATTTTTTGGACCCAAGTTTTTGTGGTGACCACCGAAGCGCCGAGGGTAAATTTCACGCCCTCCGTCCATGCAGCCATCAAGACGCCGGCGAAAAAATCGCTCGCGGCCCCGACTGCTTCGAGTTCGGCATAAAGATTTTTCTGTGCAATCCCCCGGTAGAACGAGGTTACCGCGCCGACATTGGCATCGCGCAATGGCGCCACTACGTTGCGGAGATATTGCGGACCCACGCGCACGTCACCGTCGCTAAGGGCCAAAATTTCGTGCTTAGCCTCACGGGTTATGCGCGCGAGGTTGTTGACTTTTTGATTCGCGCCAAAGTGTTCGGCACCAATGAGCAGTGTGATTTGCCGCTGTGGATAGTTCGCGATCAAGTTTGTTACGACCGCAACCGCGGGGTCACTCTTCTCGTTGACGGCAAAAAGGATTTCGTATCGGGGATAATCCTGGGTGCAGAAACTGGCGTAGTTTTCGTAGGAGGCGAAGTCAACGCCGTGCACGGGCTTCAAGATACTAACGGGTGGCTCAAATGGCGGCGATGGCGATGCCTGGGCCTTGGCTGTGCGAGAAAACGCCGACGCTGCAAAAATGGCCAGCAGGTAATAGATCAGGGGAAAAGTGGCGACTACCAGAACCGCGACGACCCATCCGTGGTGGAGATGAATCATTGTCGCTTGCTCATGTTGGAATTATCCGGCAGCCACGATAGCCACGCCTACGCAAACCAGAAGAACGCCGGCCCAGCGCACGCCGTTGACGTCTTCCTTCAGAATAAATTTTGCGCCGAGCGTGCCCATCACATAACTCAAAGCTGAAGCGGGAATCACGAGACTGATGGGCTCCCACGACAGCAGCACCATCAGCAAATAAAAGGATAAGGCCATTAGTGGAACGCCCACCCAAAACCATGGGGTGCGAAAAGCGCGACCGAGAAAACTGAGCAGTGGTTTGATTCGCAAATGATCCGGGGCGCCCGCCTTTTTCATACCGTGGGTTACGGCCAATTCTCCGGCGGAGCCGGATAGCACGAAAATCGCAAGCGTGACGGCGGTGCGAATCATTGCACGGCCTGCCCGACAGCGCTGGTGCTGGGCTTGGTTTGTCCGACGAGAAAGACACCGGCGCAAATGAGCACTACTCCTATCCAACGGCGCGGAGAAACGGTCTCGCCAAGCAGGGTCATGCCTACAAAAGTGACGGCGACATAGCCGATGGCCGATGCCGGCATGACGTAACTGTAGTCCGCCCAGCTGAGCACAGTCATATTGGAAAGCATGAAACCGATGAGAAAAAGGATTGCGAGCCAGATGGTTGTGCTGGTCATGGCCGAGCGAAATGCCTGGAAAAGTCCGGCGTAGGTCAACGTGACGGGACCGACCTCGCTCATGCCGCGCTTCAGGAGGGAGTCTCCAGTTGTGGCGCAAACCATCATGATGAAGACCATTATCAGCGTCTTCAAACGGAGCTTTCGCTCGTGAGACATGTTTTATGGATTAGTCGTTGCCGGAGGCCGATGGCGACTGCGAGACTGCGACCAAGGGCTTTCCCCTGCCGCCGTCATCGCCACCTTCACGGGCCCACTTCAAACGTTCCGCTCGCAGTGCTAGAAACTCCGTAGCTTCGTGGTACAAGCGTTTGCGTTCGTGGCCATCCCAAAGAGCTTCTTTAACGATGCGCCAGACCACTTTGGGACGGAAATAATATTCGTCGTAAAAACGGTTTACTCCCGACATCATCTCGGCCTTGGAGAGATGGGGATACTCAATATGCGGCAGCTGGTGACCGCCCATGTCGGCGAGCGCTTCGACTTTCAGGAAGCCTTCCTTGGCCATCGAGGCGTACAACTCTGTTCCGGGCATGGCGTGTGCAATGGAAACCTGAATGGTTTCGGGATCGAGTTCCTTGGCGAAATCGATAGTCTTCTGAATGGTCTCGCGCGTTTCGCCGGGCAGGCCGATGATGAAATCGCCGTGGACGCGAATACCGACCTTGCGGCAATTCTTCATGAAAGTGCGAGCCATTTCCACGGTCGCTCCCTTTTTGATATTTTTCAGAATTTGCGGATCACCGGATTCGAATCCGACGATGAACAAGCGTGCGCCTGAATCGGCCATGGCTTTCAAGGTGTCGTAATCACTGTGCACGCGGGCGGTGGAGGACCACTGAAACTTCAGTGGTTTAAACTTTGAGCAAAGATCCAGAACGCGGTCCTTGCGGATGTTGAAGGTATCATCGTCGAAAAAAATCTCCTTCATCTGCGGAAAATATTCGATGGCTTGTTTCACTTCGCGCGCCACGTTTTCCGTGGAACGGGTGCGCCAGGCATGGCCGGAGATGGTTTGGGGCCACATGCAGAAAGTGCACAACGCGGGGCAGCCGCGGGTGGTGTAAAACGATACGTAAGGACTCAGCAAGAACGGGACGTTGTAGCGCTCAATTTCGAGATCGCGCTTGTAAATGTCTGTCGCAAAGGGCAAGGCGTCGAGTTCCGCGGTGTGCAACTGCTCGCGAGGCGGAGTATGGACGATCTTGCCGTCCTTGCGGTAGCTGACACCCATGATTTCGCTGAGCGGTTTGCCGTGCGCGTATTCCACAACGGAATGGTCGAATTCGCCGCGCGTAACAAAATCGATATCTTCGCTGGCCATCAGGGTTTCATCGGGCTTGATGTGACCATGCGGACCGACGAAGGCAATCTTCATGCTGGGATTGGATTCTTTAATCTTTCGAATGAGCTTTATGTCGCTCTCGAATCCCACAGTGGAGGTGAACAAAATCAGGAACTCGTAGTCTTTGCAAATTTGAACGGTCTGCTGCCAATTGACTTTGTGCGGCGAGGCATCGAGCAAACGACTTCCGGGAATCATGCCGGCGGGATAGGTGAGCCAAACGGGATACCAATAGGATTCGATCTCGCGGGTTGCGGGCCAACGAGAGCTTGCGCCACCGTCGAAATTTTCAAAACTCGGCGGGTTTAATAGCAAAGTTTTCATTACATCAGGCATTCTTAACCCTCAGTTTCGTGGATATCGATGAATACTGCGCAAACTTCAACGCCACTGCGTCCCCAGTCAAGCTGGTCAGGACGCAGGCCCAAAACACTAGCTATCAGTTTAACTTAATTAGAGTGACGCCCTCAAACCTTTCTGTAATCGAGTGCTATCGCGCAGTAAGCAGTTAAATACAGCAGCGAGTGGGACTTGCGGACTTAAAGAGGTGAGCCATAAGAACTATTTTTTGCGGGGTGAAATTCGTGTTTTTGAGTTTTGGACGTCGGTGACGGATGCCAAGATTCGCGCCCATATCTGGTCGAGCCAATCAAGGTGGGCGGGCTTCATCAGAACCGATCGGAGGCAGGTGATGGTGTCGCGATCGCGCTTCATGTTGCGCGGGAGGTTTTGAAACAGGGGAAGGGGCAGCTCCGCAAGGGCCAGATGTAAATCTCGCTTGGCGGCCGCCTCGAAAATCCGCCGAGAAAGCAGGGACGTGGCGCTCACACTTTCGGCGCGCAATGCAAAAATCACGATGTCCAACTCTGGCGCAAATGGTGTGGTGAATCGCTCGTCAATCTGCAACCGGTCATGCAGCGTTCGCGCCGCTTCCCTGCCCTGGGCTAAACCCTGAGCAAACTCACCGCGCTTCGTAAGCGGCAACAACTTTTGCGTGGCCCATAGAGCTGCGGCCGCGGCACCGGGACGAGAGCACTCCAGACTGATCTCGCCAAGATGCAAATCAGTGGAAGTGAAATATGTGTAAGGAGAGTTGTGTTTATACCAGCGGCCGACAGCGGGGTCCTTGAACAAGATGCAACCGCAGCCGTACGGCTGTAAACCGTGCTTATGGGGATCAATCGCGATGGAATCGGCTTCACCGATGGCGGCGAAAGCTTTTTGAGTGTCCGATTCGAGATTTTCG
>Ga0193728_1001781_pt1 | contig 11075 bp, 11 predicted proteins | sample U1c1metaG_FD_143037 | JGI IMG/M metagenome (GOLD analysis project Ga0193728, IMG submission 143037) | Soil microbial communities from a riparian zone of the East river system, Colorado, United States - U1c1 | ecosystem: Environmental > Terrestrial > Soil > Riparian zone | place: USA: East River... | reverse complement strand
ACTACCAGGCCAACCAGCCCCTGCAGGGTCACCTCCTGCCCTATCTGACTGCAGAGGAAGCAACTCGGCTAGGATTGAACTTCCGCGAGGAGCATGGCTGGATCGAAGAGCCTGGATAGGATGTATCCTTAGCACTTACTTACTCCGTGGGGTAAGCATTGCCAAGCGTATAGTAACCCATCTGATGCAGCGTGAGGTTCCTAACCCGACGGACTGGCAGCTCGAACGATGAGCGAAATGAGCACTACGAACCATGCCAGACATCCTAGCACAATACCTATGATAGCCTGCCTACGTCCCATATTGCTTGGGAGTTGCCTTGCTGCTCTCAGACCCAAGAAACCATAGACGATAGCCAATGTACCAGTGATGAGTCCTGCGAAGCCAGCCAGAGTGAAAAGCGTGAACACGCTCAAAACGAGCGAGATCATGCCATTGATTATCGCTCTCGTTGCCCGTAAGTTGCGAGGTGCCTCATAGGGTTGCGGTACCATGAAGGGTTCTTGCAGTGGATAAGGTCCTTGTGGGGAATAGGGCACCACCCCAAACGGCTGCTGCGCTGGATAAGAACTCTCTGGGAAATAGGATACCGCTCCAAACGGCTGCTGCTGAGGTGGATAAGGGCTCTCAGGGGAATAGGGCGCTCCAAACGGCTGCTGTTGTGGTGGATAAGAATCTTGCGGTGGATACATCATACGAGAACTCTCCATAGATTTATGCGCGGCAGCAGGCTGCGGCGTCTAATTTATACTAAGCCGCGTTCTAGCAAGCAATTCTCAAAATGGGGAAGGTAGGTCATAGAACCAGAGCGTCTCATATGAGAATTCTACCACTGAACGCGGGTTGGGATTAAGGATCTGTTTGATAATAATTTAGTATGCAATCACCACTTCTTAGTAACACAAGCGGTGTTTGTCTGTCAAAGAAAGAGGCAATATATAAGACCTTTATCTCACATCTTCTATAAAGACGTGCTAGGGCCAGATTAGCTCCTTTTCATCCACCCAGCTAAAAAATTTGACAGGCTTCACTATCATCGTCTATGCTTGTCATAGGATGTATCATTTTGCGATGTACTTCATTGGGTAACACTTTTACATTCATCAGTGGAATTTGCATCACCAGTAGATTTCATCCCTCTCCCTTCCCAATGGGAGATGCATGCTCAGTACGTTGGGATTGATGTCTTCTATTTCGACTTTTACAGTATCGCTCTCAGCAAGATAGAGCGCGGAAATAACCGCGATATTGCAGATGTGAAGCTCCTGGTTGAACGAGGCATTGTCTCTTTAGATGAGCTTGACGTGGCATATCAAGAAGTCCTATCCCAATTGGGGGGACGGTATCCTCGCATCACTCCCCAACGTTTTGCAGAACGCTATTCTGTGGTGCGCAGCTTATTGTAGTCATTTTCAGGTAGAATTTTTCGATACAATCAGTACATAACACGCAAGGAGAGATAATGATTAGTAAGAAACGGGTTCCTCATACAAAACGTACGACGGGAAAAGAAGACAGCAGGTACTAGCACTAATGTCTGCCTCTAATAAGCATTGACCCAAAGTTCCTCAAACCATGGGGGATCAAAAAGTGCTTACCCTTTATGGCATCCAACGGCCAAGAACCACGAACAAGAGCATTTATCGCAAGTAACGAAGATAAATGCTCTTGTTTCGTATATTACACGAAAGGGCTGGAGAGTGATTTTCTCTGGTTAACCAAGTACAGCATTACCATAAGCAATGGGATTATCGCCCCTTTGCATACCCACATCTCTTATCGCTCATCGTGCTTCCAGAAGGACATACCAGTCTCTGTTGGGTGTAGACGTTATCTTATTTAAGATGGTCGTAGAGCTACCATTGCCATGCTCACCCACAACAACGGGATTGAGCCTATGGACCTCACCATTGCCTTCATAAAGGCAAAGTCTATTGGTACTACCGTGTGCAAGACCTCTTAGCGTAACTATCAGTTTCTTGCTAGCAGAGAAGAATTGAGCACTCCCACTCACTGCTTGGTTGCTGGCTGATGTTGTTCCAAACACAAGACGCACTAGCTGACCGATCTGCGTCTTTGTGCCAAAAGAGTTCCTTGGAGGGGGTTGCATTACACTATACCTCCTACAATTGAACATTTTTCCTCAACTATAGCTCTCCTAATTGTCTTCTGTCAATTGTGCTCCTCCTCTCCACTGCGTTCCCTAATAAAAAACCTGGACATCTGCAACAATCCTGATGTTAAGTTTACCTAACTGAACAAAGACGCGTCAACGCATTGGGTGGTACTGTAGGTGAAAAGTAATAGCAAAGGTTACAATCTTCACCATTTGCTCTCTTAATCGACAGAACATTTCATTTTTGGTGGACACATCACCACGACAAGAAAGTAGGAAACACCCTTCTCCTAGGGATGAACAAGCAATCAGACCCAAAGTTCTGTAGGTACTTACTAACTATTCAAAATCTAAAGGTAAATCTCCCTCATTCCTAGCTGCAAAAAACACTATTTATATGGTATAATACTCGTAGCGATAATATCGCGAGATGGCCTTCTACATCTGTGTTTCTCTTTAGTATGTTTATGAGTCATCCCAACTGTTTCGAACTAACGTTCGACATATGTCAAGTTTAAATGGGCGTTTCAAGCATTCAGCATGACTCACGCGATAGCAAGCAAATAGACCGTTCTTGGTCTCTTGGTTGTAGCCTCTGTTAGCAGACTACAAAGAGTTCATGAGGAGAAAAACAATGGACAATACTGGCCTCGATTTTAGCTTTAATATGGAGGGATTAGATCGTAATACCTTGCTAAGGGAAGCTGCTAAACGACTAGATATTCTTGGTGCCCCATTGGGTGAGACAGACTCTATGCTGCCCGAAACACCAGAGGGGCGTCTCGCACGGGAACTCATGGGCGATACGGTTGAATTTGCACACGAACCGACAGTATACAAAATCTCCGATAAAGACTTCCTCTCTCGAACGCTAGCTGTTCCAATCCGCTTCACACAGTTAACACGAATATACAACTTCTACTGGGTGTATTTTCCTATCATCCTCTTTCCCAAACGTGGATGGGGCTTTAAGGGTCTTGAGGTTGGGATCGAGTTCGAAGCTGACAAGCCTGATGCGCATATCCAGCCTAAGGTCCACCATATTCTGCCTGAAAAGAAATTTCAGACTATTTTGGAAATAAAAGGCCATATTGAACTCAGACTCGATGAGAACCTGCAATTTGAACTTCAGGATCAAATGCTGGAAGCGAACATCGGCCTTGCTAGTGGTAAGCTTGAAGGAAGAGTGAATGCAAAAGTAGCAGGTGGGCTAGGTACTGTATTAGGGCCATTTATATATAGTATGAAACGGGCTAAGATCGACCATACTACTCCAGAAGTAAAAAAGGTTTTTTGGCGCATAAACGGGAAAGAGTTTTTTCAGGATGATGACGTGCCTCTGATCGTCATTGTCAAAGTACCGAAAGAGGCAAAGGCAGTGAAGGTAGCTGCGGCCATGCATGCATACCGCTCTTTTTCTTACGCTAATGCCGGGTTCCAGGAGGCGGTTCTACAACTCCCCAGCAGATTACGAGATTTCTTTCATAGTGGTTTGCCTGTAGAGAAGCGAACCTCATGGGACATTACTCCATGGCTATGATATCTACAACGGAGGACAGGTATGGCTCAGTCAGACAAGGTTGGAAAATTTAAGATCACCGTTAACCGGGATTACAAGATCCAAGCTGAACGAGAACCAAAAGAAGGTGACATTGAGGATTGCCAAATCAGTTTTACTAATTTGCAGTGGAGGACTGTAGACTTTCTGATTGATATGCTGCGTGGTGGCCGATTACAGAGCCGTAAAGAATTGGAGTTGCTGGGAGAGAATCTCTATGCTATCCTGCTTGACAACAAAATCGGCGAGGCATTATATGAAGCAATTTATAACAGCCCTCCACAGCTGAAGTATTGGAGAGTGGAACTTGAGTTTAAGGCTGTCCTGTACCCCTTTGTAAGCTGGCCATGGGAATATCTCTATTGCCCCTTCTCTCGTCAGGGAGGAGGAGCATTTTTAGCGGAGAGAACCAACTTCGTACTTACGCGGCGTCTCACAACCTCCCGTCGAGCACGTGATCTTCTTGTTCCAGAGGATCAGAAAATAAGGGTACTGTTCGTAGCTCCCAGTTCAGAAAAACTGCCAGTTGAATACGGACGTGTTCTAGAGACTCTTAAAGCTCTGGAGGTCAATTCTCAAAATAGAATTGAACTTACAACCCTTGTAGACGATCCGTATTCTCCAGAAGAAGATAATAAATATGAGCCACAAGCCACATTTAGCAATTTCTTTTGTAAAGTATGCGCCATTGATCCTCATGTTATTCACTTCATTGGACATGGGAAGAGCGTCAATAATGAAGGCGGTCAACTCGCTTTTCTGGATGGGAGAGAACAGGGCAAGGAACATTGGGTGGGAGAAGAATTAGCTCCTAAACTCGCAGGAGGAACGGCTCTGCGTCTTGTGTTTTTACAAGCTTGTGAGAGCGCTCATCCCGCTAGTTCCTACATTCCCTATGAGGCTATTTCGGGATTGGCTATGCAGATAGCACATCAAAATATCCCGGCAGTTGTGGGTATGCAGTACCCGATTAACACCCTTGTTGCAAATAAATTCGCATCTGCTTTCTATGAAGCCTTAGTCAGCTTCAAATCTATCGATGCCGCTATACTGGCAGGCCGACTGGAGATTTTACCCGAGATCTCCGACTGGAAGAAAAGCATTTCATTTGGTCTGCCTGTACTCTACTTACGAGAATCTGGATCACTAATAGCGCCTCAAACAGCACAAACGAGGACTGGATCAACTCCTAGTGCATTCAAGAAAAGTGCTCCACCGCCTCCTATCAATGTACCAACCGAGGAGTTACTCTGTCATTGGTGTGGCTATCGTTGCCGTCCCAAAGAAAACTTCTGTATCAACGGTCATCCTCTTATATGTACTCGGTGTAAAACGAGAGTAGATTCACAAAGAGATCATTGTAGTCATTGTGGAAGAAAACTCATAGTTGAGCAATAACAGTATCCATACAAAGGGTGGGAACTTCTATGATTAAAAGGAGAAACGCACTCATGTCAGATGTTTACAATAGCTCTCCTACATTACGTGAACTCTATTTTGAGCTTGGACAAGCTTTATCAACTCGGCAGCGCTACAAAGAGGCAGTTATTATGTTTCAACAAGCACGGGACGAGGAAGATACCATACCAGACAAGAGTCTCGTCCTTTTTCATTTGGCACGATCTCAAGATCAAGCTGGCGACCGAGGAGCTTTCCGTACATATCTGGATGCTATTATTGCTGCCCCTGGACAAAGTCATACAGTGCTGCCATTTGTCCATAACCTGCTCACACGGAGTTTTATTGAAAGCGAACAGGAATGGTTGCAGGATGAGTGGATGCAAAAAGTTGCAAGTGCTGATCTGACTGAAGTCGATAGGGCTAACATAGCTTTCTTGCTGGGTCGTGTCCACATCTATTTGGAGGAATATTCCCAGGCGCTAGTTTTTTTCGAACAAGCTATGCATATGCTTCCCACCGATGTACTAGTAGTGGAAGGGTTTGGTGAGGCACTGTGGAAGACAGGCAAGCTTGAACAGGCTCAAGAGGTTCTGGAGCGAGCACATGAGATGACTCTACAGGGGATGCATCAGGAGCGACTAGCTGCTATAAGCATAAAGCTTGCTCAGGTGTACATTGTATCAGATCAGTATGATGCTGCATTATCACTTATCACAGAGAGACAGATAAATGATGAGCATCCTAATTATGAATCGCTCATCATACGTGGTGAGTGTTATCTGGCTCTATCGCAGCTAGAACAAGCTTTAGAAGTGCTTGAGATAGCAATAAAAGTAAGTACGACTGATATACGAGCTTATCTTCTGAAGGCACAGTCTCTTATAGCTTTGGGGCGCGATAACGATGCTGCAAGCAGTATCCGTCAAGCTTTGCAATATGATCCTCTCTATCTTCAGGATGCAATACGCTCAACCGTATTTGTCAGAAGGAACAAGAAAGGTTTTTTTCATTACTTTTTTGCTCATTCCTACTATATGCTCGGTAATCTCACCGAGGCTTTGCAAGAGATAAATCAGGCACTTGAACTCGGTCTCATTGGTGAAAGCAGCTATCCTAATACTTCAGTGCTGCAACTCAAAGCACGCATTTTGGAGGATTCTGGTGCAAAAGAAGATGCTGCCACTTATTACTATGAAGCTGGCTGGAGTCTCTACTGGGCAGATAAGTATGAAGCTGCTGCAGAGCGATTTGAACGTGCCACTGAACTACGACCTGATTTTTCAATGGCCTATTGGTACTGGGCAGATACTCTGCTCGCGCTCAGTTACGTGCCAGTAGCGCCTTATGTACATAAAGATTACATTCGGAGCAGTCTAGAGGTCTGGGATACAGCTCGTCGTATTGAGCAACCAGGTGCTAACTATGTGAGATTTGAACCATAATGTGGCCGAAAGGAGCACAATATACTTCACAGATGAGAGGGCACTTTATACTTCACAATGGCAATATGAGTTGCGATAGGCTCCCAGTCTAGGCTATTGCTTGGTTGAGAGCACATTAGAGCAAAGCTCTGCGAATGCAGTCAATCATCGCCTGTTTGTCTCATCTGGAACATTTATCCAGTTTACGAAGTGCGAAAAGTCTCTACGCACAAGCTCCTGTGAAGCATAAGGTGGCCGGATTGAAGCATATCCAGTGCACAAAGTTTGTGAAGAGCATTCTTTTCTTCCAGAGAAACAGAAAGAAAACTGACGGCCACCTTATGCTTCACAAATCGTACTCGCGGCCAGGATATGTTTCACACTGCTATACTGCTTGTTTGCTCTCAAGCCAGTATTGGCCTAGAGACGCGGCCACGATATGCTTCACAAAAGCGGTCATTTTATGGGTAAAATCACACAAGCAAGTAGATTACTTCTCTACAACCAAGAAGAACTAACCCATTCTGAAATACAGCTCAAGCTAGCAGATCTTTCACCAAGTTTTTATGTACTGGGGAAGATCCTTAAGGGAAGCTCATTCCTTGATGGACTTCACTGGCGAGAGTTTGAGGAACTTATCGCTGATTTACTTGAAAGCGATGGCTACCAAGTACAACTAGGGCCAGGGACGAAAGACGGAGGGAAAGATATTATTGCCATGAAGGAACTTGAAGGGCATGGATGGTTTATGTCTGTTTGGCAAGCAAAAAAGCTTAGGCCGGGTAAAAAGGTAGAACTTTCTGTCATTCGTGAACTAGCAGATACACGTCAGAAACAAAATGCGAGCAAAGGGATCATCGTGACATCAACCTACCTGACCCGAGGTGCCCTTGATCGTGTTACAGAGGACCGATTTCTTCTTGGTAAGGTTGATAGAGATGACTTATTACAATGGATTCAGAGAATAAAGCGAAGAGGTATTAGGTAGGGACAATTCGGAGTGATACCCTTAACAGGAGTAGAGCAACATTATCTGGTGGCTGATCTCAAAGACAGGGCAAATTGAGTTTAAATGACCATATCTCCATCATTCAATGTGGCTATACCACGGAAACCACCCAGCCAAACCTCCCTCAGATCACTCCCGACGTTTGTAGCCAATAGCCCGCATCCGAGCTTGTCTTTCCGGTTTATGAACTGCTTTCCACGCCGAACGACCGACGACACGACCGATGCACCGCCCCACCTTCGTCTGCCGTTCTCTGTTCCAGCGTATCATAAACCTTCAAGACCCTCCGCTGCGCTCCGGCGAGAAGCTCGGACGCTCCCGTTACTACTATCCACCAGTGCCTTCACTCCCTCCTCTTCTCCCTTCGCAAATCTCTTGACGGCAGACCCAACCCGCACTTTTGTGCAGTAAACCCTAAAAATACTTCTTATCTGGGAGAGAACGCCCTTCCTCCGTCAGAGCGTGCGTGTGAAGCGAGAGCGAAATACACGAAGTACGACCCTTTCATGAAGAACCCTGCCAACCACTCCCCAGTAGTGAGCATGTTTGCCCGCCTTGCTCTTCCAAGCTTACCACACGTCCTCACGATTTCAAGGCCAAGACGAGCGATCGGGGCCCCTTCCCCAATCGGCCTTGAAATCGCTGCGGGCGCGTGATCTGTGGCGAGCAAGAGGCGGCAATGGGTCCGTCTCGGAAATCTGGTGAGCCGCTTGAGACCCGGCACCACTAGCACGAAAGGATCGAAACATGAACATCGTATTGACCGCTATTGTGACTATGTTTATCACTGCTCTCGTCGCTGCTGCTTTTCTCTACGTTCGCGTTATTCTCCCCTTTTTGTCGCGCCAGAGTCAGTTTATTCGCGATCTGAGAGAGGCTACTATTGAGCTATCCGAAGAGCGCCGCCTACGAGCGGACCTGATCAAGTGGATAGAGATCGAATGTCGCAAGGTTCCTATGATTGAGCAAGCGTTGAAGCAGCGCATTGATGAACGGCTTGAGGCCATGCACCAGTTACGCGAGCATCGCCGTCAACTTACTCTGTAGTGGACACCCAGGCCAGGGGTAGCTCCCCTGGTCTTTTTTCATGCTCTCCGACAGTGCCAATTCGTACAGATCCATCTCTTCGTTAACGAGTTACCCCAATTTGTCTACAGACGCAAAAAGTGTGTAGCCCGCCAATGCTTGAGACCCGGAGGCTACACACATCTCGATCAGGATCGAGAGCGAATTGAACCGCATAGACAGTATACAACATATTCTGACCTACCGATGGGAGCAGAAACCCGCTACCAATTCATTTGGAGCGAATGTGGCAACCAGGACGAGAGTTCGCTTCCCTGGCTTTTTGCACACCCAACATTGCAGCACTAGCAAGCTGCGTGGACTCTGCTCTCGCGCCGTCCACTGAGCGTGCCAAAGGCACGCCCGCACCTCGACGGTGCGGAACCCTTTGAGAAAGGACCCTTCCAACTACCCCCCCGTGGCTATCATATTACCTTCACGCCCGCTCTTCCAAGCTTACCACACGTCCTCACGATTTCAAGGCCAAGACGAGCGATCGGGGCCCCTTCCCCAATCGGCCTTGAAATCGCTGCGGGCGCGTGGTCTGTGACTACCGAGCGGTGTGTAAGGTGCACGCCGCAGAAAAACAGTGCTGTCAGGTGCAGCAGAAAGGATCATTTCTATGTCTCGTCAAGAAACTCTTCCTCTTTTGAACGGCATTGAGCAGTATCGAGCCGATCTAGCAATGGTTGTCCAGAGCCTTTCTGACGACCAACGGCTCGATCTCGTAGAGCGGGCCTGCGGCGGAGAAGTACAGGCGCGTCAAGCACTGATTGAAGACTGTCTTACTTATGTCGTAATCATCGCTCAGCGCTATGTCTGCTACTTAGAGTACAATGATTTGCTCGAACTGATAGCAGTTGGCAATCTTGCGGTGGTCGAGAAGTTTGACCAAGCGTTGATGAAAGTTCGTGAGCGAGTGACCGCCTACTTATGTGGAGTTGCTCGGTGGACAATTAGAAACTATTGTCTGTTCCATTCTCGACTGATTCATATACCTAATCATGAAGTCTCCCTCCTTGAAAGTGCTCCTCGTATTGAGAGCCTGGATGTCCTGTTTGAGTGCGGAGACGATTGTGACGGAATACAGATACAGGCAGCAGAGCAAGAAGCACCAGCACCCAATGAAAGGATGAACCAAATGCTCTATAAAGCGTTAGATGAGCTGACAGCAAAGGAGCGTGAAGTTGTGGAACGTCGCTATGGGTTACATGGTGCTCCTGCATCTTTGGCTGATGTTGGTAGGCAGCTCTCGATTGCACCAAGTATAGTCTATGGACGACATGTGCTAGCAATCAAGCATTTACGTAAGATGCTTCTGTCAAACAGTTAAGTACTTAGATCTCTGAGTATTCCTCTCAAGTGGGATACTCACCCTTTTTTTAGGCTTGAAGCCTCATTCCCAATAATTATTATCTTCTTTACTGTTCTCGCTGTTGACGTCGTTGTCGGAATTGTCGAAGGGCCTCCTGCTCAAAGCTTTGTTGACATGTAGTGCATAAGCAGATAATAGCTTGCAAATGTGTGTTGTATGCTTGATCCAACTCGCAGTAATTGCGATAAGCAGTTTGTTGGATCTGAGCTACTTGCGCTTTGAAGGTAGCTCCGACCTTGCAAGCACAGCTCGTGCATAGTTGAAGGTCTTGGAGGGCGGTGAGTGCACTCTGATGGTAATGGAGAAGGACTAAGTTAACTTCCCATTGTTGATCAGTGCTCGCTACTGCACGCCGTAGCTCGTTGGTAAGAAATGTTTGGTCGCTTTGCAGATTCATAGGATGACTCCTCTCTAAAATGCTGAATACTGATGGAAAGGCTAATGGAGTATGATCCTCTGGAGAGCAGCTCTTTGGTTGGGATCTTTAGACCTAAAAGTGACCCTCTTTCTATAACTATACCGATATGTATCATCTCTATGATGCTTGATGTGTCTGAGTATTGCAAACCTACGAAAGTACTGCTACTGATGCCGTGTATGATTAAGTTCGGTACAGCCCGGACAACTGGGATATCCAGTTGTCCAGGCTGTACGAAGGCGAGTATGGGTAAGCAGGGAGAGACTAGCCAACGAGCAAGAGCGAACACAGGGCGAGCAGTGACTAATACGAGACGAACATCCTATGGGTAAAGACGAGCAAGAGTAGACACAGAGCGAGAGATGGACGAACAATCTGTGAGTAGGCAAGGATACTCAGTGAAGAGATCTGCCTAACAGAAATGTTGGTAATGGATCATCAGTGCGATCTTGCAGTGCTCTCACTATAATCTGCTTGCTAGATTGCATTGATACTGCTCTCGAACTGCAAGAATTATCCCCCCTCTTTACGCCGAAGCTAACCTGCCATCTTACTGTTGACCAGCTTTGCAAGATCATCGTTGAGGTTGGCCGCTATTGTGCCTATCGCAATGTGGTTGAGGAAGAGTTTGCTCGTGAGCGGGCACGCAGCAAGCCACGTCGTGTGCGTTCCTCGTGAGACGCTGGGGGAGCTGAGCAATCGGTTCTCCCTC
>Ga0193728_1001780_pt1 | contig 11078 bp, 6 predicted proteins | sample U1c1metaG_FD_143037 | JGI IMG/M metagenome (GOLD analysis project Ga0193728, IMG submission 143037) | Soil microbial communities from a riparian zone of the East river system, Colorado, United States - U1c1 | ecosystem: Environmental > Terrestrial > Soil > Riparian zone | place: USA: East River... | reverse complement strand
CTGACTGCCGACGTCCTGGCCGGCGCCGCCCTGGCCGCCCCAGCCCTCATTGCCGCTGCCCTGGCCGTCGCCGTGATTGCCGACGGCCTGATTGCCGGCAGCCTGATTGCCGGCAGCCTGATTGCCGGCAGCCTGATTGCCGGCAGCCTGATTGCCAGCGCCCTGGCCCACGCTGTGCTGGCCCGAGTCATAGCTGACCCGCTCCATGAGCATGGACTCGCCGCGGAACATCGGGGTCGTCCGGACCTGGCGGACGATGGTGGAGGCCGACATGGTGTAGCCCAGGAACAGGAACAGCGACAGGAGCTGGATGAGGATCGGCGCCCACAAGGAGCCGAAGGCGCCTGCGCTCCAGTCGTAGAGCCCGTGCAGGATCGCGGGGACGCCGATGCCGAGGGCAATCAGCTGGAACCGCCGCCGCGGGTAGTTGACGGCGATCCCGATGAAGAACGCGGAGACCCCGGCCCACAGCGCGTGCTGGAAGCCGTCCACGAAGACCCGCTCGGCGAACGCCAGCACCTCGACGATCGCCTCGCTGTTGGCCTGCGCCGAGGTGATCGCCTGGATGTCCTGGAGGGTGTAGCCGGCCTGCTCGGTGACGCCGAACGCGAGGCCCACGATGGTGCCGAGGAACATCCACATCCGCACGTCGAGCTTGGTCGAGCGGAACTTCAGCAGCAGCAGGGCCGCGACCAGGATGGGCAGGGCCTTGGTGATCTCCTCGTTGACGCCAACGCCGATGGCGCCGAAGAAGGACAGCGGCTTGCCGGGCGGTCCCAGGACCCCGTTGATGTTGACCGTGACGATGCGGATCCAGATCAGCGCGAACACGATCGCCCCGGCCGCGATCAGCACCTCCTGCCGGGTGACCTGGCCGGGCCGGATCAGCAGCCAGAAGACGATGGCCCACAGCGGCGCGATGTACAGGCTGTAGGCCCAGCCGGGGGTGGCCAGGTTGCTCGACGAGGCGAACAGCGCGATGAAGATCAGCGGGAGCAGCCCGTACGGGATCACCAGCAGGCGGGTGAACTGGCGCCAGCCGGGGTCGTGCAGCCAGCTGCGGATCGGGACCAGGATGTGCAGGGCAGTGGCGATCTCTTCCACGGGCTTTTCCGGCACGGGCCTGATCCGCGGGGCCGCCCGGCCCGGGTAGCCGGGACCGCCGCCGGGGTAGCCAGGACCCGGGTAAGGGTTGCCGCTGGCGTAGGGATCCCCGCCGGCGTACGGATCCCCGCCGGGATACGGGCTGCCAGGCTGCTGGCCGCCGGCCGGGTACTGACTGCCGCCGGGGTACGGACCGCCGCCGGGATAGGGGTTCGCGCTCGGATACGGGCTGCCGCCGGAGTACTGACCGGCCGGGCCGCCCGGATGGCCGGACTCGGCCGCGATGTTCAGGCTGTCCATGACGCTCGTGCGGTCGGGCTGATCGAACGAAGCGACCTCCGCCTCGGCCTCGGGGCGGCCGCCCGGCATGGCGGCCGCCGCGGGAGCGCCGGCCTGCCCGTCGGGCGCCACGGACGGCCACGGACTGGCCGCCGGCCCGGGATCAGCGGACGGCCACGCGGCGGCCGCCTGGTCCGGCCCGGCGCCGGCGACGGGCTCAGCCGCGGGCCATTCACCAGCTGAGGGCCACGGGTCGGCGGGCGGGGCCGATGCTGGAGCCGCGGCCCCGGCATCGGCGTCCAGCGGCCAGCCGTCCTGGACAGCAGCGCCACCGGAGTGAGCAGCGCCATCGGCGAAATCAGCGCCACTCGACGGGTGGGCAGCTCCGCCGGCGTAGTCAGCTCCGCCGGCGTAGTCAGCTCCGCCGGCGTAGTCAGCGCCGCCGGCGTGATCAGCGCCGCCGGGGTAGTCAGCCCCGCCGGCGTAATCAGCACCGCCGGCGTAGTCAGACCGGACCGTGCCGGGATATCCGCCGGCCGCCACGGTCGCGCCCTGGCCGGCGGCAGCTGGCCCGGCCGCGGCCGGCGTGAGGGCCAGGACCGGCCCCCGCTCAGAGGACAGCTGGAGCTGCGTGGCCTGGGTGATCAGCACGCGGGTCACCTGCGCTCCGTTGACGAAACTCAGCGCGCGGCCGGTGCTGACGAACTCCCAGCCGTCCGGTCCGCAGCTGAGCTGGGCATGCTGGCGCGAGACGGTGGGGTCGCTGACGATGATCTCATTGTCAGGACTGCGCCCGATGCGTACCGTTTCGCCCGGACCGAAACTGTAACTGCGCTCACCATAGGTGACATGAAGTTCGTTCATCCCCATCGATGTTGCCATGTCCGGCGACCTGGCTGACCCATGTCGGCATGACGGGGCCGATGGAGCGCCACCGAGTACATTGCGTCCTACCGCTGAAGGGAGACCAGGCGAGTTGGCAGTGAGTCCGGCACCGGCCCTGAGCCGCCGGCGTGAGGTGGGCGAGGCCAGTGCGCGGTCACTGCTCATCACCGTGCTCGGCGAGTACGTCCTGCCGCGCGGCGGCCCCGTGTGGACCTCGGTGCTGGTCCGGGCGCTCGGGCTGCTCGGCGTGGCGGAGAAGTCAGCCCGCCAGGCCCTGGCCCGGTCGGCCGGCGAGGGCTGGGTCAGCCCGGCGCGGTTCGGGCGGCGGGTCCGCTGGGAGCTGACCGGACCGGGGCAGACCCTGCTCACGGAGGGCGCGCGCCGGATCTACTCCTTCGGGCGGGCCGCGCGAAACTGGGACGGGCGCTGGCTGCTGCTGCTGGCCAGCGTCCCCGACAGCAAGCGCGAGCTGCGGCACCGGCTCCGGACCCAGCTTGCCTGGGCCGGGTTCGGCGCGCTGGCGGCGGGCGTGTGGGTGTCCCCCGATCCGGGCCGGGAGGCTGAGGCCCGCTCGATCCTGACCGGCCTGGGCCTGGCTGACACCGCGATGTCGTTCCTGGGCAGCTACGGCTCGGTCGGGACGCAGGAGTCGGTGGCCCTGCAGGCCTGGGACCTCGACGGGGTCAGCGCCCGGTACCAAAACTTCATCGCCGCGTTCGCCGATGCCGCCCCGGCGACCGGCGCCGACTTCCTGGTCGCGCAGACCCGGCTGGTGCATGCCTGGCGCCGGTTCCCCTTCCTCGACCCGCAACTGCCCGCCGACCTGCTGCCCAGCGGCTGGGCCGGGACGACGGCCGCGCGGCTGTTCGAGTCCCGGCACGAGGCCTGGCAGCGGGAGGCGCAGCGGCACTGGGAGACGCTGGTGGCCGAGGCGGGCCGCTAGCAGCGGCAGCATGTCCGCAGCAGCGCCGCATGTCCGCGATCCGCCTTGCAGCCTGACCGAATCTGATTCGGCTTAACCGCCTCTTAACCTTGCTCCTGGCCGTAAGCTACACATTTCCTGTCGGCCGGCCGCCTGGTTGCTGGGGACTCCCTGGGTGTTTCTTCTGCGCGCCGCGCACCCGCACGCCTGACCAGCGGTCGCCCACCTGATGGCAGCGCCTCCCGCAGCTACTTGCCGACCGTCAGCTAAACGTCTACAGAAATCTGTACCTTGCCGAAGTTGCTGTAGCACGTCAGGATGGGGATAACGGCCGCCATTCCGCCGGCCGGAGCCGTCCGAGGGGGCCACGCATGAGCGTCACTGACGAAACTCAGGTGGCAGAAACTCAGGGAGCAGAAACTCAGGGAGCCCAGCCCGCCCCCGCCCCGGTAGTGTCGTTCGGCACCGACCCGGGCCGGTACCGCCACTGGCGGCTGTCCGTCGACGGCCCGGTGGCCACGCTGACCCTGGACGTGGCCGAGGACGGCGGCCTCGCCGACGGATACGAGCTCAAGATGAACAGCTACGACCTGGGCGTGGACATCGAGCTCTACGACGCGGTCCAGCGCCTGCGGTTCGAGCATCCCAGGGTCCGGGCCGTCGTGATGACCAGCGGCAAGGAGCGGATGTTCTGCGCCGGCGCGAACATCCGGATGCTGGCCCAGGCCACGCACGCCTGGAAGGTCAACTTCTGCAAGTTCACCAACGAGACCCGGAACGGGATCGAGGACGCATCGGCCCACTCGGGCCAGGCCTACATCGCGGCCCTGAACGGGACGGCCGCGGGCGGCGGCTACGAGCTGGCCCTGGCCTGCGACGAGATCGTGCTGGTCGATGACGGGTCATCGGCGGTCGCGCTGCCGGAGGTGCCGCTGCTGGGCGTGCTGCCGGGCACCGGCGGGCTGACCCGGCTGGTCGACAAGCGGGGCGTGCGGCGGGACCTGGCCGACGTGTTCGCCACGACGGCGGAGGGCATCCGCGGCGAGAAGGCCGTGGCCTGGCGGCTGGCCGACGAGACGGCCAAGGCCCGCGATTTCGCGGCGGTGATCGAGCGCCGCGCCCGCGCGGCCGTCGGGCGCTCGGCCCGGACGGCGGACGACGGGGCCGCGGGCGTGCGCCTGACGCCGCTGCGGCGCGACACCGAGCTCGCCGCCGACCGCGACGCCGAGGGCGACGTGACCCGCTATGACCACCTGCGGATCGAGCGCGACCCGGCCGCCGGGACGGCCACCATCGTCATCACCGGCCCGGCCGGCCCGCCCGGCAGCGTGGCCGCGCTGCACGCCGAGGGCGCGGCGGCGTGGCCGCTGGCCGCGGTCCGCGAGCTGGACGACGCGATCTTGACCCTGCGGGCCAACGAGGGCGGCCTGGGCACCTGGCTGCTGAAGACCGAGGGCGACCTGGCCGCCATGGCCGCGACGGCCGGCTTCCTGGCCGCGAACCGCGATGACTGGCTGGTCAACGAGATCATCCAGTACTGGAAGCGCACCGTGCGGCGGCTGGACGCCACGTCCCGGAGCTTGTTCGCGCTCATCGAGCCGGGCAGCTGCTGGGCCGGGCCGCTGCTGGAGGTGGCCCTGGCCGCCGACCGGCAGTACATGCTGGACGGGCAGTTCGAGGACGCCCCAGTCCCCGCGGGCCCGGCGCGGCTGCGCCTCGACGAGTTCAGCCTCGGCCTGCTGCCGACCTCCAGCGGCGCCACCCGCCTGGCGGTGCGCTTCTGCGGGAACGAGGCCGACCTGCGGGCCGCCCAGAAGGCGGCCGGCGAGTCCCTGGACGCGGCCGGCGCCGCCCGCCTCGGCCTGGTCACCCAGGCCCCGGACGACCTCGACTGGGAGGACGAGCTGCGGCTGGTCATCGAGGAGCGGGCCAGCTTCTCCCCCGACGCGCTGACCGGGATGGAAGCCAACCTGCGCTTCGCCGGCCCCGAGACCGCCGACACGAAGATCTTCGGGCGGCTCTCGGCCTGGCAGAACTGGATCTTCCAGCGGCCCAACGCCGCCGGCCCGCAGGGCGCCCTGCGCCGGTACGGCACCGGCCAGCGCGCGGACTATGACAGGAGGCGGGTCTGATGGGGGCCACCGATTCCACGACCACGGATATCACAAGCACCGAGTACTCCGACGAGCTAGTAGGCGCCGCGCCGGCCCCGGACGGGCCGGTCAGCGTCATCGACTACAGCGAGCGCATCCCCAACAACGTCGGCCTGGCCACCGACCGCAAGCTGCAGCGGGCCCTGGAGTCCTGGCAGCCGAAGTTCCTGGACTGGTGGGCGCAGCTCGGCCCGTCGCTGCCGACCCGCGACGTCTACCTGCGGACCGCGACGGCCATCGGCCGGGACGGCTGGGCCAACTGGGACCGGGTGCCCATGGCGGACTACCGCTGGGGCATCTTCCTGTCCGAGCGCAGCCCGGACCGGGCCATCAGCTTCGGCCAGCACCGGGGCGACCCGGCCTGGCAGGAGGTGCCCGGCGAGTACCGGGCCGACCTGCGGCGGCTGCTGGTCGTCCAGGGCGACACCGAGCCGGCCTCGGTGGAGCAGCAGCGCCACCTCGGCAACACCGCGCCGAGCCTGTATGACCTGCGCAACCTCTTCCAGGTGAACGTGGAGGAGGGCCGCCACCTGTGGGCCATGGTGTACCTGCTGCACGCCTACTTCGGCCGCGACGGCCGCGAGGAGGCCGAGCTGCTGCTGCGGCGGCACTCGGGGGACGCCGACAGCCCGCGCATCCTCGGCGCGTTCAACGAGGAGACCACCGACTGGCTGTCGTTCTTCATGTTCACCTACTTCACCGACCGGGACGGCAAGTACCAGCTCGGCACGCTCAAGGAGAGCGGGTTCGACCCCCTGGCCCGGACCTGCGAGTTCATGCTCCGCGAGGAGGCCCACCACATGTTCGTGGGCACGACCGGGGTGCAGCGCACGGTAAGGCGGACGGCGCAGCTGCTGGCCGGCCACCCGGATGAGGACCTCTGGCGCCACGGCGCGATCCCGCTCGCGGTGATCCAGAAGTACCTGAACTTCCAGTTCTCGGTGTCGCTCGACCTGTTCGGCTCGGAAACCTCCTCGAACGTGGCCGGGTACTACACGGCCGGCCTCAAGGGCCGGTGGATGGAGACCCGGCGGCCCGATGACCACCAGCTGGCCGGCGCCACCATGGACGTCCCGGTCATCTCCGGCGGCGCCATCACCGCCCGGTCGGTGCCGATGCTCACCGCGCTCAACCTCGACCTGCGCAACGAGTACGTCCTGGACTGCGCCCGCGGGCTGCGCAAGTGGAACGCCGAGCTGGAGCAGGCCGGGATCGAGCAGCAGCTCACGCTCCCGCACGCGGCCTTCAACCGCCGGGTCGGCTCGTTCGCCGGGCACTGGGTCAGCCCCGCGGGAAACATCTGCAGCCAGGCGGACTGGGAGCGGCAGGCCGGCGACTGGCTGCCCACGCCCGACGACCGGGCCGCGGTGGCGGAGCTGATGACGCCGCACTACGAGGCCGGCGAGTTCGCCAGCTGGATCGCGCCGCCGGGGGTCGGGATCAACGAGCTACCGGTGGAGTACGACTACGTGCGATTCTGACATCGCCAAAATCTGACCCGCCAAAATCTGACACCGCCAAAACACCCCCAGAAGACACCGAGGAACGCCATGGCCGAGTCCTTCAACGCCGCGCACTGGCTGCTGGGCCGCCACGCCGCCGCCACGCCGGACCGGGTCGCCGTCACCGCCGTCGCCGCCGACGGCACGACGGCCGACCTGACCTACGGCGAGCTGGACGCGATGGCCCGGCATGCGGCGGGCGCGCTGGTCGCGGCGGGCCTGCGCCCCGAGGAACGGCTGCTGCTGTGCATGGCCGACTCCCCCGAGCTGGTCGCGCTGTTCCTCGGCGGCCTGTACCTGGGCGCCGTGCCGGTCCCGGTGTCCACGATGGTCACCGCGCAGGACCTGGCCACCCTGGCCGCCGACAGCCGGGCCCGGCTGCTGGCCGTCAGCGCGGAGTTCGTCGCGGCCACGGCGCTCGCCGCCGTCGCGCCGGGCGTCCGCGAGGTCGTGGTCGACGGGGACGACGCGGACCTGGCGTCCGTGCCGACCGCGCCGCACACCCGGGTCCGGACCCTGGCCGCCTTCCTCGCCGCCGCCAGCCCGGCCGACCTCGCGGCCGCGGCGGAAGCGCCGCCGACGCTGCCCGACAGCCCGGCGTTCTGGCTGTACACCTCGGGGACCACCGGGACGCCCAAGGCGGCCGTGCACCGGCACGGTGCGCTGCGCAGCACGGCGGAGACCTACGGGGCAGACGTGCTCGGCATCCGGCCGGACGACACCTGCTACTCGGCGGCCAAGTTCTTCTTCGCCTACGGCCTCGGCAACACGCTGACGTTCCCGTTCTCGGTCGGGGCGCGGGCCGTCCTGGACCGGGCGCGGGCCACCCCGCCCCGCCTGGCCGCGGTGCTCGCCGCCACGGAGCCGACCCTGTTCTTCGCCGCGCCGACCGCCTACGCGGCCATGCTCGCCGCCGACCTGCCCGCGGACACCTTCGCCAGCGTCCGGCTCGGCGTCAGCGCCGGGGAGGCGTTCCCGGCCGACCTGCAGCGGCGGTTCACCGGCCGCTTCGGGCTCGAGGTTCTGGACGGCATCGGGTCCACCGAGGCGCTGCACATCTTCCTGTCCAACCGGCCGGGCCGGGTCAAGCCGGGTACCACCGGGGAGGTCGTGCCCGGCTACGAGCTGCGGATCGAGAACCCGGCCGGGGAGCTGGTCCCCGACGGCGAGCCGGGCAGCCTGCATGTCAAGGGTGACTCGGTGGCCGACGGCTACTGGTGCCGCAGCGAGGTGACCCGGCGGGTGTTCCGCGGGGAGTGGCTGCGCACCGGCGACATCTACGTCCGCGACGCCGAGGGCTACTACACCTGCCTGGGCCGCAGCGATGACGTGCTGAAGGTCAGCGGCATGTGGGTGTCCCCGGCCGAGGTCGAGACGCGGCTGCGCGCGCACCCGGACGTCGAGCAGGCGGTCGTGGTGGCCATCCCGGACGCCGACGGCCTGGACAAGGCGGTCGCCTGCGTGGTGGCGCGGCCCGGGACCGACCCGGCTGACAGCGACCTCATCGACTGGTGCCGGGCCGGGCTTTCCGCGTTCAAGCGACCACGACATGTCCTGTTCCTGGCTGAGTTCCCCCTGACGGCGACCGGGAAGGTCCAGCGATTCCGCCTGCGCGAGCACGCCATCGCGGTGCTCGGCGCCGGCGTCGGGGGCTGAGCGGATGCTCGACGGGCGGCTGCTGGTCGACGCGCACGTGCACGTGGCCCGGCTGGCGACCCTGTCGGCGGACTGGCACGAGTGGGCCGCCACGTTCGGGGCCGGGGCGGGAGTGGCGGAGCTGTTCGACGAGGCGGGGGTGCCGCGGCCGGCCGCGCTCGACGCGCACTTCGCGGGGCAGGGCGTGGACCACGTGCTGCTGCTGTGCGAGTACAGCCCGAAGGTTACCGGGCTGCAGCCGATCGAGGACCTGGTCCCGGTGGCCGCGGCCAGCCCGGACCGGTTCAAGCTGGTGGCCAGCATCAACCCGCACCTGCACTACCCGCCCGCCGCCGAGCTGGCCCGGCAGGTCAGCCTGGGCGCGGTGGCGTGCAAGATCCACCCGGTGCACGGCGGCTTCGAGGCCAGCGACCGGATGCTGTACCCGGCCTACGCGTGGGCGGAGGAGCACGGCCTGCCGGTCATCGTGCACTGCGGCACCTCGACGTTCGCCGGGTCCGCGAACGCCTACGCCGACCCGGCCCTGCTCGACCCGGTCTTCCGCGACTTCCCCGGCCTGACCGTGGTGCTCGCGCACGGCGGCCGGGGCTGGTGGTACGACCAGGCGGCGTTCCTGGCGCTGATGCGGCCGCAGGTGTGGCTGGAGGTCTCCGGGCTGCCGCCGCAGCGGCTGCCCGACTACTACGGGACCGCGCTGCGGCGGCTGGCCGGAAAGATGATCTTCGGGACGGACTGGCCGGGGGTGCCGGGCGTGGAGCGCAACGCGCGTTCGGTGGAGAAGGTGCTGGTCGCGGCGGGCTGCACGGACGGCGAGGTGGCCGCGGCGCTGGGCGGCAACGCGGCGCGGGTGTTCGGCCTTCGCTAGGGCGGCCTGGACCCGGGCTGGCGGTGTAGCCGAGACTGGCCCCATGGACCCTTTTGACGTTACGGCTGTCCGGAAGCGGTTCTCCGCGCTGTCCGGTGACTTCACCTTCATGGACGCGCCGGGCGGCACCCAGGTGCCCGACAAGGTCGGCGACGCCGTGGCCCGCATGTACCGCGAGGCCAGCGGCAACGCCGGCGTCCCCTACGCCACCAGCCGCCGCATCGACGAGGTCATCGCGGCGTCCCGCGCGGCGGCCGCCGCCTTCCTGGGCTGCCACCCGGACGAGATCATCTTCGGCGGCAGCATGACGACGCTGAACTTCGCCCTGAGCCGGACCGTCGGCCGGACCCTCGCCCGCGGCGACGAGATCCTCGTGACCCGGCTCGACCACGACGCCAACATCGCCCCCTGGCTGGAGCTGGCCGCCGACGCCGGCCTGGTCGTCCGGCAGGTCGACGTGCACCGCGACACCACCCTGGACCTGGCCGACCTGGAGCGCCAGCTCGGCCCGCGGACCCGCGTGGTGGCATTCTCCTGGGCCTCGAACGCATCCGGCACCATCGTGGACGCCCGCGCCGTGACGCAGCTGGCCCACCAGGCGGGCGCCCTGTCCTGGATCGACGCCGTCCAGTACGCGCCGCACGAGCCGGTCGACTTCGCCGCCATCGGCGCCGACGTGCTGCTGTGCTCGGCCTACAAGTTCTGCGGGCCGCACCTGGGCATCGCCTGCGCCCGCCGCGAGGTGCTGGAGTCCTGGCGCCCCTACAAGGTCCGGCCCGCGGCCAGCGAGCCGGTCGGCCACCGGTTCGAGACCGGCACCCTGCCCTACGAGCTGCTGGCCGGGCTGGTCGCGGCGCTGGGCTACCTCGACGACATCGGCGGCCCGGCCGCGGCCGCCGCCTGGGAGCGGCAGCTGGGCGAGCGGCTGCTGGCCGGGCTGCCGCCGTCCGCGCGGCTGTACGGCCTGCCCGGCATGGACGGCCGGGTGCCGACGTTCCTGCTCAACTTCCCCGGCTTCGCCTCGGCCGCGCTGTCGCAGGCGCTGGCCGACCGCGGCTTCGGCGTCTGGAGCGGCGGCGACTACTACGCGCCCGGCCTGCACGAGCGCATCGGCTGGGGCGACGCGCTGCGCATCGGCCTGGCCCACTACAACACGCTGTCCGAGGTGGACCGCCTCAACGAGGCCCTGGCCGACCTGACCCGGGCTGACCCGACCCGGGCTGACCCGACCCGGGCTGAGCTGAACCGGGCTGAGCTGAACCGGGCTGAGCTGAACCGGAACCCGGCGTGATCCCCGCCCTCGTCGACACCGCGGAGATTCCTGCCGAAACGATGGCGTCCGGGGTCACCGTCGTCCCCGTGCTCGACGTCGCCGGGGCGGCGGGCGGCCGCCTGGCCCGGCGGCTGGTCCGCATCCCGCCGGCCGGGGCGTACGCCGGGACGGCGGGCCCGGCGGGCGAGCTGTGGTTCGTGACCAGCGGCAGCGGGTCGCTGCAGGCCGGCGGCCGGGCCGTCCCGGTCGGGCCCGAGCACGGCATCGCGGTACCGCCCGGCGCGGCCTACCGGCTGATCGCCGACCCGGCCCCGCGCCGCTCGGGCGTCCTCACGGTCGACACGGTGAGCCTGCCGGGACCAGGGCTGGCCCCGGCGCAGCCGGCCCCGGCGCAGCCGGCCCCGGCGCAGCCGGCGGGGGCAAAGCCGGCGGGGTCGGA
>Ga0193728_1001779_pt1 | contig 11081 bp, 7 predicted proteins | sample U1c1metaG_FD_143037 | JGI IMG/M metagenome (GOLD analysis project Ga0193728, IMG submission 143037) | Soil microbial communities from a riparian zone of the East river system, Colorado, United States - U1c1 | ecosystem: Environmental > Terrestrial > Soil > Riparian zone | place: USA: East River... | reverse complement strand
GCGTTTCACGAATGAGCTCGCCATCGCCGATTCGGCGATGCAGGATGAGCTCTTAAAGTGAACCGCTCATTGCAGTGGAAACTGATTGGCGGCTTTATCCTCGTGTTCATCGCTGGGGGCGTCACCGGCGCTTTTGTTGCAGGCTTACACGACCGGCATCTTCTCCATCAATTTCATCATCGACTAATAGGGCTTAGAATGAAGGAAAGGCTCAGCACACAGCTCAAGTTGACGCCGGAGCAATTCGTCAAAATATCGCCAATCATCGATAAAACGGCTGTGCAACTCAAACGAATGCGACGAGACACTGGCCGGCGCGCCCATGAAGTCATAGTGGGCGCACATCGGGAAATGGCTGCGAATCTCACCGACGAGCAGCGCCTGAAATTGCGACAAATCGATGATCGCCATCGACACCAACTTCGCGGTCGCGCGCTACCCGATCCCACTCCGGAGCCGTCTGCGTCGCCGTAACACGGACTTCCAGCCTGTTTGTCGATCGGGCCACAACGTTTCTTATTTTTTCCCCGCTACCACAGGAGCAGGACATTTCGCTCTACCCGGACGCGACACGAAGCATCAGCGCGCATACTTCTAAAATCGATACATTTTCAAATTCAGGCACTATCCGGAACTCACGTACTTCGCGAAGACGTTTCAATGGCGCGCCTGGTAGACACGCAGCTCGGCATCATGACCTTTCTGTCGCGGCACAGCGACGAAGAGTCTGTCAAGTTCAGGCACAAACAAGCAAGTTCGTGCCAGCGGAGCGGTCAGCAATTTTGCGAGCACGCGGTAATGGTCAGCATCCACTTGCTCCACCACATCGAGCGTGCCTTCGGCCCCGGTGATATATATCCGCTGATGCTCCCCATCGTAGAAAATGCAGTCAGTTTCACCGCCGATGGGGAATGTCGCCGTTTCACGGCCCGTCACGGTATCAAGGACGACGACACTTGCAGGATTACGGCAACCTACAAACAGCCTGCTGTGCGCCTCGTCAAAGGCCATGGTGTAATTGACCTTTGCTTTAGTCAGTTGCCATTGACCGACGACTTCTGCCTTGCTGCGATCGATCACAAAAACGCTGTCGGTTTTCGGGACATTCACAAAGAGGCGGGAACCGCCCGTCTCTATCGCGAACGCTTCCGGATGGCCAGGAAGCTTGATCTCGGGCAGCTTTTCCATCGTGTTTAGATCAATCGGCCCAATTACTCCTTCTTGTGCCGCGACATAGACTCGCCGCGCCTGTGGGTCATAACGAAGATTGTCCGCGTCCGCAGTGAACGGGAAGCGGTAAATTAGATTTAGTGACGAGCCGTCCAGAAATTGCACTTCTCCATTTCCGCCGTTGGCAACTACGACCTGCTTTGTGTCTGGGAGGTACAGAACTCCCTGCGGTTCGTGGAACCCAGTCACACTTCGCAGGCGACTCCCATTCTTTAGGTCAATGACTTCTAGTGTGTCGTTCGCTTTCGCGGCCATGAAGACTCGCTGGCCAACTAAATCAATCGCGACATGGTCGAACTTCCCTTTCACGCCGGGCAGAGGGATGCTCTGCTGTAAGATCAGCGGTGCTACGTCAGCCCCGGGACTTGCATTTATCGCGGCTGAAGCACCTATTAGCGAGAGGAATATTGCTAGTTTCATTCTTGTTCGCAGAGCAGCTCTTTCGTCATGGTTCTCAAGAACCGCAATTATCTGCCAGCGGTTATTGCGCTGAATTAAGTACGATTCACATGCGGCATCGCATCGGGGTATGTTTGCCTGACAATTGGGTTCTTGGAAGTGCGGCCCTGCATGCGCTTTGAGTCGCTCGCGATCGGCAACGTCATGCAAAATTCAGTCCACTGGCGATCGGAACGCAGAAGTGTTACGTCTCCGTTATGCGCGCGCGCGATCTCACGCGCGATGCTTAGCCCAAGACCATGCCCCGCTGCTACGTCTCCGCTGAGTGAATCCCCGCGATAAAAGCGGTCGAAAACCTTTTCCTTCGCTTCGCCAAAGATTCCGTCACCGTTGTTGCGAATTGTAAGTACCGCAGTTTCGCGGTGAACCAAAGCGGATATAACCACAGCTCCACCGGCGCGGTTATATTTGATGGCGTTGTCGATCAAGTTCATCAACGCGCGGCTAAGTAATCGCCGATCCCCGCGCACGCGGAGTTCGGAAGGCAAATCGCATTGGAGAGTAAGGTTTAGCGGGAGGGCGAGGATCTCAGCATCTTCCCGGAGTTCGCGTACGAGTGAGGTTAGATCGACGGTTTCTTGCTCAAGTGCGAGATGGCGATTATCGGCTCGGGAAAGAAAGAGAAGCCCATCGACAATGTGCGAGAGCTCTAAACATTGCTTGATTACGTTCACACAAAGCTCGCGTTGATCGGGGGCCGAGTTTCGAGCATTCAGCGCTGACTCCGCTTCCGCACGCATGAGTGCCAGCGGTGTTCTGAGTTCGTGAGAAGCGTCTGACGTAAAGCGAGTGACCTGGTCGAAGCTCCGCTGCAAGCGATCGAACATTCCGTTTAGCACAGATGTTAGATGCGCGATTTCATCCTGCGATGACGGTGCTGGAAGCCGCTGGTGAAGATCCGACGCGGAAATTGTTTCTGCTTGCGCGGCGATTGCTTGAACTGGCGCCACCGCTCGCTGCGCGACCCACCAGGCGCCAAACCCCACGGCAACGATGACTACCGGCAAAACGGCAATGTATGCTACGAGCAGCTGTGCAACAGTCTCGGTGATTTCCTTTGTTTCACCGCCAATACCCATGACAATTCCGTCCTGATGAAACACGCCAAACCGAAGGGCACGCCCATTCCAGGCAATATTTTGCAGCTTGGGCGTCCCTGGCATGAGAAAAGCCGGTCCTTTCTCGAGCTCCTGCGAGCGATAGAACACATGGCCGGCATCGTTGCGAATCTCGAAATAACGCAATCGCTTTGATTGATCGAATAACGCTTCGACGCTTCGCCGGTCTCGCCAGTCCACACGCTGTTGTTGGAGCGCGATGAAAAAATCGTGCGCTTCCGCCTTGATATCCTTGTCGAGGTTGTCGATCAATTCCTGCCTCAAACTCCAAGCTGCACCAGCGGCGAATAGGGCGAGAGCAATGGTAACGACGCCGACCGACCAAAGAGTCACTTGTGCGCGCAGCGTTGCCAGCTTCATCGCCCCTCCCGCATTATATAACCGGCGCCCCTGATCGTGTGGAGCAATTTGAGCGAATGGCCGTCGTCGATCTTGCGCCGCAACCGCTGGATGCAAACCTCGACGACGTTAGTGCCGGTATCGAAATGGTGTTCCCACACATGCTCGCAAAGCGCGGTCTTCGTGACGACGCGCCCGGCGTGCGCCATCAAATACTCCAGCAGGGCGAACTCACGATTCGTTAGTTCAATTTTTGCGCAGCCTCGAATCGCCTCGCGGTTGATCACGTTCAAAGATAGGTCTGCGACTTGCATGATTGTGGCATGGTCGCCCGAAGCTCGACGCAGCAGCGCCCGGATCCGCGCGATGACTTCGTGGATCGAGAACGGCTTCGGCAGGTAGTCATCGGCGCCGAGGTTCAGGCCTTCAATTCGTTCGTTTACATTCCCACGCGCGGAGAGAAGGAGCACTGGCGTATTCACGCGCTGTCGCCGCATCTCGCGCAAGACACTGAGCCCGTCGCGTCCTGGCAGCATGATGTCGAGCACGATCGCGTCGTATGCTTGAGTAAGAATTTGAGTCAGGGCCGTGCCACCGTCATGTACAAGATCAACCACAAGATTCTCCTGTGCGAGACCGTTGCGCAGAAAACTTCCAAGTTTTTTTTCGTCTTCGACGACCAGCACTCGCATCCCCCAAAATTTAGGCGAAAGCGCCACGCGGCGCGAGCCTGGGAATGAAGATAACAAAAATGTAAGCCGCGCTCGGCCTTGTTCGACAGCTTGATCCGTTTAGCTTCCGACATGAGAGATGCGCGTAATTGCAGTGTTTTGCCACTCTCCTACTGCACTCACGACGGTGTATCGGCTGCTCAAGGAAACGGGTATGACACTCGCTTCGGTAAGTCGGATAGAGACTGCAGCTTTTGCCTGATTGACCCTCAGTTGTCTCTCTCTCGTCGCGCTCGTTCTGCATCAGTCTGGGTCGCACTCTCATTCGCAATTGGCGGCAATGTGTAATCGGATCATCATTCGGTTGGTTGCTTTTGGCGGATTGGCAGCCTTCTCACATTTTGTCTCAGCCGCGGATCTGACCGGACAGGTAACGCTCGCTCAAGCATTGGCGCTGACCCTGACACAGAATCCCGACCTCGCGGCGTTCTCGTGGGACGTGCGCAGCGCGGAAGCTCGCATTTTACAGGCACGGCTACGGCCAAATCCGGAGTTTGGAGTTCAAAGCGAAGATGTTGCTGGGAGCAAAGAATCGTCGGGCTTCGGCCGTTCGCAGACCACGATTCAATTGAGTCAGCTGATTGAGCTGGGCGGAAAGCGACGCGCCCGCGTCCGCGAAGCAACATTTGGCCGCGATCTCGCGAAGCTGGATTATGAAACGAAGCGGCTAGATACTTTGAAAAAGACCGCACAGGCATTCGTCGAGGTTTTGAGCGCGCAGGAGCGGGTGCGACTCGCGCAGGAAAACGTAGACCTTGCCTCCGGATTGATTCCCGATATTCGCAAACGAATCGAAGCCGGCAAAGCCTCGGCTGTTGAACAAACGCGCAGTGAGGTGGCAGTTGCGTCGGCGCGGATTGAGCTTGACCAAACCAGAAGAGCGTTACTGACGGCGCGACAACATTTGGCGGCGCAATGGGGCAGCGCGCAGCCGAAATTCACTCGTGTCGTCGGTGACTTGGAACACGTTACTTACTTGCCCAGTTTGGAAAATCTCTCGATGAATCTCGCGCAGAATCCCGAGATCGCGCGATGGGAACCGGAAACGGATAAGCGGCAGGCCACGCTCCGTCTGCAGCAGGCGCAAGCGGTCCCGAACGTGATTTTGTCAGCCGGCCCGCGTTACATTGTCGAACCCGGTGAATGGACGCAGGTGATCGGCTTTTCGTTACCGCTGCCGTTCTGGAACCGAAACCAGGGAGCAATTCTCGAGGCAAGAAATCAGCTTGCCAAAGCCGATGACGAGAAACGCAGTGCAGTAACGCGTCTTTCGTCGGAGTTGAACGACGCGTATCAAACGGTCGCGAGAACGTCCAATGAGATTCACGTTTTAAAGGAGTCGGTGCTTCCCGGAGCGGAAAAAGCAGTCGAAGCGATTCGACAAGGCTACGAAGCGGGTCGCTTCAGTTATTTGGATGTCAATGAAGCGAGACGAACATTAACGGCGGCGCGGCTGCAATATTTGCAAGCAATGAGCGATTATCACAAGGCCGTCGCGGAAATCGAAGCGCTAACGGTCCAACCGTTCGACGGCAGTTCGCGTTTCTCGAAATGAAAACGAAATATATTCTGGTCGCCGTCGGTGGCGCGCTTTTGATTGGCCTGACCTTGTTCGCGTCGTGTTCCAAATCGAAGAAAGAAGCTGACGAACACGCCGCAGAGCAGCCGGAAAAAAAACGGATCGAAGTTACGGAAGAGGCGCTCAAGAAATCTGGAATTCAGATTGAGGTTGCTGGCCCGACGGTTCTCAAAAAAATGCTGAAACTGAACGGGAAAATCGGTCCCAACGAGGAACGCATAGTGCATGTTAGTCCACGGTTTCCCGGCATCGTTAAGTCGATTGCGAAGCGGTTAGGCGATGTTGTGAAAACAGGCGAGGCACTTGCTGTGATTGAAAGCAATGAAAGCTTGCAGCCGTACGAAGTGAAGTCGGAGATCGACGGAACAATTATTAAGAGGGACATCGCGCTCGGCGAGTTCGTCGATACGAGCAAGACCATTTTTATCGTCGCTGATCTGAGCAACGTCTGGGTGGATTTCAGTGTTTATCGCCACGAATCGAAAAGTTTGGGTGTAGGACAGAAGGTTCTCATTCAGCCAAGTGAGAGCGCTGACAAAATCGAGAGCACGATCTCCTACATTTCGCCATTCGGACTAGAGAACACACAGACGACGCTGGCACGCGCTGTTGTTCCAAACGACAATGGCCAATTCCGGCCCGGTCTGTTCGTGGACGGTAATGTGGTTCTTGAGGAAGTGCCGGTGCCGATCGCAGTGAAAGCGAGCGCGCTCCAGACAATGGATGAAAAACCGGTCGTGTTCATCGAAGTTGCAAAAGGCTTTGAGGTTCGCGAGGTCGAGATTGGCGAGCGCGACGACGAGTACGTCCAAATAAAATCCGGAGTCGCGGCCGGTGAAAAGTACGTGGCGGAAAACAGTTTCGCTTTGAAATCGGAATTCGCCAGACCACCGCCCGGAGAGGAGTAGCCGTCGCAATATGATCGAAAGATTAATCGATTTCTCGATTCGCCGCCGCTGGCTGGTGCTCTTCGCCGTCCTCGCCGTCGCGGCACTTGGCCTTTGGAATTACGGACGCCTGACGATCGACGCCGTCCCTGACATCACCAACGTGCAGGTGCAAATCAACACTGTTGCCCCCGGTTTCTCTCCGCTGGAAACCGAGCAACGCATCACGTTCCCGGTCGAGACCGCGATGGCCGGACTTCCTCACCTGGACTTTACGCGCTCGCTTTCACGCTACGGGCTGTCGCAAGTCACTGTGATCTTCAAAGACGGAACCAACATCTACTTCGCGCGCCAGCTCATCAGCGAACGGATCGCAAAGGCAAAAGATGAACTGCCGCCTGGAGTGATGATTGAGATGGGACCCATCACTACCGCGCTCGGCGAGATTTACATGTGGTCGGTTGAGGCGCAGGAGGGCGCGAAGAATGAACTAGGACAGCCATACAGCAGCACTGATCTGCGCACGATTCAGGAGTGGATCATCAAACCGCAAATGCGGAACGTGCCGGGCGTGATCGAGATCAATTCGATCGGTGGCTACGAAAAGCAGTACGACGTCACACCGCGACCCGAGCGGCTCGTAAGTTACGGATTGAGTTTCCGCGATGTGATGGACGCGTTGATGCGCAACAATGCGAACGTCAGCGCCGGTTACATCGAGCGGAACGGCGAACAATATTTGATTCGAGTCCCGGGACAGGTGCTCGGCATTGAAGATATCCGGCAAATCATCGTCGGCGGCGGCGACGGTGTTCCAATCCGCATCGGTGATGTCGCTGATGTCGCGATCGGCAAGGAACTGCGGACCGGTGCGGCCACGCTCAACGGCAAGGAAACTGTCGTCGGCGTGGCGATGATGTTAATGGGGGAAAACTCGCGCGCTGTCGCGGACCGCGTGGACGAGAAGATGAAGGAAGTAAACCGTTCGCTGCCCCCGGGCGTAACCGCGCGGACGCTATACAATCGCACCAAACTCGTCGACGCCACCATCGACACGGTGAAGAAAAATCTTTTTGAAGGCGCGCTCCTCGTGATGGCGATCCTTTTCGCGTTACTCGGGAACTGGCGCGCCGCCCTTATCACCACCTTTGTGATTCCGCTTTCCATGATGTTCACGATCACCGGCATGGTGACAAACAAAGTGAGCGCTAACCTGATGAGTCTGGGCGCGCTCGACTTCGGCCTGATCGTCGATGGCGCTGTTATCATTGTCGAAAACTGCCTGCGCCGCCTAACGAACGAGCAGGAAAAGCTCGGGCGTTTACTTCGAGAGGAAGAACGTTTCAAGACGGTGCGTGAAGCGGCCAAAGAAGTCATCACGCCGAGCATTTTCGGCGCGATCATCATCATGGTCGTATATCTGCCAATCCTGACGCTGAGTGGCGTGGAAGGAAAAATGTTCGTACCCATGGCGATCACTGTTCTGTTCGCGCTGCTTGGCGCCGTTATTTTTTCCCTCACGTTTGTTCCTGCCGCGATCTCGATCTGGCTGGGAAGGAGGCTCGCGGAAAAAGAGAACGTTTTCATGGGAGCGGCGAAGCGATTTTACGTGCCGTTACTCGATCGATCATTGCAGAAACGCGGCCTTGTCTTGACCGGCGCGGTAATCGCGCTCGCTCTCAGCTTTGGCCTCTTTACGCGCCTGGGCGGCGTATTCATTCCGACGCTCGATGAAGGAGATCTCGGTCTCGAAATTTTGCGCGTGGTCGGGACCGGTATGGATCAGGCGGTCAAGATGCAGGAGCCATTTGAGAAGGCTTTGCTCGCGCTTCCCGAGGTCAAACTCACGTTTGGTCGCTTGGGCACGGCGGAAGTTGCAACCGACCCAATGTCACCGAATCAAGGCGACGAATTCGTCATTCTGAAACCGGAGAAGGAATGGCCAAATCCGCGAAAACCAAAAACCCAGTTGATCGAAGAGGTGGACGCAGCGATCAAGCAGGTGGTTGGCACAGGCGTCGACATCGAGCAGCCCATTCAGTTGCGCGCAAACGAGCTGATCTCTGGAGTAAAGAGTGAAATGGCGGTGAAGATTTATGGCGATGACATCGATGTCCTGAAAGAAACCGCGGAAAAGATCAGAGCAGTCCTTGTCCGAGTCCCTGGTGCGGTCGAGCCGAAAGTGCAGCAAGTCGATGGTCTGCCGATGCTCACCATCCAACTGAAACGCGAAGCGCTCGCGCGTTATGGACTTAGCGTTGGCGAAGTGCAGGAAGTGGTGGAGATGGCAATCGGAGGAAAGAACGCGGGCCAGGTTTTTGAGGGCGATCGCCGGTTTCCTCTCGTGGTGCGTTTGCCGGATGAACTGCGAACTGATCTTGATGCATTAAGGCGGATTCCGCTCGCGTTGCCGAAGAGCGATCACACCGATCAAAAGCTCAATCTTGCCGCGGCCCAGCCCCCTTTCATCGCACTCGGCGAAGTCGCTGATTTTCAAATGACGCAGGTGCCGAACGAAATTGGCCGCGAAAACGGCAAGCGCGTGGTCCTAGTTACCAGTAACGTTCGCGGCCGCGACCTCAGCTCGTTTGTCGGCGAAGTGCAACGGGCGGTGCGCGACAAAGTGCGGATTCCACCCGGTTACTGGCTCGGTTGGGGCGGACAATTCGAACAACTGCAATCTGCCATGGCCCGCTTGGAAGTCGTTGTGCCTTTAGCGTTGGCTTTGATTTTTGCGTTGCTCTTCATGGCCTTTGGCAACGTCAAAGATTCGCTCCTCGTTTACACCGGCGTGCCGCTGGCGTTAACCGGCGGAATTCTCTCGCTTTGGCTGCGCGGTCTGCCCTTTTCCATTTCCGCCGGCGTTGGTTTCATTGCCCTTTCCGGTGTCGCCGTCCTCAACGGCGTGGTCATGGTTTCTTTCATCTCGCGGCTTCGGAATGAGGGCCATCCACTGGAAGAAGCGATTCGCCTCGGCACGATTACTCGGCTTCGTCCCGTGCTGATGACGGCACTCGTCGCGTCGCTTGGATTTCTGCCCATGGCTCTGGCGCATGGTCGCGGCGCGGAAGTGCAACGTCCGCTCGCCACGGTTGTGATTGGCGGAATCATTTCGTCGACCGCGCTGACCTTGCTCGTGCTTCCAGTGCTTTATCGGACGTTCCACCGTAAAGAGCGCTCGCGCAGTGCTAGATCATTTGCCCGACACGACCTCGAGGAAGTGGATCGACAGGAATTACCAACTACCGTCGAGCATTCTTGAGCCTGCCTGCTTTCTTCGCATATGCTGCCATTCCAAATTATTGAGTAGGTTGCTTCGAAAACAGCGTTCCATGCGGCGACTTCTGTCAGTTTTGTAGAAATCCATTTTGCCCAACCAAATTCAGTCGACGAATAGTTGACAAGTAGCTTGTCACGAATGCCGATGTCGCTCATCATTGCAGAAACTCGTGCGACCGCACCGCTCGTTGCAAGCGAAACAATAACTACGGGAAGCGACTGTCGTGCCCATGTATCCAAGGTCAAAAAACCACAAGGAACTCTCCCGAACTGATTCGGAACCAGACCGATCTGAATTCTGGAAAATAGTTGACAAGACCAAGCCAGAGAACCTTCGTGCTCTTTCGGATGAAGAAATCCGAGATTGTCAGAACTATTTCTTGGAAATTCTTGACTCAACGCTTCCTGCGTATGAGAGCGTAACCGCATCGCTGCGATTGATCCTGCTACGAGGTGAGATCGACCTAAGGCGTAGCGACGCTCGGCACCGGCAAACCCAGCGCCTCTTACGCTGGGCGATTCGAGTTGGAATTCTTTCCGCAGTTGTAATTCTTTCCGCAGTTGTTGCAATCGTGTTTGGAATCGCAAACAGGCCGACTCCCGAGCGTGTGCCCGCTGCTGCTACAGAAGCTACAGAAATTCCAGCCATAATTCCGCCAACGCCTGCAGCATTACCAACGACCACACCAACGCCTGCAACATCAGCGACGACCACACCAGCGCCGACAGCCTCGCCGGCGATGTCTGTCGTGAGCACACGAACACCGACAACACAGAAGAAGAAAACGGGACGCACCCGACTTAGGCGCCCGACACCGACGCCTAGCTTTTGGCATCAATTATTTAAGCCGAAGTCAACCAGATAGCCTTCGGTCAAAGGTTCTTTATCACGAACTGAGATTTTTCACGGTTTGTTCACGGTCACGATTGTAAATTTTCACAAACGCATGCAAAGCGGTCAAACAGTGAAGAGATAAAACTGAGGCGTTTTCCCTCGACAGATGCAGGAAAAGTAACGCTGTGATAACGCAAGAAAATCCGCATCTAAAATGGTCGTCTTGTGTCGCCAGTGTTCGCAAATGCACGAGGGACAACAACTCGTTGGCGTAGGTTCGACGGATTTGAAGTTCCGACTGGCAGCATTCTCCCGGTACTTTGGCACCGACCGATCGCGGCAATCACCGTGGAAGAACTGAACAACTGGCTTCGTGCCCTGCCCGGCTCCCCTAAGAGCGGGGCTAATTTTCGGGCGAACATTAGCGTGTTGTTCGGTTACGCGATGCGCCGGAGAATGATCGACACCAACCCGATCCTACACACTGGACGGCCCACACTACCGGGCAACCCGCCGGAGATTTTCACCGTGGATGAACTGCGGGCCCTTCTAGAAGCAGCGGCGGCGCAGGCCCCGGACGTGTTGCCAGTGCTCGCCATTGGTGCGTTTGCCCAGCTCAGAGAT
>Ga0193728_1001778_pt1 | contig 11086 bp, 13 predicted proteins | sample U1c1metaG_FD_143037 | JGI IMG/M metagenome (GOLD analysis project Ga0193728, IMG submission 143037) | Soil microbial communities from a riparian zone of the East river system, Colorado, United States - U1c1 | ecosystem: Environmental > Terrestrial > Soil > Riparian zone | place: USA: East River... | reverse complement strand
CGCAGTGATAGTCGCCGAACCTAGCGCCACGCTCGTTACCCGCCCCTGACCAGCGGAGACCGCGATGGAAGGATCAGAGCTCAACCAAGTGACGTAAGGAGTCCAATCGAGCGAGTTGCCATCGGCAAAGGTGACGATGGCAGCAAACTGTTGAGCATCACCCAAAGGAATCGAGACGCTTCCTGGATTCAAAGAGATTGAGGAAGGCGGCTGGTAGGCGACGGTGAGATTGGTTGAGGCGCTGATGGGCGAGGAGGGTACGGTGGCAAAGATTGACGTACTCCCCTGAGCGACGCCCGTAACGACGCCCGACGCAACGTTGGTATTGCTGACCATCGCCACGGAAGAGTCGGCCGACGTCCAAATCACTTGCTTGGTGATCTCTTTGGAACTGCCGTCGGTGAGGTGCGCAGTAGCCGTGAACTGGAGCCGGTCCGCGATCAGGATCGACGGGTTTGTCGGAGAGATGGCAATGGAATCGATTTGAGGCGTCTGCACCACGAGAGAAGCTACACCTGTCGGAGGATTCGAGCCAACGTAAGAAGCCACTGCGGTAATGGTTACATTGCCAGGAAGCGCACCAGTGGCCAACCCCTGAGTGCCAGGTGAGTTGCTGATCTGTGCAAATTTGAGACTTGAAGACTGCCAATCCACCGCGGAAGTGATGTCCTGCGAGCTGCCATCAGAAAAATTTCCGGTGGCAGTGAACTGAATCGTCTTGCCGGGCGCTATAACCGCGAACTGGGGCGTAATCGTAATGGAAGAGAGAGTTACGGCCGGATTCACGACGACATTGGTGGAAGTGGTAAAGGGGCCGTAGGTAGCTAGTATGTGAGCGACACCGGAATTGAGGCCAGTCGCCAGGCCCTGCGTGCCTGCACTGTTGCTGATGGATGCGATGTTCGGGGGCGAGGAACTCCAGACCACGGAGGCCGTCAGGTTCTGCACTACAGCATCAGAGTACGTCCCCAGCGCCGTGAACTGAACGCTCTTGCCAATCGCGACAGAGGGATTCGCGGGGAATATAGCGATTGACCGCAGAACGTGGGTGACAGTAAGGAGCGTAGACCCGCTAACCGAGCCGAGCGCAGCACCGATATTGGTAGTGCCTACTTTGAACGCGTTAACGAGGCCCGGCACATTGTAAATGACGGCAACTGAAGCGTCCGAGGAACTCCATGCCACTGAAGCTGTGAGGTCGACTTGCCTGCCATTCTTGAAATAACCGATTGCAGTAAGTTGCTGCTGTGAGAAGACGGGAACAGTGGGATTCGATGGAAGAATAGCGATCGACGAGAGCCCTGTTGCATTGCCCGAGCCGGAAAGCGTGACAGATTGGGGGCTTGTCGAGTCGTTGTCGACCACCACCAGCTCGCCAGATCTGGTGCCGATTGCCGTGGGAGTGAACGTGACCTTGATAGTGCAAGAGTGTCCAGGCGCAAGGGAGGTCGGGCAATTGTTGGTTTGAGCAAAATCGCCGACCGTAGAAATGTTAAGGATCGACAGGGGAGCACTCAAGTGATTGGTCAACGACACCGAACCTGTGCCGCTGGTGGTTGCGATCACCTGCGAGCCAAGATTCAGGCTATTGGGCGAAAGGTCGACGGATGGGATCGCGTGGAGACTGCTCAACGGAAGAAGAGCGAAGGCACAGAGGGGCAGGACGCGCCTTAGTTGGAGCCGGGTCATGGTTAACTCCCAGGTAACGATGGAAAAGGGGTATACCATACACGGAACTAACGAACTGCGTCAACAACGGCCGGTTACATTGGTTAGGACCTTCGTTTGGTACTCACAGGCGGTCTAAGACTGCAGCTGCTCAGAGACAGGTATTTTTGACGAAGGGACCAGGTGGTTGGTGAGGGAGTAAGCAGGTGGCGAGCTACGGAGGTCCGTACTTGCCCCCCGAGCTGCAAACAATCGACCAGGCAGCGCAGGGCGTCCAACCTTGTCTGTATGGCAAAACCCCTGATATAGAGGAATCCAACAAAGCCGCGAACGTCCTCCTTGGTTATAGCGGTTAGCGGTTTGTTTACGAGGAATTTGCCGAGCTGCTTTGCTGCCAGTGTGTGGCTATCCCGCGTGTTCTTTGCCTTCCCGCAGATCAGAAACGATGTGAAGCTATTTGACACCTCCCGTGTGTCATTCGGTTAGGGGCGTTGTCGGTGGGCAAACACCGCTTCGTCCCGCTTGTTTTCTACTTCATTTGCAAAACATCTGATTTATGTACGCTTGGCGACGCGCCGCAGGGGCGCTAGCCATCTGCAGGGATCTCACGACACCGAACGCCGGATGCTCTCACAGGGAGCAAAGCGTTCGCGCCACGATGCATTCCTCGCAGTGACCCGGCCCGGCACCAGACGTGCGGCCAATCTTCAGAGGATTTTCCAGCAATTTTCGAGCGATTTGCAGACAGTCTCGGCGAGTGTGCCGGCCAGGGATACGTCTACGCCATCGGGTAAGTCTGTGGTTCGTTTAACGGTATAGGGTACGGAGGGGGGTGAAGGACAAGCAGCCGAAAAGCCACCCCCGGTATTCGCATTCGTAAATGTGCAGATACAGATTTTGCCGAAAACGGTTTCCCGTCGAATGCCAGCTTGGATCGCGCCGGTTATCGCTTTTGTGTCACCTTTTGCTCTGGTGGAGATCGTTGTGCCAAGCCTTTGGCGTCCTCGTGTTCCGATGTCCAATCTGGTGGCGGAAAGGCAGTGCGCCAGAAGCGCGGCGAAGGCTTCACAAATTCAATACCGATCTCCCGCTTTTCTAATTGCTCAGGGCCGAGATAGACGACGTGGCATTGCTGCTCCTCGTCAGTTAACTCATTGCAGAGTGTGACGACATCCCCTGCAGATACTTTCATAGCCACAAGAACGAGTGCGCCATGCGCATTTATGGCCAGGGTCTTGGTCTGTTCCGAAACAACCTTGTTATTGGGAGCCCGAAAACTGATGAAAACTGGAATGCTTATCACGAGGCGTTGGCTGCGTCGCTGAGCATTCTTCTCACTAACTTGCTTGGAGAAAGGGTCCATGGGGCGACCATAACATTCTTTTTAGTAGTTGGCCGATCCGCAGAGCTTAAGGCGGCTAATCACTAACGTATTGAAATTCAACCTGGGGGAAGCTGCTTAACTCTTGATAGTCGTGACACCAGTCAAGGAGAATTGGCGGCGATTGCATCGGTAAGCAGCCAAAACGCGGGGGTTGTACAACGTATTCATATGCGCAACCACAATTTTTGCAAAACGCGATTTGCCGAATTTGACTGGCGTGCCATAATCGCGCCATGAGCAACCTACAGACGGAAGACCCCGCGGCGAGTGCGGGGACCTGGACAGAGGTTCCCCGACAGTTAAAGCAGAAACGTTGCCACGAATGTTCTAAACGTACTTTCTACTGGCTATTTGAAGCTAAGGGCGCTGTCTGCAAAGTCTGTGTAAACCTGCGAACCATGCCCAGGCCGATTCCTCAAACTGTGTCTGTCGCCGAAACCACCAACGGCAAAAAGCACAAATCCACAATTGCGCCCACGCTCAAAAATGCCATCCTTGCGAAGAGGGCTTGCGGACAGTCTAAACTCAGTATCGCCAAGGAAATGCATGTGGCGCCCGGCACGGTACGGAACGTTCTCAATGAGGCGGATTTTGATCAGCAAGTGCAGCAGGGCAGACTCGACAGCGTGAGGCTGATTCCTGCCGCGATCAACGGGTTAGAGAAATCTATGGGTAAAGGCGACGGAAGTACTTGCATTCGATTCCTGGAAGGAGTAGGTGTGATTGGGGAAAACGTCAGGCGAATATCGACGCCCGCGAACGATGCTTTGATGCGCGCTATCGTGAATTTGATCGATCCAGAGGCTGCGAAGCCTGCTATTGATGCAGAGGTCGTCACCGGCTCTTCTCCGCGTTTGTAGCTCAACTGTAGTTCCAAGTTTTGCCGGCCCAATGGAGCAGAGAACCATCACGCTTTAGATTCAGTGAGGCGCTGCCGGGAGCAACCAAATGAATCTCACGGGCTCCGTTCTTTCTGTACCAATACTGGCCGTCCTGTTTTCCACATCAGCTCACGCGCAACGAGCGGCCGGAGGTAACGATCAGTACGCTCCATTGCCCGCGCAAATTGTGAGCGCGAAAACCGTATTCCTAATGAACGAAACTGGAAAAGCCAAATTCGGCGACGCAATCTACAAGCAAATTAAGACATGGAACCGCTGGCAGGTCGTCACCAGCAAAGATCAGGCAGACCTGGTTTTGGTTGTCACCGATAAAGGCGGAGCTGGAAGCCTAAATCCGAGTTTCTATCTGAATGTCGTTGATCCGAAAACCTCGCCCAGGTATGGACGTGTCGAACGACAATGCAAGGGAAGCTCTGGCGGTCGTGGGACTCTGTCGCTGAGACACTGCTCGGGGACATTCGGAAGCGGATTCGAGAAACTACTTAATAGTCAGACCATCCAACTCTCAACTGCTGAGGAAAATTGCAAGCCGATGGCGAACGCATCCCCCTTCAAAGGCCTACAGTAGGCGATTCGTGCAAGGGAGTGCTGGTTCCCTCGCCATTTAACTATCACGCCGTCGCTCGGCTGCCAGCGCCTCTTTGTGACAACGCGGGCACCGTAACGACTGACGTTTTCGGTTAAAGTGATTTCGTTACTGGAGGGCCCATTCGTGCCGGAGAGCTCCACTTCAACGCGCGCCCGAGTCCGGCTTTCCATTCGGTGCATTCGCACGTGCTCAGGCTTTCTTAGTGCTTCTCCTCGGGTTACCGACACCCGGTATTTTTGGACCGGAAACGGAAAGCGGGAGAGTGTCGTGTGTCACTGGCAGATGCGGCTCAAGAAATTATTCGATTTGGCAGAAGTTTCAAAGGGCCTGGGCAACGCAGTCTCGCATCGCTTCCGCGATACCTTCGCCGTAGAGTTGCTGTTGGCTGGCGTGCCGATTGAGCGCGTCTCGGTCCTGCTGGGCCATCAAAGCGTGCGCGTCACCGAGAGGCATTACAATCCTTCGGTGCGTTCGCGACAAGAACAGCTTGAAGCAGATGTCGCGAGTGCGTGGAAGCGCGATCCGGTGTTGAATCAGAAAATGGACGGTACAAATTCCGTACAGTTACAAAAAGGACCGGTCAACTAAATGAAAACACGAACGAAAAAATGGCGGAGAGGGTGGGATTCGAACCCACGGTAGGATTTCTCCTACACACGCTTTCCAAGCGTGCTCCTTAAACCGCTCGGACACCTCTCCATCTGCGCGTCGCGCAACGAACCTATTCAATTTAGCAGAATCCTCTCGGCGGCGCACCGGCCGTCATCGATCATTGTGAACGATCACCATCGCCTGGCACGTGCGAATCGCACATTACCATGCAATTTTTTTCTCCCCCCATCACCAGAGCGCACTTCTAACAGCTGTGGCCCTCTGCTAAACTTCTTGCGGCTACTCCGGGGTCGTCTAATTGGTAGGACTCCAGACTTTGAATCTGGCTATCGTGGTTCGAGTCCACGCCCCGGAGCCAATCTTCTTTTAGACCGAGCAGGCAACCCACCTATAGTTATGCGTTCTGGCGATACGCGGTGCTTGTGGCGTCCGGCGGCACCTTCTCAGTATTCTACCCATCGCTATCTATGCTAAAGATACGTTATTGATAACAACGTTGGCAGGTGTCAGTTTCATCGAACTCCGCGATCGCCAGCGCTGGCGTTAAGGAAAAGGGGCAATAATGGCAAAGCGATTCTTATTGATCGTAGCGATCTTATTTACACCCGCGCTGGCGAAGGCAGATAGCGTGTGGACGTTTGAAGGGAACCTGACTGACCCAGGCACCTGGCACGGTGGGCAGCCTGTTACTCACTGTAACTGCGATTTGGACGGCACGATATTGTTCGACGACAATTTTAAGGTGCTGGCCTACAGCTTTACGGACGGCACACACACCTTGAACAACCAAAGCAGCACTAGCGTATTTGAACTAGAAGTCGGTGGCGGTACCTTCAGCGGTGGTGGTACTTTCACCGGCCCCTTTTAGGTTTCTGGTCGATTGACGTCACCGGGGGCGACGTCCTTTTCCACACCAATTACTTTGGCCCCTCGCAGGGTGCTGTCGATATGAACTACGTCGACGTAGGTAACCAACTTTTCGGTTTTGGCCAAGCTAATTCGGGACAGAATGGCAGCTGGACAGAAGTGGCTTCAACACCAGAACCGTCTAGCCTTATTTCCTTGCTCACCGGTTTCGGCACCTTGGCAGCGCTGGGGATCCTCGTTAGGCCGCGCGCATAAGGGAAAGTTTTAGGCCTCGCACGCTGAATGGAACAGCAACGCCCCGTTTCAGTACTCTCAGTAAGTATGTTCAGACGCAAGCTCCTGGATCCCCAGTTTGTTTGTGACCTCACACGCACGCCACTGGGTTTTTAACCGAAACTAGCACGTGGGATTCAAGTATTAATTAGCATTAGCAAACAACGCCCGCAGGGTGTTACGCTTCGTGGTCAGGATTGGGGTGCTGCATTTTTAAGAAAGGGACATTTAAATGCTAAAGCGTTTAGCATTAATTATCGTGATGTTATTTGTCCCCGCGCTGGCGCGGGCTGATAGCGTGTGGACGTTTGACGGGGAACTGACTGACCCAGGCAATTGGCACCCGGGATTTCCTTTTCCACACTGCAACTGCGATTTGGATGGCGTCATGGTATTCGATAACAATTTTAACGTGTTGGCTTACAGCTGGACCGATGGCACTCATACCCTGGATCAAAATAACAGCAGCATGGTGTTCGAAAATAATCCACGGACCGACCCGAACATTTCGCCCAATCCACCGCCGTTATCCACTTGGTTAGTGAGTATCACCGGATCGGACGTATTTTTTCATACTAACTACGACGGGCCTGGCCAAGGTGCTACCAGCCTGAACAACAGTATCGTGGACACGGAGATATTCGGCTGGGGCCAGCCCAATCTCGGGCCACCAGGCGCCTGGACCGAAATCGTTTCCACGCCGGAACCCGGTTCACTATTGTTGCTGGGTGTAGGATTGACCGCGCTGGCAGCGGTGATTTCGCTACAAAAGTCCCCTACTTGACCAACCAAAGTATTTTTCGAGAGATGCCCCTCTAGGAAAGTTTTCACAGACGCCGGACATGCGCCCGGTGCAGGTGCCCTCGCGTACGTCGGTGTCGACAGTCCCTTCATCATCCCTGAAACTCACAAATGGGGTCCCAATGGTGACGCCCGGCCTTATAATCTGGGCTTATGCCCGACACTTTCTACCAGTGGCTGCTCATCGTTTTGCCGGTCGCTCTTGGCGCGGCCATGGGCTCGTGGCCCAAACGATTTGAAAAAGTGGGCTACCGGATTGCTGTAGGAATTTTCTGCGTTTTGTATAGCGTTGGAACCTACATTGAGATGATGCACGAAAAGAAAAACACTGCGGCAGAGGTTCAAGAGAATGGTATAGAGACTTCAGCCCGCGTTTCAGCCGAGCTTACTAAGCAATATGCCGAAACCGTTTCCTCTCAGGCACAGAAAATTGGGGAACTGAAGGGTTCATTCAGTCACAAGGTAAAGATGTTCGGGACGTGAAGAAGTACACCGTCGCAAGTGCTGCGGAGGTACACGCTCTATTCGAAGGAACTCAAACTGGCAAACAGAAAAGACACGACTTAAAAGAGCGGCTAAATGCATACGCGAACTCCAGTAGTGGAGCTTTCGGGCAATGCAATGGTCGGGCGGTCTAATCACGGTGGCACTAACCCGCAAGTCTGCATAAATGATGTCAGGGCCTGGGTAGGAGGGACCACGGGGTATATCGCAGGGAGCTTAGGCGAAAACTATGTCAGTAGGTTCACCCAAGCTGGCTTGCCAGGGAAATCCGAGTTCCCGAATATCGCCGGCATAGACTCTAGCCTAGACCCCAACACCGCTGCAGAAGTTTACTGGGCAATGCACGAGTTAGAAGCCAAGTAAATTTGCTTAAGGAGTTTATTACGGAGCCTGGTCAGTAACACTCTCGCGCAAATAAAACACCCATTAACCGCGATGTCGAGATTGGGGATTCCGACGAAATCGATCATTGTTTCCGAGTTCATGTCGATCACTCGTTCCGAGGTCATGCCGATCAGGATCGGAGCGAAGCGACGCTAGCATTTGTCATCTTGGAGAAGTGATCGGCATCCGTCAAGAAAGTTTCGTTGGTTTTTCTTTCTTGCGGTTGTTTTGTCGTTTGAGGGTCGGCTTGGGATGGGCCGGAGCGTAGCCCAGCGACGCCCGTTAGGGCGGCGCGTTTTGGGCGTAGCGTAGGCCCAGCCCAAGCCGAGTGGCGCGTCCGTCGTGGTCTTCACAGTTTCTCCTCCGGCAGTTTGGGATTCTGATTCTTGCGCATCGATTCTCCTTGCAACTCGATCCGATGAGCGTTGTGTACCAACCTATCCAAAATGCTGTCTGCCACGGTAGGTTCACCGATCTGCGCGTGCCAAGCCGTTACGGGCAACTGGCTGGTGAGCACCGTGGCTCGTGTTTGATAGCGCTCATCGCAGATGTCCAAAAAATCTCGGCGATCGCTCTCCGACAGTGGTGTCATGGCAAAATCGTCCACGATCAGTACGTCCACTCGGCCCAACCGATACAGCAGGTCGCCAACACTCCCGTCGGCTCGCGCCATCGCTAAGTCACGGAACAGTTGTGTGGCCTTGATGAACAACGCCTTGTAACCGTCTCGACAAGCTTTCTGTCCCAGAGCTCGCGCTAAATACGTTTTGCCAACTCCGGTTGCGCCCACCAGAAAAATATTCTGGTGTTCCCGTACCCATGCCGATTCCAAGGTCAAGGATCGCAGCTGTTGTCGGTCGAGCCCTCGGGATGCGCGGTAGTTGATATTCTCGATGCAGGCGTTCCCTCGCAACCGAGCATTGATCAACCGTCGCTGCAGCGCCTGATTGTGCTTCCAGTTCCACTGCCGATCGACCAGCAGTCCCAAGCGTTCTTCAAAACTCAGACGATGCATCTCCGGATCTTGTTCTTGCTCCCGGAAAGCCTCCGCCATTCCACGAAGTCGCAGCGTATGGAGTTTCTCTACGGTTTGTTGTGTCAGCATCATGTCCTCACTGTATCGTTGGTGGTTTACTTGGATCGAAGTACGCAGCGCCGCGGATGTTGTCATGCGTTACCGGTGCCCCGCTTGACGATTCCTCAATCGGCACACGATCGAGTTGTCGTTCCAAGATCGATTTAATGCTCTTGTACGAGCAGGCGCCCTGCATACAGGCGCGCTGCGCCGCCGCCTCTACACGCTCGCGCGAGTACTTCGTGCCCAGTCGGACGATCCCCAGGCACGAGCGATAACCTTGCTCCGGATGACGACGCGTGGCCAGGATCTCCTGGAAAAGTTTGGCAGTCGCTGGACCGATGGTCTGCGCCCACTGCAAGATTCGGGAAGGCGTCCACTCTAAATACCGCTGATGAGATTTCGGCCGGTGTTGCTCGGCCGTAGTCGCTTGATAGGGAGCTTCGCTGCGTGCATGGGAGGCCACGCGCAGGCCGTTCTGAAAGATTTCGACCGTCGTCCCCGTGGAGCGCACTTCGACGCGCTGGCCCGTCAACGTATAAGGAACGCTGTAGTAGTGGTGGTCGATCTCTACGTGATAGTCGATGTTCACTCGGGCCGTCTTCCAACTGCCGAACTCGAAACGCTCGACAGGCAGCGGACGCAAAGCCGGCCGATCCACGCTTTCCAACAAGCTGGCGCGCGTGCCTTCCCGCTTACGGAAGGGACGGTTGTTCAACCGTTCGAGCAACTCTGCGATGGCTTGATTCAAAGACGACAAGTGGAAGAACTTGTGTTTACGCAGTGCAGCGAGGATCCATCTTTCAACTAATAAAACTCCTGATTCTACTTTCGCCTTATCGCGGGCTTTATAGGGACGCGTTGGAATGATCGCGACACCATAGTGTTCCGCCATTTCTTGATAGGTTCTGTTCACATCCGGTTCGTAGCGATTCGCTCGCGTCACACCAGATCGCAGATTGTCGGGAACCACGATCGCAGGCAGACCACGAAAATGTTCAAAGGCCCGAACATGAGATGCGATCCAGTGGTTCAGCTCCTGTGACCAAGTCGCTTCCGCGTAGGTGTAGCTGCTGCAGCCCAGCACGGCGACGAATATCGAAGCCTGGCGAGCTTCGCCGGTACCGCTTTCATGAATCGCGACGGTATCCCCGGCATAGTCAACCCACAGCTTTTCGCCCGCCACATGCTCCTGCCGCAACACCACGTTGCGCCGCTGCGACCACTCCCGATACAGATCGCAGAACCGGCTGTAAGCGTAGCTTTCCGGATGCGCTTGTCGATACTCCTCCCACACCAGTTGCAACGTAAGATGCTCGTGGCTTTGTAGCTCTCTCTCGATGGCGGCGAAATCAGGTGCGGGTTTGTGACGGCGGGCGACTGCTGAAGGACGTTCTCCGAATAGCGTGGTTTCTAACTTCAAATAATCCCAATCGGCTACCTCCGGCCAACTGATCCCAGCCGCTTTCGCCGCCTGGAGACATGCATTTACGGTGCTCTGTGCCAGGGAACAACTTCGGGCAATCTGGCGCTGCTTCAATCCAAAAAAGTGCAGTCGTAGGATTTCTCTCGTTTTCCGCATGGACGTCCTCAGTTGGGCCAATGGTGTGGGCTCCTCCACTTTCCAGTGGAGCCCTACCGGCCCTGGGTTTGTCCAGCGCGCTTCCTAACTCCCTGATCAAATCATTCCGACAGCCCTAAATTCCTGATCGGCTTGACCTCGGAACCACTGATCGGCATGCCTCGGAATGCTTGATCGGTTTGCCTCGGAACAGATGATCGGTTTGACCTCGGAATGTGTGATCGGCATGCCCCGGAATATCCATGGGCCCCGTTGTTGCCATTGACCCACACAATTCGCCCATTCTGTTGGACCATCACGCCGACCCTGGGTCCTCATCGTACAAGGACTTTCTCAATTCAATCCATGCCGCTGGCGTATCAAATCACGTGGAATCGCACGTTGCGTATTCGGCAGACGTCGCCAGCTTGTGGAAGCGACCCATCCGGGTTTTATGGATTGACGG
>Ga0193728_1001776_pt1 | contig 11089 bp, 13 predicted proteins | sample U1c1metaG_FD_143037 | JGI IMG/M metagenome (GOLD analysis project Ga0193728, IMG submission 143037) | Soil microbial communities from a riparian zone of the East river system, Colorado, United States - U1c1 | ecosystem: Environmental > Terrestrial > Soil > Riparian zone | place: USA: East River... | reverse complement strand
ATTTCACAATATTTTTCAGACCTACTTGTTCGTAATCTCCACATGCTTCATTCAAACAAAATGAACCAATTGATGCTAGTTGTTGTTTTTCCATGATGTGAGACCCTCCTGATTCTCGAGAGACTTGTCCTCCTATCTTACCATGAACAGTCAAGGGGGAGACCACCTACATGGGCAAAGGAGTAAAAATAGATATGCTCTATGATCAGATCCAGCAGAAGAAACATCTTTCTAACGGCTCATTCCGCTACCGAGCCGATGAGTTAGAGAAGCTAGAAACCATCTACAGAGACTTGGATAAAGAGAAGCCAGGTCGCATAAGCAAGAATGATATCGCTCGTATGGCTCTCATAGCTTTCTATGAGGACTATGAGAAGAATGGCGATGAGAGCATTCTAGCTCAGGTATTCAAACGCATGTAAGCATGAAAGCACGCGTAGCATGCATAAATGAAAGCCCTCAGATTTGCATTGTAGAGCTATCTGAGGGTATTGCAGCGAAGAGAGATGGCCCTCCAACCATCTCTCTTGTGTAAAAACAATGTTGACTATTCGTCCCAAAACGCTATACTAGATTCAGTGATACAAGACGTTAGCCTTGACTAGTGATGTGCTTGCAATAAAAGTTGCAGTAGCATAATTACATCGTGAGGGTTCTGTCCATGAGCAACCTGGAGAATTGCAAGGAACAGGACAAACTCGATGATATGCCAAGGGTAGCGTCTCTTTTCGTTGTTACGCATTGATGACCTCCTTTCTACTCTATTAGTATAGCTGGTTTTTAGACTTAAGAAAAAGATACATACAGAAAACATTACTTTTGGGTTCTCAAGCCTTAGAGAAGTTTTGATGCATTACATGCTTCATTGATAGGTTTCATCAAGACTTCCAAGGGTCTTGAGTACTTATAAAGCCTGTAGGGAAGCTGGTTTATTGCAAGTGAAGGTAGCGAAAGAGTCATACAATTTGAGGTTAGTACTTTCGGCACATCAAGAGTTACCAGGGACTTGAGCCCACACAAAAGACCAGCCACGAGGTAATGGACTGGTCGTCTCTCTTTCGCATTGTGGAGCAAATCTGAGCGAGCGTAGATAGGATAGAGACATCCAAACTATTGCAGAGATCGATAGAGGGCCACAGGCGATTACATGGCGAGTAGATGAGTGGCTAAATAACCCTCTTCGGCTGATAGTCATCAAAGTCCCCTGCAGGCGGCAATGGGTCGACCTTCACACGCTCCGAGAGAAAGCGGGTAAGCATCTTGGTATTCTCAGCATTTAGCAGAAATTTCCCATATGGCAGCGTTATCATAAGATCTCCGTCTTCAAACTTCGCTTCCATCGTGGGCGTGTGCAATATATCTGTTCGGTCGAAGTTATCGGGGTTGAGCGCTTCCATAAAATCATCAGCTCTTGACATAGATAGCTATCTCCTCACAGTAGCACGATGGCTTCAATCTCGAAGTTTCGCCCATACCACCAAAACTGTCCCTAGAGAGCCGGTCAAGTAATGCCATTTTAGGGGTTTGGTCATTCTTTTACTGATGCTCATTGAGCCTAATATGCTAGAGCTTACTTGACCTCTTCCGGTTACTTGACCGACGCTCTAGGTTCGACTAGGAATTTTCCGTTGTGTTGGATAGTATTGAGAGTAGTTACTCGTTTCGAGTAAGTTATGAAAAATGTTCTGAAAGTTTTATGAAAAGGAGAGATATTATGACACGTGAAGGAACAACACCAAGTCAGGGAACAGATCAAGCAGGAGAATCTTCAAAGAGCGGAGACAAGAGAAAAAGAAAAGGACCAGAATCTATCTCAGATGAAGAGCAACAAAAGCGAACCAAGGGACCTTTTGCAAGCGATGAGTTAAACCGAAACTTCAGGATGTTTAGCACAGAAACAATGAAAATTTTTTTAGATACACTAGGCAACAATATCACTAAGGAAGCTTTCAATAAGCTATGTACAGATAAGCAAAAGGCTACAGGAAAAACACTTGAAGGATATAATCATCTATATTCATGTGTATATATACTAAAAGGCCATATAGACGGCAAATATACATACGAACATGCTAGTGATACATGTGATGAAGTTAGAGATGCTTATATTGATGGAACATATGATAGACATGTCAAACGGGTCTGTAAGGACTTAGGATTTCTTTTTGCTCAGGACTAGCTGAGGATGTCACTTACTCCCTAAGCTGCCTGATCACATTGCCCAACAGTGTCGTTTGCAGCTGGCTCTGCCTGATCACAACAGATCGATCAGCATACCAATACACATTGTCTAGCCACTGGCATGGCGATTCACAAACGCATTCCGAGCTTTCCGAGAGCACCGCGAACTCTTTTGCACCAGTTGGAAATGGTTCACGCAGATGCTTTGAGACAAGCTGGACACTGAGAACCACCCGATCCTCACCACAGACACACTTGATCGCATAGCGGACCTGGTCGTCTATATTGCCCTCACCAATAAGGAGGATGTCCTGTGATAATCTTCCGTGGTTCCTCAACGAAACCAAGCTGTAGCCAACGTTGGATAGCGTCACGGGTAGCAGAGACGTCAGAACATTCGGTGCTTTCGTCGCAGCCTTGGCATACCGCCCGAGCAAGCGTTGAAGCTGGTCAAAAGCGATGCAAAATTGCTCGGAGGTCCAGGTCAGGACAAGGATATCACGCTCGGTGACTTGTACTGCTCCTGCATCTCTGCGGCGTATGGGTTCTTGGCTGGCTTGGTGCATCTGATCCATAGTTAGCTGGACTCCTGTACGGCTAAATCCGATCTAGAAGAATTATAAGATAAAATGAAACACGCGTCCAGACCGCAAAAAAGGCCGCAGATTTCAATGACGAGTAGTACCATACTGGATAATAGTGATGATTATTTTCTATACGCTATGCTAGCTCAGAGATGAGACACGTTACAAGGTTTTCAAGTAAGATGATATCTTGCGCTAGCTTGCCATAACGTGGGAACCACTTTTCGCAACGTGATATTGACTATGTCAGAAGATGTGTGCATTGTCAGAACTTGCAGCAAGTCTTTGTACGGTGTACACTCATCTGAATGGGGAAATGTATCCCTAACTACGACTATGGAAGAGGAACGCTTCAATGCACCGTACGAAGATCGTCTGTACGATAGGCCCTGCTACTAATGGCGAAGTACAACTCGAACAGCTTATGCGGGCAGGTATGAATGTTGCCCGGCTTAACTTTTCCCACGGCACACATCAGGAGCATGAGCAAATCATCGAACGTATACGTGCTATTTCTGCTCGCCTTGGCTATGCGGTGGCTATTTTACAAGACTTACAAGGACCAAAGATTCGTACCGGTTTGTTACAAGCCGGGCAACCTGTCAGGTTACTTGATGGTTCGCAGATAACTATCACCACCCGCGATGTAGTGGGAACTTCTGAGATAATCTCCACGACCTATAAGCAACTTCCCCAGGATGTAAAGCCCGATGATCGTATCTTGCTAAATGATGGCTTATTGGAACTGCGTGTACTGGATAGGAGCGAAACAGATATACTCTGTTCGGTAATCCATGGTGGTGTCCTAGGGGAGCACAAAGGGATTAACCTGCCAGGTGTTGCAGTAAGTGCCCCGGCCCTGACGGAGAAAGACCGTAATGATCTTCGGTTTGGTATTATACACGACGTTGATTACGTGGCGCTCAGTTTTGTACGGAAGCCGGAGGATATACTTGAAACGAAGCAATATATTCATGAGCTACAATTGAAGTACAATGGAGAGCATAAGAAAAATCTTATTCCTATCCCCTTAATAGCGAAGTTAGAGAAACCAGAGGCAATAGCACGTTTAGATGATATTCTTGAGGTGACTGACGGCGTAATGATAGCTCGTGGGGATTTAGGTGTAGAAATGGCTCCTGAGAAGGTTCCGCTTATCCAAAAGCATATCATTGCCAGATGCAATGAACTGGGGCTGCCGGTTATCACAGCCACTCAGATGCTAGAGTCAATGGTAACGAACCCACGTCCAACGAGAGCAGAAGTGGCTGATGTATCGAATGCAGTACTCGATCAAACTGATTTGGTAATGTTGAGCGCCGAAACAGCCACAGGTGCTTACCCAATTGAAGCCGTCGAAATGATGGTACGTATTGTGCTAGAAACCGAAGCAGGAGATAGAACCGCACACCAACCCAACCATCAGCAACTCACGCAAGCTCGTGCCGTAAGCCATGCTGCCCGCGCCCTTTCAGAAGAGGCTAGCGTCAAGGCAATTGTCGTCTTTACACGTTCTGGCAACTCGGCGCATCTGATCTCTAAAGATCGCCCACGTGTTCCCGTCCTAGCCTATACCCCCTCAGAGAAGGTACGACGTCAGCTTGCACTGTGGTGGGGTGTGTCGCCGCATTGTATTGAGTTGCGAGGAACAACGGAGGATCTCATAGAGGTGGTTGAACATCGACTACTAGAGGATAAGCTAGTTCAGAGGGGTGAGTACGTTGTGATTATGGGAGGATTACCTGTGGCAAGGTGGGCACGTACAAATTTTGTGAAGCTGCATAGAGTCAAGATAACAGATACTCAACAAGAAAGCCAATGATGGCCATTCTGAAACATTGACATTTTTTTCGCAACGTGCTATTCTAGTCTCGCCGTAGTTCAGGGGCGCTTTCATGTGCTATGTGAAGTGTAGCGCTGCTGAAATGACATATCCCATACAATTGGGTAAGAGGTGGATTTAGCAAGTATGACTGTCAAAATTCGTTTAAAACGTACGGGGATGAAGAAAGCCCCTAGCTATCGCGTTGTAGTCGCCGATTCGCGCTCTCCTCGCGATGGTCGTATCATCGAGAACATTGGTTGGTATAATCCTCGTGTTGAGCCCTCTGCCGTGAATATTAATGAGGAGAAGGCTCTTAATTGGCTGAAGAATGGTGCACAACCAACTGAGTCTGTCACTATCCTTCTCAAGCGCGTGGGTATCATGGACCGCTTCCATGAGGCGAAGCAACCTGTAGAGGTTGTAAAGCCAGCTGACTGACTAGGTTGGTGTGGAAAAGTGTGTGGGGGCTCAGTCGAGATTGAAACAAGCAGGCTAAGTAGGTTGGTGTGGAAAGGTGTGTGGGGCTCAGTCGAGATTGAAACTAAGGATTAAGATATGCGTAGTCTGATTGAGTATATTGCTCAGTCGATGGTTGACGATCCTTCGTCTGTGGTGGTGCGGGAAATCCGTAATGATCGCCACGCGTTGGTCTTAGAGCTTAATGTTGCGCCTGATGACTTTGGAAAAGTTATCGGTCGTCAAGGGCGTGTTGCTAAGGCCATGCGTACTCTCTTGCGAGTTGGTGGTACGCGCGAAGGGCGTCATACCTCTTTAGAAATACTCTAAAATGTGGGTGTCCTGGTAGGCCACTGGTCTATATCTGGTGAATAGGCTGGGTTTTTATGCGACTGCAGGAAGGTCTTAAAGAGTTTCATATTATGAGTGAGACGACAGAATGGGCTACTATCGGAAAAATAGTGGCCCCTTTTGGTATTCGCGGTGAGCTTAAAGTACGTCCTTTCACCGATATTCCCGACCGCTTTGTTACGTTGGAAGCTGTCTATCTCAGTCCTGATTATTCACGTCGTGTGATCAAAGGAGTACGTCCCTATAAAGGGGAGATGCTCTTACTTAAGTTAGCTGGTGTCAATGATGCTACGACTGCTGAAACTCTGCGTGATTATGACCTCTGCATTCCATCGGATGAGTTGGCAGAACTGCCTCCCGATGCATACTACCAGCATGACATTTTGGGCCTGCAAGTCTTTCGACTCGATGACCGATTTGTCGGAGTGATCAGCGAAATTATGCCCACTGGTGGCAATGATGTCTATGTCATTAAAGCAGATGATGGACAACAATTTCTTATTCCAGCTGTGAAAAGTGTCATCAAACAGATTGACCTTGTCCGGCGTGTAATGTATATTGATCCCATCAAGGGGTTGCTGGATGAGGATGCGGAGGTTGTTAATCCAACAGAAGAGGAGGACGAGTGATTAACAATATGTGCCGATAGAAGGTATCATCAGGGTGCTTCTCAGATGCTTTAGCTGGGAGCTTTATAATAGCTCTGAAACGAATTTGTCTTTTGAAACGTGTTATCGGTACATAGCGTTGATAGTTGCAGGTAAATCCCTGTTCTAGCGCGTCACAGTATTCTGGAGGGAGGTGTCCCATGTTTGACCAGATCCCGACTCTTGCTGATGTGTGTAGTGCGATTGCTGAAGGCCGTCTAGCGGCTACTTCCGATGGGCGGGTCTATGAGGTGACTGCACTTGAACTACGTCGCTATTTCAATGATCGTCGTTCTCTCCCCCCTCTTACCTATGTGCAAGTACTCTCTTCTTGTGGTTTCGATTCTAGTGCATCTTCTTTTCCCGGTTTCTGTAGCCCAGGCCTCTAAGGCCGTTTTTTTATGCTTCTGAGGAGGAGTTGCATTCATTAAAGGGAGGAACTATAATCTCAGGGACCCCTTATTCTATTCCTGCAATAGGCGAGGGGCTATGGTGTTCCTCCCATATTTGTCAATGGGACGGGTCTCCGCCCTGCGAAAAAAATCCCTGATCATACAGAAAGGTTTTTATGGAGCCACTCGATTCAGATTACCAGTATGTTGTATACCAAAGCGATCCTAAGACACGCTTCAACTGGCTATATATTATTCCAACTTTGGGTGTCTTGTGGTTGCTCTACCTGTTTGCCGCAGCAGCCTTTCAGTTCTCCGTCTCTGGTGTGGTAGACACTGTTATGGGTCTGATGCTGGTAATCTTCTTTGTTTTCGCTGGCCTGCTTTTCTGGGCTCTAGCTCCAAAGGGAAACAGGTAGTTCTTCCTACATCTTTTAACATGTATAGGGCATAGGTGGTGCTACATAGCTATTTCTAGCATTGCCTATGCCCTTTCAATTGGAACGATCACCTTCAAGGGCGTATCTGCCATCTGGACATGGATAGGTGTGTGCCCGCGTATTTCTCCATCCAATGTGACGTCCTCTGGATCATTGCTAGTAGATATAGCAACGCGGCGTGCCTGGAAGTGGTGTACACCCGGAATACCTGTTAAATCTGCAGCCTCGAGTAAAGACTGTTGCGTATATCTTGCTTTCCCGCTTGTTACAGATACTGTCTCGGTGTTAAAAAGGTGTCCGAAAGCTGCTATCAGACTTGGCAATTCAATGGCGTCGACAATGACGATGTCCAGTAGGTGGTCATTGATGCTAGCATTTGGTAGCGCTATGTTCCACTTCCCACCAAAAATAGGGGCATTGATGACTGCTATCTGTAGTGCTCGGCTATGGAAGACAACCGACTCTTTGACGATTGTTGGCTCTTCCTGTTTCTCAGATGCTATGCTCTTATTTTGTGGAGGAAGTAATAGCTCCTCGATGCGCACATCGAGTTCCAGTGGCTCATGGTTTAGCAATACTTCGAGTGCGGCCATTGGATAGGTCAATATTCCGTAACGCTGTCGTGTGGCTACATTGGTTGCCAAGCGTGCAAACTGTACATTGAGTCCGACTATCAGTGTATGGGCGAAGAAACCATGACTGTGAAGTTGGGCAGGCGTTTGCTTCGGTTTCCTCTGTTGGCTCGTCTGATGCGGCGCTTGTTCGGTCGGTTCTGCTATGCCAGTGTCTATTGCTACGGTTCTTTCTTGCTTGATGACTTCTACTGCCTGCTGGAGATCTTGCGGAATATTGATAGAACGTGCAATGTCATTTGACATTCCTAGTGGGAGGATGCCCAATGGAAGACTGCTCCCCGCGATATGGTTAATCACTCCCCCAAGTAATCCATCTCCGCCTGCAGCTATCGCGAAGTTGATTCTTCGCTCTTGCCAGAGTGAGCCTTGTGGAGGTAATCCATCTAACTGTGTGATGGATAGAACGTCGGCAATTGCTATATCGGCCTGTTGCAGGTACTCCAGTGCTTCTGGCAATTCTGCTGATCGCCCCGAATGTGGGCTATGGATGACAATAGCTGTACGTTTCTTGGGCACATCCGTTCCCCTCTGTGTGTTTATGCGTATCTGCGAAATCTCTTATAGTCTACATACTAACATACATTACCTCAATGCTCTGTATCAACTAGTCCATCAGGAGGTCACATGATCCCTTGGGGAAACTCTTTGGTGATCCCTTGCTTCAGCTTGTGGTTGCTTTCGATGAACCAAGGAAGCAGTAAAGCTTTCCTGAGGGGGACGACCAAATAAGTTTTAGTCTGCTATCAGTGAGCGTTGTCCGCCAGATCTGTCGCCCCTCTTTCCCATAGTTCGGGGTAAATAAACGGTAACAGCTCAGGTACCAATCAGGCTGCTTAACGCGATTTACTGTGTCACCTTTAGGTGGTCGCGCCCGCTGGATATAGCCTCTTTTGTAGTACATCGTACTTCAGCTTGCGGTTGCTTTGACTAACGGTCTACAATAGAGGTGCACACCTACGACAGAACGCGACGTTAAAGATAATAGAGTCTCGTAAAATAAGGAGTAACTAATGGCAACTACTGAAAAAAGTTCACAGGTACACCAATGGACCAATCTTGCTCAACAACTACGAGTGGATAGCATTCGTTCTACAACGGTAGCTGGGTCAGGACACCCGACATCTTCAATGTCGGCGGCGGACCTGATGGCTGTATTGATGATCAGCCACCTGCGTTATGACTTCGACAATCCCCAGAACCCAAATAACGATCATCTCATCTTCTCCAAAGGACATGCCTCTCCTCTGCTCTATTCCATCTATAAGGCTGCAGGAGCAATTAGCGATGAAGAGTTGATGACACTACGTAAATTTGGCAGTCGTCTTGAGGGTCATCCAACGCCTGCCCTGCCCTGGGTAGATGTCGCAACTGGCTCTCTTGGACAAGGTTTGCCGATTGGTGTTGGCATTGCGTTGGCCGGAAAATATCTTGATAAACTGCCCTATCGTATCTGGGTTCTGCTTGGTGATAGTGAAACTGCGGAAGGCTCGGTTTGGGAAGCATTCGATCATGCATCTCATTATAAGCTGGATAATCTTATCGCTATCCTGGATTGCAATCGCTTAGGTCAGCGAGGTGAGACCGAGCTTGGCTGGAACACCGAGGCCTATGCTGAGCGTGCCAAGGCTTTCGGTTGGCGAACGATCGTCATTAATGGTCATGACTATGATCAAATTAATGATGCATACACGCAGGCGGAACAGTTTGTTGGCAAAGGGGCACCAACGGTCATCATTGCCAAGACCGTCAAGGGAAAAGGCGTCTCCTTCCTGGAAAATATGGATGGCTGGCATGGCAAGGCGCTCAACAAGGAGCAGGAAGAGAAGGCAATGCAGGAACTGAATGCTGTACGCAGTCAAGTTTTCCCTGTACAGAAGCCCCCTGTTGCTGAGCCCGCACCCTTACCTGCAAAGAGGCCTGTGGATGTCCCACGCTACAATCTCAAGGACTCTGTTGCCACACGAAAAGCGTATGGGGATGCTCTCAAGGCCCTCGGCGCAGCTAATCCAGAGGTCGTTGCGCTGGATGGTGAGGTAAGCAACTCGACATATGCAGAAGAATTTGCCAAGGCCTATCCCGATCGCTTCTTCGAACAATATATTGCTGAGCAGCAGTTGGTAGCAGCAGCAGTTGGTATGAGTGTTCGTCACAAAATTCCTTTTGCTTCGACCTTTGCAGCTTTCTTCACACGTGCCTATGATTTTATCCGCATGGCGGCTATCTCACGTGCCAATATTCGTCTCGTCGGTTCGCACGCAGGCGTCTCGATCGGTGAGGATGGTCCATCTCAGATGGCCCTGGAAGATCTGGCGATGATGCGTGCTGTATTTGGCAGTACTGTACTCTATCCTAGCGATGCTAATCAAGCTGCTCAGTTGACGGCTGAGATGGCGACGCATGGGGGAGTTGTCTATATGCGTACCACCCGTGAGAAAACCCCCGTGATCTATCGTCCCGATGAGAAGTTTTCCATTGGTGGGAGTCATGTAGTGAGGCAGTCGTCAAAGGATCAAGCTACCATTGTGGCAGTTGGCATTACCCTCCACGAGGCGCTCAAAGCTTATGAGCAGTTGCTCAGCGAGAATATTACAGTGCGGGTGATCGACGCTTATTCGGTAAAACCAATTGATGAGGAGACTTTGCTGGCCGCGGTAGAGGAGGCTGGGAATAAGATTATCACCGTCGAAGATCACTGGCCCGAAGGTGGCCTGGGCGAAGCCGTTCTGGAGGTCTTTACGCAGACCGATAGTCCATTACCACGGGTCGTTAAGTTAGCGGTGCAGTCAATGCCCGGCTCTGGTACTCCGGCTGAACTTCTTGAAGATGCTGGAATCAGTGCCCATCATATTGTACAGGCAGTAAAAGCTCTCGTTAAACGATAGTCGTTTAACTGCGTTGTAACCGATTCAATAGATAATAAAGCAGGGACCAGATGTATTGGAAACCATCTGGTCCCTGCTTATCTGATGCTCTCTTTTTTGGTAGTGACACTCCGCAGGGCTAAAGCCCTTGCGTTTCGCTCGTAATACTTTCACAAAAAGTTGTAGCTTGTTACACAATTATTTGATGTTATCTATTTGAATATGCAACGTTGTAGATAAGAGAGACAATTTCCTGAAAGGAGGTCCCTGATATGGCAAAAGCAACCACGACGATCAGGCAGGTCTTGCGTAAGGCCCAAGCGCCCCCTGTGGGTGCTGCGTGAGTCCCATGGACGGTACGGGGTACCGACCAAGGGAAGGGCAACCATCAGTCCGAACACGGTGCGTGGTTTGGGCTTTGCGTGAATACATTAAACAGCAGAAAGGAGAGCAAAAGCATGGTGATCACAAAAAAGATCAAGCTTGAAGTCTCCGCTCGTGATGGATCGCGACGAAAATAGCGAGGTCAACATTCTCACGAGGTTTCTTGCCCGGCGCGGGCCACACACGGGTGATCCCGTGCGGTGTGCGGACGTGTTCACCGCAACGAACATGTGAGCACATGTGCTCACATTTAAGAAAGCAGGATGTGAGATGCAAATGTTTCAGACGAGTCTGCTTATAGAGAATCGTGATGAGTATCCCATCGCGATGGTA
>Ga0193728_1001775_pt1 | contig 11090 bp, 11 predicted proteins | sample U1c1metaG_FD_143037 | JGI IMG/M metagenome (GOLD analysis project Ga0193728, IMG submission 143037) | Soil microbial communities from a riparian zone of the East river system, Colorado, United States - U1c1 | ecosystem: Environmental > Terrestrial > Soil > Riparian zone | place: USA: East River... | reverse complement strand
GCAGCGGAATGGCGCCCGCATTCACGAGAGTTTGCCAATCGCCAGTGGACTCGGACCTGGCTTGCACTTCGGCGCTCGCCGGGGCGAGATAAAATTCGACACCGTCGGCGACGTGTCCACCCTTGGCGCGCACGACTTCCGCGGCGTCATGCAAATCCTCGAAGCGCGCGTTCACGCATGACAACAAATAGGCCTTCTGAATGGGCACATGTTTCCGCTGCATTTCCGTCAGCGACACCATCGTCTTCACTTCGTTAGGCCCGGACACATGCGGAACCACGGTCGCGAGATCGAGTTCAAGTTCAATGGCGTAGGACGCGTCCGGGTCAGCGCTGAGCTCGTTTTGATTCTTCCACCAGGCATCGATGTCGGCATTGCTGTAACCGGAGCGACTGTTGGTGCCGCGCGTTCCCGGGCGTTTCGGATTCGTGAACTCGCCGACGCGCGAGCGCAAATAATTCACCGTCACTTCATCGAACGGAAATACGCCCGCCAGCGCGCCCCATTCGGTCGTCATGTTGGCGATGGTCATCCGCGCAGACATCGGAAGATTCGTCATGCCGTCGCCCATGAATTCGACGGCGTGATTGAGCACCTCATCCTTGTTGAAGAGCCCGCACAAAGCGATGATGACATCCTTACCAACGACGCCTGGCGAAAGCGTTCCTTTGAGCACTACCTTGGCGACCTTCGGAACCTGCCACCATGTGACCCCGGTGGCCCAGATACTCGCGGCATCGGTCCGCACCACGGGCGTGCCCAGCGCCGCCATGGCGCCGTACAAATTGGAGTGCGAATCACTCGCTACCACCAAAGCGCCGGGAACAACGTAGCCCTGCTCCACCATCACTTGATGTGAAATGCCTGTGCCCGGCGGATAATAATCGATGCCGTGTTCGCGGGCGAACGCTTCGATCTTCGCGTACTTTTCCAAATTTTTCGGCGTCACATTTTGAATGTCGTGATCGATGGCGAACACCGGTTGCGCCGGATCCGCGATCGTCGTCGCGCCGATCTGCTTGAACTTTGGAATGACCGCGCCGGTGTTGTCATGCGTCATGACATGGCGCGGACGAATCGAAATAAAATCGCCGGCGCGCACCACAGTTCCCGCAGCGAGCCCATCGGCGTGTCGCGCGGCAATCTTCTCAACCAGCGTGAGGCCCATGATTATTTCCTTCTCAATTGAATAGGGACGAAATGTGTCACTTCTTGGCGGTTAGTTCAATTGAGGCCAAAGGGAAGCCGAACGTGCAGCCTTTGTCGGCTAATATGAATATGCCGGCAAGATTACATATTGCCGCGAGCAACAGCAGCAGCGGTTTAACTCCGCCTTTCGGAATATTGCGGAAGATCGTCTGTGATCCTGTCCCACGGAGCGCAGCATTCGACGTAGGTGTGAAATTGCGGCCGAATTCCCGGATCATCGTTGAAAGCTCCCATGCGAATCGACACCTGTGGGCCATCCGGCCAATCACCACCAAACAAGCTCGAACCACAGTTTACACAAAACGCTTTCACCGCGCCTTCGCCCTTTCCGTAGGCTTTAATCAGCTCTTCGCCTTTCAATAGACGGAACTGTTCCTTCCAGACGCGTGTTTGCGTACATACTGCAGTCCCAGAATGCTTACGGCAGCGGTCGCAATGACAGTGATTCGCTTGGAGAAAAGGAGGATCGACTTCAAAACGCACGCCACCGCACAGACAGCTGCCACGGATCGGCTCTCTCACCCAAAAATATAAAACAGAATCGGCATCGCCGCGAGCTGATGAACGAAGAAATGCTTATTACGAATCAGATTTTATCAAGCACCGGTAACGATCCGCGTTGCAACGATGTTGTGTGTTGCTTTTTCTGTTGCTTGCGCAACGAGCTAAGCGTTGCAGCCGATTTCTGAAAGGTTGAAGGTAGAAGCATGAATTATGAAGTGAAGGAGCGGTCGCTCTTGGACCACCTGGACAAGATTTTGCGATCAAAGGAGGTGCGTCGGCAGATTCAACCGATTGTCGATCGTGTACGGGCGCACCTGGCTCAAAAGCAGCAAGCGGTAATGGCTTGGGAGCCGATACCTCTGACCACATTTAGTGATCCCCTGCCGTCGGGAATCCGCTCCAGTTGGGTCTTTATCCTGCGCACGGGTGCGAACACTGGTGCAGAACGCCATCCAAATAGTCATCAGCGAATGATGTCGTTCGAAGGCACCGGAGATCTCCAACTCCGGGCTGGATCGGAAGCAGCGTGGCAGTCGAATGTCTTAGTCAGCGATCCAGAGGCGCCGCTGGAACGCAGATGGATTTCGATCCCGCAGAACGTTTGGCATCAACCGATCGTGCCCAAAGGAGCTAATTGGGTGGTTGTTTCTTTTCACACCGTTCCGGCGGTGGAACTGATTGAGGAGCGACCGGATTCCGGCAGCGCCGGCGGCACGAAGCAGATGGTTTATTTAAGTAAGAAGTAGACGCCGGAAAGAGTCACCGAGCCGCTTAGCCCAGCGCTTGTCTTCTTCGGACTTCGACTGTTACTCTCTCGCAAATGACTCCGCCTAACAAGTGCGTTCCAGCGAACCGCCGCCATACTCCTCCGCTCGGTGCAGGGCTGCAATTCGCACGCGCCTTGCACGCTCACGGCACGAGCGAGGAAATTCTGGAATGGTGCAAATTAGGACAGCACCCAACGCGTCACTTCTTGCCGGCGCGCTTGCCGAGAAGTTTTGCGATATCGAAGTCCACGAAGTCGGCGTGATGGAAAATAATGGACTCGATCGAGCGCTCCACCTTGTCGCCCTCATGACTGTGCGTGGCAATGATGTGCATGACTTCGCCGGGGATGCCGTGCTTGTAGGCCAGCGCGACGCCGGTGAATGGATGCCGCACTTGCTGTCCAAATGTGCCCTGAATCACTTTCCCTGACTTGTCCTTGTCGAACTCCAACGGTTTGCCTACATCGGCCAGCAACCCCCCCGCGATGAGGTAGTCGCGCTGAATGGGAATGTCGCAGCGGAACGATTTCTCGAGCACGTCCGCAATGGCGATACATTGCCGCACGCAGGAATTGAGATGCTCGACGAAAGTCATTTCGATGTCGCCGGCGAGCAGCGTAAACTTGACGGCCCGCAGTTCGTCGAAGGTCCAGCCCTTGCCGCCGCAGCCCGTGGTGATTGCTTCGTTCCACACCGCTGCCACTCGTTCGCGCAGCGACTTGTCTTTGATCCTCTTCAAGCTGGGAAAAAGTTGGGCGATTTGAGTGACGCCATATTTCGGTCGTTCGGTTGTTGTCATGGTGATATTATTTTTTCGTGCTCGTAATCGTGCTCACGCTCGTGATCGATTCCTCTTCGATCATGATTACGATTATGAGCATGAGCACGAGGGAAGAATTCTAATTTATTTGGGAATGCTTCTGGGCCCAGGCCCATCATAGCCGTGGTTGACTGGATCAATTCGACGCATCGGTTTCTCTCGGGATTGCTCTTCAATGACATGCGCCACCAGCCCGGGCGTTCGCGCGATCATGAAAATACCGTTGAAAGCCGGGGGATTCATCCCTAAATCGGCGAGGATGGCTCCGATAGCGCCGTCCACATTGATGGGCAGCGCCTTCTTGGCATCGGCGAAGGATTTTTCAACGGCCCGCGCCGCTTTCATGTGCGCCCCGTCCACACCGGCTTCGCGTGCCAGCTCGAACAACCGCGCCGTTCGTGGGTCCCTGGTGTGATAGCGATGGCCGAATCCCGGCATGCGCTCGCCCGCTTCTTTCATGGCCGCGAGCGTGCGCGTGGCGGCTTCATCCATCGAAATGGATTCACTCGTTGCGCGATCGGCGATCCCTTTCAGTTGCCGGGCGCAATCTTCAACGGCCCCGCCGTGGTGACGATTGATCGACATGATCCCCGCGGCGACCGACGCGCTTAACGACGCGCCGGTGGAGGCAACAGTTCGCGCGGCCAACGCACTCGGAGGCGTAGCGCCATGATCGATCGATGCTACCAACACCGCATCCATCAAACGTGCGATGGGCGGCGCGGGCAATTCGCCGGTCAAAATTAAATGCACCGCCGCGCCAAAAGACACGCGACCCATGAGTTCCGCGATGTCGTATCCGCGCACTGCCACCCGGTTGGGCTCGACGCGCGTCACGGCGGTGTTCCACACGGCGTTCTTGTCGGTTTCATTCATAAGACTCTGTCCTTTCATTCGCTTGAGAATTTCAACCGCCGCACTCGGCAGTTCGCCAAACGCATCGACCACGGTGGCGCCGGCCTCACGCAACGCCTTCACTTTGCCGGCGTGCGTGCCTCGACCACCTTCAATAATTGCGCCCGCGTGACTGAATCGCGTGCCTTCGCGCGCCGCCTTGCCGCCGATGTATGCAATCATCGGCTTGGTGACTTTTCGATCGCGAATCAACTGCGCTAATTCCTCTTCTTGTGACGAACCAATTTCGCCAAAAATCACGATCGCTTCGGTGAGCGGATCGGCTTCAAACATGAGCGCCGCATCGGGAATGCGAATTCCTAGGACCGCGTCGCCACCGATATGCACGATAGTTGAAATGCGCACCCCCGACTGTCCCAGGTAGTAGCCGGTGCTTGAAGCCATGCCGCCGGAGCGACTAATCACCCCGACGCCTTTTGGGATTCCAGGCTTGAACCATTGTCTCGCACTTTCAGCGCGACCACCGATCATGCCGACCACACCCTTCCCCGGACTCAATACTCCGAGCGTGTTTGGTCCAAGAAAATTCGCACCATTTGCTTTGGCCGCCGCCGCGACCTCCATGGCATCCCACACCGGCACGCGATCGGGCACCAACACCGTGAGTTTGATGCCCGCGTCAATCGCGGAAATGGCCGCGTCCTTCACGCCGGCCGCAGGCACAAAAAGGACGGAGATGTCGATCTCTTCCAAGACTTTCACCGCTTCCTCCGGTGTGTCGAACACAGGAATGCCGAGCACGGTCTGTCCACCTTTGCCCGGCGTCACGCCCGCAACAACATTGGTTCCGTACTCGCGCATCAGGCGCGTGCGCGCCTGACCTTCGCGCCCCGTGATGCCTTGCACCAGAACGCGCTTGGTCTCGTCGATCAAAATTGCCATTTAGCGTACCGTGCTAGTTTGAATTGAATTTACTCGCTTGCTGGCAAAACCCGTAGATGGAAAATCTTCGCACCATCTCGCATGCGCGCATCGGTCGATACCACTTGAAAAGCACCACCGGCCAGAGCGCTGCCCAGTTGCAACGCATCCAGACTGCGAATCGCAACTGGCTCGGGGGCGTCGTAGCAAGCACGGATCACTTCGCTCGTCCGCTGCGCCACCGCCGCGGTATAGGCAATAACCTCAAGGCTACCCAACGTTATCTGCTGCAAAATGCGTTGATAAATCGCTTCCGCTCCGCCGACTTTGAGATCGTGCAGGAGTTCTTTGCGGTGTAGACCGCAAAGCAGCTCGTGTGTCGTCCAGGCAGAGATCACCAGCGGTTCTTCCCTCTCCGCGAGCGTCATAAACGCGTTCGAATCCGGCTCCGTAACGTAGAGCTTGAGCAGGGCGGAAGTGTCCCAGAAAACCATTGCTTAAAAACGCTCAGCCCGGTTCTCATCCTGAATTTCCTGTGCAGTCATTGTTACCCTACCGGTGCTGTATTTCCTGCGCAGATGCGCCAATTCTGCCAGCCATTTTTTTTTGTCGACCTTCTTTGCTTGTTTCGGGAGACCGACCAGCTTTGCCACTTTCTTGCCGTGGACCGTGATGAGCACATCTTCTCCACCTGCGGCGCGTTTCACCATTTCCGAAAGCTTTGCCTTCGTTTCTCGCAAGGTCGCAATCATGTAGTCACAGTAGTCACGATTGCGGGGCCATGTCAATTTCTAGAGCGCGCGCCCGAGTTTCGCTGTGCGTTCATTACTTCGTCCAGTCCGGGAATATCAAGTTCCAGATAGAAGCCTTCGACTCCGGCGAGTCGACACTCGACATCGCACGCAAGCAACTCGGAATCTTTGTTGGCAAATTCTTCGCTCGCCAGTGCCGCCGCTGGTGCACCCGCGCGATCCACGATCAACTCACTCGAATGCGTTTCGACGGCGGCGCGAATCTCCGCCCACCTAGCAGTGTCAATCCATACGCGGCCATTTTTCACGGGCAGTCTGGTGGCCGACTTATCTTTGACGAACTTCGGCACGCGCGGAGCGCGCGGTTTCCATTTGGTGCCGCTGGCACCCGCGACAAGTTCCGCAAAGCGCTCGGCGATCATGGCCGGCGTATCGGTTTTGCGATAGCCTTCGACCGGCGCCCGGAGCAGCCCGGACATGCGCCGCAAAATATCCACGGCGCGATCTTCGGTGTTGCCACCCAAACGAATCACCGCGGGAATATCCAGATCAAGTTCCCAAAAAGCTTTGGCCAGTCCATACGCGGACCAATATTGTTCCTGGCTCGCGACGCCGGAGCCGGAACCGAAATAGCCAACCAGGTCGGGCTGGGCCAAAATAATTCGGCTGGCGCGATACACCTTGGACGCGGATGGATTGCCGCTGGCGTCGGTGAAATTGGCGATGGTGAATCCCGCGCTCACGATCGCGTCCATGGACATCATCGATCCGCCGCCGCCCGCGCCGTGAAAACCAACCAGACCTTTGGAATCTTTGGCACCTATGGTCGCCAACTGCGCGAAATAAAATGTGCCGCGATGATCACTCTGCTCGACGGCGTAGGCCACACGTTCAAGAGGCGTGGGCGGATGATCGAATTCGCGCGCAATTTCAATACCCAGTTCAGGGTGTCGCCCCACGGCGTAATCATCAATCGTTATGCGGCAATCGGCGGCGACGAACTGACCATCTTTGGTCAGCACCAGCGGATTGATTTCCAGCGATCGGGCTTCAACGCTGCGCGCGGCGGCAAATAATTTTTGAATCGACTCGGCGAGTTTCGCCGCGTGCGCTGGCGAAAGCCCGCACGATGCGACGGCTTCGCCAACGGCCGAATCCAGTGGTCCATGATTCACGTCGCAGGCAACGCGCCGCGTCGAGGCGGCGCGCTCTTCGATTCCGCTGCCGCCGCCGCGGGCGAAAATAATCACCGGCGCGCGGGCGGCATCATCAATGGCGAACGAAAGAAAAAACTCCCGTTCGATGTCGATCTTCTCTTCCACCAACACGGCTTCGACTGGAAACTGTCCAACTTTCATCGCCAGCATGCGCGCTGCGTGAGCGCGAACTTCATCCGGCTTTTTAGCAAAGGCCACGCCGCCAATGCCGGCGCGCCCGGTGGTCCAAGCTTGAATCTTGATGACCACTTCGCCGCCGAGTTCTCCGGCTGCCACCGCGGCTTCATCGGCGGTGGAGGCAGCGCGACCGCGCGGAATTTTAAATCCGTTAGCGGCAAGAATGGCTTTGCCCTGATATTCGTGAAGTCGCGCCATGGCTGGGTGCTATTTCGGATGAAAACGCCCAACGTTCAACGCTCAAAGTCCAACTCCGAAAGCTTTCGCGAGCAGGCGTCCAACTCAGAAGTGCTGAATTGAGCTTTCAGTGTTGGCGTTGAGCGTTCGACGTTCGGAGAAATGCGATGTGGATTAGCGGCCGTGTAATGCGCGAGTAATCGGGTTCATCGCGGTGCCGTTAATGGCACCGCGAGTCTTAGCTCTTTCACCGTTGACGCCTTTTTGCTCTCGACCAGGCGCAAGGGCATTGTTACGGTTTGCAAAAGGGTGAACGCCCAAGATACGTCCGCTGAGACGAAGCCCGATCTCCCGCTCGATTCGATTAACCCAACGATCAGTTTTCATACACATCTCTAAAGGAACTGGAAGCCAAAGTTTCGGGAGAAGCTTTTGAAGCAAACAAAAAGCCGCCACACGGTGAAGCGTGACGGCTAATTGTGAAATACGGCTGTTGTTTTGGTCGGCGGCTAACGCCGGAGTGGGGGCGGAGCCGGCCGTGCTGGCTCGAAGGCCAGGAATGAGAAACTATCATTGAGAGCCATGCCTGAGACAAAGGTGCTTCGCACTCCGGTCGGTTTGAATTTATAGATCATACTGCCGATGACGCCACTGCCGTCGCTGCCGTAATCCGCCACAAACAGATTGCCCGCTCCGTCAAAGGCCAGACCAATCGGACCAGCCAACCCGAGAGCAAAAGTGCTTCGCGCTCCGTTCGGTTTGAATTCAACGATGTTGCCGCTGCCGTAATCCGCCACAAACAGATTGCCCGCTCCGTCAAAGGCCAGACCAACTGGGCTATCCAACCCGGAGGCGAAAATCGTTCGCACTCCGTCCGGTTTGTATTTGTAGATGATACTGCCGATGACGCTGCTGCCGTAAGTCGACACAAACAGATTGCCCGCGCTGTCAAAGGCCAGACCTTGAGGTTGACGCAATCCGGAGGCAAAGGTGCCTCGCACTCCGTTCGGTTTAAATTCAAAGATGCTGCCGCTGTCGTAATCCGCCACAAACAGATTGCCCGCGCTGTCAAAGGCCAGACCAACTGGGCTATCCAAGCCGGAGGCGAAAATCGTTCGTAATCCGTCCGGTTTACATTTGTAGATGATACTGCCGATGACGCCGCTGCCGTAATCCGCCACAAACAGATTGCCTGCGCTATCAAAAGCCAGACCTTGAGGTTGACGCAATCCGGAGGCAAACGTGCTTTGCAGTCCATCCCAGGTAAATTTGAAAACCTTGCCGCCGCCTGCATCGCCCCCCGACACATACAGGTTCTGCGCCAGCGTGCTGGAGCAAATCAGCATGACCGCTCCCAAACACACTGCCCTGCTGATCAAATGACACGCGAGGCCAATGGGAGATCTGAATTTCGTTTCTGTTAGTTTGTTTTTCATGATTTTACTTTCTAGTTGTTGGTGTTGAACTGATCATTTCTTCACCTTTTACAAACGGATTCCGGAGCGCGTGCTGCACGGAATCTTACTTTTTTTCGCGGCTTGCTTTTCTTCTGCGATCCTGATACAAGCCGCTGATGTGAAGGTTCTTGCACGAACCGGGAATGGCCGGAGCGATTTCTTTCCTGAAACTCACTGGAGCGTGGTTGTCGCCGCTGGGGAAAGCCAAGCCGAACCGGAGATTGCGCAGGCCGCGCTTGGGGAGCTTTGCCAGACCTATTGGGCGCCGCTTTACAGTTTCGTGCGCAGCCACGGGTACACCGTGGAAGATGCGCAAGACCTCACGCAGAGTTTTTTCGCATATCTGATCGAACACAAGATCTACGCCCGCGCCGTTCGCGACAAAGGCAAATTCCGATCCTTTCTGCTGGCCTCATTGAAGAATTTCTTGGGGCACGCTTACGACCGCGAGCAAACGCTCAAGCGCGGTGGCTCGCTCGATTTTCTCCCTTTGGACGACGCGCGGGCTGAGGCGGCGGAGTCGCTTTTCCAGACGCATTTCGTCTCAGGAGAGCCGTCTGGAGAAGATCGAGTTTTTGAGAGAAGCTGGGCAGAGGCGCTGGTCGGGGTGGGACTGGAGCGACTGGCGGCTGAGCAGAGAGCCGAGGGCAAAGATAAGCTCTTCAAACAATTAAGAATCTTCCTTACCAGCAGCGCCAAGCCGTTACCGACTTACGACGACTTGGCTGTTCGTCTCGGTCTGCCGACCTCCACTCTGCGCAGTCACGTGACCCGATTGCGGGCGCGCTACCGGGAGTTGTTGCGCGCAGAGGTCCGCCGGACGGTCGACACCGACGCCGACGTGGATGGAGAGTTGCATTGGTTATTTCGGGTGTTGGCGGGAGAGTAGGGCGCACCATGAAAATATTGCCGGTATTTGTCGGTCTCTGCTCGACGTGCGGTCGGCCGTTGAACGGGAACGGCGATTGCCTCGCTTGTCTGGTGCGGATAGGGTTTGACGAACCGGCGGAAGCAGCGACAGCGCCGCCCGAATCGTTGGTCTTCGGCGACTTCGAGGTCACGCAACGCGCAGACGGCTTTTACTGGGAACTTGGTCACGGCGCCATGGGGGTGACCTACCTTGCAATGGACAAGGTATTGCGTCGCAGGGTGGCCCTGAAAGTCATCGGAGTGCCGGAGGCGACGCGCGGCTCACAAGCGGTGCGCGATCGTTTTTTGCGTGAAGCTCGGGCCGCGGCTGCCTTGCGACATCCGAATGTGGCTGCCGTATTCCAGTTCGGCGTTTCGCCGGATTCCAGTCGCTGCTATTACGCGATGGAGTTGGTTGAAGGCGAAACGTTGGAGGCTCGCGTGCAGAGGGATGGTCCTCTTAACGCTGGGCCCGCTCTGGAAATTGCGATCCAAATTACGCGGGCGTTGATGGCTGCGGCGGCCCACGGTTTGATCCATCGCGACCTGAAGCCTGGCAACGTCATGCTGACCTCTGCGAACGATGCGACAACCGGGCTGGAAGTGAAAGTCATCGACTTCGGTCTCGCCAGGGCGATCGTCGATGCCCGAGCAGAAACGGAGCTCAGGCACGGAGAATTCGTCCAGCCCTCGGACGTTCAACCCATACTCGGCTCGCATGGAGCAGAAACGGACCTCACGCACGGAGGATTCGTCGGCACACCGAATTTCGCGAGCCCTGAGCAATTTAGAAGCGACCCGGTCGATGCGCGCTCGGACATCTATTCGCTCGGCGCTACGCTCTGGTTTGCGCTCACGGGATTGCCACCACGCACCGGCAGCACGATCGAAGAGATTCGCGATAGTCAGACCCGCGGTGATCTGCCGGTCGAGCAATTGATTGCCAGAAAAGTCCCTGAACCGCTAGCAAAACTGCTGCGCTCCACGCTTGCAGTCGATCCCAGCAAGCGGCCTGCGTCGGCTCGCGAGTTGATGGAAGCCTTGGAATCCTGCAGTCGGAAGGTTGCTCATCGCATCGGGATTTTCTACAAACTGACCGCGTTTATCGTGGTACTGGCGGTTGTCGCAGCAGCATTGTTCGTGCTCCGAGTGAATCGCCAAAAATTGACGTCTGCCTCTACAAAGAACATCGCGCCATCAGCGTCCGCGCTCGCCATTCCGGCGAAATCAATAGCGGTGCTGCCATTCGAAAACCGGAGCGAAGACAAAGCCAACGCCTACTTTGCGGACGGCATCAAGGACGAGATTCTGACGCGCTAATCCAA
>Ga0193728_1001773_pt1 | contig 11105 bp, 8 predicted proteins | sample U1c1metaG_FD_143037 | JGI IMG/M metagenome (GOLD analysis project Ga0193728, IMG submission 143037) | Soil microbial communities from a riparian zone of the East river system, Colorado, United States - U1c1 | ecosystem: Environmental > Terrestrial > Soil > Riparian zone | place: USA: East River... | reverse complement strand
GTCATGGGCACTAATTTCATTACCGACAACCTTGTCGTCCGTGAGAACTCGTCGCTTAACCCTGCCTGCGGTGGCTGCTCTACCGCTGTTTTTGGGCAGTACTATTCGCCGCAGAACGCGACGATCGCGAACAACACGATCGTCGAGCCGGGGCTCTTCCTGCGTTCCCAGCTGGGTCTTGTCGGGAATGGGAACCCAAATTATCTTGTGCCGTCGAATATCAATGTCAACCATAACGTGATCAACGAATTCCGTGCGCAGGACGATGACCAGGGCGGTGCACGCGGCTCGTTTGCTGGCGCGATGACCACGAGCTACAACATGTTCGGCCCCTACACAAAAAACTACCTCACGGCGGGAACGGGTGACACGTTCGTCCCAACGATCAACAACACCAGTTCGATCTTTGTCAATCCGGCAAGCAACGACTTTCGGCTGGTATCCAACCCGAACAACATCGGCGTGGACTGGAAGCCGTCCGACTACCACTACGGACCGTGAAATGGGTGCTGGCGCTTGCCGCGAGCCTGGCGGCACTGCTCGGCTTGCTAGCCGCTCGAGACGGTTCGTCGGTGTCGGGAGACGGAGCGCATGCACCGCGACACAGTCGCCCGAACGGTGCCTGCACGGCCACCGTTGCGTCTATCAGGAATTTGGACTCCGCGCTTAGACCGGGCGCGGTCGTATGCCTGTCGGGGGGCGAATACGCCGTCCCGGAAGACAGGGCGGCCTGCGGCGAAGAGGTATCTTGCCTGAAGGTCACGGCGAGTCCCTCGTCGAAGGCAACTCTCACGGCCGCGCCGGGGGCGCATGTCGTGATTAACGGTCCCGTGCTCCTCGCCGGTTCGCATCTGACGGTCAGTCAGCTTCATGTCAAAGGCCTCCTGGCGGTCTGGAACCCATCATCCAACGCCGCCTACTCAGACGATACGCTCGAACACAATGAGGTTTATCAAACCGGGGACTTTGGCATGATGGTCTCAGCAAACCCTGATGCATTGTCGAGCTTCATTACCCTGGCATATAACAGCATTCACGGCACGAGCAAGACGCAACAGGGCGACGCGATCCGCTTGCAGTATTTCAGCCATGTCTCGATCATCGGCAACGAGGAGTACGACATCGGCGAGGGACCGGGTTGTGTAGAAGGGGAAGTCGATCACTGTCACACGGATACGTTGCAGACTCAGGCTACCAGCTCCAAAGGAGACATACCCACAGAAGGTCTCACTATCGAAAAGAACTATATCCACGACACCGCCGGCGCGCAGGGATTCCCGTTTTTGAAGGATGGCGACATCGGCAATGTAACGATCAGGGACAACCTCGCGGTGCGGGTGAATCAAAGCGTAAAAGCGATCGTCACGGGTATCGCCGCTGACGAGAACAGCCATAACCTCGTGATCGAAAAGAATACCTATTGGGGTAGCGGTCAAGGTGGCCCGGGCGGCAGCTTCGTGCAATCGTGGGGCGAGGCCAGCTCGCCGACGGTGACGATCAGGAGAAATGTGCTTACCGAAATCAATGTGAAGGCGAGTGCGGGCCACCCGGCGTATGCAGTCGGCCAGAGCGAAAATATCTTCAGGTTCCGACCCTACACCTTCAGGCCATTGAAGTCGCGTATCGGTACGCCTCTATTCAGGTGCAGACCCCATTGTGGAGAGCAGCATACGGCAGCACACGATGACTACGAGTTGAAGCACAATCGCTACGGCGCGGGGATCGACTGGAACCCGGGCACGCAGCGGTACGGGCCAAGTCACTGACCGCAGGTCCGCTCAGGCGAGGGCAAAGCGCAGGAGCGCGTCGTGGCGGCTGCGCCATGAGTTGGCCTGCACGAACTCCCGGCGCTCACGCTCGTCGGCCCGGCCCAGTGCGAGCGCAGAGTGCACGGCCGCCACGAAGTCGCCGTTCTGCGGGATCAGGAGGACCCGCGGGTCGATCCCGCGCATCGGCTCCAGATCGGTCGCCGCCACCGGCAGGCCGCCGCCGAGGTACTCATAGAGCTTGAGCGGGCTCATCGCCTCGGTGAGCGCCGAGCGTATGTGGGGGACCAGACCGACGTCGGCGCAGCGGATGAGGTTGGCGAGCTCTCGCCGCGGGAGCGGTGAGCGGATCGTGATGTTGGGCTCACCGCGCAGGGGCTCGAGGTGGGCTCCGTCGACGAGCGGTCCCACCAAGGCGAGAGTCCCTCCCGGGAATGCTCTCGCCGTCTGCGCCAGCCATGTCACGTCGAGGCGTGCGTCCAGCGTTCCCACGTAGATCAGCAGTGGCCTGGGCAGCGCGGCAAGAGAGCTCGGCAGCTCCCGGGCGCCCATCCACTCCGAGGGCTCCAAGCCATTGGGCACCACGACGCCGGGTGCCGCCGGCGCCAGGCGTTCGAGCAGCGCCTCCGAGACGGACGCGACGCGCCGGCCGCGCGCTTGAATGCGCCTGTAGCTCTCCCGGTAGGCCGGCCACCAGCGGCTGTAGCCAGGGTGCGCCGCCCAGTCGTCGACCGCGAAATACGTCACCGCGCGCGCCCACGAGAGCTCGGCGAAGCCGGCCAGCAGAGGGTGCGTCGTGATCACGACGGGACGCTCGAGGCCCATGCGTCGCGCGGCGCGCTCCATCGCGCGATCGTAAGCGCCAGACATGCGCTCAACGCCGCGCAGCGAAGCCGGATCGCGGCGACGCAGGCGCACGGGCGCCAGCAGACCCGCGCGCTCATCGGCGGGGAAGGGCTCCCCGTCCCCGTCGCGCGACAGGCGGTCGCGGAGCAGCTTCAGCGGCAGGCTGCGAACCCGGTCGCACACCAGCACGCGGCGCACGCGCTCGTGCGTGACGAGCGAGCGAGCGAGCCTGTCTTCGGGCATGAACCAGCCGCGCCGCGCCGCAGCCTGCCAGCTCACGTATGAGAACGTGAAGACCACATCGCCGGCCATCTCGGCATCCGTGTCGGCCGGCTCGGTGTCGGCCACCTGCGCTGGGCTGGATCCGTGCATCTCGACCGAAAAAACGCCCGCGCCGCGCGCGAACTTCTGACGGCCTGGGCTCGCGCGATACCGCAAGCCCGAGGCGCGGCCGGGCGTTGATTCTCGCAGGGACCCAATCGTGGCTGCCGATACACTCAGAGAGACCACGATTCGCGGCCTGCGGTGGGTGGCGGCCACGCGAGTGGTGGAACAGGTATTCGCGTTCGCCGTGGCGGTGGCGCTCGCACACCTGATCACGCCCGCGAGCTACGGTCATGCCGCGGTCGCACTCATCTTCCTCCCATTGGGCGCGATCCTCACCTTCGAGGGGTTCGCGTCCGCGCTAGTGCAGCTCGACACGATCGACGAGCACGATCGGCGTGGCGCGATGTTCATGAGCCTTGTCGGCGGCGCGGCGCTCAGCGTCGTGGTGTTTGCGCTCACGGGTCCCCTGTGGAGCCCACTGTTTGGCGCCCAAACGGCGCGGCTGATCCAGTTGATCTCGCCGATCCTGTTCATCGGCGCATTTGGCGGCGTCTCGCGCGCTTTGCTCTTGCGGAAGCTGGATTTTCGCAGCACCAGCGTCATCGAAGCCGTCAGCGGGGTGGGCGGGTCGGCAGTGGCGGTGGGGCTTGCTATCGCGGGGCTCGGCGCCAGGTCGATCATCTTCGGTGCACTAGCACAGATGCTCATCAACTCGTCACTGCTGATGGTCGCCGCGCGCCCGCCGCTGCCCCGCTGGTCCTGGCACGCCCAGCGCCGGGTCGGGGGCTTTGGGCTACCGGCCGCCCTCGCCGGTCTCGTCGAGATCATGTTCCGCAATATCGACTACTGGATTCTCGCGGCGCGCCTGTCGGCGGCCTCCACCGGCTTCTACTACCGCGCATTCAACCTCGGCGTGGTCTACCAAGACAAGCTGAGCGGGGTCATGGTGCAGGTCGCCTATCCGGTCTACTCGCGCACGCCCGACAAGGCGCGGCTGCGCGCGATGCACGAGCGCGCGGCCCGGGTGCACGCGGCGGTCATCTTCCCTCTGCTCGCCTCGCTGATGGTGCTGGCGCCGGTGCTCGTGCCCTTCGTGTTCGGCAGCGCATGGACGCCCTCGGTCCGGCCGACGCAGATCCTTGCCCTCGCCGGGATGCTCGCGGCGATTCTCACCGGCTATCCGCAGGTGATGCTCGCGATCGGCCGCCCGCGGCAGCTGCTGTATTTCAACGTCGGACGGCTTGGCGTCTATGCGGGGGCTGTGATACTCGCCTCGCGCCACGGCCTCGTCGCGGTCGCGGTCGCGGTCGTCGCCGCCTACGCGGTAATCCTCCTCGGGGCATACCGTTTCCTGCTCGATCGCCATGTCGGGATCTCGATTCGCCGCCTCGTGCCCGAGCTAGGGCCCGCCGTCACAGGATGCCTTGCCCTGGCGGCGGTGACCGTACCGCTGATGCAGCTGTTCGACGGCACGCTGCCGCGCCCGATCCTGATCGCGGTGGTCGGCACCACCGGGCTGGTCGTTTACGCTCTGGTCGTTCGCATGGGCTTCCCGGCTGCGTGGAAGGACCTGAGGCTGCTGGTCGGGCAGGTTCTGGGACCGCTGGCTCGCAGGCTACGCGGGCGCAAGACCGCAGTCGAGGCCGTCGACCTCGCCGAGGCGGTCGGCGGTTAGCGAAGTCGCCCGGCTGGCGAAGCTCCGGGGGACCCCGAATCACCCTCTGCCCGGAAGGCGCGCACGCGCGCGACGCAACTGCCGCCACACGGGCCGGCGCAGCTGCTCGACCGCGCGAGCGCTCTTCCCGAGTCCGCCATGGCTCAACGGAAGGGCGGGCAGCCTGCCGATGACGGCACGGCAGCGGCCCTCGCGCAGTGCCTCCACGCACGCCCTCCCACTGAGGGGTGACGTCAGCTCGAGCTCCATCGCCAGGGGGAAGGCTTGACCTGGGCTGTGCAGGTCGAGCGCCGCGACCGCGACCAGTCCGTTGTCCGCCGCCCAGCGCGCGGCGTGCGGATTCGGAGCAAACCCATCCCACTTTCTGGTCCAGATCTCGATGCCTGTGCACAGCTGCAGCCACTCGGGATCGACGATCTCCCATGCGTCGCGCCGAGCGGGGTGCGCCAGAACCGATGCGCCGCCGTGCTCGACCACCCGCGCGAGCAGGCGTGCGGTGGGGACGCGCTCCCCGAGGAACGGCACCGGACCCCACACGGGTATGTGCACCCGATTCTCCGCGTCGGCGTACTCGATCCCGGGAACCAGCAATGGCCCGTCGACGCTCGCCTGCGCACAGGCCGCGACGTATTCCCGCAGGCGCTCTGCGCTGAAGCCCCGGTCGTGCTCGCACATGAACACCGCGTCGTAGCGCTTGCGCCGAAACAGCGCGGCGACCTCGCCAAGCGGGAGCTTGGCGTCGTAGGACCACTCCGAGTGCACATGGAACGCGGCTCTGATCACGCTCACGCGCGTCGCCTCCCCCGGGTCTGCTCGACGACCGTCCGCCAGGTGTCCTCGAGGAACACGCCCCTCATGCCCGGGCCGAGGTTGTACCAGGCGGTTCGGCGCCCGCCGCGCAGCAGGGCGCGTAGCGTCTGCCCTCGGCCCGGCCAAGGACCGATATGAGATCCGGGGCCACGCAGCACGAACAGCAGGTGAATCATCTCGCGACCGAGATGACGACACAGCAGGTCTTCAAACGCCGGCGCCTGCGGCAATGGGGCCTGTGCATCGAGCGCGCGAGCGACCGCCCACGCCGGATACTCGTGGCCGAGACGACGCGCCAAGGCGAGGCTTCCCCAGGGCCGCCCGTTCAGCTCCATGAACCACCACTCGTCTCCCGAATACAGCAGCTCCACCATGAACATCCCGTGCCAGCCCGCCGCTCCCAACAAGCGCTCGACCGGGGCGATCAGCTTCTGCGGCACGGGCGTCGAGGCGCATGCGCTGGAGCCCGATCCGGCAGGGTTCATCATGCGCACGCGACGGTGCGCGCTCAGGTGGTGAACGGCACCGCCTTCGGCGAGCCCGAAGACTCCGGCGCCGGTGCCGGGCACCCAGCGCTGGACGATCGCCGGTGTGCTGGGACCCCACGAGCGACGCAGGTCTTCGAGCTCCTCAGCCGTGCCGGCGCCGCGGGGAGACAGGCGCCGTACCCGGCCGTCCGGCACTTCGACGGCAAGCGCGGGCTTCAACACGACCGGCGGGGCCCACTCCTTCGGCAGGCCCGCCCCGAGGGGGAGCTCCGCCCACCGGGGAACCGCGAAGCCGGCGGTTTCGGCGCCTGCCAACTGCAGTCGCTTGTCCAGCGCGAGGCGTGCCTGTGCGCCGCGCGGTCCAACCACCGGCGAGTCGGGGCGCAGCCCCCGGTCGCACACGAGCACCGCCGGGTCGTCGAGCGGCATGGTCGCGTCGTGCTCGGCCGCCAAAGCGGCCACCTCCGCCGCACATGCGGCGAAGTCCTCCTCCGGAGCCGTTACCTCCATGACCTCGACGCCGTGCAGTCGCCGCAGCGGGGCCGGGCGCCCCCGGCGTGCGAAGCTCACGACCCGGTAGGAGGCGCCGAGCAGGCTCGCGGCGGCCTCCGGGGCCGCCAGGGCATCGGCGAATCCGATGAGCACGGATTGCTGCGAGGGGCTCATCGCAGGCGCTTGATGAGCCGCTTGCCGAGCAGCATCGAACCCGGGCGCGCGCCCGGAGCGCCCGCGGCGGCCAGGTCCAGCCAGTATTCCAGCGGGTGGCTGCGATTGACGGTCGTTCTCGGCACGAGCCAGGAATGCGCAGAGCCCGCGCCACCGTCGCTGTTGTAGATCCGGCGATAGCCCGCGGCCCGCGCCGCCCGCAGTACCCGGCGATCGTATGAGCCAAAGGGGCATGCGGCCTCGACGATGTGCTCGCCGATGATCTCGGCGAGCGTGCGGCGCGAGACCACGAGCTCGTTCTCCAGCTCGTCGCCTCCGAGGGTGCGCCAGTCGCGATGGTGCAAGCCGTGGCTGCCGATTGTCATCCCCGCAGTGTGCAGACTCGACACCTCCTGCGCGCTCAAATACCCCTCGGCGCCGATCCTCCCGGCGAGGACGAAGAAGTGAGCCGTCATCCCCCGCAGGGAAAGCGCCGGCAACGCATGCTCGATGTCCGACGCGTTGCCGTCATCGAACGCCAGCTCGACGCCCTGGCGGGGCAGCCGGTCGACGATCGCCTCAAACCACTCGACCGGCGCCCAAACCTTGCGCTCGGCCTCGAGGAGCCCGTCCGGAGGCTTCCCGAGGCCGTGAAAGGTGAGGATGAGAGTTCGCGCTGAGGGCATCACCGTCAACGCAGCCGAACGATCGTGAAGCCCTTCGACGGATTCGTACCCCCGGCGGGGGTCGCGAGCGTGCCGACGACGTCGCTCGCCACGGCGGATCTCCTCAGGTAGGCTCCAAGCAGCTGATCGTAGTCGACGCCGAACGTAGGCGTGCCCCAGACCGACAGATCGCGGGCGCTGATCGCGGCGAGCGCGACGCGCTCGCGCCGTAGGCGCGCGATCGCCGCGGCTTCTTCCTTGGGCGTGGCGATCAGCCCGGGAAGCAGTGTGAGCTCATAGAGCGCCGGCGGGCGGTCCGCCATGAAATACAGGCCGCCGTCGGTTGGCGCGGCAAGAATCCGTTCGCCCGCAACGGTGTCCGCGTCGATCTGCCGCACAGCCGCCTGCAGCGCGGGAGCGGCCGCTGCCGTCGTCACGAAGGTGCCGCGTGGCGTGTGCACCGCGGTTGTGTCATGGGCGTAGAGACCACCGAGTGCGTAGGCCGCGAGACCGGCCGCGACGAGCCCGAGCGCACCGAGCACCGCCGCACGGGCTTGCGGCCAGCGGCCCGCCGCGCGCTCGTGCAGGATGCCGAGGAGGAGCACGAGCGGTGCCGCGTAGTAGGCCGCGTAGGAGCCCTCGGTCGTAAACGCGTTGTAGGCCCGCAGCCCGAGCCCGGCCGCGGCGACGATCAGCGCGAGGTCGGCCGGCCAGGTCAGCCCGAGCGGTGAGCGCCGGCCGCGGATGAGGCGTATGGCGGCCAGGGCCGCGACCGCAAGCCCCAGCGCGGGCAGCCAGCTCATGCCGAGCAGGAGGTGGCGTGTCTCGAGCTCGATCGCTCGACGCTGGCCGGCGAGCAGGCCGCTCGCACGCAGCGCGCCGTCGATCAGTGCGCAGCAGACCCCGACCGCGACCAGCGGCCAGAGCCCCGCGACGCGCGCGATGCCCTGCCGGCTTCGCCACCTCAGAGCGCTTGCACCCAGAGCTGCGAGAAGTCCGATGTAGATACTCGCGCGGAGCAGGAGACCGATGAAGCTGGCGATGCTCAGCGGCGTCCAGCCATGCTCGGTCTTGGCGCCCGTCCGTATGAACTTGACCGGCCACAGATTTTCGGTGAGCAGTCTCGATACGCCCGCCTGCGCCGCAAACCAGCCGAACACCGCGAGGGGGATGGCGATCGCGGGGAGCGCGATCCGCCACGCAGCGCGTGCAGCCGGGGCTCCACCAGCCACGCGCCACGTGGCCAGCACGTAGGCGACGGCCGCGCCGGCGGCCACGACCGCGAACTCCGGGCGGGTGAGCCCGACGAGCCCGGCTGCCGCGCCCGCCATCAGCGGCTGTTCGCGGGTGAGCGCAATCAGCATCGCCAGGAGCGCGAGAAGCCCAAACGTGGCCGAGTTGGTGTGCGGCAGCACGAAGTTGAAGGCGGTGCCCGAGAATCCGATCGCGATCAGCATGGCCGTCGCGAGTCCGGCCGTGAGAGGCGCCAGCCAGTGTCTTGCGAGTGCGTAGAAGGCGGTCAGGATGGCCGCGGCTTGCACCAGCCCGAACGCATATGCGGTCGTGAAGCTCGTGCCGAACAGCTTGAAGCTCAGCGCCAGCGAGTAGAGTCCCAGCGGGCCGTAGTAGTAGCGCACATCGCGGTAGGCAACGGCGCCATGCTTGACCAGGTCCGCAGTCGTCATCTCCGCCCCGGCGTCGATCTCCGGGGCTCCCCACTTGCGCCATGTGAGCGCGGCGATCAGGATGAATAGCCCGGCGAGCGCCGCGAGCACGGGCTTGTCGCCGAGCCGCCGCTGCACCGACATCCCGTCCGGTCGTGCCCCCTCGGTCGGCGCCCTCGCGGCACCGACAAGCGTCGCGCTCACGCCGCCGCGGCGGGACGTGTGGTGACGGCGCCGAACACCACCTGCAACTGACGGCGCGCGAACAGGCCCAGCCCAGCTGCGTAGAGGACGCAGCCGACGGCTGTGGCGGTGGCGGCCTGGGCAAGGCCCGCGGGCGCCGCGGTGCCGAGCGCCCACCCGGCGCCGAATGCGACAGCGGCGAGCAGGAGGAAGCGAGCGCCGTCGCTCGTCAGCTGGCGAGCGACGCTCGCACTCGCCGGGCCGGCGCCGGCAATCAACAGGACCACGCCGAGGCACGCCGGCGCAAAGAAGAAGGCACCGACCGCTCCGTCGACGCCGAACAGGACGCTGCCAATCGCCGTCGCGGCGAGGTGCAGAACAATGAGCGGAAGAACGAGCGCGTTCAGCAGCCGCGTGCGGCCGATGGCAAACAGCGCCGGAAGCAGAAAGTTGACAAGCAGCGCGGCAACCGTCCACGCCACCAGCAGGGCCGCAAACGTGCGCAGCGTGTGGGCGCCGGAGCTTGTGAGACTCGCTGGGAAGAGCACATGGATGAGCGGTGCTCCGGCGACGATCAGCCCGGCGAGCGCCGGCGCCACGATCAGCATTGCGTAGCGGAAGCCGCGTGGCACGGCCTCGGCGACGACTGTCAGGCGCCGTGCGCGCACCTCGCGAGTCATGTCCGGGATGCTGGATTGGCCGAGCGCCATGCCCGTCCCGGCGACCAGATAGCTCGCGAACAGGTACGCGTATGAGAGGACGGTCGTTCCCCCCGCGGCGGAATGGCTCGCAAACGCCAGCGTGCACACGAACAGCATGTTGAAGGCCAGGTAGATCGCCGTGCGACCGAGCACGAGTGCCGCATCGCCGGCGATCGTCCTCAGCGCCAGCGTCCGCTGCTGGACCCCCAGGCCACCCGAGCGACGCACGCCCAGCAGCATCCATGCGCTCGTGACGACGGACATCGCGAGCATCGACCAGCCGAGCGTCTGAACGCCCGCTCGGTCCATCAGCGCCAGGAACGTCACGAGGCCCGCGCCGGCGCCCGACATGTAGGCACCGGCGATGGTCGTGAAGCGGTCGCGAATGGCGAGCATCGCCGCACCGCCGGCCGCCCACAGCTGGAGCGTCATCGCGCAGCCCAGCACCGGCAGCGCGGCGGCCGTCACCCCGCGACCCTGCGCTCCGAGCCCAGGTGCGATCAGCTGCGACAGCGGCGAGGCGAGCGGGATCGTGAACAGGAGCACCGGAAGCGCGACGAAGCCGAGCGCGGCGGCATACTCGCGCCCGCTCAACCGCGCACCCGGCTCGACGAGCAGCGGCACCGAGGTTAGCCGCATGCTCTGGCAGAACACGCCAAAGGTCGAGTACACCGCGAAGGCAACGAAGAAGCCGTCGGTGCGCGTGTTCGTGCCGAACCGGCTCAGGAAGAGCACCGCCTGGATCGCCGAGGCGGCGGCCATCGCGAACGTCGCGAGCGACATCGCCATGCCCGCTCGCGCCTTGCGCGCCTGCGCCGCGGAGGGCGCGAGGTCCGTCGGCCCGGTAGCGCCGCCGTCGAGCAGCAGGTCGGGCTGATTGACTGCGGGTGCCGTGGCTTGAGTGCTCATGACCGAAAAACGAGATGGACCGGGCGCTTCTCGCGCGTCGGGCGCAAACAACAAGGTCACGCCGCCGGGCCGGGCGGGTTCGCTACGGTCCTGCGGCGTTGCGATGTTCGAGCACCGTCGTTGCGTTCAGGCTGGTGCTGTAGAGGGCGAGCTCGTCGAGCGTTCCCCCGCCGAACAGTTGTGTGCCCCCGCGTGACATCAGGTACAGCGTGGAGTTCGCGAAGGCCCCTGCGGTGGTGCCGCTGTTCGCCTTCTGGTAGCTCACGGGCTGCCCGTCTACGTACGGGGTGATTTGCGTCGCCCCGGGCTGGGTGCTGTCGAGCACGAACACGTAGTAATGCCAGACGCCGGCGCTCGGACGCGTGAAGAACACGTTGTTGCGCATCGTGCTCGTCTGCCCGATCGCCACCCCGAACGTTCCGTTGT
>Ga0193728_1001771_pt1 | contig 11122 bp, 11 predicted proteins | sample U1c1metaG_FD_143037 | JGI IMG/M metagenome (GOLD analysis project Ga0193728, IMG submission 143037) | Soil microbial communities from a riparian zone of the East river system, Colorado, United States - U1c1 | ecosystem: Environmental > Terrestrial > Soil > Riparian zone | place: USA: East River... | reverse complement strand
TCGGTCGCTACGCCACGCTCCTCGCTCAGGGTGGAGATGGGCGCCGCTGCAATACTGCTTCTCCGATGAAGGCTCTCGTCATTGGCTCCGAAGGGAATATCGGCGCGCAACTCGTCCGCCGGTTGCGCGCGGACGGTTATGAGATTCTCGAGACGGACATTCGGCCACGCACGGGTGACAACTACCTGATGGCCGACATCAATCATCCGGTGGATCTTCTCCCGGCATTCGACTGGGCGCCGGATATCGTCTTTCTCTTATCGGCGATGGTCTCGAGGGTGACATGCGAGCAGAATCTGGCCGGCGTCAACAATGTGTTGCAACTCTCGAAGCGCGCTGCTGCCAGGGTCGTGTTCTTTTCGACGTCCGAGGTCTATGGGCCCAATCTCGTGGTCATGGGTGAGGAAGTCCCTGATCCGCGCCCGAACAACCGCTACGGCTTGTCCAAGCTTCTCGGCGAGCAACTCGTCGAGTACGAAGTTCGGACCTATGGCCTGCGGGCGGTAACGCTTCGGCCCTTCATGATCTACGACGAGCAGGAGGACTTCGGCGAGCACCGCTCGGCGATGATCCGATTCGCCGGGAATCTTGCGCAGGGTCGACCGATCGACGTTCATCGCGGCACGGCTCGCGGCTGGCTGCACATCTCGGATGCCGTGCGTGCAGTTGAGGCTGCGGCGGGTCTCGACGAGTACTCGGTCATCAACATCGGTCATCCGGACGTGCGTTCGATCGAGGAGTTGGCAGAGACGATCCGCGCGGAGCTCGATGCCGACCCCGAGCTCGTGCGTCTCCGTGACCTGCCGGAACGGATGACGGCTTCGAAAGTGCCGACTCTCGACCGACAACGGGACGTTTCGTTCGAAGACGGTGTCAGGCGGGTCTGCGACACCGTCAGAACTCGCGTCGCACAGCTGTCGCTCGGGCGGTGACGCGCGTCCGGCTCGTCGTTCTGTATTACCGCGGCACAGAGAATGCGACCTTGTCGTACCAACACGGCTGGCCGGAGCATCTCGTTCGTGCTCCCGCGATGGATGTCGACGGTGTCAATCTCGCTAGGCGAGGCGATCGGCTCCTGCTGCGCGCCGCCGGCAGGCGGCGACTCGATCGCGCCGACGCGATCGTGATGCTGCATTCGGTGTTCTCGAACGAATGCATGCTGTCGCCCGCCCTGACCCGCGTGCTCGCGAGCGTGTCCACGCCGAAGGTCTTCTTCATCGGGAACGAGTACAAGTTGATGCCGGAGAAGATGCGCTTCGCGGAGTCGGTTGGGGTGTCATTGCTCGTCTCGCAGCTGACATCCCCTGCTGCGCACGCGCTCTATCGAGCTCGCCTGGCGTGTGAGGTCGTGGGAATCCCCAACACGGGCTTCGATCCGACGCTCTTTGCGTCTCGCACGCGTTTCTCGTCTCGACCCGTCGATATCGGCTATCGATCATTCGCAAGTCCGCTGTATCTCGGACACGACGAACGACGAGAGCTTGCAGCTCGTGTGGCTGAGACCGCAGAGCGCCACGGGCTCTCGACGGACATCTCGCTGGCGACGGCCGATCGGTTCGACGAGGCGGGCTGGGCGGGGTTCCTGAATCGCTGCCGCGGCCAGATCGGCACGGAGGCCGGTGGCGACCTCTTCGAGCTCACCGACGAAACCCGGAATCGGGTGAATGCATATCTCGACAGCCGGCCGGCCGCGACGTTCGCCGAGATCCACTCGCGGATCGGGAGGCGACGATCTCGGGTAGGGCCATCTCCGGCAGGGTCGTCGAAGCGGCTGCGACGAAAACGGTCCAGCTCTTGCTCGAAGGCGAGTATGGCGGACTGTTCCTACCGGACGTCCACTACATTCCAGTGCACAAGGACTTTTCGAACCTCGAGGAGGCTCTCGACAGGCTAGGCGACGACCGGGTCTGCCTCGAGCTCACCGAGAACGGCTATGAGCTCGCCCTGCGCGAGTTCACATATACGCAGCTGATCGAGCGGTTTCGGTCTGCTCTCGAGCTCGTGATCCAGCGCGCATGAGAATCGTCTTGAACACCCACGTTGACGATGCAGCAAGCCGCGTCTGCATCGTGCGTCTTGCGGCCAGCCTGACCGCCCGCGGGATCGACGCCTCGGTCAACGACTGGTCGAATTACGACGCATACGACGTCGCCGTTTTCATGGCGTACGACGCCGAGCTCGACGAGGCACGACGTCAGAATCCTGGCATCAAGGTGGTGCTGGCCGATCCGAAGCAGAGCTCGCCGGAGGCGTTGGACTTGGCTCGTCGAGCAGATCTTCTTCTCGTGTCCTCCGTCGAGCAACGCGATGTCTTCCTGCGGTTGAACCGGAACGCGCTGATCCATTACATGTTCCCGCCGCTCATTGCCGTCGAGCCTAGGCAGCACGACGAGGAACGAGCGACGGTCGTCGCGTATCACGGCAATCGGGTTCATCTCGAAGCGATGCGCGATTCCGTCGCTCCCGCGCTGGCCCTCCTTTCCCGCAGACGCGACGTGGAGCTGTCCTCGATCTACAACATTGCGGCCCTCGGCAAGGCGCACCTGGACATTCCTGGTGTTCGGGTGACACACATGCAGTGGACTGAGGACTTCGTCGACCACCTCGCGCGCGCGGATATCGGCATCGCGCCGAATGAACTTCCGCTCCGCAACCGCGACGACGCACTCGAGCTGACGGCGTATGCGGACGGGGAGCTCATGTATGAGCCGTTCGATCACCTCGTGCGATTCAAGGCCTCGGCGAATCCCGGCCGTCTCTATCCATTTGCAGTCGCAGGGCTCCCCGTCGTGTCGGACTTCGTGCCGTCGGCCGCACAGTTCATCTTCGACGGAGAGAGCGGCCTGCTTGCCTCCTCCGCGCACGGCTGGTTCGAGGCCCTCGAGAAGCTTGCCGACTCGCCGACGCTTCGCACGAAGCTTGCCTCCGCGTTGTACGCACGACTCGCCTCGGCATACGACGCGCAGGTGGACGCCTTCCTCGAGGCGTGCGCGCGCGAGCCCCTGCCCCCGGTGGATCTCGTTTCAGGCGCGTCGCCCGAGGAGCAGCTTGCCAGGCTCGACCGGTACGAGCGTCCACGAGGTCGCCTTTGGCGACGGGTCGTCGCCGCGCTGCGCAAGTCATGAGAGTGCTAATGAACTTTCGCGCCGTGCGAGGGCCGTACGGGGGCGCGAACGCGTTTCTTCGTGCCTTGAAGAAGGAGTTCGCCAGACGTGGAATACGCGTCGTACATGACGTCGAGGGGCGGTACGACGTCGCCCTTCTCAACGCGCTCACCGATGGGATCGATGCGGACTGTGCCCGACGGATCGCCGAGCGTGGCGTGCCGATCGTTCATCGGAAAGTGGGATACCGAGTCAGTGGGTCGCCGGACATGCGAGCCGTCGATCCTGACGGCGTCGTTCATGGCGATCGCCTGCAGCTCGAGTTCTCGCCGCACATCAGCCACACGATCTTCCAGAGCGAATACAGCCGTGAGGTGTTCACCGCGGGCGGCTTCACGGGTAAGAGCACGATCATTCACAACGGTGTCGACGAGGCGATCTTCAATCAGTCGATCGGTGCGCCAATGCGCCGAAGGCAGCGACCGGGATGGCACTCTCGCGAGCCTCTACGCGTGGCCATCTCGACGTGGTCGACCGACGTGAACAAGGGATTCGACGACTATGTGAGCATTGACGGGGAGCTGGCGACAACGGATGTCACCGTCACACTGCTCGGCAGCGTTCGTGCGGGAATCGTCTTCGAACACATTAGGACAGAAGGGCCGTATCGCCGTCGCCGTCTTGCGAGACGCCTCAAGGAGCAACACGTGTTGCTTCAACTTGCGCGCTGGGAGACGTGCTCCAACGCGCTCATCGAAGGGATCAATTGCGGGATGCCTGTGATCTACCTCGACTCCGGCTCGAACAAGGAGATAGCCGACCCGTACGGCGTCGAGTACACCGGTGACTTCAACCAGTCGATCGCGCTCATTGAGGAGCGCTATGCGGAGCTCCAAGAGCGCACGCGCACGAACCCCTATCGCATGACTCTGGTCGCCCCCCGTTACCAAGAGGTCTTGGAGTCGGTGATCTAAGGATGTCGGCAGGGTCGCTTGTTCGAGCGCGTGCGTGGGTGGTTGCGTGCGGTCGGCGCGGCCTACGCGTTGGGCGGCGGTTCATGCAAGATCTTTCGCAGCGTCCGGCCGACGTTCGGCGGTGGCGATCCATCCTCCGTGCACCCGTTGCGGATACTGGGGTGCTTGCCGTCTCCTACGGCCGCCGGCTGCCGGCGGACGACGTCCCTGGGCAGGGTGGAACAGTGAAGTTCCAACGCCTCTCCGAAGTGCTGCCCGAAGCGGGCGGACGTTTCAACATCCTCTATCTCGGCTCGAGCGACCGGCCGCACGACCTGCGGCAGCTGATCTGGCTCGCGCAGAGACGCGGTGCGGCATTCGTATGGAACCAAGACGGCGTCGCATACCCCGGCGTGGCGGGATCCCGCACCACGGCCATCAATCGTCCTCTCGCGGATGCCATGCACGCTGCCGACCATGTCCTGTATCAGAGCGAGTTCTGTCGGCTGAGCGTGAGGGCCCATTCGACGTTCTTCACAACGCGGTCGACACGACGGTGTTCACGCCCGCACCGCGGCCGGATCGTCCCTTGACCCTCTTGCTCGGGGGTAATCAGTACCAGCGCTACCGAGTCGAAACAGCGCTCGCCACGCTCGTGGAGCTTCCCGATGCGCGCCTGCTCGTTGCGGGTCACCTCTCCTTTGCGCCGACGGCCGCCGAGTCGCACGCGGCTTTCCGGCGCGTTGCCGACGAGCTCGGCGTCGCCGATCGGGTTCAGCTCCTCGGCGGATACACGCAGCGCGACGCGCCGGCCGTCTTCCGACGCGCAGACATCCTTCTCCATACGAAGTACAACGATCCGTGCCCGAGCACCGTCATTGAGGCGATGAGCTGCGGGCTGCCGATCGTGTTCTCGGCGTCTGGGGGTGTTCCCGAGCTGGTGGGGGAGCGGGCGGGTCGGGGAGTTCCTGCGCCGCTCGACTTCGGCCGCGATCATCCACCTGATCCATCCGAGCTTGCGCAGTGTGTGCGTGACGTCGCGATGAGTCTCGACACCTTCAGCCGTGCAGCCCGATCGCGCGCAACCGAACGCTTCGACTTGCAACCGTGGATCAACCACCATCTCCGGCTGTTTGAGAAGCTGATCGCATGATCGTCGACCGCATTGCCCGGCTGACCGTGCTGGCGCTGACGCGCGGCAAGCCTGCAGACGTTCTCCGTCGGTTGCTCGGCCTCGAGGCATTCCTCCGTGTGAAGCTCGATCAAGCTGCAATTGCGTATGACGGAGGAGTGCACGCGAAGCACCGACTGACCGGCTACCACGAGTTCTTCGTCGAACGCGTGGGGGCGGACGAACGCGTCCTCGACGTCGGCTGCGGCAAGGCCGAGCTTGCCCTGGATCTGGCGGAGCGATCGGCCGCGCGCGTGACCGGCCTCGATCTGAACGAGAAGTACCTGGAGTACGCCCGGCGGTCACCACACCCGAGACTCGAGCTCGTCCACGGCGATGCCCACGCGTTCTCGTCCGAGACGCCTTTCGACACCGTGGTGCTCTCGAACGTGCTGGAGCACATCGACGATCGGCCGGGGTTGCTCCGGGGTCTCGCCGAACGCACAGGGGCATCGAGATTTCTCATACGCGTGCCGCTGCTCGAGCGCGACTGGACGATTCCGCTGCGTCGTGAACTCGGTCTGGAATGGTTGTCCGACGCTACTCACTTCACCGAGTACACCGTGCCGCAGTTCAAAGAAGAGCTCGCCGCGGCCGGGCTCGAGCCCGTCGAGATTCACCTGCGATGGAGCGAGATCTGGGCGGAGGCATGTCTAGCAGAGACGCGATAACTCAAGGCCGCCGCTAGCACGCGAACCACGCGAGGGTCTTCGTCCGGAGCGTCGGAATATCGCCGCGTGCAGGAACGAAGCTCTCGCTCGCGCCGGGAAACCGCTCGGGCTGCAAGAGCGACTGGAGCTTCTCGTCGGTGGCGTCGTGCACATACAGGACACCTCCGCGGACGACGAGCGGCCAGATCGCGGAGATCACCTGGTCCGTGGATTCGACGAGGTCGACATCGACAAACGCAACGCTCACGGGCTCCGCAAATCCATGCAGGGTCTCCGCGAACCATCCCTGCCGGAAGTCGCAGACTGAGAGGTCCCCGTGGCGTCGGACGTTGGCCGTGACCTCCTCCAGCGAGCCGGCGTATTCGCCGCGGCGAAAGATGCGCTTCCGCTCGATCTGGTGTTCGGCGTCCCATGCCTTCGGCTCCGGAAGACCCTCGAAGCTGTCGAACACGCGAAGCTGCTTTCCTGCATACGCGCACGCCAGCGACAGCTTTGCGGTCGATCCTCCCTTGAAGCACCCGAACTCGACCACGACGCCAGGGAGGTCGCGCCGATCGATGATGGCGTCGGTCACCTCGGTCAGCTCCTCCGGATAGTGAGCGCACGAGACCTTTCGGTGGATCCGCCGCTGTCTGCGGTCGAGACGGAGTCTGCGCCAGTCCACGCCACGTATTCTAGGCGGGCCCGGCGACGGGGGCGCGCGTCCAGCAGGGCGAGTAAAGTCGCGTCCGGTCGCATGCGCTTGGCAGCCTCAATCAGGACGTCTCATCGGGAGACGCAGCGGCCGGCTTCGCGGTGATGCGCGTCTCGGTCGTCATGGCTGCCTACAACGCGGAGGCGTACATTCGTGAGGCCGTGTCGTCAGTGCTCGCGCAGACGCATCGCGGCTGGGAGCTCTTGGTCGTCGACGACGGATCCGATGACAGCACCGTCGACATTGTCGAGTCGTTCCGAGACGATCGCATCCGAGTCCTGTCGGATAGACACGTCGGGGTCCTCGGGCAGGTGCGAAATCGTGGTCTTGCCGAGGCGGTGGGCGAGATCGTCGCGTTCCTCGACGCCGACGACGTCTGGGAGCCAACGAAGCTCGAGCGTCAACTTGCCGTGATGGCGGACCGCGCCGAGGTTGGCGTCGTGCACACCGCTGCCTATCTGATCCAGGACGGCACGTCCCGTGTCGCAAAGGTGCGGGACGTGTCGGGCACCGCAACGTTCCGTCGGCTGCTCGACGAGAACTCGATCTATTCGTCATCGGTCGCGATCAGACGCACGTTGCTCGAGCGCTACGGGCAGTTCGACCCTGACCCCGCGATCTACGGCGCGCCGGACTACGACCTCTGGCTCAAGCTCGCGCCGCGTACAACGTTCGCATTCATCTCTGCGCCGCTGACCGGATACCGTGTTCACCAGGGACAGATGAGCGGAGCCGTCGGGCCGATGGAGCGCGGGAGCTTGCTTGCGTTGTCGCATGCCGCGGCCCGCGACCCGGATCTCATCCGGGCGAACCGCTCAGCGTACGCCCGCGCAGTCGGAATGCGTCGCTGCCGTGCGGGAATGCCAGATCGCGGTCGGCGCCAACTCGTCGCGGCGTTGCTGCTGGCTCCGTGGGAGCTGAAGACGTGGGCGTGGTTGGCGCGCGCGTGTCGACCTCAGGGCCGCGCGAGGGCTTCTCTGTAGATGCGGGCGAGTGTGCTCCCGACCACGTGCATTCCGTAACGCTCGGCCGCCCGCTTCGCGATCGCATTCCGGTCGAAGGTCGACAGCGTGTCGAGCGCCTGTGCAATCGCAGCCGCAAGCGCTCGAGGGTCTGGCGCCGAGAGCATCGAGGGATCCTCGATTAGTTCCGGCACACCACCGACTGCGGTGGCTACGACTGGCAGCCCGGATACGAGAGCCTCGAGCACGGCCACGGGGTTGTTGTCGAAGCGGCTGGGAAGAACGTACAGATCAGCCTCGCGCATCAGCTGTGCGATCTCCGGCTTCGTGCGGAGTCCGTGAAACGTGACGATGTCGGCGATGCCAAGACGGTCAGCGAGAGCCTCGTATTCTCGGCGCAACGCACCGTCACCGACGATGTCGATGACGAAGCGTACGCTCGTCCCTTCGTCCTCCTGGAGCCGTGCAGCGGCTTCCAGCAGTAGATCGATGCCTTTGGCCTCGTAGAAGAGGCCGACGGTGAGGATGCGAGCGGGGTCGCCGATCGGCCGGCGAGCCGGCGAATGGAATGCGTCGGTGTCGACGGCGTTCGGAACGACCGTCATGCGTGCGTCGATCCCGTGTGCAGCGAGGCCTCGCGCGAGGGCGTTGCTCACAGGAAGGACGATGGTCGCACGCTTGAATGCCAGGCGCGCCGCGCGGGCGAGCACTGGCGAGAGGGTCGCTGGGTCCTCGGGGAGGAAGATGCTCCAGTGCTCGCTCACGACGACCGGCACTCCGAGGAGACGACCCAGAATTACCGCCGGGACGGCACCGGTCAGGAAATGCGCGTGGATAACGTCCGGTCTGAAGCCGTCCGACCTCACCGCGCGATAGCCGACCGCCGAGGCTGCCAACAGGGCGACGTAGCTCAGTCCCGTCGGCTTTTCCGGGAACCGCACGCGCACGACAGGCGCTTCGTCGTGCGCCCGCTCGACACGGAGTCGGTGCGTCTGCGTAGTGCGTTCTAGATGTAGCACTACGCTGCGGTGCGTCGGCGCGGTCGCCCGGACGTACTCGCGGACGAACGCACCCGCGGCCGGCGACTCCGGCGTCGGATATGAGGTCGTGACAACGAGGATGTCCGGCATGGGTGAGGCCTCGAGGGCCGGGACCGGCCGGGCGCCAGTATAGGTGCGAAGGTACGCCGCTTTCGCGGGGGCTAGTGTTCCGCCAATGTTTGACGGCGGAGCGAGCGCAGCCTGAGCCTGCCGACGATCCTCTTCCTCGGCCCGGCGGCTGTCTGTCCGCTCGCATGGCTCGGCATTGGCCGGCTCGTTCCGGATCGTCTAGTTCCCGGTGGGCTGCTTCTTGTTGCGCTCACGCGGCTGGCGGTGGGCGCATGCGCGTCGTCACTCGTCGTGTTCGCACTCGGTCGCCTTGGTCTGCTCCACTCGTCGATCGTCTTTGGCCTGACGATCGCTGCCGCCGTTCCGGGCGTGTTTGCCGCCTACGAGTTGGCGCGCAGGGTGCGACTACCGGTCTCGCCCGGCCGGCTCTACACCGTGCTGCTCGTGCTGGTCGCGGTGGCGCTCGTTCTGGACGCGGTCGCGTCGACGGCACCACCGAGCTCGGCCGACGCCCTTGTGTACCACGTGGAGTTTCCGCGTCGGTGGCTCGAGTTGCATCGCATCGACGATCCTTTCTGGAACTACGCAGCGTTCTATCCGCTCGGGATCGAGACGCTGTACGCGCAAGCCATGGCGGTGATCGGCGTCGGTGGCGTAGGCTCGGCGATGGCGGCCGGATCGACGGCTTCGGCGCTCCATGGGCTCTTCGCTGTCCTCGCAGTCGCAGCGGTGTTCGGCTTCGCACGCGACCTTGGCGGTCGCGTTGACGCCGGCATTCTCGCGGCCGCGCTCTTCGCTCTGCAGGGACTGGTCACCTGGGACTCGACGTCCACGTTCATCGACATGGGCCTCGTGTTCTTCGTCGTACTGGCGGCGTGGCACGCGCTCCGCTTTGCGCGCAGTCCGACGCGGCCGTCGGCGGCATTCGCCGGTCTCGCCGCGGGTGGCGCGGCGGGCGCGAAATACATCGGCCCGCTCGCGGCCGCCTTCGTGCTTCTTCCACTTGCGATCGTCGCACTGCGTCGCCGGAATCTCGCCGCGCTCGGCTGGGCGGGGGTGCTCGTCGCTGTCGCGGGCGGCGCGTGGTATGTGAAGAACCTCGTGGTGACGGGCAACCCCGTCTATCCCCTGCTCTTCGGGGGGCGACTCTGGAACAACGCGGCTGAACTGTGGCTGCACACAAGCGCCACCGCGACCTTTCCCGGAACGCACACGTTTCCGTTGCGGATACTCATTCTGCCGCTCGACCTTCTCGTTCACGGCGATCAATATGACCGCGGGCAGTACGCATCGACCGCGACGCTCGTGCTTGCACCATTCGCGCTTGTGATCCGACGGTCGCGTGAGCTGACGATGGTCGCACTCGCCGTCGCCGGATTCCTGATCATGTGGTGGTATTCGGTCCCTCAGGTTCGCTATCTGCTCCCTGCACTCGCCGTCTTGGCTGCGATCGCCGGGGCCGGGATCGCGCCGTTGATCGCAAACCGCAAGGCGCTGCGCCTCTTCGTCCTGGTTGTCGTCTGCGCGGGCACCTTGGCCTGGCTCGCGTCGTCCGCGGCGCTGACGCGGCAGCTATTGCCGGTGGCCTTCGGCCTCGAAGGAAGAGAGCATCACGTTCAGCGTCTCGTCGGCACGTACGATGCGCTGCAGGCGATCCACAAGAAGATCGGAGATGCACCGGTCGGGTTCGCACCGTCGTACACCTTCATCTACTGGTATCCAGGCCCCGCAATCACGCTCGACGTTCCAGAGTTCGAATATCAGCAGTCGCCCGAGACTTTCCGATTGCGCCTTCGGCAAGAAGGTGTTCGGTACGCGGTGTTCTGGGGCGGCGTGACGCAGTTGCCGCCGATCGCAGGCTGTGCCAAGTTCGTCGAGTCGTTTCCCGGCCGCTACGTGACCTCCCGGTCGCGCGGAACGAGCAAACCGCTATTGCTCCGCCTCTACTCGGTTAGAGCCTGTTATCGAAACTGAGAGCGGTACGGGCTGCTCTGCAAAACTAGGCGCGTGACATGGCCCAAGACGCTGCCGCAGCTCAGCGATGAGCAGCAACGGATCCGCGAGGACTTCGTTCGCTACTGGCACGAGGTGCTCCCCCGCCGTTACGGGGTCATCGAGCGCTTCAACCACGACTACCCGCTGCGCCATGGGCCGAAAGACGGAGTGGCGCTCGAAATCGGGTCGGGACTCGGCGAGCACCTTCGACACGAGAATCTCGACGCACAGGAGTACTACGCGCTTGAGTTGCGACCGGAGCTCGCTGCACGGACGCAAGCAGACTTCCCCAGCGTGAAGGTGATCGTGGGCGATTGCCAGGAGACGCTCCCGTTCCCGGACAGAACCTTCGATCGTGTGGTCGCGGTGCACGTGCTGGAGCACCTCCCCAACTTGCCGCGCGCTCTCGACGAGGTGCGCCGCGTCCTATCCTCAGAGGGCCGTCTCGCCGTCGTCATCCCCT
>Ga0193728_1001770_pt1 | contig 11125 bp, 17 predicted proteins | sample U1c1metaG_FD_143037 | JGI IMG/M metagenome (GOLD analysis project Ga0193728, IMG submission 143037) | Soil microbial communities from a riparian zone of the East river system, Colorado, United States - U1c1 | ecosystem: Environmental > Terrestrial > Soil > Riparian zone | place: USA: East River... | reverse complement strand
GCCGCACGCATATAACTCTTAGTAATCGCGCCACGTGGCGCAGGTTGTTACTCAACGTGACAGCCCTCGGTTGATCACCGGGGGTTAGGCAGCGCCCGTCTCCCGGAGAGCGGGCGCTGCCGCATCTCCGGGGAGATTTCAATGCGCGTCCCGTGCTGGATCTGCCGTAAGCCGATGACTGACCGGCCGCGAGCGGAGGGCCGACAGCCGACGTGCAACCTGTGCACGAGGAAGTACGGCGCGGGCATCTGCACTGAGTGCGGCGGCCCGATGAGAATTGGCAAGTCATCCGCTCCTATTGAGCGCAGGCGGTGCCGCGCCTGCTGGCCTGCGGGACCGAAAGCCGCGCCGGGGAACTGCAAACTCTGCGAAGAGCCCTATGTCCCGAAACGGAACGCACGGCCTGACCAGTCGTTCTGCTCGAAGTCGTGCAAGACGGCGTGGCAGAACGGCGCGCGGCCGCCCTACAGCCGCCGGATTGTCGCCGGGATGGGCTGGAAGACGGTGGCGAGCCGGATTCGGCGGCAGCGTCACGCCGAGACCTGGGATGGCGTCACGGATGCCCAGATCATGGACCGCGACCGCTGGCGGTGCGGGATCTGCGGCAAGCGGATCGGCAAGACGTTCCGGTACCCGCATCCGCGCTCGAAGAGCATCGACCACATCGTGCCGATCTCGGAAGGCGGCGATGACACGGCAGCCAACAAGCGCGCGGCGCACCTGTGCTGTAACCAGGCGCGCGGGAATCAGGGTGGTAATGAGCAGGTTGCGCTGTTCGGGTAGCCGTGGCTGACAGCGAGGCGGTGCGGTCGCGCCGCAAGCGCTTGCATGCTGCCGGCGATCACTCGCTGTGCCGTCGCTGCGCGGCGGTCCGCGCCGGGGCCGACCCCCCTCAGGTCGTCACGCCGCTGCCGGATCTTCCGGCCGGCCCGGCGTTCGACGCGGCGACCGAGCTGCGCGAGTTGGCGGCCCGGATGGCCGGGGCGCACCGCGCGGACCCGGCGAACGCGATCCTTGGGGCCGAGCTGCGCAAGACGCTGCTCGAGCTGATGCCGAAGGGCAAGCCGGAAGCCGATGCCGACCTCACGGGACTCTTCGGCGCCTTGCAGGCCTAGGTTCGCGACCCCGGCGACTGGCCGGCCGAACCTGGCCGAGGGGATCGGCAAGACGGCGGAGCTGCTGGGGTTCCGGACGCCGCTCGGGCCGGGCCTGATGCCGTGGCAGCACGACCTGAACGGCATCGCGACCGAGCTGAAGCCGGACGGCCGGCTGGCCTACCGCCAGGTCGTCATCGAGGTCATGCGGCAGCAGGGCAAGTCGGTGGACCTGCTGGCGATGATGATTGCGCGGGCGCTGCGGCGGCCGGGGACGCAGGTCAGCTACACGGCGCAGACGCGGCTGGACGCGCGGCACCGGCTGCTGGACGTGTGGTGGCCGCGGATCGAGGCCAGCAAGCTGGCGCCGTTCATCGGGATCCGCCGCGGGTCGGGCTCTGAGGCCCTGGTGTTCCGGAACGGGTCGCTGCTGGGCCTGGTGTCCAACACGCAGACCAGCGGTCACGGCGACAATCTGGACCTGGGCGTGATCGATGAGGCGTGGGCGCAGCGTGATGACCACCTGGAGCAGGCGATGCGCCCGGCGATGATGACGCGGGACGCGCAGCTGTGGATCGTGTCGGCGGCGGGTGACGAGAACTCGGCGTACTTCCGCGGGAAGGTCGAGGACGGCCGGGCCCGCGCCGAGCTGGGCGTGACGGAGGACGGCTGCTATGTCGGGTACTCGGCGGCCGATGACGAGGACCCGGGTGACCCGGTGACGTGGCGGCGGCGGATGCCGGCGCTGGGGATCACGGTGAGCGAGGAGACGGTGCGGGCCGATTTCGAGCTGATGAAGCTGCCGGAGTTCCGGCGGGCGTACCTGTGCCAGTGGCCCGAGGTGGCCAAGCCGGGCTGGGACGTGATCGGCGAGGACGCATGGGGCGCGGCGGCCGTACAGGGCGGCCGGCTGTGAGCCCGGTGGCGTTCGGGGCCGCGATCTCCGAGGACCGCAAGCACGGCTCGATCGTGGCGGCCGGCCGCAGTCCGTCGGGGAAGATCCTGGTGGACCTGTCCCCGTTCTACGATCACCCGCGGCTGCTGGTGGCCCGGATGGGCGTGCTGTACGCGAAGCACGACCCGGTCGCCGTGGTGGTGAACCCGAAGGCGCAGTCGGGGACGCTGATCCGCCCGCTGGCCGATGCGGGGATCCTGGTGACGGAGCCGTCGACGCAGGACGTCGCGGTGGCCCACGGCGAGTTCCTCGACCTGGTGAATGACGGGGGCCTGGAGCACCTGGACCAGCCGCCTTTGACGGCGGCGGTGCGGGCGGCGCAGCAGCGGCCGCTGGCGGGCGCCCAGGCCTGGGATCCGAAGGTGTCCGTCGACCAGGCGCCGCTGGTGGCGGCGACGCTGGCGTGCTGGGCGTTCCTGCGCTGGGAAGAGCTGGCCACCCCGGGTGTCTGGGCGATCTGAGGACCGCAGGAGTAGGCGCGTAGCGGCGCCTCGTTCTTAAGCCGCAGCCCGGTTCCGTTCCTCCGCGCAGCCTTCTCAGGGGCTGCACATCACCCAGCTTGACGGCCTGCCAGCACGTTTAGGGGATCTGCCCTGATACCTGGCTGCGGCCTCCTGCGGTCGCCTATCCGAACCTAGGAGATTCCCGGTGCGCTCGTCCATCGTTTTGCTGCTGTGCTCGCTCGCCGGGATCCTGGGCGGCGCCGCGCTGATCGGGACGTGGGCGCTGGGGCTGGCGCTGATCTTCGACTCGCTGTGCACGGGCGTGTTCGCGCTGCTGCGGGACGACAGGCGCGCTGAGCCGTCGGTGTATCAGGTGCCGACGCTGCGTGAGGTGCTGGAGAGGGCCAGGGCCTCGTGAGGCGGCTACGGCGCTGGCTGCACCCGGAGACGCCGCCTCCAGGGTTTCGCGGGGTGTACTGCTGTCCGGAAGTCGGCTTGCCTGAGGGCTTCGTGCTCCCGTCCGCAGCACTCGTGCTCCCGGCCACAGCTCTAGCGGTCGTGAAGGTCATCCCGCTGGAGCCGGGGATGACTTATGACTGGTTCGGACGCGGCAAGTGAGGCTGCTCGACCGGCTGACCCGTTGCGAGTACCACGACGGGGCGCCCACGCCGCTGAAGATCGCCGAGATGGAGGAAGCGACGGGCGTGCACCCCGGTGCCGTCGCTGAGCTGTGGGCTGTTACGGATGACATCCCGAGCCATTACGACCCGGACCTGATCGACTGCGGTAACAGCCGCTGCCGCAAGCGCAGGGGCCTTTCATGAGGCTGCTCGACCGGCTGCTGTCCCGCTCCGGCTACTGGGAGGGCCAGGCGTCCGGCGCGGCGGTGCTGACGTCCAGCTACGGCTCCCCGGACCGGGAGGCGGTGCTGCCGCAGCTGGCGGGGTGGGCGCAGAACGCGAACAGGTCGTCGTCGCCGGTGTTCTCGGCGATCCTGGTGCGGATGATGCTGCTGTCCCAGGCGCAGTTCCAGTTCCAGGCCAAGGACGACAAGCACCTGTACGGCAACACGTCGCTGAGCGTGCTGGAGCATCCGTTCGGCCCGGATTCGGTGTCGGGTGAGCTGATCGCCCGCTGCGAGCAGGACGCGTCGCTGGCGGGGAACGCGTACATCTGGGCGCATCCCCGGGAGGACGTGCTGGTCCGGCTGCGCCCCGACTGGGTGACGATCGTGTCCGAGCAGGTGGCCGTCTCCGGTGGCGGGTCCTACCGGCGGAAGATCGGCTACTGGCACGAGCCGCCGAAGACGGTCCTGGATCAGGGCAGAGGGTTCATGGCGCCCGCGGAAGAGGTGGCGCACTGGCATCCGATCCCGAATCCGGACGCCAGTTTCCGGGGCGAGTCGTGGCTGACCGCGGCGATGCGCGACATTCAGGGCGACGACGCGATGGCGCAGTACAAGATCCGCTACCTGCAGGCGAACGCGACGCCGAACCTGGTCATCAAGTACGCGCAGAAGCTCCAGCCGGCCACGATCGACAGCCTCCGCGAGCGGATGACGGCCCGGTACGGCGGCCCGGACAACGCGGGCAAAACCCTGGTCCTGGACCAGGGTGCCGACCTGGTAGCGGTGGGGAACTCGCTGTCGCAGATCGACTTCACGAACGTCATGTCGCTGGGCGTAGAGCGGATCCTCGCCCCGGGCGGGGTGCCCCCGCTGCTGATCGGCCTGGAGTCGATCAAGGGCGCCGGGAAGTCCTACCAGGAGGTCATCCGCCGGTTCGGTGACATCACCCTGGACCCGCTGTGGGGGTCGCTGTGCGGCTCCCTGGAGTCGCTCGTGCCGGACGTCCCGGCGGGGTCGCGGCTGTGGTACGACAAGTCCGCCATCGCGGCTTTGCAGGACGGCGAGCAGGTCAAGGCGCAGGTCACCCTGATCCGGTCGCAGTCGGTGCTGGCGCTTAACCAGACGCAGAAGTACACCCCGGACTCGATTGTCTCGGCAGTGGATTCCGGGGACATGGCCCACCTGAAGCTTCTGCCGGTCCCGCCCCCGGTCCCGCCGCCGCCGAACAGCCCGGTCCAGCACCTGCTGCCGCAGCCGGGGCAGCCTGGCGTGACCGCGGATCCGCTGCCGCCGACGATGCCCAGGCTGCCGGTGGGCAGCACGAGCCCCGGTGACGGCGGGAACCATACGAGGCCGACCCCGCGTCCGTCGTCGGCGCGGCGGGCGCTGAGCGGGGCGGATCATGGCTGAGTCCTGGGCGGCCGGCTGGGCGCGGTCGTGGGCGTCCGGCGCGGGCGACGTGTCCCGGTACAACCTGACCCACGTCCCGGCCGGGTCGGCGACCGGCGGCGAGTTCGGCACCAGCAGCGGCACCGCCAGCAAGGGAAAGGCCCCGGCCAAGGGTGCCCATCCCGCGGCCAAGGGCGCGCCCGCTAAGGCACCGCACCCGGCCAGTGCGGTCACGAAGGCACGCCAGGCGCACCTGCGGGCAATGGCGTCCGCTGACCGGGAGCAGGCCAGGAAGCTCAGCGTTCAGCTGAGGGCGCTGAAGACGCAGGAAGCCGCCGCCGTCGCTGCCGCGAAAAAGACCGCCGCCGCGGCGAAGGCCGCAGGCAAGACCGCCGCCAAGAAGCCGCAGACGGCAAAGCAGATAGCGGCGCATAAGGCCTCGGCGGCCAAGGCCAAGGCGCACCCCAAGGCGACCCTGAAGCAGCGGATCACCACGCTTACCCACCAGATCGTCACGCTGGACGCGCAGGCGAAGCAGCTCGACGCGCAGGCAGCGGCACTCTGATGGCCGAGACCAGCCCCGGGGACGTGAAGGCAACCGAGCGGCTGCACGAGTACTGGGTCCGCGGCGAGGGCGCCGCGAAGATCCGGTGGGGCGAGCCCGGTGATTTTTCCAGGTGTGTCGCCGAGCTCGGCAAGCACATCGATAACCCGCAGGGCTACTGCAATCTCGCTCATAAGGCCGCCCTGGGGTTCTACCCCGCGACGCACGCGGCAATGGAGAAGAAAGCGACCGGGAGGTCCACGGTGACGGTGACGCAGCGCGCGGCGATGGCGACGGCGGACGTCAATGACCTGCCCGATGACCAGTTCGGCCACATCGAGCCGGGCGGCACGAAGGACGGGTCGGGGAAGACCGTTCCCCGGTCGCTGCGGCATTTCCCGCTGCACGACAAGGCGCACGTCCAGGCCGCGGCGCGCGATGCGCCGAAGTCCCCGTTCGGCGACAAGGCGATGCCCGCGATCAAGAAGGCCGCCGCAAAGTTCGGAGTTGACGTGGCAGACGACAAGCAGCCGGCGTCCCGCGGAGAGTCGCTGTACTTCCGCACCTACGAGCTCGAGGACATCCACATCGTCCGCGCCGGCCAGGGCGACTCCACCGGCCGGCTCGTCGAGGCCTACGCCACGGCGTTCGACTCCCCCGCGGAGATCCAGGATTTCGAGGGCCACTACATCGAGGAGATCGACCCGGCCGCCTTCAACAAGGTGCTGGCCGACATCGGCCGGTCCCGCGCCGGGTTCGGCAAGGTCAAGGTCATGTACAACCACGGCATGACGATCCACGGCACCCCCTCTGAGCGGGGCAGCATGCCGATCGCGACGCCGGTGGACTACTCTGACACCCCGTTCGCCGATGAGGTGCTGGAGAACATCCGCAACGGGTCGATCACCGCCCAGTCGTTCACCGGCCGGATCGTCCGCTCGGACCCGCAGCTGCGCCCCGGCGACCGGCACCGCCCCCGCGGCGGCCAGCTGCCCAGGGTGCGGCGCACAGAGCTTGGCCTCAAGGAGTTCGGCCCCACGCCGTTCGAGGCCTACAGCGGCGCCGAGATCCTCGGCGTCCGCATGTCCACTCCCGGCGCCTACGGCGCCCTGGAGCCGGATGAGCACGAAGAGATCGACACCGGCACTTCCCCCGATGAGGAAGCCGCCGCCGGTGAGCCGCTGACCCCCGAAGGTGAGCACTCGGCCCGGTATCACCAGCACGCCCTCTACGCGCTCCGCTCACGCGAGCAGCGCGAGAAGGCCGGCCTGGTCTGGTAACCCAGCCGGAAGGAGCGGTCACATGGCCGCTTTGCAGGACCTGCTCGATGAGCAGGCCCGTATCAAGCAGGAGCTCCAGCGGATGGAGAACTCCGAGGAGACCACCGAGGAAGACGACGGGGACCTGCGGGACACCTTGCTGGCCCGGTGGACCGAGCTCGACGTCAAGGCCGCGCCGATCATCGAGCGGATGGAGAAGATCCGGGCCATCACCAGCGTCGCCGATGACCCGGCCAACCTGGAGCGGCCCGACGGCGACGCCGCCCGCAGCGGCGGCTACGGCGGCGGCCGCGGCCCGGACCTGGTGACCAGCCGGTTCCGCGACCCGTACGAGAACCTCGACGCGGTGCGCAGTCACCTGGTGTCGCGCTCGGAGCTGCGCGGCCGGGCGATGGACGCGATCGAGCTGGAGGCGAAGCGGGGGAACCTGACCCAGGACTTCGCGCAGGAGGCGACCCTCAAGGCGCAGGGCCAGTTCTCCGGGCAGTCCAACATCGCCCGCCACATCCTGATGACCGGGTCCGAGGAGTACCAGGAGGCGTTCCGCGCCTACCTGGAGGACCCGCAGGGCATGGCCCAGCGCGCCGCGCTGTCCCTGACCCTGGCAAATGGTGGGTATTTGCTCCCATTTGTCCTAGATCCAACCATTTTGCTCACGAACACGGGCTCGGCGAACCCGTGGCGGCGCATCAGCAACGTGAAGCAGACCACCAGTAACACGTGGAATGGTGTGACCTCTGCCGGCGTCAACGCGGCACTTCTCGCTGAGGGCGCACCCCAGGTCACCGACAACTCCCCGACCGTCGGGAACATCCAGATCACCCCGGTCAAGGCCGCCGCCTGGATTTTCGGTAGCTATGAAGTCCTAGAGGATACGGACTTCGGCCAGCAGCTCCCCCGCCTCCTCGCGGATGCGAAGGACCGGCTCGAAGAGGCCAACTTCGCGACCGGCGCGGGCACCACGGGCATCCCGCAAGGCGTTCTCACCGGCGCGACCACCGTCGTGACCACGGCGACCACCCTGGTCGTCGCGATCGGCGACATCTACGCCGCCCAGGGCGCGCTGCCGCCCCGGTTCCGCAACGCTCCCGGCTGCTCGTGGGTCGCGAACGTCAACCAGATCAACCGCACCCGGCAGCTCGACACCGCCGGCGGCGCGTCGTTCTGGACCAACCTCGGCAAGGGGCAGCCCGAGACGCTGCTGGGCGCGCCGATCTACGAGTCGACCACGATGGACCCGGCCCTGGCCGTCGGCACGCTCCTGGCGGTGTTCGGGGACTTCGGGCAGTTCATCATCGTGGACCGGGTTGGCGTTTCCCTGATCTACGAGCCGCTCATCAAGAACTCGTCGGCGCAGCCCACGGGGCAGGCCGGCTGGTTCATGTTCTGGCGATTCTCGTCACAGGTGGCCATTCCCAATGCCTTCCGCGTCATTAAGGGCAAGTAAATCTCAATGGCCCCGAGGGGCGCCCTGGTCACCGGCCGGGGCGCCCCTCGGGCACGGAAGGCGGGATGGCGATGACTGCGGTGTACGCGAAGCAGACGTGCGTGGTGCAGCTGTCCACGGGCGGCTCTCACCTGATCGTCGAGGGTGCCCTGCGGGACAGCCTCCTGTCCCAGGTTGCGGTGGATCAGCCGGCGCTGTTCACGGCGACGCCGCCGGCGGCCGGGATGGGGCACGTGAGCGGCCGGCTGGCGCAGTACCTTGCGACATATCCCGGCGGACCCTGAGGAGGCAGTGATGGCGCAGCGGTATTTCCGGGCGCAGGACACGTTCGTGGCGATGATGACGGACGGGTCGCAGCAGTTCGTGCAGAAGGGCGACGTGCTGGCGGACTCCCACGAGCTGGTGCGCCGGGACCTGGACGGCTCGGGGCTGCTGTTCCGGGCGCTGGATACCGGCGAGGACGAGGTGCCTGCCAAAAGCGAGCCTGCGAAGGCTGAGGCCAAGGCGGTCCCGGTGAGCGCAGGCGCAGGACCGGCGAGGGCCGCGCCGGCGAAGGCTGCGGGGAAGGCGCCGTAGATGGCGTGGACGCTGCCGGGCAACCGGGTCTTCGAGCAGGTGACCCCGGTGACGCTGGCGCTGTCCCCGGTCGTGAGCTCGTGGTATGACACGACGGGGTTCACGAGCCTGCTGCTGTCGTACGTGTTCACCCAGTCCACCGGGCTGACGACGCCGACGATCGAGGGCAGCTTCGACGGGGTGACCCTGGACGCTGACATGACCTATGCGGCGCTGGCGGCGTCCCCGCAGCTGACGACGGGGCTGCTGGTCGCGGTCCTGACCCCGTACATCCGGTTCCGCTTCGTGCAGACGACGGCGGACTCGACGCGCACGAAATTCTTCGCGCAGGCAAGGGCGTGATGTGATGGCTGACATTCACGGTTCCCCGGCGGACGCGCCGCAGATGCCCGCGGCACCGGGCGCGGGGCCGGCCCCGGCACCGTACGGCGGCGCGGACCTGTCCCCGGAACCTCCGGAATACGCGGTGGACCCGGGCGTGACCGACCCCGCCGAGGCGGTGATGTCCGGGGTCACGGGGCTGGGCACCGCCGAGTCCCCGTCGGCGCATGACATCGCGGCGGGGACTGCGGACGCCCCGTACTCACCGGGCCCGCTGGCGCCCATCGGCGCGATGGGCGATGCGGACGCCGGCGGCCGTGATGACGTGGCCGCGTCGGTCGCGGAGGCGGTGGCAAATGCGACGGCCCGCTACCACGAGCACGAGTCCGACACCTACGTCCAGGGCTCGACGATCGGCGACATCGTGACGCTGCCGCCCTCGCCGCTGGACCCTGGCGTGGCCGGCGGCCTGACCGACCCGGCGGGCGGCTACTACGACCCGCCCCGCGACTACTAGGAGACCGTGATGGCTGACTTTCCCCCGGTGACGCCTGCTGACAGCCCGCCGGACGCGTCCGGGTACGACGGCGTGACCCCGGCCGGCACGGGCGCGGCCCCGGCGCCGTATGACATCAGCGCGCCGCAGGACATCGCCGGCATCACCGGCGCGCTGGAGGCCGCCGGGCACATGGCGGGCGCGGGCATCGTGTACCCGCAGGGCCCGCGGCAGTCCGAGGCCGGGGCGCTGCTGACCTCGCCGCAGGGCGCGGGAGCGATGAGCGTGACCGCCGGGTTCCCGAACTACGAGTCCACCGACCCGAGCCCGGGCGCGAACATGGAGAACCCCATTCAGGGCGCCGGGGACTATCCCGGCACCAGCCAGGACGGGATCCCCGTGTACGGCGCTGATGAGGGCGGCCCGGTGCCGGGCGCCCCGCCGGGCGGCAGCATGAACACTCCCGGCGGCAGCTACCCCGGCACCACGCAGGAGGGCCTGACCAAGTACGGCACCAGCTGATGACGGCTGACGGCGCCCCGCGGCGGATCAGCATGAGCCGTGCCCGCATGCTGAACGCCGCCCGGCCGAAGTGGGTGATGGTCGGCCTGGAATGGGATGGCCCCGGCGTTCTGCTGATGGCCAGCGACCGGCTGTCGGCGGCGAAGCTGGACTTCGAGGCGCGCCGGTACGACTTTCGCGACATGGCCGACCTGGCGGCGAACTTCGCCCCGTCGCTGGCGCTGAAGACGATCATCGACACCCGCCCGGCCGAGGGCCGCAAGGACGGCTACGTGCTGATTGCCGCGCCGGACTGGGCGCAGGCGATGCAGGCACTGTTCAGCGAGTGGACGCCGGAGCCGGAACAGCGCGCACTGGAGCCGGGCGAGCCCCGCGCCCTGCGCGCGGAAACGCCAGCGTAAGTGCCGCACGGCCGCATCCCGCCGCAGCATGTCGCCGTCGGCTACGTGCACGGCGGCACGGTCCGCGCGGAGTTCCTCGCCTCGCTGCTGGCCCTGGCCCGCAGGCAGGGCGGCACCCGCGTCGACGTGTTCCTCGCCGCCCCGTCGGGCCCGAACATCTCCGAGGCCCGCAACCTGGTGGTCCGCCGGTTCCTGCAGGAGTGCCGGGCGCCGTGGCTGCTGATGTGCGACACCGACATGGTGTTCACCCCGGCCGACGTGGACAAGCTGGCGAGCGCCGCCGACCCGGTATCGCGGCCTGTCCTCGGCGCGCTGTGCTTCTCCCAGGACGGCCACGCCGGCGGGCAGCACCCGACGATGTACGAGCTCGTCGAGGCCGGCGGCCAGCCGGGGTTCGCCCGGTACAAGGTGTGGCCCGAAGACACCTGCGTGCCGGTGGGCGCGACGGGCGCGGCGTTCCTGCTGATGCACCGCGACGCCCTGGCGGCGGCGGAGAAGGCGTCCGGTGACCGGGCGGCGCCATGGTTCCGCGAGTCGGTGATCGGGGCGGCGCTCATCGGCGAGGACATGACGTTCTGCCTGCGCTGCGCCGCGGCCGGGATCCCGGTCCACGTCCACACCGGCGTACGGGCCGGGCACATGAAGACCACGATGCTGATCTGAGGACGCATGACCCTGACGAAGACCTACCTCGGGCAGAACCCCGACGGCACCCCGAGCTTCCACTTCGAGTCGGACGGCCACGTGGTGGTCACGGGCAAGGCGTACGGCCCGGTGACCACCTCCGACGGCACCGTCTACGACGTGTCA
>Ga0193728_1001768_pt1 | contig 11134 bp, 13 predicted proteins | sample U1c1metaG_FD_143037 | JGI IMG/M metagenome (GOLD analysis project Ga0193728, IMG submission 143037) | Soil microbial communities from a riparian zone of the East river system, Colorado, United States - U1c1 | ecosystem: Environmental > Terrestrial > Soil > Riparian zone | place: USA: East River... | reverse complement strand
ATTCTGGCACAAAGATGCGTCATTTATCGGTGTGATGGAGGAGCTGTATGAGCGGGTACGAACTAAGAACAAGCAGATGAAATAACGGGAGAAAGCGCGGATACCAAATAGCCATGCAATGCCAGGACATTGCATCAACGATGAATATATTTACTGAACTTTCTCATGGATATAGAGAAAAGTCGGAAGAGGAAAAAGATGGAAACCCAATCGACACGTAGACCCATATCAAAAGGAACCTGCGCATTTTGCAAAGCTGAGCTTGCGAAAAATAAGATGACGCAGCATCTCAAGTTCTGTAAACAGCGACTTGCCACTCTTGCCACGCAAGAAGAGCAATCCCAGGAGACAAAAACACGCTTATTCCATATTCTGGCTGAAGGTCAATACAATCCACAATATTGGCTCCATTTTGAGGTACCTGCCTCTGAATCGTTGTGGTCATTAGATGACTTTCTCAAGGATATGTGGATAGATGATTTAGATCATTTGAGTGGTTTCACTATTAACGGTACGAACTATAGTACCGAATATCCAGATGACTCTTTCTTTTTTAGTGAAGAAGAGGAAAAAGAAGAGAAAGATATCTCTGAAGAAGAGGAAGAGAAAGAATTGAGAGAAGTTGTAGACGAGATCGTATCCCAATTTGCAGAAAGATTTGCATCCTATCTCGGTGTTCCTTTCAATGCAGATCCGCTGACGACTGAATGGGTTGCAGAAATCAAAAGGCCACGTTCTGTCGATGAGCTTATTGATTTTCTCAAAGCAGAACGAGTGAGAATTAAAAAAGAAGAGAGATCTGTATGGAAGGATGAACAGGATATACCTCCAGAAACAAGACACAGAAGATCTCTAACCTTGCATTACCAGAAAATGATTGTCGAGGAACTTCTTGACGAAATCGAAGACTGCAGCATGGAAGTCTCGCTAGAGCGTGTCCTCAAAGGTGGGCAAAAGTTTTCCTATATCTACGACTACGGATCTTCAACCTATATCAATCTGAGAGTGATTGGTGAACGAGAGGGAATCATACAAGAGAAGAAGAAACCTGTGCAACTCCTTGCTCAAAATACTGCGCCTGCTTTTCTTTGTATCGTATGTGGGAAGCCTGCAACAACAGTTGCAATGGGATACTTTACCGATAGCATAGCCGATAGTGTGTTTTGCACTGAATGCGCGAAGAAGCAGGATGAGGAAGGGGGAATGCTACCGATTATCAACTCTCCACGGGTAGGTGTGTTGTGATAGAACTTTAGGTATGCGTCAAACGACCTTGACAACTTTGTGTTTGTATTAAGGAGTCGTCAGGAAATAACCGTTCAATTTTGGGAGCGTAATTCCCTCTGAGCCTGCTTCAATTGCTACCTTTATTCTTTGACGACTCCTAAGGTCACCACTGTCAAGCAGAACCACCCTTTTTTGACGCTTGCCCTACCATTTTTTTACAAATGTAGAGAACTTGCCGAGCATTTGTCAGATGGGAGCCTTATGCTCTAAGCAAATATTATAAGAGATGCAGATGATGGAAAAAGATATTTCTAATACTTATCAAGAACAAGTCACTATCCCAACCATCGTTCAGGAAGCAGCAGCCAGCGCCCAACTTGGCGACTTCCAAAAAGTCTATCCTTTTATGATCAGATCGGTCCCAAAGAGTCTCTCCTTTCATTTTGGGTATTTAGGGATTGGTGTAATTCTTGTGCTGTGTGGCATAGCGGGAATAGGACATACAGGTCTATTTCCTTATTTTGTTGCTGCAATCCCTATTGGATTAGGTGTTTTTTGGCTTCTTCTCGATTTCTATTATATCATCTTCAAGCCTAACCTTCGTCGCGAGGACTCCATCTATGAGTTTGAAGATGGCATTGTCTCTCTGAAGGGGGGAGATCGAGTTGAGGTGTTCCCTTGGACGCAGATTGCATTCTTATGGAAGGATATCAGGTACAATGTGAATGCTCGTACCATCGGCAATCTTTGGGAAGCCCAAATAGATAATCATCACAATCCGTCGGGAGAGCGTATAATAAGAGTGGAACAATCTCTTTTTCCTGAATTCCTTATGAAGGGTTATTATAAGATTCAGCCATATAATACTCAGAGTAGGGGACTGATGATACATTATGGATATAAAGATAATATAGAGTTGGGCAATAAAATTGAGAACAAGATCATTGATCGTCTCCTGCCTCAAGCGAAACAAGATATTGAAGAAGGACGAGTGGCCCAGTTTGGTTATTTCAAGATAAGCCAGCGTGGGATCAGTGCAGGGAAGAGGACATTGCCTTGGGGGCAGGTTGGTGAATTCTCAGTCAGTAACGGGGAAGTAACTATCAAGCAACGGGGCGAGCCTCTCAGGTGGGTACGCAGAGTAATTAGCGATATTCCCAATTTTGCAGTCTTTAGGAAGTTGGTACAAGTAATGCTGCAACGTTATCAGCATCCCTCATCAGTGAAAAAGAGGAATAGGCGGCGCACGCGGAAAGCCCCATAGTGTACAATGATTAAGGACTCCCTATTTCATCTACGTGCAGAAATCGATGCATGGGCCAATATTTTGAAAGGTAGACGATAATGCTACTAACCTCACGTGAACAAGAAAAACTCCTCATCTTTGTAGCCGCTGAACTAGCACGCAAACGTCAGGCGCGTGGCCTCAAGCTCAATTATCCCGAAGCGGTTGCCATTCTGACTGCCGAGATTATGGAGGCCGCACGCGATGGGAAGAGCGTTGCGGACACAATGGCCTTTGGCACCACTATTCTCAAGCGCGGAGATGTGATGGAAGGTGTTGCCGAGATGATCCATGAAGTTCAGGTCGAGGCGACCTTCCCCGATGGCACAAAACTTGTGACCGTTCATGATCCCATTCAATAGCTCGGGAGGTATGCATGAAACCGGGTGAATATTTACTCAATGAAGCTGCAGGTGATATTGAACTCAATGTTGGTCGCAAGACAGCCAAGGTCCTGGTCAAGCATACGGGAGATCGCCCTGTGCAGGTTGGGAGCCATTTTCACTTTTTCGAGGTCAACCATGCCCTGAATTTTGACCGCTCCGTCGCTTATGGCATGCGTCTGAACATTCCTGCGGGAACAGCTGCGCGTTTTGAGCCGGGTGAAGAGAGAGAGGTCAGCCTAGTGGACTTTGGTGGTCTACGCAGGATCTATGGTCACACGGGCGAGGTCAATGGCCCATTGTAAGAACTTGTAGTGCGATGGGATGAAGCCTTGCCAGGGCTGAGGGCCGATGGATCAAAAATTATTGTACCCTGGCAAGGAGGATCTTGTCCTGAGGGGTAATTAGGAAAGGAAATGCTTAGCCTTTCGGAGAAAGATCATCCAGCAACTGCTGGACCGTCACAAGGCAGAAGCCACGTTGCTGGAGGTGCTCAATAATCGTTGGCAGAGCCGCCACTGTCTCCGAACGATCACCTCCGCCGTCGTGCATTAAAATGATCGAGCCGTTTTTGGTCCGGCTCAGCACCCGCGAAATAATCGTACTCGTTCCAGGCTTCGTCCAGTCGGTTGAGTCCGCATCCCAGGTCACGGTCGTCAGATTGAGATTTTTCGCCGTATCCAACACGGTTTGATTATATGCTCCATAGGGTGGGCGAAACAGCGTTGGCCAAATATGTGTGTTTTTGTGTACTGCATCATTGGTTGTCGTCAACTGCCAGTTCATACTGTTTGCAGTCAGGGTGGTGAAATTGGCATGGCTCCAGCTATGATTCTCCACCAGATGCCCTTCGTTGGATTCTTGCTGCTCTAGGGCCGGATAGGCCTCGATCTGCCATCCGACCGTAAAGAAGGTCGCATGGACATGATATTCTTGCAGAATAGCCAGAATTTGCGAAGTATAGGGTGGGTTTGGTCCATCGTCAAATGTCAGTGCAACCTCAGGAAAATCCTGCCGCCCGTTCGTAAACGGAATCTGTAAAGGCACACTGCTCGTGGGTAGTGGGATGCCGTTACAGACATCTTGCGGTGGTGTCGGAGTCGGAGTCGGCGGGGTAGGTGTAGGTGTAGGTGTAGGTGTAATCATTGCGCTGGTCGGTGTAGGTAGTGTCGTCGTTGCTGTATTCACATGCACCAATACGTGCAGGGTAGAGGTAGCGGTAGGTGTAATCACTACATTGGTGAGTCTGGGTGGCGTAGTCGTTGCTGTATTCACATGCACTAATATCTGAGACATAGGAAACAGATAATTGCCCTTAAAAATAGCTTCTGCACTATACGCTAGCATTCCCACCATACAGAAAAGTAGAGGACAGGTACAGGGAATCAATAGAACAAACAGCGATGGTGTCTTGCGCCGACGCACCCGTGGCAACGGTGGCAACGGCACCGTTGGAATCCGGTCAATATTTTCTGGCGGCTGATTTTGTTCCATAAATTCGTAAAACTTTCATACAGTCAGACAGATATCATATTACCTCAAGCATACCTAACGAGGAGAGTTTTTTCTAGAGAGAAAAAGGTACAATTTGAGTAGAGAACTGACCAGGAAACGCAACATCGATACACTCGGCGGTGACTCTGGGAGCACAGGGAAGTATGGTGGAGGGTGGTAGCTATGGTATCAGAACGTCAAGAGTGCATTGCCGTCATGCGACAATTTGAACTACAGATGCCTAAGTGTCCACTGCGGATACTGGAAAGGTTGACCAACTTCAGATATCGCATGCTAGAGCAGGAGAGAAATGTAGAGATGCTCGCAACCAGCTTCGATTTCTATGAGCACAGGTTGAACCTAGCCAAGCATGGCTTTAGCCTGATCATTGCACAGCAGCAACACTTTTGTCAGGAAATGAAAGGCGAGGCAGGTGTTTGCCAAAAAACAAGGCAGGTGTTCGTTGAACGCCTTTTGACACATGAAGAAACCGTCGCCTCGAAATGGTATCACTGCTTGCTTGCCGTCAGGCGGCTTGCCAAGCCCATCGAGAGGGACGGTTGAGGGAAAAGAGCGGGAGACGGGGCTCGAACCCGCGACAGCCTGCTTGGAAGGCAGGTTATCGCACTATCACCGCTTGCTTCCTGTAGATTGGCTCTACTGGCGGTTTTAACAACCTGAATCTCAATGTGAGCAGGCCGGACAAAAGTTGTCGCGTGCTTTTTTCACATCTTTTTGCAACGGTTTTGACAAAAGTTGTCGCGAACTCGCGAAGGCAGGTTGTTCCGTGCTATCCATTCAAAGAAACTATACTTGAAACCTTCAGAAAAAGCAAGTGAGGCAGGTTTTCTACCTCATCTTCGAAGGAGAGTGGAACCTCCAAGACTCTGTTGAGCTGGGAATCTCTACCGCCTATCTGCAATTTTTTCCAGATTTCTCTTATCCGACTCTACCAAAGCGGTTCATCCGCATCTTTTGTGCTTAGCAATTGTAAGTGTATAAACAGATGGCCAACATGGCCTTGTTGAGCTGGGGGAGCTGCCTTCTCTGAGCGTAAAAATATACCGCTGTGTTCCTTGTGAAAGCAAGTTTCATCACCGCCATACTGCTGAGCACGAAAGATGCGGAAGAGCCACCAAAGCGGGGCAAGGTCAATGTTCATGGGGAAGCTCTCTCTTCCCTTGATTGAGCACTGGCGGCAGTAACAACCATCGAAGGGAAAAGAAAAGCAAACTGTTCCCTCTCAATGGGATGAGCAGATGAAAATTGATATTCTCATCTAAATCTGATGATTGTATAACATCTTTAGCTATTTATTTTGCAGCTACCAGTCCACCTTGTTGAAGCGCTTCTCTCCGACAATTCTCGAAATTTGACATATGCATGAAAAGGGGAATAAATACTCTCTCTCCATGAAACGACAAGGGCCACATCCCGCCATACTGAAAGAGAGCTGATAACAAAGCGGAAAAAAGACTTTGCGAGTCAGCACCCGGAATGGATTGATTTCTATACCTCTGCTTCGTTTACTGTTATAGTACTCAATGTGTTACTACGCAAAATACAACGTGTTGGGAGAAGTCTTATGCTGTTGCAACTGCCTGCTCAATCTGTGGATCTTCTTATAGATGCAGCGTTGATTACCCTGCATCCTGCTGCTTACCAGTTACTTTACTCTTCTCCTTCACCTGCTCCCACTCCAACGTCGTCTGTACATATTTCTGTTATGGCGAATAGTAGTCGGGATCCGGCTATTACTGCTGCCATTATTGGTGCAGCAGCCTCGCTTGTCGCTGCACTTATTGCTGTGGGGATCGCAATCTATCAAATACGACAAAGCCACAAAGCAGAACATGAGAAAGTTGAATTACAACTCCATCACGATCAGGAGATGGAACGTTTTCGTCGTGAATTAGATATGCAGTATCATGAAAAAGAGCAGAGAAACAGCGAGAGGAAGCTGCACGGGATGAGATGCTCACAGCACAAAATAATGCGGCCAGAGCTATTGCGTATCGTAAAGCGTTACATGTTGATCCACAGATCTCACGCCTTCAGATTCTCGACATGCAACGCCCTTTAGAGATAACAAATATCTATGTCCGCGTACTTCTTCATGAAGATACTATGACACACTATGTCATTGATCCTACTCTTGCTCTGGCGGCAGAGCGACGAAATCCCGATAGTTTTTTTCAGGCTAAGCATCATTATCTAGAGCGACGTATGAAAGCTGCAGTTGATCCAGACGCAGCTATTCGCAAGTATCGCCGATGTGTTGTAGTTGGTGATCCTGGCGCTGGAAAGACCACGTTGCTCAAGTATCTTGCGCTGACGCTGGCTGATAGCAAGTATCCTGACCTCGCAGATCTGCCAATTCATGTAGAACTCAATGACTTTGTCTCCTCCGATGATCGGAATATACTGGATTATGCGGCACGTCGATGGGAACAACGCTATGCGTTTCCCCAGGTAGAGGCATGGAGCTATATGGATATGATGCTCAAGAGTGATAAGGCTATCCTGTTACTAGATGCCCTAGATGAAACTGTTGTAGGAGAACAGCCTGCACAAGCTGATGCATCCTATCGAAAAGCATGGGCTGCCATCATGAGTCTCGCCACCCGTTATCCCCAGGCGTGTATCGTTGTGACTGCCCGCAAAGCGGGTTATCAGCAGCATCGACCGCTTGATGGTTTCACTGTCATAGAGGTAATGGACTTCCGACGAGAAGACATTCGTCAGTTTGTTGATAACTGGTTCCGCTTTACACAGGGGATAACACGAGCAGCCAATCCTAACGATCTCATTACGCGACTGAATCAAAACTCTCGTATTCAGATGCTAGCGGCCAATCCTCTCCTCTCCTCTTATCGCTGATCGTCCTCGTCTATGAGGCGCAACTCGATTTGCCGGATCGACGTGCAGAATTGTACCGCGAGTGTGTCGATGTCTTATTGACCAAGTGGGATGCCAAGCGCAACATCCGGAGACGACGCAATTTTAAACCTGACCAGAAACGGCAGTTGTTGGCAGAAGTTGCTTGGCATTTTCATCAGCAGGGACGGCGTTACTTTCCAGAACAGGATCTGTTGACGGAAATCGCTCATTTCCTGCCAGCATTGGGTCTCTCCACAGAGGACAATCGGCAGGTCCTTCAAGAGATTACGAGTGAAAACGGGTTACTTAAAGAACAAGCGCGTGGCTGGTATGGCTTTTTGCACCTGACCCTCCAGGAATACTTTGCAGCCACTGCCGTCGACGTCAACGACCAGAGCCGTTTCTCAACACTGGTCTCGCAATATGCTGATCCCTGGTGGGAGGAAGTGTTACTCTTATACGCTGGACAAACCCCTGATGCTAGCCACCTCTTGATCTGTTTATTGGGCAAAGACTCTACGAATCCATGAGAAGATGACCTATTCCATACAAATCTGTTAATGGCGGGACGCTGTTTGACCTCTTTTCCTACCATTCGTCAAAAGGGCCTGCGTGAGGAAGTAATCGAACGCATCTTTACCCTCTTCGTGCAGACATCTTACACTTGTCTCAGGAAACAGATCATAGATATCCTCGTCACAATTGGTGGAGACGCTATTATATCTCGACTAGTCGCGTTGCACCGAACTATTCAGATTCAAGGCGATACGAGTACTGACATTGCTAGGGCACTGAAACGACGAGGAGGGAAGTCAGTAGCACAGGATCTGCTGGAGATGCTCAAGGATAGCAAGCTTGCCGACCACGTGCGTGGGAGCATTGCCTGGGAACTTGGATAGCTAAGAGAGCAATCAGTAGCACAGGATCTACTAGCAATACTCAAGGATACTCAGGTTCCCATCTGGGTACGTGGCCGTGTTGCAGTAGGTTTGGGTTATCTAGGGGAACCATCAGTGGTACCGGAATTAGTAGCTCTGCTCAAGGATAGCCAGATGGCTGATGAGGTCCGTGAGGATATTGCCAGAGCATTGGGGTGGCTAAGAGCGTTGTCAGTAGCACACGATCTGGTGGAGATGCTTAAGGATAACCAGATGGCTGATGGAGTACGTAGTAGCATTGCCTTAGCGCTAGGACAGCTAGGAGAGCGGTCAGTGATATCGGAGCTTGTCGTCCTGCTCAAGGATAGCCAGATGGCAGATAAGGTCCGTGAGGATATTGCCAGAGCATTGGAGTGGCTAGGAGCACAGTCGGTAGTACCAGATCTGATGGAGATGCTTAAGGATAACCAGATGGCTGATGGAGTACGTAGTAGCATTGCCTTAGCGCTAGGAAAACTTGGAGAGCAAGCAGTAATATCAGACTTGATGGAGATGTTTAAGGATAACCAGATGGCTGACGAAGTACGTAGTAGCATTGCCTTGGCACTAGGGCAGCGAGGAGAACAGGCAGTAATACCAAAGCTCGTACGAATACTCAAGGACACTCAGATCGATTCACAGGTGCGTCAGCATGCTGCTAGAGCATTAGGAGAGCTGGGGACACAATTAGTGATATCTGATCTCCTGGACGTCCTCAAGGACGCTGAGACGGATTTCTCCATTGGTTACAGTGTTGCTGGAGTACTTGGCAAGCTTGCGCAGGATAAACAAACGATAAAAACATGCGTTTTGCTTTTATCTCATATTCATAACCTTGGCATCGCAGATGCCATTTACAATGCATTATGGGATATGAGTCGCCGTGCGGAAGTTACTATTGTCATGCGGGATGACGTCAATGGTAAGATCGTGGAAGTTGTACCGTGGCAAGGAGGAGCGAAGGAGTAATACAATACAACTCAATTCTATCAAAGAGACCGAATCACCAAGTTACATAGATCTCACTAGTTGAAGGGCTCTTGACCACTTTGGAAGCGTAAGGCTCATTTATTATACTCGTTCTACTATGAAGATAGAGCACAGCAAGCAGAGTGTACACCCCAAGATAGATTGTGATACCGAGGCACCATCTACTGGATCAATTCGCGCCTCGTTTGGGAACTCAACGTCAATCCCACATTTCCTCCTCTCAAGGACAAAGACGTAAGATGAACCTTTTGTCAAGGCACCTGTCGTGTGTGCCTCATCTACAGCGGTTGACAGGAGTCTTGATCCCATCCATGAAACTCGAGGAACCATCCTCTTCATCAAGAGGATGCTTGGAGAGAGGTGATAAAGAAGCAGAAGGCATTTTTAAGGGGAGTGAGCCAAATGAAAGCATATTCCGAGGATTTAAGAGAACGTGTGCTTATAGCAGTGGATCAAGGAATGTCACGCTCAGAAGTAGTCAGGCTCTTTGGAGTGTCATCAGCGTCAATCAAGCGATACCTCAAACTTCGGCGTGAAAGAGGGAATGTAGCACCAAAGACCATTCCAGGATGTCCCCGAGAAAGATTGGTAGCCTGCAAGAGGGGTTACGATCGCAACTGGAAGTGCATCCTGATGCGACCTTGCAAGAGCACTGCAAGCTGTGGGAAGCGCAGACCGGGGTCAAAGTGAGTACCTCGACGATGCGGCGAGCCATCCTGCGTTTGCGCTGGACGAGGAAAAAAAAGACAATAGAAGCAAGCGAGAGAAAAGAAGAAGAGCGGCAAGCATTTCGGGAGACGGTTACGGGTCTTGACGTGAAGAAATGCCGAGTGATAGATGAAACAGGATCAAACATCGCTTTGACTCGTCTTTATGCACGGGCCCCGAAAGGGAAAAGAGCAAGAGGATCGATTCCACGTAATCGTGGAAAGAACGTAACCTTGATTTCTGACCTTTCTCTTGGGAGTTTAGGTGAACTCTTTATGATAGATGGGGCAGCCAATGGTGATGTATTTGAAGCATATAGAGAGCAAATATTTGCACCAACCCTTCATTCTGGAGAAATTGTCATTCTGGATAATTTACGTATCCATAAGAGAAAAAAGGTGCGAGAACTCATCGAAGCGAAAGGGGGTCACCTCCTGTTTTTGCCTGCCTATTCTCCGGATTTTTCGCCCATTGAAGAGGCATTTTCTAAGATCAAGACCGTCCTGCGCTCCATTGGAGCACGGACACGTGAAATTCTCCAAGAAGCGCTTGAACAGGCTTGCGCTACTATTACAACTTCCGACGCAATTGGATGGTTCCGCCACTGTGGCTATTCCGTCCCTGATCCAGAGGAGCAAGCGCAAGCCTAAAGCTCTTCAACGAAGGGGGCTCAATCTTCTTGTCAACCGCCGTAAAATTTGCTTCTCTTGATAAAACGGACATCCCCCTCTGCTGTTTTCAAGAGGGAAGAAAAGCAGGTCTAGATGTGCTCTCCATACGAACAATTTTTTGCAATGGGTGAAGTATGAAACCGTTGCAAAGGCAGATTTTAGATGAGGCAATGCGTCAAGTGAGGCAGGTTTTCTACTCATGCTTTGACATCTGAAGTTTTGACCCACAGTTCGCTCATTTTTTGTGTCAAATTCGCCTACGAAGCCGAATGCAAAGGCTCACGTATTCGCCAATTTTGTTTGAACAAACTGCCTTGTGCGTTGGCTTCGCAAGGAGCTAGCGAATGGTGAGTTTTGATATGTAAGAACGAGAGATAGGCATGTCACAAAAGCCAGAGTAGCCAATCGTGCTAAATTGACTGGCAATTTGGGAACTATGGGTGCACGAATGCCAATCAGTTCATGCGAGGGTAGTGGGTTATACAGGGAGAATGATCCTGGCTCGCGTGAGAGTCTGAACCCCGATCAAAACAGGAACGCTGTGGAGCCTTCTGATCCCTCAGATCATCCTCAAGAGAT
>Ga0193728_1001767_pt1 | contig 11136 bp, 7 predicted proteins | sample U1c1metaG_FD_143037 | JGI IMG/M metagenome (GOLD analysis project Ga0193728, IMG submission 143037) | Soil microbial communities from a riparian zone of the East river system, Colorado, United States - U1c1 | ecosystem: Environmental > Terrestrial > Soil > Riparian zone | place: USA: East River... | reverse complement strand
CCATCGTCCATATCGGCGAGCCCAAGACCGGGACCACGTTCTTGCAGCAGGTCATGTGGCGGAACCGGGGCGAGCTCGCGGCGGCCGGCGTCCTGCTGCCCGGCCACCACCCGCAGGATCACTTCCGCGCGCAGAACGACCTGCGCGACGTCGAGAAGCTCCCCTCCGACCCGGCGGGCTCCTGGGCGGCGGAGTGGGACGTCCTGGCCCTGCAGGCCCGCGAGGCGGCGGGCGTCTCGGTCATCTCCCACGAGCTGTTCTGCGCGGCCGAGGCCAGCCAGGCCGAGCGGGCGGTCAAGTCCCTGCGGCCGGCCGAGGTCCACGTCGTGCTGACCGTGCGGGACATGGCGTCGCTGCTCCCGGCCGAGTGGCAGGAAACGGTCAAGCACCGCAACGACCGGACCTGGACCGACTGGCTGCACGACGTGATCGACACCGAGTCGGTCGCGCCCGACCGGCGGCAGTACTGGTTCTGGCGGGTGCACGACACGATGGCCATCCTGGCCGCCTGGTCCCGCCTGGTCCCGCCCGAGAACGTGCACGTGATCACGGTCCCGCCGCAGGGCTCGGGGAACGCGCAGCTGTGGCAGCGCTTCGCCGGCCTGCTCGGCATCGACCCGGCCAGCGCGGACACCAGCCGCGCCCGGCCGAACGCGTCGCTCGGGGTGGCCGAGATCGAGTTCCTGCGGCGGCTGAACATGGCGCTGTCCCCGGAGATCCCCGACTGGTTCTACATGTGGAACGTCAAGGAGACGCTGGCCCACCAGACGCTGGCGGCGCGGCCGCGCACGGCCCGCCTGGTCCTCCCCGGTGACCGGGCCGCCTGGGCCGCGGACCAGGCCGAGGGGCTGATCGCCGCGCTCAAGGAATCCCGCTACGACATCATCGGGGACCTGGACGAGCTGCGGCCCCGGCCGGCCGGGGACCCGGCCGTCCGGCCCGACGACACGCCCGCCAGCGAGATGCTCGACGCGGCCACCGAGGCGGCCGCCGCCGCGGTGCTGCATCACTACCGGAAGCGGTACCCGGCGGCCGCGCCCCAGCGGGTCCCGGCCACCGCCCGCAGCCTGGTCAGCCGGGTCGAGTCCAAGGTGGCGTCCTCCGACCGGTTCAAGCGGACGGTGCGGGAGCTCAGCAGCCGCTACCCGGCCGTGCGCCAGCTGCGGCTGCGGGTGTGGCAGGCCACCGAGCGCCGCCGGGTCCGGAGAAACTCCTAGCATGGCCGACCCCCGTGACCCCCGTGACCCCCGGGTCGCCGTCGTGGTGGTGACCTATAACCGGCGGCAGCTGCTGCTGGAGTCGCTGGCCGCGGTGCAGGCCCAGGCCCGCCCGGCAGGCCAGGTCATCGTCGTGGACAACGCGTCGACCGACGAGAGCGCGGCCGCCGTGCGCGAGCGGTTCCCCGACGTCCGGCTGGAGCGGCTGGCCCGCAACACCGGCGGCGCGGGCGGGTTCGCCTTCGGGATGGCGCTGGCCCTGGCCGGTGACGCCGACCTGATCTGGCTCATGGACGACGACACGGTGCCCGAGCCTGGCGCGCTGGCCGCGCTGCTGGACGCCCGCGACCGGCACCCCGGCGGCCCGCCCGCCCTGATCGCCAGCCGGGTGGTCTGGACCGACGGCCGCCCGCACCCGATGAACACGCCGCGAGTCAAGCCGTTCGCCGGCCAGGCCGAGCGCCGGGCCGCCGCCGCGGCGGGGTGCCAGCCGATCCGGTCGGCGTCGTTCGTGTCGGTCCTGGTCGACGCCGGCGCGGCCGCGCGCCGCGGCCTGCCCCTGGCCGACTACTTCCTCTGGAACGACGACTTCGAGTTCACCACCCGGCTGCTGCGCGGCCAGGCCGGCCTGCTGTGCCCGGCCAGCGTGGTGGTCCACAAGACCGCGGCGTTCGGCGGGACCGACGCCGATCCCGGGCCGCGCTTCTTCTACGAGGTCCGGAACAAGATCTGGACCCTCCGGACGGGAGCGGCCCTGGCCCCGGCTGAGCGCGTTATGTATGGAGGTTCGACTCTGCGGCGGTGGGCCCGGACGTTCGCGAGGTCGCGCGACCGGCGCGCGCTGCGGTCATCGCTGGTCAAGGGCATTGCGGCCGGGGTGCGGACGCGGCCGCGGCCCACCGAGACGGTGTTGGCCGACGTTGGGCTGGCCGACGTCGGCCAGCCGGCGCCGCGGGCCGGCTAGGCCGAGCTCGGCATAGCCCGGCAGATCCGTCATGGCACGCGCCCTCCTTGGCGAAACGGGGTGGTCCGCGCCACAGCCCCTCCCCTAGCCGGGCGTGTGCTTAGCGATCATAATGAGCCCATGGCTTATGTCCGGATTACTAGCCCAGGCCAGCACGGGCGGCGCCTGCCCAGGGGCGGGGAGGCGTGAGCCTCGCCGGCAAGGTCGCGCTGGTCACCGGGTCCTCCAGCGGCATCGGGGAGGCGACGGCCCGGTCGCTGGCGGCGGCCGGCGCCGCGGTGGTGGTCAACTCCTCCAGCTCGGCCGCGGCCGGGAAGGCGGTCGCGGACTCGCTGCCCGAGGCGGTCTACGTGCAGGCCAGCGTGGCCGACGCGGCCGCGTGCCAGGCGCTGGTCGACGCCACCCTGGCCCAGTACGGCCGCCTGGACATCCTGGTCAATAACGCCGGCACCACCAAGCTGATCCCGCACGCCGACCTGGACGCGGCCACCGACGAGGTCTGGGACAAGATCCTGTCGACCAACCTCATGGGCACCTGGCACATGACGCGCTCCAGCGTGCCGGCCCTGAAGGCCAGCGGGGCCGGGTCGGTCATCAACGTCACCTCGGTGGCGGGCCTGCGCCAGGCGGGGAGTTCCATCCCCTACGCGGTCTCCAAGGCGGGGATCAACCACCTCACGAGGCTCCTGGCCAACGTCCTGGGGCCCGAGATCCGGGTGAACGCGGTGGCGCCGGGCCTGGTCGACACGCCCTGGACGGCCGACTGGGCGAGCGCCCGCGAGCGGGTCACGGCCCAGGCGCCGCTGAAGCGCCCGGCGCTGCCGCAGGACGTCGCCGAGGTGATCATGGGACTGGTGCTGGCCGGCTTTGTCACGGGCCAGGTCGTGACGGTCGACGGGGGCATGTCGCTCCGGTAGCCGGGTGCGCGCCGGCGTGCCGGCGCGCTGGCCTGAGCTGGGTAGCTAACGCGAGGAGGTCCGTGGATGACGACGGCGCTGGACGGGATCCGGGTGGTGGACCTGACAGCCGGGCTGGCCGGCCCGGTCGCGGGGATGCTGCTGGCGGACCTGGGCGCCGACGTCATCAAGGTCTACCCGCCCGGCGGCGGCCCGTCGCCGGACGGGCCAGGACTGCACATGTGGGACCGGGGCAAGCGGTCCGCCGTCGCTGACCCGGCCGACCCCGCCGACCTGGCGGCGCTGGAGGACCTGATCGGCCGGGCCGACATCGTGCTGATGGGCGCGGACGCGTCCGGCGGCCTGGTCGGGCACGCGGACCTGACGGCCCGCGGGCTCGCGCCCGGCCAGCCGGCGTCCTGGATCGTCATGCCGCCGTACCTGCTCGGCGAGACGCCGTGGGCGGGCGACGAGAGTGGGGCGGGCGGGGCTGAATCAGCTGGCTTGCTGTTCGCCTGGGTCGGGCATGCCTGGAACCAGGCGTCCTACGACGACGTCCCGGTCGACTGCGTCTTCCCGGTGGCCCTGATCATGCAGGGCATCTGGGCGGCCATCACGGCGGTCGCGCTGCTGGCCGGCCGGCAGCTCGGCCGGACGGTCGCGCCCCTGGCGGTGGCGGGCGGGGCGCACGGCGCCGAGCTGGTCTCCCCCGGCGGCTTCGCCGCCGCGCGGGCCGAGCCGCACGAGCACCGGCCCGGCGGGCCGGGCGGGACGCTGGCGAACTACCGCTGCTACCGCTGCGCGGACGGCCAGTGGCTGTTCTTCGGCGCCTTCACCGACGCCTTCATCCGGCGCGGCTTCGCCGCGGTCGGCGCCGGCTGGATCCTGGACGACCCGCGGATCGGCGGGGACATCGGCCGGGTCCGGCGGGGCGAGAACCTCGGCTGGGTCACCCGGGAGCTCGAGCGGGCGTTCGCCGCCCGCTCGCGCGCCGAGTGCCTGGCCGCGCTGGAGGCCGCCGACTGCCCGGCCGCCCCCGCCGGGCACACGGCGGACTGGCTCGACCACGAGCAGGTCCGGGCCATCGGGCTCCGGGCGCAGCTGCGCAACGACGCGGGCGAGGACATCGTGATGCCCGGCCCGCTGATCGGCCTGTCGCAGACCCCGGTCGAGCTGCGCGGCCCGGCCCCCACCCGGCACCCGGCCATCACGGCCCTCGACGCCGGCTGGCCGGCCCGCGACCCGGCGCTGCCCGGCGCGGCGGCGGGCAACGGCGCCGCCGGCGGCGCGGCGGGGCAGCCGGAGCTGCCGCTGGCCGGGCTGCGGGTGCTGAACCTCGGGACGATCATCGCCGGGCCCTACACGGCGACGCTGCTCGGCGAGCTCGGGGCGGAGGTCTGGAAGATCGAGCGGCCGCCGCACGGCGACGAGTTCCGCACGGCGCACGGCGGCCGCGGGGGCGCCGGGTTCCCGGTGTACAACCGCGACCAGCGCAGCCTGCTGGTCGACCTCACCGGCGAGCCGGGAGCCGGCGTCTTCCGTGACCTGGTCCGCTCGTCCGACGTGGTCGTCGACAACTACCGGGTCGGCGTGCTCGGCCGGCTGGGCATCGACCACGACCGGCTGGCCGCGGTCAACCCGCTGGTCACGAGCGTGTCGATCAGCGCCTTCGGCGAGGCGGGCGCCCTCGCCGAGCGGCCCGGCTTCGACCCGGTCGTGCAGGCCATGAGCGGCATCATGCGGGGCCAGGGCGGGACCGACGAGGCCAACAGCCCGGTCTTCCTCACCGTCCCGATCAACGACGTGCTGGCGGGCGCCCTGGCCACGCTGGGCACCTGTGCCGCGCTGTTCACCCGCGCCCGGATCGGCCGCGGCCAGCGGATCACCGTCACCCTGTGCGCCTCGTCCTGCCTGCTGCAGTCGCCGTGGCTGGTCCGCGCGCCCGGCGCAGCGCCGTCCGAGCCGACCGGCGGCCGGGACTTCCCCGGCCCGCGGGCCCTCGGCCGGCTGTACCAGGGAGCGGACGGCTGGGTCCGGCTCGGGGCCCAGGCGCCCGGCCACCGCGCTGACCTGGCGGGCGCTGACCTGGCGGGCGCTGACCTGGCCGGCGCTGGCCTCATCAGCGCCGGTCTCGCCAGCGGCGAGACGGCCGCCGAGGCCGACGACGCGGCCCTGGCCGCCGCCATCGCCGCGCACGTCGCGGCGCTGCCCGTGGCCGAGATCCTGCGGCGCGCGGCCGCGGCCGGGATCCCGGCCGTGCGCGCCCGCCAGGGCCACGAGCTCGTCGCCGACGAACAGCTGATCCGCCATGGCCTGCTGTCGGTCACCGAGCGCGACGAGGCGGGCGTCAGCCGCGTGCTGCCCGGCCGCTGGCTGGAAATGCCCGGCCTCCGCCGCGAGCCGCCCGGCCCGGCGCCGGCGGTCGCCGGCCAGCACGCCGACGAGATCCTGGCCGAGGCCGGCCTCACCCCCGCCCCCGAGCAGCCCTCCCGCACCTAACCGGGCCAGCGCCCCGCCCCGCCCCGCCCCGCCCCGGTGCGCCGTGCCTTCCCGAGCCCGCCGGGACCCGCGCCGGGCCCGCTCGGCCACAGCAATGCACCATCCGCCCAGCCCGCCACACCGCCCTCAGGCGCTTCGGCCCCGCCGCCTGCCAACAAGATCATGGGAAGACTGCTCACACCCCGATGTGAGTGATCTTCCCATGATCTTGAGGGGGCAGGGCTCGCCGGTGCGCCGCGGCGCACCATTCACCGGGCTCGGTCCCGGCCGTCCCGTCAGTCGCGCCAGTCCCAGGTGAGCTTGATCATGGCCCGCCGCGCCGCGCCCGGTCAGCGCGGCCGCCCGGGGACCCGCTCGCCGGGGCCTCCGGGCCTGTGACCAGGCCTCCCGCGCCGCGGCCGGGGGCCGGCAATGGAGCTGCCAGTTTCGAGGCCGATCGGCCGGGCAATCTGGGTTCAGTACAATTGGGGTCAGCTCCCAGTTGTGGAGTAGCGCCGCGGCCTTGCCTGAGGTCAGCGGTGAGTTACGGGCCGCCAAGCCTTGACCCTGCCCGGCGGCTCGCAAAAAAAAGGACGGCTGCAGTCCGGTCGCCCCGCACCGACCCGCGGCGGACAAATTTTGCCCGCCGGCCCGGACCTGGAGGGGTTTCCCATGACCGTTCCGCATGCTGCTGCCGTCGACCCTGCTGAGCTTGACGAGCCGCTGACCGTCGAGGCCGGCTTCGACCGGTGCCGCCAGGCGGCCCTGGAGGACTCGGGCATCGGCCCGGTCGGGCTGGAGATCGAAACCCACCTGGTGGACCTGGGCGCCGCCGCGGACCGCGTCCCCTGGGACCGGGTGGAGGCAATGCTCCACGTCGCCCGCGCGGCGGCCGGGCGCAACGCCGTCACCGTGGAGCCGGGCGGGCAGCTGGAGCTGTCCGGGCCGCCCGCCCCCGACGTCGCCGCCGCCGCCGCGGAACTCCGGCACGACATGCAGGCCGTCCGGCTGGCCCTGACCGGCCAGCGCCTGGGGCTGGCGCACGCCGGCGCCGACCCGGCCCGGCCGTCCCGGCGGGTCAACCCGCGTCCCCGGTACCGCGCCATGGAGCGGCACATGGCCGCCACCGGCCGCGGGAGCGCCGCCGCGGTCATGATGAACTCCACGGCCGCGCTGCAGGTCAACCTGGAGGCGGGCCCGGCCCGCGGCTGGCCCGAGCGGGTGGCCCTGGCCAACCGGCTCGGCCCGACGATGGTGGCCATCTCGGCGTGCTCGCCGTGGCTGGACGGCCGCGATACCGGCTGGAAGTCGGCGCGCCAGCGCGCCTGGTTCGGGCTGGACCCGCGGGCCTGCGGGCCGGTGACCGGCTGCGTGGCCCGCGCCGCGGCGGCCGATGACGGCCTGGACCCGGCCTCGGCGTGGGCCCGCTACGCGCTGGCGGCCCCGGTCGCCTTCGTCCGAGACGACGGCGACGAGGTCACGGCCGTGCCCGCGAGCGTCTCGTTCGAGCAGTGGGCCAGCGGGACGGTCCGGCTGGGCCGCCGCGCGCCGACCGCCGCCGACCTCGACGTCCACCTGACCACGCTGTTCCCCCCGGTGCGGCTGCGCGGCTACCTGGAGCTGCGCTACCTGGACATGACGCCGCCCCGCTGGTGGCCGGCCATCGCCGCCGTGGCCGCCACGCTCATGGACGACCCGGTCGCGGCCGGCCAGGCAGCCGAGGCGACGGAGACGACCGCCGGGCTGTGGACGGAGGCGGCCCGGGACGGCCTGGGTCACGCCGCGCTGGCCGACTCGGCCCGCCGCTGCGTCGCGATCGCGGCCGGGCGGGCGCCGGCCGCCCTCGCGCCGGCCGTCGCTGACCTGGCCGATCTCGTTGAGTCGGGCCGATGTCCGGGCGACCTGCTGGCCGAGCGCATCGCCGAGGTCGGGCCGCTGGCCGCGTTCGAGGAGCTGGGCCATGCGTAAGGAGATCCCCCCGCGGGAGGACATCGTCCGCGACCTGGACCTGGCCCGCGGCCGCACCCTCGGGCTGACCGACCTGGACGAGCCGACGCTGCTGGCCCAGCACAACCCGCTGATGAGCCCGCTGGTCTGGGACCTGGCCCACATCGGCCAGCAGGAGGAGCTGTGGCTGCTGCGCGGCGGCGATGTGACCCGGCCGGGCATGCTCGCCCCCGACGTGGACTCGCTGTACGACGCGTTCAAGCACCGGCGGGCCGACCGCCCGGCGCTGCCGCTGCTGCCGCCCGTCGAGGCCCGGGCGTTCAACCACGAGGTGCGCGGCCGGGTGCTGGACGTGCTGGACCGCACGCCCGACGAGCAGCTGTTCACCGCGGGCATGGTCGTGCAGCATGAGGAGCAGCACGACGAGACCATGTTCGCGACCCTGCAGCTGCGGCAGGGACCACCCGTCCTGCTGGAACGCCGGTCCTTGCCGCCCGGCCGCCTGATAGCGGGCGAGCGGGTGTTCGTGGCGGGCGGCCCGTTCGTGCTCGGCGTCGACGCGGCCGACGAGCCGCTCTCGCTCGACAACGAGCGCCCCGCGCACACCGTGGACGTCGCGCCGTTCTGGATCGGCCGGGTCCCGGTGACCAACGCCCAGTGGCGGGAGTTCATCGGCGACGGGGGGTACCACCGGCCGGGGCTGTGGTCCGCCCGGGGCTGGGCGCACCGGGTGCAGGCCGGCCTGGAGCGGCCGGAGTTCTGGACCTCCGGCGGCACCCGGCGCCGGTTCGGGACCGAGGAGGACGTGCCGCCCGACGAGCCGGTCCAGCACGTCTGCTACTTCGAGGCCGAGGCGTTCGCGGCCTGGTCGGGCGCCCGGCTGCCGACCGAGACCGAGTGGGAGAAGGCCTGCGCCTGGGATCCCTCGACGCGGGCCCGGCGCGCCTGGCCGTGGGGATCGGCCCCGCCCGGCCCGGAGGTGGCCAACCTCGGGGGCCTGGGCCTGCGGCCGGCGCCGGCCGGGGCCTACCCGGCGGGCGCGTCGGCGTACGGGGCCGAGCAGCTGATCGGCGACGTGTGGGAGTGGACGTCGTCGGACTTCACGCCGTGGCCCGGCTTCGTCCCGATGATCTACCGCGCGTACAGCGAGCCGTTCTTCGGCGGCGACTACAAGGTGCTGCGCGGCGGCTCCTGGGCCGTGGCCCCGGCCGCGATCCGGCCGTCGTTCCGCAACTGGGACCACCCGATCCGGCGGCAGATCTTCACGGGCGTGCGGCTGGCCTGGGACGCCTGAGGTGTGCCGGCACCTGGCCTGGCTCGGCGCCCCGCGCTCGCTGGGCGAGCTCCTGCTGGAGCCCGAGCACGGCCTGCTCCGGCAGTCCTACGCCCCGCGCCGGCAGCGGCACGGGACGATGAACGCGGACGGCTGGGGCGCCGGGTTCTACGCCGGCGGCCGGGCAGAGCCCGCGCGCTGGCGGTCGAACCGGCCGCTGTGGAGCGACGCGTCGTTCGCCTCGGTGGCGCCGGTGATCTTGGCCGGCTGCGTCCTGGCCGCGGTGCGCTCGGCCACGGTGGGCATGCCCGGCGACGAGACCGCCGCCGCGCCCTTCGGATCCGGCCGAGACCCGGGTGCCCGGCTGAACCTGCTGCTCACCGACGGCCAGCGCATCCTCGCCACGCGGTGGAAGGACACGCTGAGCGTGCTGCGCACCGAGCACGGCGTGGCGGTGGCCAGCGAGCCCTATGACGACGACCCGCGCTGGGCCGACGTCCCTGATTTCCATCTCGTCGACGTGACCGCCGATGCGGTGATCATGACCGGCTTGGAGAACTGACTGATGTCGGAAAATGACTTCGCCGAGCAGTACCTCGAAGCGCTGCGCGCCGACGTGGCGGCCGGGCTCACCGCGACGCCCAAGTCGCTGCCGCCCAAGTACTTCTACGACGCGCGCGGCAGCGCGCTGTTCGACGAGATCACCCAGCTGCCGGAGTACTACCCGACCCGGGCCGAGACCTCGATCCTGGCGCTGCGTGCGGGCGAGATCGCCGGGCTGGCCCGCTGCGCGTCGCTGGTCGAGCTGGGCAGCGGGACGTCGGCCAAGACCCGGCTGCTGCTGCGCGCCCTAATAGACACCGTCGGTCTGCGGGAGTTCGTCCCGTTCGACGTCGACCCGGCCGTGCTGGCCCAGGCCGCCGCGGCGCTGACGGCCGAGTACCCGGGCCTGCGGATCGCGCCGTTCACCGGCGACTTCGAGCGAGACCTGGCCGCGATCCCGCGCGCGGCCGGCGGGGCCGGGGCGGGCCGGCGGACGATCGCGTTCCTCGGCTCCACCATCGGCAACCTGGAGCCGGCCGCCCGCACCGCGTTCCTGGCGCACGTCGGGCAGGCGCTGCGGCCGGGCGACACCTTCCTGCTCGGCACCGACCTCGTGAAAGATCCCGTCCGGCTACAGCTGGCTTATGACGACACCGCGGGGGTAACGGCCGAGTTCAATCGAAATGTCCTTCGGGTGGTGAACCGGGAGCTGGGCGCGGACTTCGCCGTGGAGCTGTTCGACCACGTGGCGCTGTGGGACCCGCGCCGGGAGTGGATCGAGATGCGGCTGCGGTCGGTGCTGGAGCAGCAGGTCAAGGTCCGCGACCTGGGCCTGACCGTGACCTTCGCGGCCGGGGAGGAGATGCGCACCGAGATCTCGGCCAAGTTCCGGCCCGCCGGGATCGCCGTGGAGCTGGCCGCCGCGGGGCTGGAGACCGTGCGGTTCTGGACCGACGACGACGGCGACTTCGGCCTGACGCTCGCGCAGCCGGCCTGATCCCGGCGCTCCGCCGATGTTTCATTCCCGACAGCCGGGAATGGGCGGGGGCGGGGCGACCGAGGAAAGGGAGGCAGCGTGGATTCCGATGCCCGGACAACGGTCGGGCGCCCGGCGGCGCAGGGCGGACTGCGGGACCACGAGCTCGCGCGGCTGGTCCAGACGCTGCCGCGCGACGACCCGCGGCGCGAGGCGGCGTGCGAGCAGCTGGTCACGCGGTATCAGGCCCTGGTCCGCGCGTGCGCGCAGCGCTACCGGGACAGCCCTGAGCCGCTCGACGAGCTGATGCAGGTCGGCTACGTCGGGCTGCTGAAGGCCATCAACAACTTCGACACCGAGGTCGGCGAGAGCCTGCCCGCGTACGCCCAGCCGTGCGTGAGCGGCGAGATCAAGCGCTACTTCCGCGACAAGCGCTGGCTGGTCCGGGTCAGGCGGTCGGTCCAGGAGCTCCGGCTGGACAGCGGCGAGCTGACCCACCAGCTGTCCCGGATGCCGCGGGACGCCGAGCTGGCCAGCTACCTCAACGTCAGCGAGGCCGAGGTCCGGGAAGCCCAGCAGGCCAGCCTCGTGTTCCAGGCGTCGTCGCTGGACGCCCCGCTGGCGGACGGGACGGAGGACGGCAGCCTGAGCGACCTGCTCGGGGCGGACGACCCGGCGCTTGAGCGCACCGTCGACATGGAGTCGGTCCGGGCGCACTGGAACGAGCTGCCCGGCCGGGAGCAGCGGATGCTCATGATGCGGTTCTACGGGAACATGACCCAGGCTCAGATCGGCGACCAGCTCGGCATCTCGCAGATGCACGTGTCGCGGCTGCTCACGCG
>Ga0193728_1001766_pt1 | contig 11138 bp, 11 predicted proteins | sample U1c1metaG_FD_143037 | JGI IMG/M metagenome (GOLD analysis project Ga0193728, IMG submission 143037) | Soil microbial communities from a riparian zone of the East river system, Colorado, United States - U1c1 | ecosystem: Environmental > Terrestrial > Soil > Riparian zone | place: USA: East River... | reverse complement strand
CAGCACATCGCCGAGAAGATCCACGCCTACACCGCCACCTACGGTCCCCAAGACCAGCAGAGCACCCGGATCAAGGACCTCATCGACCTCCTCCTGATCGCCGACCTCGCCGGTCCCCAAGCAGATCGCCTACGCGACAGCCTCGACGCGACATTCCGCAACCGTGCGCGCCAGCCACTCCCCTCTACGCTCCCCGTACCCCCGCCAGCATGAACGCCCCCGCCCGCGCCGCCGAAGCGTGCAAGATCGATCGGCCACCGCAAGACACGATGGCCAGGTTATCTCCAGCACTCAAATAGTGTAAGTTTAGCCCTCGCAAAATGGCGGAATGGTTCCATAGATTGCCCAATATGGAAGAGGCGTTGCACCGCACTGGATCGCAATGAAAGGAAGGCTCATGTCTATCGGAAGGATCGTTGCTCGCACGACAGTCGTTGGCGTCGCCATCCTCGCATCGATGGCGTTCGTCGCGAGCCCATCGTGGGCCACTCATGAAAGCAGCGAAGACGCCAAGCTCTGCAGGCCAGGTGGTTATCCGGGCGCGCTGTTTGCGCAGGACGGCAGCGCGTTTAGGAACAGTAAGGCGTGCGTGCGCTATGTCCACAAAGGCGGTCAACTCGGGGGCGTAGACGCAGCCGCAGAACCCCCAGTCGAAGGCTCCTTCATGGAGACCTGTACCGGCTTCGGCCTACAGCCGAGCACCACGACTCTAACCTTGGAGTCGCGCTGTGGAGCCACGTACAGTAACGGCGACGGCACGGGCCAATACGGGCCCCAGGAAGCCAATGGCACCTGGGCTGTTTCCACGAGCACTCCGTGTACGCTCGGTGGCGGACAGGTCGTTTCGCTTCTCGTGTTGGCCTCAGATCTCGAAGGCTCCCTCGTCGAACGGGAATTCCCACCTCCGAGCGGCTGCTAAATGAGCCCAGCGGGGCCGGGCCGTGGCCCAGCCCCGCACAGCCTATTTCCGGGATCGGCCGCCTGCCCCGATCGCCGTTTGGGGGCAGGCCCCAACAGCTGCGAATCGACCCGATCGTCTCATAAGACAACTAGACGACAAGCGTCCAAGCAGACAGCGCAAAACGGTCAGCCTCGGAGACAACTGTCTAAATCGGGGCGACTGGATTCGAACCAGCGACCTTTCGCTCCCAAAGCGAATGCGCTACCAGGCTGCGCCACGCCCCGATGACCACACAGAGTAGACGCAGGACGGACGGCCGGTAGTCGCATGCTCGGCCTTGCAACCGTGAACGGCACGTGGCCCCTCTCCCACTGCTAGCCTCACCCCCGCCCATGGCCGAAATCCAACCGCTGCGCGCGTTGCACTACGACACCGCCGTCGTCGGCTCGCTCGCGGACGTGACGGCGCCGCCGTACGACGTGATCGACTCGGAGCAGCGCGCCGCGCTGCTGACCCGCTCGCCGCATAACATCGTCGCGATCGACCTGCCCCAGGGCGAGCCCGATCGCTATGCGGCCGCCGCGAGTCTGCTGGAGACGTGGCAGCTGCAGGGTGCGCTGGTGCGCGACTCAGAGCCGGCGATCTGGGCGCATGCTCAGGACTACACAGGGCCGGACGGGCACCGGCTGACCCGGCGCGGGTTCTACTGCCGGGTGCGCATCGAGGAGTACGGCCCCGGACGAGTGCGCCCACATGAGCGCACGCACCCCGGGCCGAAGGAGGACCGGCTGGCGCTGACGCGCGCGACGCGCGCGAACGTCTCCCCCATCTTCTCGCTGTACTCCGACCCGACCCAGGCCGCCTGGGCCGCGCTGGAGCCGGCCACCACACAACCGCCATGGGGGGATGTCAACGATGTGCAGGGCACGGTTCACCGTCTGTGGCGCGTGGCCGACCCACGGGTGATCGCGGCCGTGCAGACGGCCACGCGCGACGCCGAGCTGCTAATCGCCGATGGACACCACCGTTACGAGACGATGCAGACATACGCACGGGAGGTGGGAGGCGAGGGCGAGCACCAATACATCCTCATGTGCCTGGTCGCGCTGGAGGACCCGGGGCTGACGGTCTTCCCCACCCATCGCCTGATCGGCGGTCTCGACGACGATCGCCGCCAGATGCTCAGGCAGGCGCTCGAGCGCGACTTCGACATCGTCGAGGTGCCAGTCGAGCAGATCGCGCCGGCACCCGGCGAGGGACCTTTGCAACTCGGCTACATCGACAGCCACCACGGTCGCGCGCTGCGTCTGACGCTGAAGAACCAGGCGATCGCCGATGCAGCCCTGTCGGAGCGCTCGGAGGCATATCGGCACCTGGACACCGGCGTGCTGGAGGCGTTGCTGCTGAAGGGGCCGCTGGGGCTAAGCGACGAGGACATTTCGCACCTACATGGATTGTTCTATGCCCGCTCGACCGAGGAGGCGCTGCAGCTGGTCCGCCCGGGCGACTACAACGCCGCCTTCTTCATGCGACCCACACCGATCGCTCAAGTCAGAGACGTGGCGGCGGCCGGTGAAAACATGCCGCCGAAGTCGACGTTCTTCTTCCCGAAGCTGCTCACCGGGCTGCTGCTGAACCCGCTCGCATAGCTCCGCAACCCTACCCACAGCTCACAACCCGATTGGACCCCACCTTGGGCGATGCCGTGCCGCAACTGGGGACCAGGCATAGTCGGACCGGCGCCGGAGTACCATATGAGACAGAGGCGAATGTGCAATGAGGGTCGATCGAAGGGGCTGAGATGATCGATACGAAAGGCGGGCAGGCATGAAAGCCACGGCGCGACGCGACGGCAGTATGTTGAAGCACACCGTACAGGTGCGTGAGCACCAGCTCACGGTCGACGAGCCACTGGACAGCGGCGGCGAAGACGCGGGACCCGATCCGCAGGAGCTGCTCGCGGTCAGCCTCGCTTCCTGCACCGCGATCACGATGGAGATGTATGCGACGCGCAAGGGCTGGGATCTCGGGCACGTAGAGGTCGACGTGGAGTATCGCCCCGCCGAGCGTGGATGTCCCACCAAGTTCGAGCTGGTGCTGCGACTGCCCGACGACCTCCCGGAGGAGCAGGCGGAACGTCTGCTGGTAATCGCCGCGAAGTGCCCGGTGCATCGTGCACTCGACGGCGAGGTCATGTTCGCCGAGCGCGTCGAGCGCGTGCACATGGCAGCTTAACCGCAACCGCGATGCTCAGCCGATAGCCGACAGCGAAGGACAGACTCCCGCGGCGGTACTGGTGCCGCTGTTCCTGGCGCCCAACGGCAAGGAGCCGCACGCCGTCTTCACCAGGCGCCGGACCGACCTGCGCCGGCATGCGGGTGAGATCTCATTTCCCGGCGGCAGACGAGACCCCGAGGACGCTGACCTGTCAGATACGGCGCTGCGCGAGGCCGAGGAGGAGGTCGGGCTGCCGCGCGCGCAGGTGAGCCTGCTCGGCGAGCTGCCGGCGGTGTCCACGTTCGTGACCAACTATGTGATCCATCCGTTCGTCGGTCTGATCCCGGCGGGCTTTCTCTGGAGCGCGTCGCCGTCGGAGGTTGACGTCGTGCTCGAGTTGCCGCTGGATGCCCTGCGAGCCGGCAGGGCGCGTACGCGCATGGAGCGCCGCGGGATCGCCTTCGAGACCGACGCCTACATTGTGGACGACCACCTCATCTGGGGCGCCACCGCACGCATCCTCGAGAGCCTGCTGGAGCGGGTGGAGGAGCTGTTGCTCCCCCACCCTGCCAACGATTGACTTGCCACGACCTCCCAGCCGCCCGCTGGGCTAGCTCGGTTGCGGTACCAGGCGTATGTAGGGCCGGGGCTCCTCCCACCCATCCGGGTAAGTCTCTTTGGCCTCATCGTTGGAGACCGAGCCCGCGATGATCACCTTCTCGCCCCGATTCCAGTTGACCGGTGTCGCGACCTTGTGCTTAGCGGTGAGCTGCAGCGAGTCGATCACGCGCAGCACCTCGTCGAAGTTGCGGCCGGTTGTCATCGGATACACGAGGATCAGCTTGACCTTCTTGTCGGGTCCGATCACGAACACGTTGCGAACCGTCTGGTTGTCGGCCGGTGTGCGCGTAAGTGGATCGCCGGACGTGCTCGCGGGCAGCATGCCGTAGAGCTTTGACACATTGAAGTCGCTGTCGCTGATGATCGGGTAGTTGGGTGCGGCGCCCTGGGTCTCCTCGATGTCCTTGGCCCACGCCTCGTGGTTGTCGAGGGCATCGACCGAGAGGCCGATGATCTTCGCGTTGCGAGCGTCGAACTCGGGCTTGGCCTGCGCCATGTATCCGAGCTCGGTCGTGCACACGGGCGTGAAGTCCTTCGGGTGCGAGAACAGCACCGCCCAGGAGTCTCCGATCCAATCGTGAAATTTGATGCGGCCCTCGGTCGTGTCGGCCTCGAAGTCGGGGGCTGTGTCGCCCAGTTGCAGCGTCATAGATGTTGTTCCTTTCTCGACAGTCAGCCGTCGCGAGAGTCGTGGGAAACTGTGCTTCTAGAATCTTGATCGGCTTTTAGGAGTTAGTTGAGGATAGCGCGTCTCGGGAGCCGTTCCGGTCTCCGAGCAGCCCGTCCACCGCGGTCTGCGCCTCGGCTTGCCAGGCCTCCGGATCCTCGATATCTACCCTGAGAACCGCCACCGGGATCGCGTTGCGTTTCCCGATCCTCCGGACGATCCGCTCGCCCGCAGCATGCATCTCCGCTGCCGCCGTGGCGTCCGCGCTCTCATAAACGAAGCCACGCATGGCCGTGTCGATCGCCTGCCCGAGAAAGGACTCGAGACGCGAGCCATGCAGCGCCTTTACCTGTGCCCGATCTCCCTGGGCCGTGGCGAGCATCCAGCAGGCGATCGTCACGCCATCCAGAGCTCCGCGCAGTGTCGCCAGGCGGTCCGGTGTGCCGATCAGGCACTCAGCTCCGGTCGCCTCGATCGCGGCGCGGCCGGACTCGCCACGGGTCGTGATGCGCACGGCGTGCCCGCCCTCCTTCACCAACTGCACCGCCAGGCGCCTGCCACGACAACCGCCACCAACGATCAGGATGCGAGCCACGGCGGGCGATGCTACACCCCCGGTGCACGGCCGCCCCCGGGGCCGACTCGGTGCGCCAAACCAGCCCCGGGGCGCCCTGAGATCCGAGAGGCGTGAGGCGACCATCTCCGGGACGTGACCCGAAGTTTCGGAGTCAGAGGACGGAGCCCGGCGGGCGTCGCGGCCCAGTCAGGCCACGACGCCCGCCTGAGGAGGCCAGCGCGAAGCGAGCGCGTGCCGAGACCTGTTCGAGCGCCACCGGAGAGGTATGGGTAGCGGCGCTCGAACAGATCCCGGCACGGGTGCTGCTCGTGCGTAGGCCCATCGCGGCTGGAGTCCGTTCCACTTGGGTTGGCTACCGTCCATTGCCATGAAGAAAAACACAGTTTCTAGTGTATGTCAAGGGGCAAGGGGAAAGATTTGTCAACCGGGTCTTTGGCGGCGCGCGAACATGGCCCCGGACCATCTCCTGAGACGTTGTGCGCCTGTCGCGTGTGCGCCTGTCGCGAGCGGGATCCCAAGTCTCGAATACCATCCGCGCAACGATGAGCGAGAGCCCGACCGACTCAGACGCCTCCGCGACCGGCACGCCCGGCGGAGATGTCGTGACGATGGACAAGATCGTCGCGCTGTGCAAGCGGCGCGGGTTTGTGTTCCCGTCATCGGAGATCTACGGTGGCGTGGGCTCGACCTACGACTATGGCCACTACGGTGTGCTGCTGAAGAACAACGTCAAGAGCGCCTGGTGGCGGACGATGCTGCAGGAGCGCGAGGACATCGTCGCGATCGACTCGGCGATCCTTCAGCACCCGCGGGTGTGGGAGGCGAGCGGGCACCTCGCGGGCTTCACCGACCCGCTGGTGGATTGCCGTACGTGTGGCCAACGCTTTCGCGCCGACCACCTCGGAGATCTTGCGTGCGGGCGCAAACCGTCCAAGCACCCGGGCGAGACCGAGGAGTGCGACCTCACCGACGCGCGTGACTTCAACCTGATGTTCGAGACGACCATCGGACCCGTCCGTGAGTCGGGCGCGACCGCCTACCTGCGCCCGGAGACGGCTCAGGGGATATTCATCAATTTCAAGAACGTCCTGCAGTTTTCGCGCAAGTCTCCCCCGTTCGGCATCGCCCAAGTGGGCAAGTCCTTCCGCAACGAGATCACGCCGGGCAACTTCATCTTCCGCACCCGCGAGTTCGAGCAGATGGAGATGGAGTTCTTCGTGCCCCCCGCCGAAGCGCAACGGTGGTTCGAGCATTGGCTCTCCGAGCGCGAGCGCTGGTATCTGGAGCTGGGTCTGCGGCCCGATCACCTGCGCCTTCGCCCGCACGCGCAGGACGAGCTCTCCCACTACTCATCCGGCACCAGCGACGTGGAGTACCTGTTCCCCATCGGCTGGTCCGAGCTTGAGGGAATCGCCAACCGCGGCGACTTCGATCTGACCCAGCACGCGGAGTTCTCTGGGCAGAAGCTCGAGTACTTCGACCAGGCCACCGGCGCACGGTATGTCCCCCATGTGATCGAGCCGGCCGCCGGCGCCGATCGGGCTACGCTCGCGTTTCTCGTGGACGCCTACGACGAGGAGGAGGTCGAAGGCGAGACCAGAACCGTGCTGCGCCTGCATCCCCGCCTGGCGCCCGTCAAGGCAGCGGTGCTGCCGCTGGTTCGCAAGGACGGCCAGCCGGAGCTGGCGCGCGAGGTGTACGAATCGGTGCGCAAGCTGGCGCAAGCCGAGTACGACGAGGGTGGCTCGATCGGCAAGCGCTATCGCCGCCAGGACGAGATCGGCACGCCGTTCTGCCTGACGATCGACCACCAGAGCATCGAAGATCGCACCGTTACGCTGCGCGACCGAGACTCGCTCGCGCAAGAGCGACTGCCGATCGAGGGCATCGCGCAGGAGATCGAGCGGCGCGTGGACGCGCCGTGGAGCACGCCGAAGCTGAGCGCGGCCGCGACGAGCGCCGCGAGTTGACCACGACCGCCCTGAGCGGGCACGAGGAGACAGACACGCATGGACTTCGACCTGACCGACGAGCAGCGCCTGATCCGCGAGACGGCGCGCGAGTTCACCGATCGCGAGATCGTCCTGCAGACGCGCGAAAACGCGCGCAACCACCACTTCGACCTTGAGCTCGTGCGCAAGATCGCCGACCAGGGCTACCTGGGCGCGATCGTTCCCCAGGAGTACGGCGGCGCGGGCCTGGACTACTTCAGCTACGGGCTGATCGTCGAGGAGATCGGGCGGGGGGACTCGGCGATCCGCACGGTCATCTCGGTGCAAACCTCGCTCGTGTGCTCGGCGATCCTCAAATGGGGGACCGAGGAGCAGAAGCAGACCTACCTGCCGAAGCTCTGCTCCGGCGAGTGGCTCGGGTGCTTCGGCCTGACCGAGCCCGACACCGGCTCGGATGCCGCCAATCAGAAGACACGCGCGCGCAAGACCGACTCCGGCTGGGTGATCAACGGCGCGAAGATGTGGATCTCGATGGGCAACTATGCGCGGGTAGCGCTGATCTTCGCCCAGACCGACCCGGAGCTTGGCCACAAGGGCCTGGCCTGCTTTCTCGTCGACACCGACCAGCCGGGATACACGGCGCAAACGATCGAGCACAAGATGGGCCTGCACGCCTCCGACACCGCCTCGATCGCCCTGGAAGACATCGAGGTCTCAGACGGTCAGATGCTCGGGCGGATCGGCGAGGGGTTCAAAGTCGCGATGTCCGCGCTTGACTCCGGGCGCTACTCCGTGGCGGCCGGTTGCGTGGGCATCTGCCAGGGGTGCGTGGAGGAGTCGGTGAAGTACGCCAAGGAGCGCGAGCAGTTCGGCCGCCCGATCGCCTCCTTCCAGCTCGTGCAGGCGATGATCGCCGACATGGTGCTCAAGACCGACGCCTCGCGCATGCTCGTCTGGCGGGCGGGCTTCCTCAAGGACAAGGGCCGCCCGAACACGCTGGAGACCTCGATCGCCAAGCTGCACGCGACCGAAGCCTCGCTCGAGTGCGCGAACCTCGCGATCCAGGTGCACGGCGGAGCGGGCTACGTCGACGATCACCCGGTCGAGCGCTACTTCCGCGACGCCCGCGTCACAACCCTGTATGAGGGGACCTCGCAGATCCAGAAGCTGATCATCGGGCGCGGCATGACGGGCGTCAACGCGCTCGTGCCGAGCTGAGGCTGCGAGCTGCGAGCTGCGAGGGCATATCAACTTTTTACTGCGTATAACCATCGTGATACTGAGTTTTAAACGACAACAACACCCTCACGGCCGTCCGCGGTGATCGCACCAGATGCCCGCGACTGACGCCACATCGACTACGCCCGCGCGCGTGATCGGCGTCGTGGGCGCCGGCACGATGGGCTCGGGCATCGCCCAGCTCGCCGCCCGCTCGGGCGCCCGCACGCTGCTGCACGACCCGCTCGCCGAGGCGCTCGAGCGCGGCGCCGTCCGCGCACGCGACGGACTCGCCAAGGAAGCCGCCAAAGGCAAGCTGAGTGCCGAGGAGGCCGATGCTGCCGCCGCACGGATCGAGCCCGTCGATGCGCTCGATGCGATGGCCGAGTGCGAGCTGGTGATCGAGGCGGCCCCCGAGCGACTGGAGCTCAAGCACGAGCTCTACGTGCGCCTGGCGGAGATCGTCTCAGAGGAGTGCGTGCTGGCCAGCAACACCTCCTCACTGCTCGTCACGGCGATCGCCTCGGTCGTGCCCCATCCCGAGCGTGTGGTCGGGATGCACTTCTTCAACCCCGCCCCACTCATGCGCTTGTTGGAGGTCGTCGCGGGCGCGCTCTCGGACGAACGCTCGCTCACGCTCGCCGACGCGACGGGCGAGGCGATGGGCAAGACGGTCATCCGAGCACAGGATGGGCCCGGCTTTCTCGTGAACCGCTGCAACCGTCCATTCGGGCTGGAGGCACTTCGCCTCTTGCAGGAGCGAATCGCGGATATCGAGACGATCGACCGGATCATGCGCATTGAGGGCGGCTTTCGCATGGGCCCGTTCGAGCTGATGGACCTCGTCGGGATCGACACGGGTTTGGAGATCTCCAAGAGCTTCTACGAGCAGAGCTTCTACGAGCCGCGCTGGCGCCCTTCACCGATCGCCTCCCGCTATGTCGCCGCGGGACGCTACGGCCGCAAGAGCGGGCGCGGCTACTACGACTACTCGAGCGATCCCTACCGCCCCCCGGACCCAGATCCGCCTGAGGGCGACGCTGACGCCAAGGCGCAGCCCGCGGCCGGCGGCGTGCTCGAGCGAATCGTCTGCCAGGTGATCAACGAGTGCGCTTTCGCGCTCGACGAGGGCGTGGGCAGCGCACAGGACATCGACACCGGCATGGTGCTCGGGCTCAACTATCCACGCGGACCGCTCGCGTGGGCCGATGAGATCGGACTCGACCACGTACTGGCCGTGCTGGATGGCCTGTGGGAGGAGTACCGCGAGGAGCGTTACCGCGCCGCGCCCTTGCTGCGACGCCTGGTGCGCAAGGGCCGCCTCGGCCGGGCGTCCGGCACCGGCTTCTTCGAGTACGGGGCGACGCCGTAATAGCCCCACGACCACAACATCACGTTTTCGCCCGCGGCCACGTTTCATCTACGTGAGCTCCGGACCACCGCCGTTTCAACGCTTTCTCGACGCATACCGCGATGACGTCTGGCGTTTTCTCGTCGCCTCCGTCGGGCGCGAGGACGCCGACGATTGCTTTCAGGAGACATTCATCTCGGCGTTGCGGGCGTATCCGCGGCTGCGAGCGGACTCGAACCTGAAGGCATGGGTGCTGACGATCGCGCATCGCAAGGCCCTCGACGTTCACCGTGCCCGCGCGCATCACGCGTTGCCCGTGGCGGAGATCGCCGACGTCGCCGACGGCGCCGGCCGGAGCTCATCTCCCGCGCCGGCGACAGACGAGACGCTGTGGCACGCCGTGCACGGGCTGCCCAACCGTCAGCGTTCGGCGGTCGTGCTGCGCTTCCTCGGCGACTTCCCCCACCGCGACATCGCCGCCGCGATCGGCTGCTCGGAGGAGGCGGCGCGGCGCTCGCTGCACGAGGGACTGACCACCCTGAGAAAGGAGTTGCCCGCATGAGCACCGACATCGAACAAGCCCTACGCACCGGACCGAACGACGCGCGCGAGCAGGCCGCAGCCGCCGCCGGTCGCCTGACCGAACGCATCGCCGCCGATGGTCTCGCCGACGTCAGCTATGCGCCCATCGATTCGCCGTTTGGCACGCTCCACGTCGCCGTCACCAGACGCGGTCTCGTGCGCCTGGCGTTCCCGGAGGAGAGCCTCGACGCGTTCCTGGAGCGACTGGCGCGGAAGCTGTCGCCGCGCATCGTCGCCTCGCCCGGTTCGCTCGACCCCGTCCGACGCGAGCTGGACGAGTACTTCAACGAGCGTCGCCGCGATTTCGACCTGAAGCTCGACTGGGCCCTCATCACCCCGTTCGCACGGCGCGTGCTGAGGATGACCGCCGCGATCCCCTACGGCGGCCACCTCTCCTACGCCGAGGTCGCCGCGGAGGCGGGCAGTCCCCGTGGCGCCCGCGCGGCCGGTAACGCGCTCGGCGCCAATCCGATCCCGATCGTCATCCCCTGCCACCGCGTGCTGCACTCCGGAGGGGGGATTGGTGGATATGGAGGGGGACCGGACCGCAAGCGTTATCTACTGGAGATGGAGGGCGCGCTCACACCCCGCCGCCTTTAGCGGCCTCCGGCAACTGCCGGCTACGACTCTGTTTAGCTTCCGGCCTGTGCCGGCGCCCACTGCGCGACGGCTGGATCACCCGCGGGCATCTCCGCCGGGGTCGGCACCCCGGGCGTATCCCTGAGATACCACTCCGCGTCGAGCGCCGCCTGACAACCCGAGCCCGCGGCCGTGACCGCCTGGCGGTAGGTGTGGTCGACGAGATCTCCCGCGGCGAACACGCCCGGGCGGTTGGTGCGCGTGGAGCGGCCCTCGGTGATCACATACCCGTTCTCGTCCACGTCGACCTGACCGCGCACCAGCGCCGACTGAGGCTCGTGACCAACCGCGATGAACGTACCCGACACGGGTATCTCGCGCTCCTCCCCGGTCTGGGTGTTGACCAGCGCGGCGTGCCCGAGCGCTCCGTTCTCGCCGGCCACCAGCTCATCGACCCGGTATGGCGTCAACAG
>Ga0193728_1001765_pt1 | contig 11139 bp, 10 predicted proteins | sample U1c1metaG_FD_143037 | JGI IMG/M metagenome (GOLD analysis project Ga0193728, IMG submission 143037) | Soil microbial communities from a riparian zone of the East river system, Colorado, United States - U1c1 | ecosystem: Environmental > Terrestrial > Soil > Riparian zone | place: USA: East River... | reverse complement strand
AACTGGGAGGTTGTCGACGAGAGCAGAGTTTGCCGAGGAGGACTTGGTGGCCGGTACTTCGATCGTTGCTCCACCGGTAATTGAGATTGATGACGAGGGTGGCACTTGCAGCTTCGCCGACCTCGGAGCTTTTATCCTCTGGAATTCGATCACTCCCAAGCCACACACCACCAATGCAAACGCTGCCGCCGTTACCCACTGCCATCGAAACCGGGAGCGTTCGACCGGGGAGTAAGCGCGAATCTGGTGGGCGCGCTCGGCGAGGCCGTGGCGCAGAGTTTGGACGGCCTCGACCTGTCGCAGGCATTGGACGCACTCGAGAATATGGACTTCAAACTCGTCCTGCGCGGCGGGATCAAGCTTGCCATTCAGGTATTGTTCTGCGAGTTCGTCCCGGTGTAATTCCTGACACTGCATAGCGCGCCCAGATAGTAAGTAGCGGGAGCCCTCAAGTTTGTGACATGCGTGCGAACTTTTTGGTTATCTTCCTGACTGCTCGGGACTTCCTGGCGCGTACCGCATCGTGGGACAAGTTCAATCTTTGCGCGACTTCCGCCAAGGAATGGCCGTCAACCAGAGACAATAGCAGAATCTGCCGGTCGGTCATACTGAAAGATTCAAGTTCGCGCTGTACCAGGCGCCGTCTTTCCAGTGATTCGAGTTCCTCCACCGGGTCGGCACTGTAGGCTTCATCGTCGAGTTCAACTTCCGCATGGTGGGCTTTTGTGCGCAAGTAGTTGTTGATCAGATTGCGGGCGGTCCCCTGGATAAATGCTGGCAGTTTGGCCGACTCGCGAAGCTGTCCGCTACGAAGCGCTTTCAATATGGCAATCAGGATTTCCTGGGTCAGGTCGAGGGCGGCGTCGCGGTCGCGGGTGCGCGCCACGGCAATGACGAACACACCACGGCGGTAGGTGCTGACCAGTTCATCCTCCGCTGAACGGTCTCCGGCCAGGATTCGTTGCGCAAGCACAACTGCCGCAGTGCTGGCTTCGCTCACAGTGGCGGAAGCAACTGGCGGTTCCTCTTGCATGGTGTCTCCCCCAAAAGCGGCCAACCCCATACTTCTGGCTCTTTGGCATTTTGCAGATTCTGACCGCTGTTGACTCGGCATCCTGCGCTCGGTGGATCCGTCGCGTCAATACCATGCCAATCACTCGCATTTCATTTGTTGCTCACGCGCTAAACATATGAAAAAACTGGAGCTATTGAAAACCTCACGCGGCTAGAAATGAAAAATGCTACACTTCTGCCACTTTCGGGAGCCGAGTTTCCTGACAGACCAACGCCTCCATGGTAACGCCTCCAGTGTCGCAACCGGTCCGGTTCGATGTTTTCGAGGTTGATCTGCGCGCTGGAGAACTGCGAAAACATGGAATCAAGATTCGCCTCCAGGAGCAGCCCTTCCTTATTCTGCAAACGCTGCTGGAAACTCCAGGACAGATTGTCACTCGTGAAGAACTGCAGAAAAAGATCTGGCCGGAAGACACGTTTGTTGATTTTGACCACGGGCTGCACGCTGCTGTGAACCGCTTGCGACAGGCGTTGGGCGATGCCGCCGACAGTCCCCGGTTTGTAGAGACAGTGGCTCGGCGCGGATACCGCTTTATCGGCCAGGTACAGGGGCCGTCCGCCATCGCGGCACCGCCATCGCCGACAGTTCCGGCTGTCGCAGTGAGGCAAGCGAAGCGTTCTCCGGCGATGTGGAGGGGTTGGACGGGATCGCTTGCGGGTTTCCTGGTGGCCGGAATTGTTGCTGCAGGTTTGGTTTTCTTCAATGCATGGGGATTACGGAACTGGTTGTTTTCAACGCGCTCGTTCCGCTCGCTGGCAGTGATTCCGCTGACTAACCTTACAGAGGACCCGAAACAGGATTATTTCGCGGACGGCATGACTGAGGATCTGATTACGCAACTCTCTAAACTCGGAGACTTGAGAGTCATTTCCCACACCTCGGTCATGCGATACAAGGACACTCACACGCCACTACCGCAAATTGCACGCGAGTTGAATGTGGACGCAGTGGTGGAAGGCGCCGTGCAGCTTTCGGGGAACCACGTACGCATCACCGCGCAATTGGTGGATGGCCGCAGCGATCAGCATATTTGGGCCGACAATTACGACCGCGACCTGAGCGACGTGTTGCTGCTGCAAAGCGATGTCGCACGCGATATTGCCAAGCAGATTGATCTCCGCTTGACCCCGCAACAGCAACTGCGCCTGGTGAAGGATGCTCATCCGGTAAATCCGGATGCATATCAGGCATATCTCCTCGGCAGGTATTACTGGAACAAGCGGACCGCCAACGGACTGGCGCAGGCCGGCCAGTACTTTCAACAGGCGATTCAGAAAGACCCAAACTATGCGCTGGCTTATTCCGGATTGTCGGATTACTTTGCCTTCCTTACTCTGATCGGAGGGCCGGAGATTCTGCCGCCGAATCAGGCCATGACTCAGGCCAAGGCGGCGGCCGTCAAAGCGGTGCAACTCGACGATTCCTCGTCAGAAGCCCATGCATCGATGGGGCATATTCTTCATAACTACGATTGGGATTTCGAGGGCGCGGAACGTGAATTCAAGCGGGCGATCGAATTGAACCCCAATTACGCGACCGTGCATCATTGGTACGCACACTTGCTCATGCAGATTGGCCGTACCAATGAGAGCCTGGAGCAAGCCCGGCTGGCGACGAATCTTGATCCACTTTCGCCGTTCATCAATCAAGGACTCGCCCGCCAGTACTATCTTTCCCGGCAGTACGACAAAGCCATCGCGCAATGCGAGGTAGTTCTGCAGATGGATTCCACTTATTTACCGGCCCGAACTCAGCTGGCGCTGGCCTATGAGCAGAAGGGGATGCTTGTGGATGCGGTTTCCACGATGGAGCAGGCGCGTAAGTTGGCCGGCGAAAAAACTGATCTGCCCATGGTGCATGCGTTGCTGGCTCATGCCTATGCACTGGCTGGCCGAAAGGCCGATGCGCAGAGCGAGCTAAATGTACTGGCCACAATTGGACAGAAGCGGTATGTTCCGCCATCGTATGTGGCGATTGTGTATCTTGCGTTGGGCGACAAGAACAAAGCATTTGAGTATTTGAACAAGAGCTATCAGGACCGCTCCGAGCAGTTGCTGTATCTGGGAGTGGAGCCCCTGGTGGATCCACTGCGAAGTGATCCACGGTTCGACGCGCTGCTGAAGCAGGTGGGGTTGAAACGCTGAGACGGAGTTACTGCTTAACCTCTGACAGGGCTTGCAGAAGCTGGACATTCTGCTCTGGTGTCCCGATACTGATGCGAATCGCCGTCGGCGCGCCCCACATTCCCAGGGGTTGAACAATCACTCCGGCAGTTCTCAACCGCTCGGCAAAAGCGGCGGCGTCCTGACCCAGTTCGCAATAAAGGAAATTTGCCCAGGTCTGCGGGACGGGGAATCCCATGCCTTTGAGGCCGGCGGTGAGTACTTCTGCCTGCTCGGCATTGTTCTTGACTGCCTGCCGGATGTGCCCTGTGTCTTCCAGTGCAGCCAGGGCCGCTGCTTGTGCGATTGAAGATACCGAGAAGATTGTGCGAAGCGGAGCGAAGAGAGACATCAACCGCACCGGGCCGATCCCATAACCAACCCGCAATCCGGCGAGCCCGTGCGTCTTTGAAAATGTCTTCAGCAGAATCACGTTTCGGTTTTGGCGCACATAGTCGAGAGATCGTGGATACGTTACCCCGCGTTGTTGCGCGAAATCTTCAGCGAAGTCACCGTAGGCTTCGTCTAGCACGACTAGCACGTGCTCGGGCACTCGACTAAGGAACGCGTCTACTTCGTTCGCGGTAACCAATGTCCCCGTAGGGTTGTTAGGGTTCGCGACGAATACGATTCGCGTATGCGCGTCAATGCTTTCGGCGATTGCGCCCAGGTCATAGCCGTTGTCGCGGGTCGCTACTTCTATCAGCCTTCCCTCTGTGACCTGCGTGGCCAGCTTGTATACGATGAAAGACCTGGCACTGGTGATGGCGTTAAGCCCCGGGGTAAGCAGGGCCTTGGCGAGGATGCAGAGCAGTTCAGTCGCTCCCGCGGTGACCAGAACCTGATCGCGATTGACGCCATGAAACTGCGCGATCGCGTCATGCAGTTCGGTCGCCTGGATTTCGGGATAGCGATGAACGTCGGAAAACGCGGCGGTGATTGCTTTCAACGCAAGCGGCGAAGGGCCGAAGGGGTTTTCGTTGAGATTCAGCGCGATTGGTTTGGCGCTGCCGCTGGATTGTTTCAGGGGCCGGGCCTGATCGCCTTCGGCCAGCCGGCGAATGTATGCAGGCACGAACTGGCTGAAGTCAGTCATCTCCGGACGTGTTTTTTGTTTGGTCTCTTGCGCGCTGTCTCGCTGGGTTGCTTGGCGACGCCCGCCGCGGCTTGTAGCTTTGCAACTTCTCCCAGCGTCAGGCGGCGGAACTCTCCGGGGGGCAGGTCGAGACTCAGCGGTCCGTAGCGCACGCGCTTGATCTTTTCTACGTGATGGCCGATCTCCTCGAACATTCGCCGGATCTGGCGGTTTCTGCCTTCTTTGAGCGTGACCTCGTACCATGGATTGTCCGACTCACGCACCGGACGCACTTTTGCCGGCGCAGTCTTGACTCGTTCGCCACGATCGGTCGAGATGGTCAACCCACGGCGGATTTTCGCGAGCCCTTCCGCAGACGGCGTCCCCGCCACTTTCACCACGTAAGTTTTCGGCACCGATGATGCAGCCTTCATCAGGCGGTGCGCCAGTTCGCCATCATTAGTTAGTAGCAGCAAGCCTTCGCTCGCGTAGTCGAGGCGTCCGACGGGATACACGCGGACCCGAATGCCATGCAGCAGGTCCATGACCGTGGGCCGGCGCTCGGGATCGCTCATCGTGGTGACGTATCCCTTAGGCTTGTTCATCAGCAGGTAAATGTGGTGTTCGGGGCCGTGTAGGAGCTTGCCGTTTACCCGAATATGGTCGTGCTCGGGGTCAGCTTTGGAGCCGAGTTCGGTGACGATCTGTCCGTTGACCGAGACTAGGCCTCCGGCGATCATTTTTTCGGCATTGCGCCGCGAGGTGATTCCGGCAGCGGAGATGATTTTTTGTAAACGCTCAGCAGGCATGTATAAAGAAGGTTATCAGGAAATGACGAACTGCTCAGGCCCTTGGGGTCATGCTGACGAGCGCAATCTTGCATTTCGCATCATGAAGGGTTCTCCTAATCCCTAAAGGGAGAACGCGCGGATATGCCAGGAGTCGGCGGGACACAATTCGCATTCAAAGACGAAACGCCACGGACCTTCAAGCTCGTGATGCAGCTTCTATTCACGAACTTAGTGGGATCGTTTGGGGTGGATCTGTGGGTCAAACACTTAGCTCCTAGGCTGCCAAACGCGTCCGGCCCATTTCCAATTCAAATCAAACCTGGAGTTGTGGCATTCGTGCCCTCATGGCTGGGACAATATGAGCGCTCCAGTTTGTGGGTAACCCTCGGAATTCTGGGGCTTCTGGCTTTGATATTTTGTTGGTACGGGCTAAGAGGACAGGTAATTCGCGTTAGATAGAACGGGTTCTGGTGTTCATGCGGTCTTTCCTGCCTCCACTTGCCCTGGTTCTGCCGGACCTTCTTCCACTCTCGACGGCATATCCTGCGCCTGAGCATCCGCCGGCAGCAGATCGTTCTGGAAACTTTCCGAAATCAGTTTTTCGAATTCCTCCATGCTGGGCAATTCGTTCACGTCTTTCAAACCAAAGCGCAACAGGAATTCTTTCGTGGTCTTGTACAGGATCGGCCGGCCGATCACTTCTTTGCGGCCGGAAGTCGTGATCAGCTTGCGATCGAGAAGCGTGGCGATGACGCCGCCTGCGTCCACGCCGCGGATTTCGCTGATTTCCGGTACCGTGACCGGTTGTTTGTAGGCGATGACGGCAAGAGTTTCGAGCGCAGGGAACGACAGGCGAATTGGCGGCTTCAGGCTTTTTGCGAACGAGCGCACCAGGTCGTGCTGCTCGGGCTTGGTGGACATGCGGTATCCGCCGGCGATCTGGCGCAGTTCGATGCCGTGATCGTCGGAGGAATAATCGACAGTCAGTTCCTCGATCGCGGCCCGTACCTGGGAACGGATTTCGGCGTCGGCGTCGTCCATGCCCTCGGCGGCGACGAACTCCTTCACCAGTTGGACGATCTGGTCCAGCGTGATCGGCGTTTCCGCCGCGTAAATGATGGCTTCAGCTTTTGCTTTAAGGCTCATAAAATCAGTGGGCAGTGGTCAGTGACCAGTAAGAACTTTAGATCAGTGAGTTGATTTTACTGACTACTGACTACTGACCACTGGCCACTGTTATCTCCAATCATCCCGTACTTCTGCCTGCTCTTTCATCACTGCGTCAAATCCAATATGCTTGCGCAGCAGGATTTCCCCGAATAGATGGTCCTGGCGAAGCTGAATTGCCTGCAGGCGCACCAGTTCCAGCAGCGCCAAGAACATGCACACCAAGGCTTGCCTCGATTGCACGTTCCGCAGAATCTGTTTCAGGCGCAGCGGGCGGTCTTCGAGCGACAACCGGCGCCGCAGATAGATAATCATCTGGCTAACGGTAACGGTTTCTTCATCCACCTGGAGGATCGGTTTCGAGCGGATGCGCTCCAGGACCTGCTGGAAGGTTTTAACCAGATCAATCACGTCCGCGGCGATTTCCGGTTCAGTGCCTTCCGCGTCCATGAACTCTTTGATGGACGGATTCGAGCGGACCGCATCTTCGAGCTGCTGTTTCTGCATCAGCATCTGCGCCGCAGATTTGAATTTTTCGTGCTCGATGAGACGATTCACCAGTTCGGCGCGGGGATCGTCGTCGGCTTCAGACGCCGCCGCAGGATCGCGCGGCAGCAGCATCTTCGACTTGATGTGAATCAACACCGCAGCCATATAAGCGAGATATTGGCCGGTGATTTTCGCAATCGGGATATCGTAGATATCAATGTCTTGTTTGCGGATGAGATCGAGCAACAGGTCGAGTGGACCTTCATAGACGCTGCCCACGCTGACCGCAAAAGGGAAGTCGTTCGGCTCTTGCTTGGCGGGGACGAGCACCGGGCCAGAAGCCGGCGAGGACTGCTCCGCCGATGATGGATCCGCCATTGCGACTTTTGCTTCTTCTAGCATCTGCCTCGCTACTTCGCCTCAGGAGCGGTTTTTGGCGGCTCGTACTCCAGCGACATGCCCATCGCCTCGCGTACTTCTTTCATTGTCGCCGAAGCGACTTGGCGCGCGTGCTCCGCCCCCGCTTCCAGAATATCCCAGGCCAGGCGCGGATTCTCCTCATATTTCTTCCGCCGTTCCTGCATGGGACTCAGGATCTGCACTAATGCATCCGCCGCCCAGCCTTTGCATTCGATGCAGCCTATGCCCGCCGAACGGCATCCCTCATCCACTTTGGCGACGGTCGCGCGGTCGCTGAAAATCTTGTGCAAGTCGCCGACAGGGCACACATCCGGATTGCCCGGATCGGTCCGGCGGACACGGGCGGGGTCGGTCACCATCGTCTTGAGCTTTTGCCGAACCAGCGGCTCAGGATCGGTCAGCAGGATAGTGTTTCCGTAGGATTTCGACATTTTGCGCCCGTCGGTTCCGGGCAGTTTGGCGGCGGGCGTCAGCACGGTTTTCGGCTCCGGGAAAATGGGCTTGCCCTTGGGAGAGTAAAACGTATTGAAGCGGCGTGCGATCTCTCTCGTCAGCTCCACGTGAGCAGCCTGATCTTCACCCACCGGAACGAAGTCACCCTTATAAGTCAGAATGTCAGAAGTCATTAACACTGGGTAGCCGAGGAACCCATAAGTACTCAAGTCTCTTCCCGTAATATTTTCCTGCTGCTCTTTATATGTCGGCACCCGCTCCAGCCAGCCCAGCGGCGTAATCATCGAAAGCAGCAGGTGCAATTCCGCATGCTGCGGGACGTGCGACTGGATGAACATAGTGCAGCGCTTGGGGTCGAGGCCTGCGGCCAGCCAGTCCAGCAGCACGTAGAGCGAATTCTGTTTCACCTGTGAAGTATCGGCGTAGTCAGTAGTCAGGGCGTGCCAGTCGGCTACGCAGAAGAAGCATTCATGCTCGTCCTGCATGCGGACCCAGTTCTCCAGGGCGCCAACGTAATTGCCAAGATGCAGCTTGCCAGTAGAACGCATGCCGCTGAGAACACGCTTCCGCTGCGGGTTTGGCGAGGCCGTCACAGTCTGATCACCATTGCGTCAAATGCATCTCTTACGGGTGAGATCAGTCGCCAGAGAAAATTGCCGCCAAAGTAAACCAGGGCAAGAAGCCCAAACCATCCTACTGTGTCGTACACCTTTCGCACTGGCTCAGGCAAGAAGTGGCGCAGCACGTGACTGCCATCGAGCGGTGGCACCGGGATGAGATTGAACACGCCGAGCATAATGTTGATTACAGCCACTTCATACAGAAGCAGGCTGATGGGCATCAGAACTGAGTTGGTCTGCGCCGTGAGTACGTCCAATTGGTTGGGATAGACGAGCGGTATCACGTGAATGATAGCTCTGCCCAAGTGAGAAATGAGCGCGATGAGGCCGAGCAGGCTAAGGGTACCCAGAACAATGGCAAAATTGCTGATGGGTCCAACCACCGAGGTCAGAATGTCATCCAGTACCGGGTTCTTGAAGTTGCTCGGATTCACCGGCGTCGGTTTGGCCCAGCCCAACATCGGGATGTGGGTGATAATTGCGAGCAGCGGGAGAATCACCGTCCCGACCGGATCAATGTGCTTGATGGGATTCAGGGTGATGCGGCCCAGCATTCTGGCGGTGGGATCGCCGCGTAGGTTGGCCATCCAGGCATGCGCCGACTCATGAACGCTGATAGCGAACACAAACGCAATTACCTGGAACAGAATGTCAACGTGTTGGAGGGTCATTCCTGGCTTTTCGGAGCTGCGCTGGCTTCGATACTAACATGGGACTTTCGGTGCGGGCCCGGCTGCAACCGGCCTCGGAAGGGCCAGCGTATCCCATGAGGCGCGATCGAGCGGCACTCGCTCGGGGGCTGCGGCGGCGTACAGTTCGTAGCCTAATGGATTGAGGATATCGAAGACGGCTTGGGCGTTCTCCGGTGAAACGTCACACCAAATCGCCGCTGCGCCTGGGTGGACCCGCGCGTTTCGCTCAGATGACTCGCCGCTCTTGATCGCTCCGAAATTACGGTGCACGCGACGCTCACCGGCGCTGCGCACGCTTGGGTATATTTCCATCTCCAGGATGACCGGTTAATAAGCTGAGCCAGCCAAACGTGGGGCTCGATCGCCAGCACGAATCCCGAGCGGCCCGCCAGAGCTGCCGCACAAAAACTGAAAAGTCCTATGTTAGCGCCCCTCATCCCAGACATGAGCTCCGGGCTTTACCAGTTCGCGAGCCATGCGATAAAGCATGGGATCGACTTTGGACATGCTCAGCCAATAACGCAAGCTGGCTTCGGGAGAAACATAGATCGGCAGGCGGTGAAATTCCAATGGCAGCCGCTGTTTGAAGACGATACCAAGGCTGAGGTGCTCCGCTGCTTTCCTGAAATTCATAAGCAGCAAAAGACTATCAAAGTCTCACGGTGTAGATATCTCTACTCATGTCTCTCCCTGGCCGGTGCAATGGTCTTGACCTTGATGGTTTTCGCCGGGACTCCGCCAACTATGTGATATGGTGGGACGTCCTTGGTGGCCACTCCCATGGACCCAACCATTCCATGCTCGGCCACCTGCACCCCGCTCAGCACAGTGGCGTGGTACGTCACCCGCGCGTTCGGCCCCAATTCCGTCTTGTGGTTGGCGATTAACATTCCGTCGTTCAAGTCGTGAGAGTGAGTGTACACGTTGGCGTAGTCGGAAACGGAGCTACCGGCGTGAATGACCAGTTCGCCGCGATCGTCCAGCAGAACGTATTTGTGGATGGTGCAATTGTCTTCGACAGTGAGGTTGTAGCCAAACGAAAATTCTACGCCGTGGAAAATCTTTACATTGTTGCCGCAGTGCTTGAAGACGTGCCGCGCCAGCATGGCCCGCATCCTGAAACCTAGCCAATGATTCAGGCCAACGGGCGAGCGGTCGTACATCATCCAAAGCCAGATCAGGGGTTTGCGTTCAGCGTACTTCGCGGGGTCAACGTCGCCGTAGTATTCGGGCTCCAGGCTGGCGTTGCGCGGGTCGAAGGAATGACTAAGCGCCTGCTCAGCCAAGCCGCCCTCGAAGCCGGCATGTTCCTTTCCCAGATAAAGCTGATGCAGAGCGCTGCGAACCACATCGCTGCGGTGCTCGGGATCGGGATTCTGGAAGGCTGCGTCTAATTGCTCAATCCATTCGAGAAATGCCTTCTGCGCTGGTGGCGTAGGCGCAATGTTCCGGTATTCAAATCGCTGCATGAGTTTGACCTCGTTGCAAGATAGCACAAGCGGGAAAACCGCCGTCGAATGCGATCCGGCCCATCCTCTCTCTTGAAAACGCAGAGATAAAGAGAAGGCCGGTCACGCCGGCTTGTGAGAGTCAACACTACTTCTGCGTCACGGTGAGTTTGTGCCGGACGACGGTGGCAGTGTCAATCCGGTCGGGAAGTGCGAACTGCGAATCCAGACCAATCTGTGGATTCTTGGGCTGAAGGTATTTTTCTACGAAAAGTTCCAGAACGAACTCCGGTATTTCGACTCCGTCCAAAGAGACCGAGTCCACATGAACGTATCCTTGTCCGCCAACGCCGTGCGCGTGTGCGACCACGACCACGTCATGGACTCCGCTAAAGATAGAAAGCAACGGGTTTGAAGAGTGAATCCCTTCTCGAACCCGGTCAAAGTCCACCTTGGCTTCCCCGGTGATGATTCCCGGCGTGCTTTCGAGCTTTACTGACTGCACTCCCACCGGCAACTCTATCTCGTCCGAAGCGAGATATGAGTTTGCCTCTAGTTCCGTGAAGACTGTAGGCGTCTGATCAGGGTGGGGCAAGCGCGCGTTGGCTTCGAGGTGGAGCAGTTTCTGCTCCATGATGGCAGAGTCCGATGGAGGTTTCGCGGAAACGGCCTTGGAATTTCCAGTTGGGGCAGCGGCTGGGAACATCAAAAGCAAGACAATCAGCGATAGGGCAGACGACTTCACGG
>Ga0193728_1001764_pt1 | contig 11146 bp, 12 predicted proteins | sample U1c1metaG_FD_143037 | JGI IMG/M metagenome (GOLD analysis project Ga0193728, IMG submission 143037) | Soil microbial communities from a riparian zone of the East river system, Colorado, United States - U1c1 | ecosystem: Environmental > Terrestrial > Soil > Riparian zone | place: USA: East River... | reverse complement strand
CGAAACTCCACCATACGGTCAATCACTTTCTGGATACTGTCAGAAGTGTGTACCGGTGTAATGGCGTCAGATATCAGCTCAATTGCTAGCATCGTGTGTTAGACCTTTATATTGTCTTTTATTTTATCTTTTTCTAAAAACTCTCTCAATAGCCTGTTAAACTCTACCGGCTGCTCCATCATTGCTGCATGACCGCAATGGTCTATCCAGTGTAATTCCGAATGTGGCAGCAAGTGATTAAACTCAATTGCTACAGCAGGCGGTGTTATTCTATCATTCCTGCCCCATATTAACGAAACAGGGATATGAATCTTATATAACTCCTTTGACATATTATGACGTATGGCCGATTTTGCCATTGCCAGTATCCTTATTACGCGATTCCTATCATTAATTGTTTTAAAAACATCGTCAACAAGCTCTTTTGTCGCCGTATTAGGGTCATAAAAGGTGTATTCAACTTTTTCTTTTACAAAATCATAGCTTTCGCGGCGCGGGAATGACCCTCCAAACGCATTTTCGTACAATCCGGAACTGCCTGTCAACACAAGCGATTTCAGAGTATGCTGATGATTAAGGCAATAAATCAAACCTACATGTCCGCCTAAAGAGTTGCCCAATAGCACGAAGTCAGAAAGCCCCATATAAGTTACAAACCGGTGCACATGTTTAGCCAGGGTTTTCACCCCGGTAGTGAGCAGCGGCAGGTCATAAATAGGGAGTATTGGGATAATAATTCGGTAATCCTTTTTGAATTCATTGATAACCATTTCCCAATTACTCAACGCACCCATCAACCCATGCAATAGTAACAGTACTTCGCCTTCGCCCTCATCGATGTAACTAAAACCGTTTTCCTCTTTAAGCACGAAATCCATATAATAATTGTATAATTTAAGTACTTACTGTGTTTATACCGAAATTAAATCCGGTATAATTATTAATTTATTCGCTATAAAAATAGTTTATTGCATTTTAGTTACAACAAATAAACCCATTTATTTTAATTATCCTAACAATTCCCTGACAACTTCTGATATCGTTCTTCCGTCGGCTTTGCCTGCCAATTCCTTATTAGCCGCACCCATTACTTTGCCCATATCTTTTACCGAGGTAGCACCCACTCGGCCAACCAGTTCCTTTAAATAAGCAGCAACCTCGCTGCGCGCCATTTGTTTGGGCAGATAGGCTTCTATCACCTCCATTTCTTCAGCTTCAATCTTGTACAGGTCTTCCCGGTTCTGGCTTTTATAGATATCTGCTGATTCTTTACGTTGTTTAATGAGCCTTTGCAACACCTTTATTTCCGTTTCAGGTGTGATATCTTCCGAAGCGCCTTTTTCCGTTCGGGCTAAAAGCAAAGCTGATTTAATAGCACGAAGACCTCTTAACCGGGCCTCCTGTTTGCCAAGCATGGCCTGTTTGATATCCTGGTCTATTTGGTTGATGAGCATTTTAATTATTGAATTACTGAATTATTGATTTGGTCAGAAAAGACGTTGTCAAATTTATAAATCATTTGCACATCTGCACATCTGCACATTTGCACATCAAATTATCCTCTAAATATGTTAGTTGCCGTGGCCTGGGCCGTAGGCATCACTGTCAATTCGTTAATATTAACATGCTTCGGTCGTGAAACTGCGAACCAAATTGTTTCGGCTACATCCATCGCCACCAAAGGCTCAAACCCGTCATAAACCTTTTTCGCCCTTGATGCGTCGCCTTTAAAACGCACCAACGAGAACTCTGTTTCAACCGCGCCCGGATGCACAGCTGTTACCTTGATACCGTAGGGCAGCAAATCAATTCGCATGCCTTTGTTTAACGCATCTACCGCATGTTTGCTTGCACAATATACATTCCCGTTAGCATAAACTTCTTTGCCGGCTATAGACCCTAAATTAATAATATGACCATAACCATTTTTTATCATCCAGTTTGATACCACTTTAGTTACGTACAACAATCCTTTAACATTGGTATCTATCATGGTTTCCCAATCGTCGTAGCTACCGTTTTGAATTGGGTCGAGACCCTGGCTGAGACCTGCATTATTAATAAGAACGTTCACACTTTTCCATTCTGGCGGCAACTCTTCCAGGTTACTGATTACCTCGTCGCGATTCCGGACATCAAAAGTTGATACCGTAACCGCAACATTGTATTCTGCCTTTAGTTGTTTGGCCAATTTTTCGAGTCGGTCGGTCCGCCGCCCGGTTAATATCAGGTCATACCTTTCGCGGGCGAATACGTGAGCGCAGGCTTCCCCGATCCCCGCGGTGGCGCCTGTAATTAATGCGATCTTAGACATAGGTAAGTAAATTGTGAACGAAATTAGGAATTTTTAGTCGGAAAGTCCGCAAGTCCGCAAGTCGGGAAGAAAAATATTGCTTGTATTATTTTATGAAATTTCTAAATCTATCGTACACATTTTTTTCGGACTTATACGGACCTTCCGACTTGCGGACTATTCAAAAATAAGACTGACGGTTACAGTATGCAGGGATAACTTATTAATAGGGTCCGAATATGGATTAGCTTCCGGAATAAGCAGGTTACCGAATGAATTGGAAAGTTTTATTTCCGGCGAAAGCTTAAAATACTCGAAGTAGATATCACAGCCCAACCCTACTTCATACGACCCAAAGCCATTTTTATTTCGGACAATCGCAGCCAGCGGATCGGTTTGGGGGTTATTCTTTTTTGCACCAATAGCTTCGGTATATTTAATGCCGGCGATCATATAAGCCCTGAAATCCTGTATGCGTTCTGATTTCAACTTCAGCGCCAACGGGAACTCTATGGAGGTGGCCTGCACCGGTTTATCCACGTTCTGCGCCGAAGTGGCATAGGTGTAACTTAAAGTACGGTCGGCAAACACCAAAGAAGGGTTAGTACGCACTTCGAGAAAATCCGTTAGATTATACCGTGCGAGGAACCCTACCGCAAAACCGGGCGAGCTTGGTGAACTGATGCTGCTTGCCGAATCAGTTATCGTATGCCCCACGCCCGGGTCGTAGTACGGGTTGCGCCAGTTGGGTTTCTTATCAATTTTAAAATAGCTGTTTACATACTGGAAGGAAAAACCAAATGAGTAATCAGCCTGGTCGGCGCCGCCGCCCCATGCCGGTGCCTGGGCAAAAACAATTTTGCCAAAAAAAAGCATCAGTATCAGGAGTAAGTACCTGGTTTTATTCATTTAACACCCGTGTATATTGAACAGATACCAAACGCCAGCGGCCTGCATTTGGTATTTTTATAGCCAACCTTATCCATTAGCCCGGTAAAGTTTTTACCATCGGGAAAAGCGGCTACCGATTCAGGAAGATAGCTATAAGCTCTCGAATCTTTTGAAAATAGCTTGCCGATACCCGGTGTGATATAGTTGAAATAAAAATGATACAACTGCTTTACCGGGAAAACTTTGGGCTTTGAAAACTCAAGCACCACCGCTTTGCCTCCCGGCCTAAGCACACGTAAAATATCCGTCATGCCTTTTTCCAGGTTCTCAAAATTTCGCACACCGTAGGCTACCGTTACTGCATCAAACTGATAATCAGCGAATGGCAGTCCTTCCGAATCACCCAGTTTTACCTCAAAGCGGTCATTTAAGTTGCGTTTGGCTATTTTTTGTTCGGCAATATCCAGCATCCCGCGCGATATATCTACACCAACGATCTTTTCCGGCTTTAATATTTTTAACGCTTCAAAAGCAAAATCACCAGTACCGGTAGCTACATCCAGTATCAGTTTGGGCTGATCTTTCTTCAGTTCACCAATAGCTTTTTTGCGCCAGATGATATCAATACCCAGCGACATAAAATGATTGAGAAAATCGTAAGTTTTGGATATATTATTGAACATGTCGGCCACCTGTTCCTTCTTGGTGCCCTGTTCATTGGTGTACGGGATAACAGTTTTGCTCATTGTGGGCAAAGATAGGTTATTTGGTTGATTGAGTTGATTGAGTTGGATTAAGTTGAGAGTTGCAATCTTTGTCGTCGAGAAAGAAAGTTGTAACAGATTATTTGTTTATGTTTACGCTCAACCAACACCTTGATGAAAAAACTTTGCTTATCCGCCTTTCTTTGTCTCTTACTGTTCAATGCCCATGCCCAGCGCACCGATGCAGGCCATCAAGTTGCTAACGCTGATACCACGAGCAAAGCAGCTGATTCGGTGTTTGTACCGTTAAAATATTGCGATGTACACAAGCGCAGTTCCGTATTGGCCGGCTTGTTGTCGGTTGGCATTCCCGGCCTGGGACAGGTTTATAATAAGCAGGCAGCTAAGGGGGCGATTATATTCGGCACCTTTGCCCTATCATTTGGTGCGGCTGAAATATATCTTAGCAGCCACTCTATTAACCCGTATAATGCCCGCAATCGTCCGCATGACGAGGTCACCGCCGCATTACTGGTGCCAATGGCTGCGGCATATGTATATTCAATTATCGACGCGCCGGTTACTGCAAACTGGCTGAACAAGACCTACCATTTGGCAAAAAAGAAACAGGGCCTTACAAGCCTGCACTTCGAGCCAAGCCTCATGAATCTATCGCCTTACCGTTATGCTGCTGGTTTAAGCATGGTGTTGAGGTAAAGATAACAGCCTTTAAAAGTTACGCGATTCATTTCGCCAGCGCCAGCAATCCTTGCATATCCAAATGCCTTGTAAACATGGTCAAATCACCATTATCATCTTTGGGCCACTCGGCTTTGGGCCTGTCCCAATACAGTTCAACGCCGTTGCCGTCCGGGTCATCCAGGTAAATAGCCTCTGATACGCCATGGTCCGACGCTCCGGTTATGGGGTATTTGGCATCTATCAATCGCTGTAAAGCAATAGCAAGGTCTTTTCGTTCAGGATATAAAATTGCAGTATGGTATAATCCTGGCGCTGTTTCAGGTGCATGGGGCTGTCCTAAACTATGCCAGGTATTCAATCCTATATGATGATGATAACCGCCTGCTGATATAAATGCTGCCTGTGTGCCGTACTTCATCATCAGCTCGAAACCAAGCAAGCCGCAGTAAAAATCCAGCGACTTTTGCAAATCGCTTACCTTCAAATGCACGTGCCCAATTCGGGTATTAGTAGGGATTTTATATTCTTTCATAAATTGCATGTTTAAACATCAAAGTTAGTGATTAGAGATTCGTTAACTCGTGATTAGGCAAAACATTTACAATAAGATGGTAGTAGGTTTTGACTAACATACTAATCACCGGTTTCTAGTCACTAATTAACTAATCACTATCTTTGCCCCATGATTGTAAAATCTGCCGAATTCATTTGCAGCAATACCCAAATTTCAAAACTGCCACCACCGGTAAAGCCCGAATATGCTTTTATCGGGCGATCAAATGTAGGCAAATCATCCCTCATCAATATGCTGACGGGTAAAAAGGGGCTTGCCAAAACTTCGCAAACCCCCGGTAAAACGCAGTTGATCAATCACTTCCTGATTAATGAAAACTGGTATATCGTCGATTTACCGGGATATGGTTATGCGCGTGTATCTAAAAGTAAAAAGGAAGACTGGAACAAGTTTATCCGCACCTACCTGGACAAGCGCGAAAGTCTGCAATGTGTGATGGTATTGATCGACAGTCGCCTTGAGCCGCAAAAGGTTGATCTTGAATTTTGCAACTGGCTGGGTCAAAAAGGCTTGTCGTTTGCGCTGGTTTTCACGAAAGCTGATAAGCAATCCAGCCTAAAAACCGACCAAAATGTGGCTAAGTTCAAAAAGTCGTTGTTGGCCACCTTTGATGCCGTTCCGCCGTATTTTATTACGTCAGCCGAATTACACACCGGCCATGATGAGGTTTTGGGCTTTATTGCTGAGATAAACAAGAGTTTTGTAATACCTGAATTTAATTCGGAGTTTTATACCTAAGATGAAAAAATACTTTTCACTCGTGCTTTTTGCACACACTATATTTGCTTTGCCTTTTGCTATCATCGGCTTTTTCCTGGCGATTACTACTACCGGCAACCATTTCAACTGGCTTAAATTGGGTTTGATGCTGCTTTGCATGGTTTTCGCCCGCAACTCAGCGATGGCATTTAATCGCTACCTTGATAGGGATATTGATGCGATTAATCCTCGTACCCAAAAACGCGATATCCCGGCTGGAAGAATAAGTGCGACGTCGGCACTTACATTTACCATTATCAATTGCTGCCTGCTTGTTGTAACTACCTTTTTCATCAACCCGCTTTGTTTTTACCTATCACCCGTTGCTTTGCTGGTAGTGTTGGGTTACAGCGCCACCAAGCGTTTTACGGCCCTTTGCCATTTAGTATTGGGTTTGGGGCTCTCCCTCGCGCCCATTGGCGCTTATTTAGCAGTAACTGGCAAATTCGATTGGCTACCCTTGTTCTTTTCCCTTGCAGTTCTTTGTTGGGTAAGTGGTTTCGATATTATTTATGCCTTACAGGATGAAGATTTCGACCGAAGCCAGCAGTTACATTCCATACCGGCTTATTTAGGAAAAGTAAACGCACTGCGCCTTTCTACCTTTTTACATATCCTTTCGGCGACTTTTATTATCCTTCCGGCTTTTTTTACTGTGGTTAGCTGGCCATATTATATCGGTATCGCCTTTTTCTGCTCAATGCTTATTTACCAGCACAGGCTGGTTAAGCCAAATGACCTCAGTCGTGTTAACTTTGCTTTTATGACCACAAACGGTATAGCCAGTGTGGTATTTGCAGCTTTCTTTTTGCTCGACAGGGTTTTTACCACGCACTTATTTGCATTCTGAATTTAACCCCGAAAAGCGTTAAATTTGGCTATGGATAATTCGCAGGCGCTTGCAATCTTCAGAAAATGTCTTGAAAAGTTTGTTGAGTTTAACGAGGCCGAATGGATAATTTTCATTCCGCACCTTAGCTTTAGCACAATAAAAAAGAAAAATTATTTTGCCATACCCGAAAAAACTTGCGATAAGGTGGGTTTTATTGTTAGCGGTGCTGTGCGCTACTTTCACATTAAAGACGGCCAGGATATTACAGGCTATTTCAGTTTTGAAAACGAATTTGTGAGTTCCTATAAAAGCTATCTCACCGGTTTGCCCGGTTATACTTACGTACAGGCCCTGGAAGATACCAAGCTGATAACCTTTACCCGCAAGGATATGGACCAAATGCTGGCAAACCCTATGCTGGCCTACAAAATGGAACGCTTTGGCCGTTTAGTCGCCGAATACTATCTCTGCTGTTATGAGGACCGGGTCGCCTCTTTTGTCACCCAAACACCCGAAGAACGATATCTGCACCTGTTAAGTACAGGCCGGGAAATTCTGCAGCGTATGCCGCAGCATTATATCGCCAATTTTTTGGGCATTACCCCCGTTTCGCTTTCGCGGATAAGAAGGCGGGTTTTGGTGGTGAAGTGAATTCGGAATGCGGAAGTTCGATTGCGGATTGAAAACTATAAAAATACTGTTGCAATGAAAATACTTTCACATTTGGCAATCCGCATTCCGCATTATCCGCAAATTCTTATCTTTTGTTAACGTTTTGGGCAACCACACCCTTGTAGATTTGTTCTAACAAAAACAAAAGAGATATGTACACAATATTGGGAGCCGGAGGCTCAACTGCAAATGCACTAACCCGCGAGTTATCAAACAGTAAGGAAAGCATCCGCCTGGTTAGCCGCAAACCCATTCAAACAACAGCAAGTAACATTGACTGGGAAAAAGCCGACTTGCTCAATTACAATGAAGTGCTTGATGCCACAAAAGGTTCGAAAGTGATTTACCTGACTGCAGGGTTGATCTACGACAAAAAAATCTGGAAGGAACAATGGCCGGTCATCATGCAAAATTTCATCAACGCCGGTAAACAAACCGGGGCAAGGCTAATATTCTTCGACAATGTTTATTCCTACGGCCTGGTAAATGGCCCCATGACTGAAACCACGCCTTACAATCCTTGCAGTGTAAAGGGCGAAATACGCGCTAAAATAGCTACACAGTTGATGGATGAAGCAAAGGCCGGCAACGTGACCGCAAGTATTGCACGTGCTGCAGACTTCTACGGCACCGCAAACCTGATGGGCTTTCTTGACCTGATGATATTGGATAAGTATGCAAAAAAACAAAAGGCGCAATGGATAGGTGATGTGCATAAACTGCACAACTTTAGCTATATCCCTGATATGGGCAAAGGGCTTTACCTGCTTGGTCAGAAGCCTGAAAGTGATAACCAAATATGGCACATGCCTACGGCTGCGCCTTTCACAGGTACGGAGTTTATTGAAATGGCGGCAAATACTTATGGTGTCGATCCTAAATATATGTCCATCAAAAAATTCATGATGCAAATATTTGGCCTGTTTAATAAAACGGTGGGCGAATTGGTGGAGATGTATTACCAATATGACCACGATTACATTTTTAATTCAGACAAGTTTGAAAGCGCTTTTAATTTTAAACCAACAAGTTACGAAGATGGAATAAAGCTAATGTCCCAAACGTTGTATAAGAAGGTGTGAGTCCGAAAGATAGATGCGGCGGGCTTTTTCCTTTTTTGTCATAGATTCTTACTTTCGGTCTTCCCGACTTTCGGACTTGCGGACTAATCCGCATATTTGCACATTCGCATATCTGCACATTCTACAAGATCATGATCCACAAAAAGACAAGAAAATATATACCGGAGAACCTGGAAATTAAATGGGAAAACCTGGAACCGCTGTTCAAAGAATTAACCGAACGCCCCATCGACTCAGTAGAAGAACTGGAGCATTGGCTGCGTGACCGCAGCGAATTGGAAGCCGCTTTGGAAGAGGATTTTGCCTGGCGGTATATCCGCATGACCTGTGATACCAACAGCGAGGAACTGCTTCAGAAGTTCCAGTATTTCGCTACAGAAATTGAACCTAAAATAGCGCCATATAACAATGAGCTAAACAAAAAGCTGGTTAGCAGCGATTATGCCGATAAACTGGACGGAGAAAAATACTTCATCTACATACGTGGTGTAAAAAAGGCGCTTGAGCTTTTCCGCGAAGAAAACATTCCTTTACAGACCGAAATACAGGTTGAGCAGCAAAAGTACCAGTCGATCACCGGGTCCATGTCGGTACATATCGGCGACAAGGAGTTTACACTGGAACAGGCTGCTGTAATGCTGAAGGATACCGACCGTAGCAAAAGGCAGGAAGCTTGGGAAAAGATCACCAGTCGACGCCTGCAGGATAAGGATCAACTCAATAGCTTATTTGATCATCTTCGCGGCTTGAGGCATAAGGTTGCTTTAAACGCCGGTTTTGAAAATTTCCGTGATTACATGTTCCAGGCATTGGGCAGGTTTGATTACACTCCACAGGATTGCTATGCATTCCATGAGGCTATTGAAAGGGAAATTGTTCCGATACTGCACGGGCTGGCTGAAAAACGCAAAGTTGCATTGGGTTTGGACAAACTTGAACCCTGGGACCTGGATGTGGACGTTTCGGGCAAGGCAGCACTTAAACCATTTAAAAACGGCGCCGAACTGATAGAAAAATCCATTCAATGCTTCAGCAATATCAACCGCTATTTAGGTGAGCGATTGGAAATCATGAAGGATAACAAGCTTTTTGATGTCGAGAGCCGCAAAGGCAAAGCCCCTGGTGGTTATAATTTTCCGCTTGCTGAAACCGGTGCGCCGTTCATATTTATGAATTCGGCCAATACTTTTCGTGACTTGACGACGATGGTGCACGAAGGCGGCCACGCGGTGCATACCTTCCTTACCGCCGATTTGGAACTGAATGATTTCAAACATTGCCCCTCTGAAGTTGCCGAACTGGCTTCCATGTCGATGGAACTTATTTCCATGGACAACTGGAACGTTTATTTTGATAATGAAGAAGACCTGAAGCGAGCCAAACGCGATCAGCTTTTTGACGTATTGAAAACCTTACCCTGGGTAGCTGTTGTGGACCAATTCCAACACTGGATTTATACTAATCCAGACCACACAGATAAGCAACGCACCGACGCATGGCTTGAAATTTATGAACCGTTCGGCGAGGGTTTTGCTGACTGGAGTGACCATAAAGAAGCCGAAGCTAATTTGTGGCAAAAGCAATTGCATATTTTCGAAGTTCCATTCTATTATATCGAATATGGAATGGCCCAATTAGGAGCTATTGCCGTATGGAAAAACTATAAAGAAAATCCTGAAAAAGGCTTACAACAGTATTTGGATGCCTTAAAACTCGGCTACACCAAAACCATCAGGGAAATATATGAAACCGCCGGGATCAAATTTGATTTTAGCGCACATTATGTAAAAGAACTGGCCCAGTTTGTAAAGGCCGAGATGGATAAGTTGTAAGTTAGTCCGAAAGTCGGCAAGTCCGTAAGTCCGAAAGCCATTTATGTAGATGCATATAAATCCCGCTATTCTTATGCGGTCTTTCCGACTTATGCGGACTTTCGGACTTAATCTGTCTCTAGATTATAAAAATCTCACCCCTTTATAATCCATTTAACGCATTTATTATCAAATATTTATTGGTGGCAATACCGCTTTTGTATACGATACTTTAAAACTTTATTGCAATTCGTTTCTTATTTAGATAATATGAAGAAGTTAATTTTATTATTTGGCGTATTGTTTTCCATGAATACAGTATTCGCACAGGCTTATAAACCGGTAAAGGTTGATAGCCTGGTAACAGTTACTATGCCTGCGGTTTATACACAGAAAGACACCTTAGGTCAGCATATTTTTTCGGCAACTACGGCGTACGGCTACATGATAGCTATTGACGAGCCCAATGCAAAGGGTAACCAGCCATTAAAAAAGGCAAATGACCTGAATACGATTTTCAAAAAGTACATAGCCGGCATACAGTTGCAGTCGGGCAATGGCAGTGCACAAAACGTACGCGACACAACGGTTGGCGCGCTTAAGGCAAAAGCATTTACGCTAATAACTGATGATGGTAACGGCAATATACTAAACAGGCGTTTTTTGTTAATTTATACTAAGGATGCGACCTACACTTTCCAGTATGGTTATTCTGATATGCGTAAGGACCTGGTAAAAGATGAATCTAAAGCCTTTTTCGGCTCGATAAAGCTTTCGCCCGCTTTACAGCGTAATGACCAGTATACGGATACTACGTCAAAATCTT
>Ga0193728_1001763_pt1 | contig 11153 bp, 7 predicted proteins | sample U1c1metaG_FD_143037 | JGI IMG/M metagenome (GOLD analysis project Ga0193728, IMG submission 143037) | Soil microbial communities from a riparian zone of the East river system, Colorado, United States - U1c1 | ecosystem: Environmental > Terrestrial > Soil > Riparian zone | place: USA: East River... | reverse complement strand
GGAATTGGAAAAGTTAATTGAGATTGAGGTCTCGAGTTCCTTCGATCTCACGCAGGGCCCGCTCGTGCGCGTTCGAATTGTGCGCCTTTCGAACGAGCGCCACGTCGTGGTTTGGACCGCGCACCACATTGTCTGCGACGGATGGTCAGGCGGCTTGATCGTCAGCGAATTGGCAAAGATTTATTCGGCGTTGAAACAAGGAAGCGCGTCGGTCCTGGACGCTCCCGAATCTTTCCGCCAATACGCCATCACCAACCAGGGCGACAGCGAAGAAGCGCGTGAATCTTCCGCGTATTGGGCGCGACAATTTGCGGGCACTCCCACACCGTTGGAATTGCCGGCTGACCGGCTGCGCCCGGCGGTGCGAACAGCGCAGGCGTCAACGCTGAAACGGGATCTGCCCGAGCCGCTCCACTTGTCGCTCAAGAAAACGGCGGGACAGCAGCGCACGACTCTAGTTGTCTTGTTGATGGCCGCACTGAAAACTTTTCTGTACCGCTTAACAGGTCAAGCCGATTTGGTAATCGGGCTGGGAGTCGCGGGCCAGGCGATCACCGGTCAGACCTGCCTTGTAGGCCACTGCGTCAACTTGCTGCCGGTGCGCTCGCGGCTCGAGCCCAACGGCAGCTTTCAGCAGAACCTTGCGGCAGTGAAGAAAAGCGTTTTGGACGCCTTTGATCATAATCAGAGCACCATTGGAAGCATCCTGCAGGGAATAAAAGTTCCGCGCAGCCCGGGTCGGCCGCCGCTGGTAGAAGTGATCTTCAACATCGATCGCGATCCCGGCGCCGTGGAATTCGAGGGCTTGAAATTCGAGTGCGAACGGAATCCCAAGCGCGCGCTGCACTTTGACTTGTTTTTCAACTTTGTGGAAGGACCGCACTCGTTGTATCTGGAGTGCGATTACAACACCGACCTTTTTGATGCTTCGACGATCAATCGCTGGCTGGGCCATCTGCAGACCCTGCTCGAAAGCATCGTTGCTGCGCCGACCCAAGCGATAGACCGGCTGCCCATTCTCTCCGAAGCGGAGCGCCACGAAATTACCGTGCGCTGGAATGACACGGCGGCGAAATACGATGACGTGGAAACGCTGCAGAATTGGTTGGAATTACAGGTGGAAAGAACGCCTGACGCGCTGGCGTTGACCTCGGACGGCCAGCACCTGACTTATCGGGAACTGAATCGACGCACGAACCAGTTGGCGCATCATCTGAAAACACTCGGCGTTGGCCGCGCCGTGCGCGTAGCCGTTTGCGCGGAACGCTCCATCGAGATGGTGGTGGCGCTGATTGGAATCCTGAAGGCGGGCGGATGTTACATGCCGCTGGACCCCGATTATCCGAGTAATCGACTGGCATTAATGCTGGAAGACGCGCAGCCGCCGGTGATTCTGACGCAGCAGGCGTTATTGCCACGATTGCCGGCGCATGATGTGCCGGCCATTTGTCTCGATAGCGATTGGGGCAGGATTGCTTCGGAGCCAGATACGAACCTTGGTGTGCAATCCACGCGAAACGATGCCGCCTACGTAATTTATACTTCGGGTTCGACTGGCAAACCTAAGGGCGTGGTTAACATTCACGAAGCCATTGTGAATCGCTTGCAATGGATGCAGGACGCTTACCGGCTGACGGCCGCGGATCGCGTGTTGCAAAAAACTCCTTACAGCTTTGACGTTTCTGTGTGGGAATTTTTCTGGCCGCTGGTGACCGGAGCCAGTCTAGTGATGGCTCGCCCAGGTGGCCATCGCGATCCGGAGTACCTTGCACAACTGATCGACCAGGAAAAAATCACGACGCTGCATTTCGTGCCCTCCATGCTGCGGCTATTTCTCGAAAGCGCGAAATTGCCAAAGCATTCGACGATTCGCCAGGTGTTCTGCAGCGGCGAAGAACTTGGCGCGGACCTGCAACGCATGTTCTTCGCGGCGAGCGACGCGGAATTGCATAATCTTTACGGTCCGACGGAGGCGGCCGTCGACGTCACCTATTGGGCGTGCAGGCGAGATGACCAGCGCTCGTTTGTTCCCATCGGCCGGCCTATCGCGAATACCCAGATTTATATCCTGGATCACAATTTGAGCCCGGTACCGATTGGTGTTGGCGGCGAATTGCATATTGGCGGGATTGGACTGGCGCGCGGCTATCTCAATCGTCCGGAACTTACGGCTGAGCGGTTTATTCCTGATGTGGTGAGCAATCGAAATGGCGCGCGTCTCTATAAGACTGGCGATCTTTCGCGATATCTCCCTTCCGGCGAGATTCAATATCTCGGCCGTATTGATCATCAAGTGAAGATTCGCGGCTTCCGTATCGAGCTTGGCGAAATCGGCGCCGTACTCGCAAGACATCCGGGCATTAAAGGATGTGTGGTGACCGCGCGAGAAGAACGGCCGGGCGACAAGATGCTGGTGGCTTATTTTGAGGCGCAAGATAATGCGGCGCCAGAAATCAGCGAACTGAGAGAGTACCTGAAGAAGGAACTGCCGGAATATATGGTGCCTGCGGCGTTCGTGTGCATGGACAGGCTGCCTCTTTCGCCGAACGGAAAAGTCGATACAAAAGCATTGCCTGCTCCCGAACAAAGAAGCGGTGAGAGTCAGCAGTTTTTTTTGGCTCCGCGAGATTCAGTCGAACAAGTACTCGCACAGTTGTGGGCCAAGGTTTTGAAAGTGCCGCGTGTGGGCCTGAACGACAATTTCTTTGACTTGGGCGGCCACTCACTGCTTGCGGTGCGCATCATCGTCGAGATCGAGAATGTTTATGGGCGGCGATTACCGCTGGCGACGCTGCTACAAGCACCGACGGTCGGAGCTCTTGCGGAAGTTCTGCGTAAAGAAAATTGGAAGCCTTCCTGGTCTTCGTTGGTGCCGCTGCAGCCCGGCGGATCGAAGCCTCCGTTGTTCTTGATTCACAGCCACGGCGGAAATGTTCTCGAATATTATCCGCTGGCCAATCATCTGGATAAAGATCAGCCGGTGTACGCGCTGCAAGCGCGCGGACTGGATGGCAACATCCCGAAAAATGAGTCGCTGGAGCAAATTGCTTCCGCATATTTGAAGGAAATCAGGACGCTGCAATCCGAAGGACCGTACTACTTAGGTGGTTTCTGTTTCGGCGGGCTGGTGGCACTCGAAGCCGCCCAGCAATTGCAACGCGTCGGACAAAAGGTTGCGCTGGTGGTGATGATTCAGACCACCCATCCGGACGCCCCTGCTTTTGCGCCTGGGAGCAGCTCTGCCAAGCGATGGTGGCATCGCGCCACGAAACGAATCGATTTGGAACGTGACAATCTGTTGCAGCGGGGTTTTGGATATTTTGGGGATAGACTCAGGCGAACGCGAGACGTAATGCAAGCGCGAACGCAGATCGCCTTTGACAAAAAATTGTCTAACGGCAATGGACACAAGACTCGTGCCTCCATGGCCTACATCCTCGAACTGCTGGGAATGGAACATGACCGTGCGTTCGTGAATTACGTTCCCCGTCCCTATAACGGCGACGTGCTGCTCTTCCGCGCCAGCAAGCAATTGCCGGGCCTGCTTGCGGACCGCTCATTGGGATGGAAACCGGTCATCAAGGGGCATCTGGAAATTCACGAGTTGCCCGGGCATCAGCAAAATATTTTGGTTGAGCCACGCGTCGCACGATTGGCGCAGGAGCTACAGGCGCGCCTCCATGCTCACACCGAGGAAACGCCCAAGGGAACAGAAACCTTGCCGGAACCAGTGCTCGTTGAATAACCCCTATCTTACTGAACCTACATTGCTTAGCGGTGCCCTGAGCTAATCCCAGTTGCCCGCAAGCAGGACATTCCTGGATGATATGCTCATCTGCCATGGAAGCCGTGAGTTGGTCCCGGCCTGCGCACGACGTCGCACTGCAGGAAGACGAAGTACATATTTGGCTTGCGTGCCTGGATGTAGACGCGCAGGAACGCGCTCGCCTCACTTCGTACTTAAGTGCAGATGAAGTTTCGCGGGCCGCGCGCTTCGTTTTCCCGCGTGATCGCGATCACTTTATCGTCGCCCGTGGGAGACTGCGGGAACTACTCGGAAAATACCTGCATTGCTGGCCCGATGCCGTGCAATTCAAAACGGGTCGCTATGGAAAGCCTTCGTTACTCGATGATCGAGATCCGTTACGCTTTAACTTGTCGCACTCTCACGGACTCGGACTTTATGGATTTTGCATCGGGCGCGAGCTAGGAATCGATACGGAAAAAATTCGCCCTGGATTTGCCGGCGAAGGAATTGCTGAGCGTTATTTTTCACCGGTTGAGCAGCGCGACCTTGCGGAACTGCCGAAGGAACTACACGACACGGCTTTTTTTCTTTGCTGGACGCGCAAGGAGGCGTACATCAAGGCTCATGGCGACGGTCTGCAAATTCCGCTCGACAGCTTCGATGTGTCGTTGAAGCCGGGCGAACCAGCAACGCTCCGAAGCGCAGATAGCAGCCGATGGAGCATGCGCTCTTTCGCGCCAGCGCCGGAATTTGTTGCTGCAATTATCGCTGAAGGGGAAATTCGATCCACGCGTTTTTTGGAGTGCGGCGGTTAGGTCCGCGACCGATCCATTTTAACATATCCGCTTTAACATATCCGCTTTCCGAGGTATCCGCTTTTGCGTATCCAGACGCCTCCGAGTGAGGGCCAGCCAGCCAGTTTTGAGTCGCGACTCTCGCGGATAGCCCTATAACGGATAAACTCGGTGCTCTATTCCGCGTTTAGAGAATTGCCAGCAACATATCCGCTCGCAATTGCGAATACCCTGCGAGACGGCTATACCGGAGAGTCCGGTAAAAACTGACCGAAAAGCGCAAAATTACCGTTTTGGAATGCTTACCGGAGCGATGCGATCTAAGGTGAAACCCGTATTTTGGTACCTTCTTAGTACGTGTAACATGTTAGGTATGTGCGATTTACGGACGTCGCGTGAGCGCTCGAAGATGACAGCTAGAGTGGCTCGGAAGCTGTTTGCAACTATACGGTATCGCTTTTCTCATTTAGATAACGGTCTCATCTGGAAGATAGGCTAGTGGCCAAGTTGGATTGCCCAGAAGAGGACGTAAGATATTGAAACGATGCTTGTTATTTTTGGACTTCGAATTCTTGCACGTTCCTCGGGTCCCGGTAGTAGTGGCAGACTAATTGCCTTCTGTATGGTGGGTAGGGTAGCCCGATTGGGAGTTTTGTGGCGGTAGCCCACCCAAGGGGATTGCATTTGGACAGTGTAAACGGAAAATTGGACCGCAAGACTGACTGTCTGAAGTGGTATGCGCTTCACGTTCATGCTCGAAAAGAGCAGTTAGTAGCGTCTCAGCTTGAAAACCGAAGTCTGGAATGCTTTCTGCCCACGTATCAGAGCTTGCGAAAGTGGTCTGACCGTACCAAAGAGACTCAACAAGCGCTGTTTCCGGGGTATGTGTTTTGCCGGTTCGATTATGAAAACCGGCAGCCGGTAGTGATGACAACCGGGGTCACGCAAGTCGTCGGGACCGGAAAAGTAGCGGTCCCCATCGCGGACGCAGAGATCGAAGCCTTACAGGTTGCGGTAAGTTCCGGGATCCCTGCTCAGCCATGGCCTTACCTGCGGACCGGCGAATACGTACAGATCAATTACGGTCACCTGACGGGCCTACAGGGTATTTTGGTCAATTTTAAGGGTAACCATCGTGTGGTTTTGTCTGTCACATTATTGCAGCGGTCCCTGGCGTTAGAGGTTGAACTGGACTGGCTTTCACCATTGGCGCAGCCAGGACAACAACGGACGGCGGCGAGGACCTGCGTGGCAGAGGCAGCACCCACGCGTAGTTAAGAGTTTAAGTGGAGAGAAGCTAGGCTAGGCACTGGAAAAAAAGGACGATGAGCTCACTAAAGACTGCGCTGCGAAGTGAAGTAGCTGCACAAAAGCTTCAAGTGAAAGAGAATGCTCCGGCAACGAGCATGGAAAATGAGGCGCGCGCTCTATTGAGTGAGGACGCCTTCGTCTCCATGTTGTACCTGGAGCGTCGCCGGGCTGAACGCGCGCAGAAGCGGTTCGTGCTGGTGCTGGTGGACGTAAAACGGGCTCTGGAAGACGGCAACAAGAACCGCACGCTCGGAAAAATAGGTGTCGCGCTCACGAATTCCACGCGCGAGACCGACATTCTCGGTTGGTATCTTGAGAATAATCTGGTTGGAATCATTGGCACGGAACTTGGAGAAACTTCTCCGGCCGTCATCCATGAACGCTTGCTGGAAAAACTACGCGCCGCATTCCAACACACGGTAGGCAAGGAAAAGAGCTCCAAGATTTCGGTTTCGTTTCATTTTTTTCCGGAAGAACATGGAAAAAGCGAATCGAGCCCCGAAGCGAACGTGGCTTTGTATCCGGACATTTCCCGAAAAGAAGATTCCAAGAAGTTGGCATTCGGTATCAAGCGCGCCATGGATATTTTCGGCAGCGCGGCAGCGCTGCTATTCGCTGCTCCGATCCTGGCGGCGATCGCTATCGCCATCAAATTATCCTCCAAGGGACCGGTTTTGTTTCGCCAAGAGAGGCTTGGTCAATACGGCCAACCCTTTACCTTCTTAAAGTTCCGTTCCATGTATACGAATTGCGACGCTAAAATCCATCAGGAATACGTCAACCAATTCATATCCGGGCAGATTGGTGAAACCGCCGAGGGCGGCACGAAGCCTATCTTCAAGATCCAGAAAGATCCGCGCATAACTGCCATCGGCCGATTCATCCGCAAGACCAGCCTGGATGAATTGCCTCAGTTCCTCAACGTTTTGCGCGGAGAAATGTCACTGGTTGGCCCGCGTCCGCCAATTGCTTATGAATTCCGGGCCTACGACCTGTGGCATCGCCGTCGCGTGCTGGAAATCAAGCCAGGCATCACTGGTCTATGGCAGGTTGAGGGGCGCAGCCGAACACGCTTCGATGACATGGTTCGCCTGGATCTCAAATATGCCCGAGGCTGGTCCATCTGGCTGGACGTCAAAATTCTCATTCAAACACCGTCAGCAGTTTTCTCCGGCGACGGCGCTCACTGACGGTTTTTGTTAGGAAACGTCGGCCTTAAATCCTCTCTCAACTTCTGGTGCATGCAGTAATCTTTGAGTAGTCCCGCGGAGTCGCAGCGTTCGAAACTCCACGCCCCGGCAAGCGTCCCTCGCTTCGCCCCTACGCCGAGGGATGGAACATCCACAAGGAGCCGTATGATCCGCATTGGTGTAATCGGTTATGGGTACTGGGGTCCAAATATCGTTCGCAATTTTCATACTCATGAGTCCTCTGAAGTAACTTTGGTTTGCGATAAGAACCCCAAAACCCGCGAACGCTTGCACAAGGCTCATCCGGGCATGGCCTTCACAACCGATGAGAACGAAATCTTGAAATCCTCGACCATCGACTTGGTCGCAGTGGTGACACCGGTCTGGACCCACTACGAACTTGCGAAAAAAGCGCTGGAAAACGGGAAACATGTTTTCGTGGAAAAGCCATTTACCTGCAGCGTGACCCAGGCAGAAGAATTGATCGAATTGGGCGACCGCAAAAAACTGAAGATTATGGTGGACCACACCTTTTTGTTCACCGGCGCGGTTAAGAAAATCCGTCAACTGATGGACGAAGGCGCGCTAGGCGATCTGTATTATTACGATTCGCTGCGCGTCAACCTGGGGCTGAACGGGGTCGAAGACGTAGCCTTCATTACCGTATATTTCCCCCGTCACGTCATCGCGCACATCAACGTGAATTGGCTTTCCCCCGTGAAAGTCCGCACCACGCTGATCGGCGGCGAGAAAAAAATGCTGGTATGGAACGACCTGGAAGCCGACGAAAAAATTAAGATTTACGACAAAGGCGTGAGTATGTCGAAGCCCAGCAGCCTGCATCAATTGCTGGTCAGTTACCGTTCCGGTGATATGTGGGCGCCGCAAGTGGAACAAATCGAAGCGTTGCGCGCCGAGACTGCCTATTTCCTGAAATGCATCGACAAGAATGAAACTCCTTTTAACGATGGCGTTGCGGGGTTGCGGGTTGTGCGCATCCTGGAAGCCGCTGATAAATCGGTACGAAACCGCGGCGAGGCGGTAACGCTGTGAACGAATTTGTATGTATTGCTCCGGATGTGAAGCTCGGAAAAAACGTCAAGCTCTCCAAGTTCATCAACATGTATGGATGTGAAGTTGGAGACGAAACGAAGATCGGCGCATTTGTTGAGATTCAAAAAAATGCCCGGGTCGGCCGCCGCTGCAAAATTTCCAGCCACACCTTCATCTGCGAGGGCGTAAACATCGAAGACAACGTCTTCATCGGCCATAGCGTGACTTTTATCAATGATGCTTACCCGCGATCGACTACCGCGGAAGGCGAATTGCAAACCGAAGCCGACTGGAAAGTGGAAAATACCGTGGTGCGCAAAGGCGCTTCGATCGGATCAGGCGCAACCATTCTGAGCAAAGTTACCGTGGGAAGTAACGCCATCGTGGGCGCCGGCAGCGTGGTCACCAAAGATGTGCCGGACAATGCCATCGTGGCCGGGAATCCTGCAAAATTTTTGCGATTTATCTCAGAGGAGAAAAAGTAACGATGACACCTACAAACAAAGTGCCATTTCTCGATTTGGTCACCCCGCACCAGGAATTGGAAGCAGAGCTTCTGGCAGTGGCGAAGAAGGCCTTCAGCAATGCAGGCTTCATCGGCGGACCGATGGTAGAAGATTTTGAGCGCGAGTTTGCCGCTTTCTGCGACACACAATATTGCGTGGGTGTGAACAGCGGCACGGATGCATTGCGCTTCGCGTTCATGGCCGCCGGCGTTGGCATGGGCGACATCATCGTAACCGTGCCTCATACCTTTATTGCTACCACCGAAGCCATCTCTCAGGCCGGCGCGCAAATCGCTTTCGTCGACATTGACGAATCTACGTACACGATGGATCCCGGGAAACTTCGCGAATATCTGGAAACCAACTGCGATTTTGACAGCAAGACCAAAAAACTTACCGAGCGGAAGAGCGGCCTTCGTGTGGCGGCGATCGTTCCGGTCCATCTTTACGGACAAACCGCCGACATGGACCCCATTATGGAGTTGGCGGCCAAGTACAACCTGGTGGTCATCGAAGATGCTTGCCAGGCGCACGGCGCGGAGTATTTTTCGAAGAAAGAAAATAAGTGGAGGAAGGCCGGCTCGATCGGCTTGGCCGCCGCATTTAGTTTTTACCCTGGCAAGAATCTGGGCGCTTGCGGAGAAGCTGGAGCCACCACTACCAACGATGAGGGCATGGCCAAACGCATGAAGATGATTCGCGACCACGGCCAGGCAAAAAAGTATTACCACGATATCGAGGGGTACAATGGGCGTTTGGACTCCATTCAGGCTGGATGGCTCTCCGTCAAATTGCGTCACTTAGCGAAATGGAATCAATCGCGCCGTGAACATGCGCATCGCTACCACCAATTATTTGCAGAGGTAAAGGACGTGGTGAAGATTCCCGTGGAAGCGTCGTGGACCAAAGGCGTCTATCACTTGTATGTGGTGCGCGTGGCAGATCGCGAGGCGTTGCAAGCGCATCTGACGGAAGCAGGTATCGGAACCGGGATTCACTATCCGATCCCGCTGCATCTGCAAAAAGCTTATCAGCACCTGAATTATAAAAAGGGCGATTTTCCGATCACCGAGCGCGTCGCCGCGGAAATCGTTTCATTGCCGATGTTCCCGCAACTGAAGCAGGACCAATTGGCGCTGGTGTCCAACAGCGTCAAGGAATTCGCCACTTCCAAAATCGGCGCCGCTCGCTAAGCGGCCGGTGCCCTAGTGCACGCGGCAATTCAGCGTCGTTAGGCCTTCTCGATTCACCAATAGGCGCGCCGAGGGTGCGCTATACCATGTACTCCACTGAGTTTTTTATGCCACGAATAGACCGCCTGGCCTCCGTGTATCTTTCTCATCCGCTTGCGCGCGTAATGCGCTCGGTTTCGGCCGCACGTGTGCCGATACTCATGTACCACAGCGTTTCTGATAGCTTGTTCGGGAAATCGCATCCTTACTACCAGATCAATTGTTCGCCTCCGGTGTTTGCGCGCCAGATGCGATGGCTGCGGCAAAATGGCTATCGCACCATGGATTTGACGCAGATGTGGACGGCCATGGAAACGGGGCAGGACGTTTCCAAAACGGTGGTGATTACTTTCGATGATGGCTACCGCGATTTTTATACCGACGCTTTCGATGCCATGCGCCAGTGCGGATTTACCGCGACGATTTTCCTGGCCACCGACCGCATTCAAAATACTCCCGTGCGCATTGATGGCGTGGATTACCTGACCTGGTCTGAAGTGGCGGAACTACATAAAGCCGGGATTCAGTTTGGCTCGCACACCGTGAGCCACCCGGATTTGCGTTCACTTAACCCGGAGCAGATTGAGTATGAATTGGGATGCTCCAAGGAAACCATTGAACAAAAACTTGGCGCGCCGGTTGAATCGTTTTCTTATCCTTTTGCATTTCCGGAAGAAGACAAAACCTTCACGCAATTCCTGGTAGGCATCCTGGAAAATCTGGGCTTCGAGAATGGCGTCTCCACGATTATCGGACGCGCCGGCAAGCACGACAACCGCTACTATTTGCCCAGGCTCCCAGTAAACAGCTGGGATGACGCCGCATTGCTGCGCGCCAAGCTGGAAGGCGGCTACGACTGGCTGCACTGGCCGCAATGGCTATACAAATACGCGCACCACAACATGTCGCTGATGCAGCGCGCCAGCTTTGCAGGAAATGAAACATGGAAATAACTTTTGCGTTTGTTCTAAAAGCCCAAGCCCGCTCTTCACATCAGCTTCAGATCTCCATTTGAAAATTATCTAGTGTTGATTACCTCCAAAAAACATTTGCCAGCGCTCGATGGTCTTCGCGGCCTCGCGATCCTTCTTGTCTTCTTTTACCACTACGCCGGCAGCTTGCAGCGCACTGCACATTCGACCTCGATGCACATACTTGGCGCAATGTTCGGCTTTGGTTGGAGTGGCGTTGACCTGTTTTTCGTCCTTTCAGGTTTTCTTATAACCGGCATCTTGTTCGACACGCAAGACGACCCGGCTTACTACAAAAAGTTCTACGTGCGGCGCTCCCTAAGAATCTTTCCCGTCTATTACATTTTT
>Ga0193728_1001761_pt1 | contig 11163 bp, 10 predicted proteins | sample U1c1metaG_FD_143037 | JGI IMG/M metagenome (GOLD analysis project Ga0193728, IMG submission 143037) | Soil microbial communities from a riparian zone of the East river system, Colorado, United States - U1c1 | ecosystem: Environmental > Terrestrial > Soil > Riparian zone | place: USA: East River... | reverse complement strand
CGCCGGCGCAGTGGCCGAACACGTGCTCGACTAGGATCACCGCGCCGTCGACGATGATGCCGAAGTCGACCGCGCCCATCGACAGGAGGTTCGCGGACATGCCGCGCGACTTGAGGTAGATGAACGACGTGGCGAGCGACAGCGGGATCACGATCGTGACGAGCAGCGACGCGCGCACCGACAAGAGGAAGATGAACAGCACGATGCTGACGAGCAGCGCGCCTTCGGCGAGGTTGTGGAACACCGTGTCGAGCGTGGTGTCGACGAGGTCGGTGCGGTCGTAGAACGGATCGACACGGATGTGCGGCGCGTGCAGCCCGGCGGCGGCGACCTCGTTGCCCTTGTACAGCGTGAACGTGTCGCCGTCGGCCTCGGCGCGGAACACGACGCCGTGCGCGCACACGACCATCGCGAGTAGCTTGCTGTGTGGCGGGCCGGTCGCGTCGGTGCACGGACCGGCGACCGTGCCGAGCGGGCGCGTCACGGAATGCGCGCTCTCGTCGGTGAACTGCATCGCCAGATCGATCTGCTTGTCGTTCGGCTTCTGGACGAACGAGACCTGGCCGTTCGGCAGCGAGTGCTCGTGGAGCTCCCTCAAGCGCTCGCGCAGCGCCTTGAGCACGACCGACGGGTTCTCGCCGCGGCGCATCAGCACGATGCCCTCGACGGTGTCCTCGTCGTTGTTGCGCGTGACGACACCCTGGCGCGGCTGATAGCCGGTCGTGATCGTCGCGACATCCGAGACCTTGACCGGCACGCCGGCATGAAACCCGACGCGGACCTTGCCGATGTCGCCGGTGTTCTGGAACGTGCCGAGCGAGCGGATCACGAACAGCTCGCTGCCGCGTTCGAGCGAGCCACCGGAGGCGTTCTGCGACGCCTTGGACAGCGCCTGGAACAGATCGTCGAGCACGACGCCGAGCGCCGCCATCTTCGTCGGATCGGGCTCGACGTGGATCTCCTTGACGAGCCCACCGTACGACACGACGTCCGCGACGCCGGGCACGCGCATGATCGCGGGCCGCACGACCCAGTCCTGGATCGTGCGCAGCGTCATCGGGTCGGCGCCCTTGCCCGCGAGCGTGTAGCGATAGACCTCGCCGATCGGCGTCGCGAGCGGTCCGAGATCCGGTGTGATGCCGGTCGGCAGATTTGCGTCGGGGATGCGCTCGTTGATCTGCTGGCGCGCGACGAGCGGATCGACACCGTCCTCGAACGTGAGCGTCAACTGCGACAGGCCGAACAGCGAGATCGAGCGCAACCGGTACAGGCCGGGCACGCCGTTGAGCGCGCGCTCGAGCGGGATCGAGACCCGGCGCTCGACTTCTTCGGACGGCTGGCCGTCGTAGATCGTGATGATCTGGACCTGCGTGTCGGTGGGATCCGGGAACGCCTCGATCGTGAGGTTCGAGTACGCGTAGTAGCCCGCGCACGCGACGAACACGGCCATGATGAACACCAGGAGTCGCGTGTGGAGCGACCCTTTGACGAGTGACTCGATCATCGTCAGTTATCCAGCTGGATCTGGTTATCGAGCAGGATCGCGCCTTGGACGACGACTTGATCGCCGACCTCGAGACCCGCGAGGATCGGCATCCGGCCCGCGCTCGCCGAGCCGGACGTCACGTTGCGCCGCTTGAGCGCTCCGTCCTTCTCCTTGACGTAGACGTACGTCGTCACGCCGTCCGACAGCACGGCCGACGACGGCAACGACACCTTCGCGGTGTTCGGATCGAAGAACTTGATCTGCGCATACGCGTTCGGGCGCAGCGAGCCATCGAGGTTCGCGAGCTTGACGCGCACCGGGACCGTGTGGCGATCCGGATCGACGACGGCCGAGACCTGATCGATCTGGCCGTCGAGCTCGGACGAGGCGACCGAGACCTTCGCCTTGGTGCCCGGCACGAGCTGGCCGACGTCGTTCTCGAACAGATCGGCGACGACCCAGACGTCCGAGAGGTCCGCGATCGCCATCACCGAGCCCGAGCTCGGATCGACGTTCTGGCCGACGTTGATCTGCTTCTCGACGACGACGCCGTCGCGCGGCGCGGTCAGCGTGAACGACGCCTCGCCGGCACCGGCGACCTTGAGCGAGCTCAGCTTCTGCGACGCGAGCCGCACCGCGAGTTGGGCCTCGGCGACTTCTTGCTGCGCGGTGACGAGCTCCTTCGCGGGGAGCGAGCCCGCGTCGACGAGCGCCTTCACGCGATCGAAGTTGACCTTCGCAGTACCCGCCTCGACGTTCGCCTTCTCGAGCTCCGCGCGCAGCTCGGCGAGGTTCGGCGACGACACCGTGAACAGCTTGTCGCCGGTCTTCACGCGCTGGCCGCGCTCGACCATCACGCTGGTGACGCGGCCCGCGAGCGGCGAACCGAGGCGCGACGTGCGCGCTTCGTCGAACACGATCCGCGCCGGCACCGGATCGGTCCAGTGCGGCTCCGCGGGCTGCGCGGGGGCGAGCTTGACGACGCCCCACATCGGCGCGTCGTTCGTGAGCGTGACGCCATCGCTGCCGACCGTCATGCCCGGTGCGGCCGGTTCGGTCGGCGGATCGGGGCGCTTGTAGTGGCGCGCCAGAACGATCGCGGCACCGCCCAAGAGGATCGCCCCGACGAAGATCGGGATCCGCAACGGGCTGGCCACGCCGCGCTCCGGGGGCGTCGCCGGGGTCGCTAGAGTCGCTTGGTGTTCATCGCTCACGAGTACCTCCCGAGATTCCGCGCGCGACCTCGTCGTCGAGTCCGAGTGCCTGGCGCAGCTGCACGCGCACGTTGAACAGGTCGAAGCGCGTATCGAGCACTTCGAGCAACAGATCGCGATGCGCGCGCTCGACCAGCAACAGATCGGCGAGGCGCGCTTGCCCGAGGTCGAATGCCTTGCGGGTCTGGACGATGATCTGCGTCGACTTCGGGACCTGGTCAGTCTCGAGCCGCGCGAGCGTCGTCTTCAGCGTCGCGTGCTGCGCGAGCAGCGCGTCGACCATGCCGTGCGCTTCTTTGACCGCGGCCTTGTCCTCGGCCTCGATCGCGCGGGCGTTCGCGCGCGCCGCGGCGGCGTCGTGGTTGCCGCGATCGAAGAACGGCAGCGGAATGCCGACGGAGAACACGAACTGCTGATGCTGGTTGCCGGCGATCGTCAGGTTGTCGATCAAGTACGACGCGCCGAGCGTCGGGTCGGGAATCTTGCGCGCGCCCGCGAGCGCCGCGTCGTAGCCGAGCGCCTCGGCTTCGAGCTTGGACGCGATCCGCACCGGTCGGTTCTCGACCGCGGTCGTGGTCTCCGGCAGCGCAGGCGGCAGCGGCGCGCCGGCGTCGAGTGCCTGCGGATCGAGGCCTTCGGCGGGGCACGTCGCGTACAGGATCGAGCTGCACGTCGCGATCGCACCGGAGAGCTCGGCCTCGGCGCGCCCGAGCTGGAGCTCGAGCTCCTCGGTATCGAGCTCGATGCGCGCGAACTCGAGCGGCGACAGATCCTGATGATCGACCCGGATCTTCTCGTTGTCGCGCAACTTCTTCGCTGCATCGAGGTTCGCGGCCGCGACGTCGCGCTTGCTCGCCGCGTACGTCAGCTTGCCGAGCGCGGTCGTCGCGTCGCCGAGCCGGCCGCCGAGCGCGGCCACCCCGGACTGGCCGGCCTCGCGCACGCGGGCATCGGCCGCGTTGCGGCGCGGGCCGCGCTTGCCGAGCTCGACGAGCTCGCTCACGCCGAGCTCGAAGTTCGTGGTCTGCGAGAGGCCGAGCGGCATCTGTGGATCGGTGCTGCTGTTGGTGGCGCCGACCACGAAGCCGCCCGCGGTGAACGCGAGCTGCGGGTTCGGCAGCACGCGCGCTTGCAGGCCGAGCTCGTGCGCGGCCTCGACCTTCGCGTGATTCGCTTCGACGATCGGATCGCGGTCGCGCAACCACGTCGCGAGCTGGCCGGGATCCGCCAACAGCCCCTTCACGGGAGCGGGCGGATCATCCGCACGCGCGGTGGTCACCAGACCACCTGCGAGGACTAGAACTGCCAACTTCATCGTGCGCGGAGACAAGACCGAACTCTTGAGGCCGCCAGTCCCGAAGGGCCATGAAGAAACCGTGAATTCGCACGGTTGTGGAACAATGGACGGGTCACGTTGGCATGTTAGGTCGACCGCCTCGGACCACCATGAAGAAACCGTTATAATGGCCGCATGCCGACGTGTCGCGAATGCAACGACGACGTGGTCAAGCTGGTCTCGGTGAAAGTGGGAGGCAAGGTCCGCAAGCTCTGCGCGGACTGCGCCGACCGCGCGCGCGAAGCCGGCGAAGTCGCCGAAGCGAGCGAGGGCGTGATCCAGGGGATGATGGGTTTCAAGGGCCGGCGCTAGCTCTACAAGCAGTTCGATAACTGGAGTGTCAGAGCGGTTTGGCAGGCTGCGCTCGTGCAGATCGAGATCGAGCGCTCGTCGAGGTCCACCCCGGAAACGCCGTCCGTCGCTCCGTCGCCGCTAGCCGAAGGGTCGCGCCCGACGTCCGCGGTGCGGACACAAGCGCCGGACGTGTTCGGCAATATCTTCATCGGCATCGCCGGGATGATCGGCGCCGGAAAGTCGACGCTCGCGGAGGCGCTCGGCAAGCACCTCGGCATCGACTGCTACTACGAGCCCGTCGCCGACAACGAATACCTCACGGACTTCTATCGCGACACCGCGCGCTACTCGTTCGCGATGCAGGTGTATCTGCTCAACCGGCGGTTCCAGCAGCACCAGGAGATCATCTGGCGCGGCCGCTCCGCAGTCCAGGACCGCACGATCTACGAGGACTCGATCTTCGCGAAGATGCTCGCGAAGACCGGCCTGATGGACGAGCGCGACTACCGCACGTACGTCGACTTGTTCCGCAACATGAGCAACTTCATGTGCAAGCCGAGCGTGATCATCTACCTCGATGTCTCGCCCGAGGACTCCGCGGCGCGGATCCGCGCGCGCAGCCGCGATGTCGAGTCGCAGATTCCGCTCGCGTATCTCGAGGCGCTGCACGAGGGCTACGAGGAGTTCATCGCGAGCATCTCGAAGGTCATCCCGGTGATCCGCGTCGACTACGCGCGATTCGCGACCGCCGAGGAGATGGCGGAGGTGATCCGGCGCGAATACATGGACGTCTCGTTCCTGCGCCAGGTCACGCGGTTCGATCCGGCGCGCTAGACTCTAGCGGGTGAAGCGGTGGCCCGAGATCCGAGCAGGTCTGATCGCGCTCGCGATCCTGTTCGGGCTGATCGACGGGTGTCCCTTGCCGACGCCGCACGGCACCCCGGAGTGGGAGCGCGGCTTCGTCGAGCCGATCCGGCGCGTGCGCGATTTCGCCGAGACGCCGGTGCGCTGGATGCGCGGCGTGTTCGCGGTGACCCAGCAGTGGTCGCTGTACCAGGCGCCGGTCGCGCATCGCTACCGGATGTGGATCGAGGGCCAAGCGGCGGACCGCACCTGGCACGTGCTGTACCTCGCGGGCGATCCGGATCACGACGAAGACGCCGCGTTGCTCGAGCATCCGCGCGTGTGGGGCGTGTGGGATCCGACGAACACGCCGACCATCGAGTACACGGTGTTCGCGGCGTGGGAGACCGCGCGCGTGCTCGCGGCGCACCCGGAGCTCACGGCCGCGCGCGTGCGGATGGAGGCGATCGAGATCGGGCAGGGCGCGTACACGCCGACCGGCCAGTTCGAGTGGCCGTACCTGCGCCGCCGGACGCCGGCGACGGGGCCGCGATGATCGGCAACCTCGGCAAGGCGTGGCGCGCGTGGGTCGCGTGGATGGATCGCAAGGAGCCGCCGACCGCACTCGCGCTCGTCCGGATCCTGTTCGCCGGCGTGTTGTTCCTCGACTACCTCGATCTGTGGCGGGCCGGCGCGATCGAGCCATTGTTCACGCAGCCGCCGATCGGGTTCGCGATCGGCGACGCGTGGCTGTCGGCGCACGCCGCGTGGGCGCTCGGCACGGTGTCGCTGTTGCTCGTGATGATCGGCGCCGCGACCCGCCCGGCGTGCATCGGCGCGATGCTGTCGCTCGCCGCGTTGTCGCACCTGACGCCCGACGCCGAGAGTGGGGTGCACATGCTCGCGCGCATCGTGTTCGTGATCCTCGCGCTGTCGCGCTGCAACGCGCGCTGGTCGGTCGATGCGTGGCTGTGGCGGCGACTCGGCCGCGAGGTCCCCGCGGAGATTCCGGCGTGGCCGCGCTACTTGTTGTTCCTCCAGCTCGTCTGGGTCTACTTCTCGGGCGGGATGAACAAGTCGGCCGGCGCGTGGGGGCCGTTCGGTGGCTTCACCGCGCTCGCGAACGCGCTGTCCGATCCGCACGCGGCGCGGTTTTCGCCGGAATGGATCGGCGTGATCTATCCGCTCACGCGGATCGCGACCGCGCTGACGATGGCGTTCGAGCTCGGCGCGCCGCTGTTCCTCTACGCGTACTACAAGCGCTGGCGCGTGCGGTTCGTGTGGATCGGGCTCGGCGTGATGTTCGAGCTCGGCATCGCGGTCGGGCTGCGGCTCGGCAGCTTCCCGTACGGGATGCTCGCGCTGTACCCCGTGCTCTTCTATGCAACCGACTACGCGCGCTTGAACGCGCGCACGCCGGCGAACCGCGCTTCGTCGCCGAGCTGATCGCAGATCCGCAGCAGCTGGTTGTACTTCGCGATCCGATCGCTGCGCGATGCCGAGCCGGTCTTGATCTGGCCGGCGTTGGTCGCCACGGCGAGATCCGCGATGAACGCATCTTCGCTCTCGCCCGAGCGGTGCGAGATGATCGCGGTGTAGCCAGCGTGCTGCGCGGTCCGCACCGCGTCGAGCGTCTCGCTGATCGTGCCGATCTGGTTGAGCTTGACCAGGATCGAGTTCGCGATACCGGCGTCGATGCCGCGGCGCAGGCGCGCGGTCTGGGTCACGAACAGATCGTCGCCGACGATCTGCACGTTGGCGCCGAGCTTGTCGGTCAGGACCTTCCAGCCGTCCCAGTCGTCCTCGGCGAGGCCGTCCTCGATCGAGACGAGCGGATACCTCTCGGCCCAGCCGCTCGTGATCGCGGTCAGCTCGGCGGCGCTGCGCGGCTTGCCCTCGAACGTGTACGTCCCGGCCTTCTTGTCGAAGAACTCGCTCGCGGCGCAATCGAGCGCCAAGAAGATCTGCTTGCCCGCCTCGTAGCCGGCCTTGCCGATCGCCTCGAGCACGAGCTGGAGCGCTTCGTCGGCCGAGTCGAGCGATGGCGCGAAGCCACCCTCATCCCCGACGTTCGTTGCCTTGCCGCGCGCGTGCAGCAACTTCTTCAAGTTGTGGAACACCTCGACGCCGGCGCGCAGCGCGTCTTCGAACCGGTCGAAGCCCGCGGGCGCGATCATGAACTCTTGGATGTCGAGGTTGTTATCGGCGTGCGCGCCACCGTTGATGATGTTCATCAGCGGCACGGGCAGCGTCACCGCGCCGACACCACCGAGATAGCGATACAGCGGCAGCTCGTGGGCGAGCGCCGCGGCGCGCGCGACCGCCATCGAGACGGCGAGCACGGCGTTCGCGCCGAGGTTCGACTTCATCGCGGTGCCGTCGAGCTGGATCAGCGCGGCATCGATCGATGCTTGATCGCTCGCGTCCATGCCGATCAGGGTCGGCGCGATCACGTCGCGCACGTGATCGACCGCCTTCAGCACGCCCTTGCCGAGGTAACGCTTCGCGTCGCCGTCGCGCAATTCGAGCGCTTCGTGCTCGCCGGTCGATGCGCCCGAGGGCACGATCGCGCGCCCGAGCACACCACTGTCGAGCCCGATCTCGGCTTCGACGGTGGGGTTGCCACGGGAATCGAGGACTTCACGCGCATGCAGCCAGACGATCTCGGTCATGCGCGCAAATAAACCGCGCTACGACAGCACGGTCAACGTGATCAACGCGCTGATCATCAGCGCCGCGAAGCCTGTCAACAAGAGCGCCAACTTCGCCTGCTTCTGATCGTTCGGATAGATGAAATCGGGATGGTTGTGGCCGAGGTCGAGGTTCATGCGAGAAGTCAGTGCATCTCGCGGTCCAATCGCGGTGCGCGCAGACGCACAGCGTGTTACGCCCCCCGTGATGCGGTTCGTCGCCCTGGTCGCCGTCCTCGTGCTCGGGGCGTGCCCGCGCGAGAAGCAGGCCGACACGGTCGTCGAGACCAAGGAGCCGACCCCGAAAGAGGTCACCATCGCGACGCGCGGCGCGATCGAGCAGTGGCGCCAGGCGTACGAGGTCCGCAGCATCGACGCGCTCGAGCGGCTGTACTCGCACGATCCGGACATCGTGCTCGTCAACGACGGGGTGACGTTGATCGGGTGGAGCTCGGTCGACGGCATGTTGAAGGATCGGATCGCGCGCGCGAAGGAGATCCACATCCGCCTCAAGGAGGTCCAGGTGACCTCGGTCGCGCCGACGGCGGCGTTCGGCGTCGCGACGATGACGCGCGAGCTCAGCGACGGCATCACGACGGTGACCGAGTACGGGTCGCTGACGCTCGTGTTTCGCAAGGATCCCAACGCCGGTTGGTTGATCGTCGGCGAGCATTACTCGTACAAACGGCCCGGGTGACCAGCTCACGAACCATCGGCGTCGCACTGCTCGGCCTCGGCAACGTCGGCGGCGGTGTGGTCAAGTTGCTCGCCGACAACGCGGCCGCGATCGAAGCGCGGCTCGGGGCGCGGATCGAAGTGCGCGCGATCGCGGTCCGCGATCGGGACAAGCCGCAGCGTGTGGTCGAGGTCGATCACGCGCTGTTCTGCAGCCTCGACGAGGCGATCGCGCGCCCCGACATCGACATCGTGTGCGAGCTGATCGGCGGCGTCACCGAAGCGCGCCGCGTCGTGCTCGCGGCGATCGCGGCGGGCAAGCAGATCGTGACGGCGAACAAGGCGCTGCTCGCGGAGCACGGCACCGAGATCTTCGCGGCGGCCGAGGCCGCGGGGGTCGACGTCTACTACGAGGCCGCGGTGTGCGGCGGCGTGCCGATCATCCGCGTGCTGCGCGAAGGGCTCGCGAGTGACCGCGTCGAGCAGCTGTGGGGCATCGTCAACGGCACGTCGAACTACATCCTGTCGACGATGACCGCGACGCGCCGGCCGTTCGCCGACATCTTGAAGGAAGCGCAACAGCTCGGTTACGCGGAGGCCGATCCGACGCTCGACGTCGGCGGCGGCGATGCGGCGCACAAGCTCGCGATCCTCGTGCGCCTGTGCTTCGGCACCGCGGTCGACGTCACGCAGATTCCGACCGACGGCATCGATCGCGTGGAGCCGATCGATCTCGACTACGCGGCGAAGTTCGGCTTCGTGTTGAAGCCGCTCGTGATCGCGCGCGAGCACGGCAGCGGCGAGATCGAGGCGCGCGTCCATCCCGCACTCGTGCCGGCGAACTGGTTGCTCGCAGATGTCGCGGGCGCGAAGAACGCGGTCTACGTGCAGAGCTACGCGCTCGGCCCGTCGATGTACTACGGCGCCGGTGCCGGCATGTTGCCGACCGCGATGAGCGTGGTGTCGGACTGCATCGACCTCGGCCGCAACATCTTCGCGCGCGCCGCCGGTGCGAAGCGGCCCGCTCAGGTCGCGCTCGCCCACAAGCCGATGCTGCCGCTCGCCGAGGTGCGCTCGAAGTATTACTTGAGGTTCGCCGTGGTCGACGCGCCCGGCGTGCTAGGTCGGTTGATGACGATCCTCGGCGAGATGAAGGTGTCGATCGCGCAGGTCGTCCAGGACGCGAGCGCTTCTCCGGTCTCGGTCGTCGTCGTCACCCACGAGGCGCGCGAGGGCGACGTGCTCGCGGCGCTCACCGCGATCGACGCGCTGCCGGTCGTCATGGGGACCGCGCGGGTGATCAGGATCGTCGGATGATCTACGAGGTCCGCGTGATCTTCGGCGACACCGATCAGATGGGCGTCGTCTACTACGCGAACTACCTGCGGTTCTTCGAGGGTGCGCGCGCCGAGTACTGGCGCTCGCTCGGCCGCAGCTACAAGGACCTCGAGGCCGCGCAGATCGCGATGCCGGTGATCGAGGCGCACTGCAGCTACAAGCGGCCCGCGCTGTACGAGGACGTACTCGCGATCGACACCGACGTCACCGAGATGCGCGGCGCCTCGCTGCGGTTCACGTACGTCGTGCGGCGCGCCGGCGAGCTGCTCGCCGAGGGCTATACCCGGCATGCCGTGATCGGGCCGACCGGGCGCCCGCGCCCGATTCCCGAGTTCGTGCGCACACTGGTGACCGCGCGCTGATCTGCGGTACATAAGCGCCATGCAGGATCGCAACCTGGCGCTCGAAGTCGTTCGGATCACCGAGGCTGCCGCTCTGGCCTCCGCGCGCCTCATGGGCCGCGGCGATCGCAAGCTCGCCGACAAGGTCGCGGTCGAGGCGATGCGCGTCGCGTTCGACGCGATCGACATCCGCGGCACCGTGATGATCGGCGAGGGCGAGCGCGACGAAGCGCCGATGCTGTTCATCGGCGAGCAGGTCGGCGCCGGCTGGAAGGCCAACGACAACGAGTCGCCGAAGGTCGACATCGCGGTCGATCCGCTCGAGGGCACGAACCTGTGCGCGACCGGCGCGCCCGACGCGATCTGCGTGATCGCGATCGCCGACGACGGCCAGTTCTTGAACGCGCCCGACACGTACATGCAGAAGATCGCGGTCGGTCCGGAAGCGCGCGGCGTGATCGACATGCGCGAGTCGCCGACCTGGAACCTGCAACGCATCGCGAAGGCCAAGGGCAAGCGCGTCGAGGACTGCACCGCGGTGATCCTCGAGCGCGAGCGCCACGAGGCGTTGATCGCCGAGGTCCGCCAGGCCGGCGCGCGCATCCGCCTGATCGGCGACGGCGACGTGTCGGGCGCCGTGATGACCTGCAACCCCGACTCCGGCATCGACGTGTTGTTCGGCACCGGCGGCGCGCCCGAGGGCGTGATCGCGGCGGCCGCGCTCAAGTGCGTCGGCGGCGAGCTCCAAGCGCGGCTGCGCTTTCGCAACGACGACGAGCGCGCCCGGGCCAAGCGCATGGGCGTGCGCGCCGAGGACTTCATCTACGGCATCGAGGATCTCGCGGCCGGCCACGTGATGTTCGCGGCGACGGGCGTGACCAAGGGCTACTTGCTCGACGGCGTCCGCTTCTTCGGCGACAGCGCGAAGACCGAATCGATCGTGATG
>Ga0193728_1001760_pt1 | contig 11173 bp, 11 predicted proteins | sample U1c1metaG_FD_143037 | JGI IMG/M metagenome (GOLD analysis project Ga0193728, IMG submission 143037) | Soil microbial communities from a riparian zone of the East river system, Colorado, United States - U1c1 | ecosystem: Environmental > Terrestrial > Soil > Riparian zone | place: USA: East River... | reverse complement strand
ACCCACACCGAGGAGAGTCCCCGACGTCCCCAGTCCTGACACGAAATGGGTGACCTCGGGGCAGTCCTGCCAGATCTCCGGCCCGGTGCCCTCGTAGTGGGCCCGCGGGTTGGCCGGGTTGGCGTACTGATAGAGAAACGCCCACTCGGGATGCTCGGCGGCCAGCCCCTGGGCCATCCGCACCGCGCCGTTGGATCCCTGCGAGCCGGGAGACTCAATGATCTCTGCGCCCCAGACGTCGAGCAGCTGGCGGCGTTCGGGTGAGACATTGGTGGGGAGCACCACTTTGAGGTGGTAGCCCTTCAGGCGGCACACCATGGCCAGGCCAATGCCGGTATTGCCCGAGGACGGCTCGATGAGGGTGTGGCCGGGGGCCAGGATTCCCTCCTTTTCGGCCTGTTCGATCATCGACAGGGCGATCCGGTCCTTCACCGACCCACCGGGGTTCTGGCCCTCGAGTTTCACCAGGATGCGGACCTCGTTGTTGGGGCTCAGCGAACTGATGTCCACCAGGGGCGTATTGCCGATCAGCTCCAAGATGGAGCTGTAGACGGTCATCCCTTGTGGTCCGCGTCCGGCTGCGATGGTGAGCCCACGTCCACGGATCCTCCGGCTACGGCGGGAAGGATGGAGACCTCGTCGGAATCGGACACCGGGGTATCGAGAGCCGCCAGGTACCGGACGTCGTCATCGTTCAGGTAGACGTTGACGAACTTGTGCAGCGTCCCATCGTCGTTCAGCACTTGGCCCGAGAGCCCAGGGAACTCGGCGATCAACGAATTGAGGACCTGGCCGATGCTGGTCCCGTCGACCGAGACCGTCTTGACCCCTCCGGCCTGGGACCGGAGCACGGTCGGTAGGTGCACTGCAACAGGCACTGAGCCTCCCTGGTTATTCTGCGCGGTGAAACTCGACGACAGCAATTGCTGACCGCTTAGGTGAGGATTCTACCGGGATCGGAGGATCACCGGCTCCTCCTCGATCTCACCGTCTACGATCCGATAGCTCCGCAGCACGGGGTGGGTGTCTCTGAGGGAGACCAGCACGTAGTGCCATGTGGGATCGGGAGCCTGTGCCACGTCGGTGGGCGACGGGTAGGCATCCGTGTGGGTGTGAGAGTGAAAGACGCCGATGATCGAGAAGCCGGCCGATTCGGCATCTCGATCCGCCCGCAGGTGCTCTTTGGGATCGACGGTGTAGAGCTTGGCCGAGGCGGCCAGGTTCCGGGTCGGATAGCAGGTGACCACTTCACCGGAGTCGGCATCGCCGCCGAGCAGCCCGCACGCCTCATCGGGTAGGCCCCCCAGGCAGTGGGCGACGATCTGGTGGTACTCCGGTTGGTAGATGTACAACATCGTGGCGCTCACGCTACCTGGACAGTGCGCCCAGCCTGGGCTGGGACCAGAGAGCCTGCAGCTCCATGAGGCGTAGGCGACTACCGTCCACGTTGATGGCAGCAAAGACCAAGTCGCCGGGCAAGGCCCCGGCCACCAGCAAAGGGCACCCCGATGGGCGAGACCCGGGCCGACCGGTGGCCTCCAATCGGCGCGCCCGACATGACTACGACATTCTCGACACCGTGGAATGCGGGATCGTGCTGCAGGGATCGGAGGTGAAGTCCCTCCGGGGTGGCCGGATCGCCCTCCAGGACTCCTACGCCCGGGTCATCGACGGCGAGGTGTGGCTGTTCGGTGTGCACGTGCCGCCCTACGCCCAGGCCAACGGCGTCGGAGCCCACGACCCCGATCGCCGGCGCAAGCTCTTGTTGCACCGCCGCCAGATCGACGAATGGATGGGGCGCAGCCAACAGCAGTCATTGACCATGGTGCCCCTCTCCATCTACTTCAAGGACGGACGGGCCAAGGTCGAGCTGGCCCTGGTCAAAGGGCGACGCCAGTACGACAAGCGCCATGCCATCGCAGCACGGGATGCCAGCCGGGAGGCAGCGAGAGAGGCACGTGCGGCCGTCAAAGGCTCCGAGCGCCACCGGTAGCCGCTTGGGTCCAGCTTCCGGTCACCCGATTGTGGCCCTGCACAGCGGTGCCGACGGGCGTCCGAGACCGGTAAGCTATTGGTCCCTTCGGCCTCAGACGAGGTCGTTTACAACCCAGGGGGTGACAGGCTTCGACTCTGGTCGTCGATATGGGAGAAGCGAGCCGTGGTCTCCGGAGCCACGTTAAAGAGCCGGAACCAAAAATAAACGCCGAGCCTCAGCTCGCGCTCGCTGCCTAGAAACAGCGACGTCCGACCGGTCTCAGTCCCACGGGCCGGAACCGGGCGACATCAAGTGGGACTTACCTACGCAGCTGCGCCGACGGGCCGCTAGGGACAACTAAGTCGGATACGGAGCGGCGTTGCTGCCGGTAACGGCGCTGCTCCCGACAATTTACCGCCGGCTGCGCTCGGAGAAGGCCCATTGAGAAGCCGGAGGACGCGGGTTCGATTCCCGCCACCTCCAAGAGTGCTTACCGGTTCGCCGTGAGCGCTGTTGGAGGTGCGCCGTCGCCTTCGTAGCGGTCAAGGATCGCGTGTGCAAGTAACGGCGTCACTGACGCGGATGCCCGAAGGCTGGGGCCAGGTCCACAGTTGGAGTTGCGGTAAGCGTCGCAGCTGGTGGCGAGCGAGGCGGTGAGTTCGAGAATCTCCTGCTGATCGCTGCGCTTGCCATCGAGTTCGCCTAGCCGCCGCCCCCCTTGACCCGAACAAATGACAGTGATGTGATTCACTGGGTTGGGCAACTCGCCCAGAGGTAGTGCGGGGAGGACTCGATGGGCGAGACGCCGAGCAAGGCCCTGGTTCTCACGATCCTCCGACACGCCGAGGACTTCCCCTGGAGGATGCAGGACATCGGACTCATGGCCCTGCGCCTCGACGACAAGCGCGAGTACCGACTCCACGTTTGGGACCCGACCTGCAACGTCGACGACCCCCCCATCCACGACCATCCGTACGACTTCACCTCGACGATCATCGTCGGTGAGCTGACCAACACTCGGTACGAAGAGGACGTCGCGGGCAACGAGTACGCCCGCTTCCGCTACTCGCCACCCGCCGAGGACCAACGGCGGTCTGACACGGTGAGGTTGTCCGCGACGTCGACGACTCTCACCGAGGGCGGCCAGTACCGTCAGCTCGCCCACGAGCTGCACGCGAGCGGGCAACACCCCGGGACGGTGACGGTGATTCGGTGCTCATGGGTGGAGACACCCGAGCTGACCGTCTGCCTTCGAGACGAGGGCTCCTGGCGCTCGGGACAAGCGCTCGACGCTACGCGGGATGAAATCAAGACAGTGGCCGCCAAGGCTCTGGAGTGGTTCTAAGGGGTCGATTATGGGACCCATAGGGTCTGGCGAATCAGGCGAAGAGCCGCCGCAGATATCTTGATGTGGTGGTTGATGACACCTGGGCCGGTCTGGTTGACCAATTTGCCGATGAGGCTTACGCATCGGTGAAGGGGTACGTGCGGACCTATGTGATGCACCAGCAGCTGCTCGAGCACTTACCGGAGCCGCCGGTGCCTGTGCTCGATGTCGGCGGCGGCGCTGGCCATCAATCGTTTCCGCTGGCCCAAGCCGGCTACGACGTGACCTTGCTTGACTCGTCGCCGGCGATGCTGGACAAAGCGCAACAGCGACTCCAGCGGCTGCCTGCTGAGGCCCAGCGACGGGTGACGCTCGTGCAGGCCAACGGTGAGAACGCCGACAACGCGGTGAATGGCCGACGCTTCGCCGCCGTGTTGTGCCATGGCGTGCTCGGGTACCTCGAGCAGCCGGAGCCCATGGTCGACCAGCTGTGCCGGTGCGCCGCTCCCGGCGGCGTGGTCTCGATCATGACGGGCAACGCCAAGGCGATGGCGGTACAACCGGCCTTGGAACGGCGGTGGGATGACGCTTTGGCCGCGTTTGACGTCCGGAGCGGGATCGGGGTGCTGGGCGTGCAGGCGCGAGCCGACACGGTGGAAGAAGTCAGCGAGCTCATGCGAAGCAGGGGCGTGGAGCCACTGCGCTGGTATGGGGTATGGCTGTTTGTCGACTGGCTCGAGTTCAGTGGAGCCGAGTTAGACCCCAGTGATGCAAACCAAGTAGCGGCGACGGCCGCGGTCGAACTCGAAGCCAGCCAACGAGACCCCTACCGCCAACTCAGTCGCGTCTTTCATCTCGTGGGACGCAAAGGTCCGAGCTGACAGGGCAACAGCATCCAAGTGCCCGAAGGTGCCAGAGCCGCCAGGTCAGTTGCCAGAGGAGCCCGAGCCGCATGCGGTCAGACCCAGCGCATCGAACTGGCTGTTGAGCGGACCGCCTAACGCGTTCAGCGTGGCCGAGATCGACTGGATCTTGGTGGCGTCCCCTGCATTGACGGCGTTGGCGAGCGCCTTGAGCTGGTTCACCTGGGTCTGCTGGGCGGCATAGACCTTGTTGAGCGCGGCGCTCTCATCGCTGGGCTTGGGCAGCGCCTCCAGCTTGGCCTGACCCCGTTCGGCCAGGGGTACCGCCTCGGCCAGTAGCGCTTGGACCTGGCTGAGGCTCTGGCCGGACGACGAGCCAATGGCGTTGAGCTTGCCATTGAACTCCTTGCAGATAGCGTTCGCCTGCGTGGCGTAGGAGGCCTTGGTCGGGGCGGCACTTGTCGACGAGGAGCACCCTGTGGCCAGGATCCCCATGCCCATCACGGCAACGCTCACCCATCCGATCGTCCGCTTCGTGGCTCGTTTCACTCGGGTCCTGGGCATCTGGCGAACACTAATGGGTAGAACTCCATCGCGCTGCGTGGTACTGCATGGCATGCCAGAGCATCCTCACTAACGGCAGTTCCCATGAAAGGGACTCCTGGCGGTGGATCCACCACCGAACGTCAGTCCCGAGGTGGCATAGGCATCCCGGCTGCCTTGGGGTGGCGATGAATGTTCCTCTGGAGGAAGGGACGGTGATTATCCCATGACAGTAGATATTTCATGAGATGGTTCTGGCAGCGGACAGCCTGATTACCGCGTCTCGAAATCTGGGAGGGTGGTCCCATGATTCTGCAAGACGACCTGCGTCAGTGCTGTGCGTTCCTGTATGTAGACACCGGTGGTGGTCGAATTCCACTAGGGACTGCGTTCTTCTATTGCGACTCCGCGGGTCGCGGTTTACCGGGTTACTTATACCTCGTGACTGCGCGACACACGCTTGAGGGTGCCAGACGCGCTGGACATTCCAAGATTTGGGTTCGGGTCAATACCTCAGAAAGCGCCTCACCCGACAGGGCTCCTGCCGAATGGTACGAGGTTTCGCTCGATGAATTCTTGGGTCATCCCGACGATGACGACGACCCAATACTTGGGATTGACTGGCTAGAGCGGCGAGAGGACAGGCTCCGTATCGATCTAGCGGCTATGTGGTTTCCCGGCGACCCTGAGGTGTGGATGTGGCCCGGCTGGCTAGTCGTCAATCCTCAGGTTGTTGAAGACGAAAATGTTCGGGCGGGCGCGGATTTGGTGATCACTGGCCTCTACCGCAACCACCACGGAGATAAGCGCAACATACCGATCGTCCGAACAGGCACCCTAAGTGCCATGCCGGAGGAGCCGGTCGATACAAAGCTCGGCCCGAGCATGGTCTGCCTAGTTGAAGCTCGGTCGATCGGGGGGCTGAGCGGGTCACCTGTCTACCTGATGTCCGAGGAGTGGGTGTGGCCCCGTGGGGAGAGTCCCGCCAATGGATTGACGCGCCGCGGTGGGTTTCAGGTGTGGCTACTGGGGGTGATCCATGGGCACTTTGACTCTCGCGAGTCTGAAACGTGGGACTTGGGCCTGGGCTGGGGAAAAGAGCGCATGAATGAGGGCATCGCGATGGTTACCCCTGCGTACCAACTAGAAGCACTTTTCCTTAGAGAGGAATTCACGAAAAAGCGCAAGCCCCTAGAGAACATCGGCCCCGAGGGAGCCACCCTAGACACGCTGCCTATCGAGCCTGCCCTCACAAAAGGGGGGGTCGACTCTGCGCTGGCGGCCGCGACCAAAATCCTGTCTACCGAAGGGTTTGATTCTGGTCCAGAAGACTCGGGAACATAGGGTGAGCATCCCTACGCCGGTTGTATCGCCACACGTCTCGTTCAGGTACCCCCTGCAACCACTTGGGGGAGACGTGGTGATGCGTACCGTCGATCCCACGCTCCATCAGCGACCAAAAGCCGTCAATGGTCTTGCGTATGGACCTCTCCCCGCACGAACTCTTTCTTGTGGTGGTTCACGGTCTCGTTGCGCTTAGCAGGAAGCGACCTGTAGACGTGGGCGTTGTCGGCATAGACCACGGACTCACGATCGACCGACGGGATGACGTGGCCCATCAGCCTGGACTTATGCCTGCTGGGGATAACGTGAGCCGTGACTTTGCCGTCTGCGCGATGGTGGGCTTAGGGGGGTGCGTCGATCCACTCGCAGCGGTTCCGTTTGAGCGCTCCGAACACCTGGACCTTGGTGCGGTTCGACCACCTGAGTGCGGCCAAGCGAACGTGGGAGCCTTGACGAACTGGCGCCGATCCACCGCACGCGGCTTACAACCCACGTAGGTCTCGTCCATCTCGACAACGCCCGACAACGGCGGGGCGTCGTCTTGGGTCATGAGTTCGTTTGCGGATCCTGGTGAACATCCGCCACCGCCGTCTTGTACGTCGCCCTCAGATCCCGCTCAAGTTGCTTGGCCGAAATGCCGCATTTGGTCTGGGCCATCAGGAATATGGCGTGGAACCAGAGATGGAGCGATGTGGACGACTTGTGCATGATCGTGCCCGCTGTCGGGTGAATGTGGTGCCCGCAGGAGTCACTGGAGCGGCCGAGAGGCCACTCGATGAAACTTCCGAATCTCCTCACACTTCGGGCAATGCGCCCGGCGGACGTCGCCAAGTGCGCGGTGCCCTCGCCACAGGTACTCCAGACAGTGAGCGTCGTCGGGGAAAATCCCGCATGAACTCCATGATCGTGTAGTTAGAGGTACTTCTACCTGCTCCTTTAGGGCTGCACCGGATCCCGGGGGCCATTTCAACCCCTCAGATGACGGGGTACCTACTCTCAAGGGCTAATCACCGAAGGGACAGTCCCTTCGCCTCGTCGGTCTGACTGTCACCAGTCGGCTTGGCCACGGATGACCAGGATGAGGGGAAGTGGCTCGGTCCATGAGTGCGGCGATTGCTGGCAGAATCTCACCCTGGCCTGCGACAGGCCGGTCAGCTCGAGAAACCCCGGACAGGAGACATGGGAGAACGTCTATGGTGACCGTCTCACAAAGCCCGGCGGCCGTCGCCGGACCACCTGTGGCCCAGCCCGTGCTCACCCCGCTGACGGCCAGCGCCGTCATTCTCGTCCTGACCATGGACGAGGGCGGTGAGCCAGTGGTCCACGATCTGCTCGCCGACCTGTCCGGACTGGCCCGGACTGTCTCCTTCCGTTCCCCTGAGGGTGGGCTGGCCGTCGTGGCCGGGGTCGGGTCGACAGCGTGGGACCGCCTCTTCGCCGACCCCCGGCCGGCCGAGCTACACCCGTTCCAGGCCCTCGACGGCGGTCGGCACAGGGCCGTGGCCACCGCGGGCGACCTCTTGTTCCACATCCGGGCCGCGACCATGGACCTCTGCTGGGAGCTGGCCTCTCTGGTCGTCGGCCGGCTGGCCGGGGCGGCCACAGTGGTCGACGAGGTCCATGGGTTCAAGTACTTCGACGAGCGGGACCTGCTCGGCTTCGTCGATGGGACGGAGAACCCGACTGGGTCGGCGGCCGAAGCGGCGGTCACCATCGGGGCCGAGGATCCGACGTTCGCCGGCGGGAGCTATGTCATCGTCCAGAAGTACTTGCACGACATGGCCGCCTGGGATGCCGTGACGGTCGAGGAGCAAGAGCGGGTGATCGGACGGGCCAAGCTCTCCAACGTCGAGATGGCCGACGACGTCAAGCCCTCCAACTCACACGTGGCTCTGAACACCATCGTCGAACCCGACGGTACCCAGCGTCAGATCCTGCGGGAGAACATGCCCTTCGGGTCCTTGGGCGCCGGGGAGTTCGGCACGTACTTCATCGGGTACGCGGCGGCCCCGTCGGTCACCGAACTGATGCTCCAGCGCATGTTCCTGGGGGACCCCCCAGGCAACTACGACCGGATCCTCGACTTCTCCACTGCAGTGACCGGTTCCCTGTTCTTCGTGCCCACTGCCGACTTCCTCGACGACCCTCCCCCGTTGCCGGGCGAGGGCGGTGGCCCGACAGCCGCCGGGGGTGTGGAGGCGGCTGCCGCGACCGCGGGCGACGGGTCGCTGGGGATCGGCGGGGTCGGAGGCAACTCGCCGTAGGGGCTGGAGAAGACCTACCGGTCGTCGAGCATGATCATTCCCGCACCGTTCATCGATTGAGCGGGCCGACGCGACGGCGTCGCTGCAGCATATCGACGTTCACGATGCCGTCGGGTGCTCGGTGGTGGGCGCCGACACCCGATCTGCCATGATCCGAAGCTCAGGTAAACGCCGGTTCGGGCGGACCTGCTCTCCCGGCCCGAGACCGTTCCGGGCCGCGCTCAGCTCGAGCCGTTGCGCACCAGTCCCCGCCACCGGTCCGCGATGGCCGAGGCGACCGGAGCAACCCCAATCCCGGCGTCGGAGGCGACCAGATCGAGGTCCTTCAAGGCCCAATCCAACGCGAAGTCTGTGTGGTAGTCCTGCTCGACCATCCTGGCCAGCTTGCCCAGCGCATAGGGCGACGCCAGCGGGTTGTCGCGCAATGCGGTGAAAAGCGCCGGGGTGCGCACGCCCAGACGGTTTGCCAGAGCGGCCGCCTCGGCCGCCCCTTCGGTCTGGAACGCCAACCACGTGTTCAGCACGAGCTTCATCCGGCTACCGTTGCCCGCCGGACCGAGCCAGAGCGTCGATTTTCCCAACACCTCAAAAACAGGTTCGAGCAATTGCCTCGCCGGTCGCGGACCCGACGCAAGGATGAGGAGCTGACCGGTCTCCGCCGGTTCCCGGCTCCCCGACACGGGCGCGTCGACGAAGGTAATGCCGGGTCGCCGGGTCCAGGTCTCGCTGACCAGCCTCTCGGTGCCTTGGACCCCGATGGTTGCCATCTGGACCCATACGGACTTGGGTGCCATGGCATCAAGGGTCTGCGCGCCGAACATGACTTCGGCGGTCGCCGCCACTGTGGGCAGCATGGTGATCACCACGTCGGCGTCCGTGACGGCGTCGGCTGCCTTGGCAAAAGCGGTGGCACCGAGGTCCAGCAGCGGCATCGCCGATTCTGGATGCCGCGACCACACGCGCACGTCCATCTTGGACCCGAGAAGACGACGTGCCACCGCCGTTCCCATCGTCCCCGTGCCGATGACCGCCACCCGCGGCTTCGGCTCATTCGTTTGATTCCCAAAGGTGGTCATGTTTACTGCTCCCTTTCTCAGGCTCAGACGCTCTCAGGCGAAGGACCGGCGACCGGTGTGGCGTCGACCATGATCTGGTCGATCCGATCCATCGCCTCGTCATCGAGGTCGAGGTCCGCCGCAGCCAGGGCCCCGTCGACATGGTCGGGGTCGCGGGTGCCGACGATCGCCACGTGGACAGCCGGGTTTGCCAACGTCCATCCGATCGCCAGCTGAGGAAGCGTGATACCCAGCTCCTCGGTGGCCAGCTGCCGGAGCTCGGCGACCACTCGGAGATTGCGAAGAAAGGTGTCGCCGTGGAACACCGGGCTGTTGGAGCGCCAATCACCCGGGTCGAACTGAGTGTCGGGCTCGAGGCGTCCGCCCAGCAAGCCGTGGGCCAACGGACCGTAGACCAGGACCCCGATGTTGTTCGCCGCCGTGTAGGGCAGCAGTTCGGCCTCGATGTCGCGCCGGAACAGGTGGTAAGGGGGCTGCACCGTCTCGATCGGCACGGTGGCGCCGAAGACGTCCATCTGCTCGACATCGAAGTTCGACACGCCGATGTGCCGGATCTTGCCGTCGGAAATCAGCTTGGCCAGCGCCTCCGCCGTCTCCTCGAAGGGCGTGGCTGGGTCGGGCCAATGCACTTGGTACAGATCGATGTAGTCGGTAGCAAGCGCCCGCAGGCTGGCGTCGACACCGTCTCGTATCCAGCTCGGGCTGGAGTCACGAACGAGGCCGTTGGCTGTCGATCGCAAGCCACCCTTGGTGGCGATGACGAGCCGTTCCCGAGGCAACCCGCGCAGGCCGGCCGCCAAGAGCTGCTCCGACTGGCCGAAGCCGTAGGCCTGCGCCGTGTCGAAGAAGGTAACGCCCATCTCGGCGGCCCGTCGAATGGTCCTCGTTGCCCCAGCGACGTCCGTCGGCCCCCAGTCGCCACCCAGTTGCCAGGTACCGAAGGCGATCCCAGAGACGTCGAGGCCGCTCTTGCCCAAGGTGATGTGTTTCATTGTGCCCTCCTTGTCGAGTTGGTCATGTCGGTCGAAGTCGGGCAACAGCCCCGGTCGCTCATGTTCCCGGGACCGCCTGTCATCACTGCCAGCGTGCGATCCATCAACGACCCCTGCCTGCAGCCGACATCGACTCGAGCTGTTCAGGCGCCGGCGAACCGGTCAGGACGGACCGAGTAGGCGCTCCGATGCCGCGGAAGGCGAGTACGGCGGCGAGAGCGGCCGCCACCGCGGTCAGCAGCACGGCTGCGCTGTCACGGGCAACGGACGCCCCCGACGTCATGCTGGTGCCGATCACCGCGGCCGCCACCGCCACCCCTAGGGCTGCACCGACTTGCCGGCTCATGTTGACGAGCCCTCCGGCCAGTCCCTGTTCATCGTCAGCCACGCCTCGCGTGGCGGCAACCGTGGCACCAAAGGCGCCAGTTGCCGTGCCATAGCCGGCCAGCATGAAGCCGACTGCGAGCAGAGGGTAGTTGCGGAAACCGAGTGCCAGTCCGAGCAGCAGCAGCCCAGCCGCAGCGGCGGTGCCGGACACGACCAAGAACAACTTGAGGCCCACCCGAGCGACTACCCGGGCCCCGCGAGTGGCGCCGAGGAAACCGATGATCCCCTGAGGGGCCATGGCAAGGCCGGTCAGGAGGGGCGAGTAGTGGAGCGCAAGCTGGAAGTAGAGGGGGATGACGAGCAACTCGCCCGCCGACCACGCACCGATCAATACGGTGTAGAGATTGGCCACCCGAAGCGAACGGAGGCGCAGGATGCCGAGGCGGACCAAGGGGGCGGGGT
>Ga0193728_1001759_pt1 | contig 11179 bp, 26 predicted proteins | sample U1c1metaG_FD_143037 | JGI IMG/M metagenome (GOLD analysis project Ga0193728, IMG submission 143037) | Soil microbial communities from a riparian zone of the East river system, Colorado, United States - U1c1 | ecosystem: Environmental > Terrestrial > Soil > Riparian zone | place: USA: East River... | reverse complement strand
CAATATTTAGGTCTGTCGGCCCGCATCAGAAAAATAGTTATCGGGTAGCGAAAATCATTATCCGGGTCTTTAATTATCATTCATAGCTTCCTTAATTTGCTCACTTAAATCAAAGGTTAGTTGTCCCCTACTATCCACATAATCCGCTTTAGGTTTGTCTGAGTCAACTAAAGGCTCGGCAAAGTCCATCCCCACCCCCCTGCCGAGTTGTCTGGAAAGAGCTATCCGCTGGTAGATATGGGCGTGGGCAAAGTGGTCCGGCCGTGAAGCGTCGTGTGTCCATACACCCTTTTCGAAGCCCTTAGAATCAATCTCCGTCGTACGAAAAGTATTACCCCAGTGTTTGATGTACTCCTCCATTAGACCGGGCTGTAACCTATATTTTATCCGGCGGTCGTTAATCTCGGTAGCTACTAAATCGAATATCTTCGTCCTGTCGGCGTGAACTATCCCATAATCCTTACCTTCTTTAAAGCGGACAGCTCCGGAGTTTTGGGTATCCTGTTTATAATAATTTATAAAAACCTTACCTTTGTACTTTTCCATTAGTTGTTTGGGAATTGTGAAGTCGGGCATCGCGTCTATGACCATGACTGCGTTATACATTAGAAAAATCTTCTCAATCTCTTCCCACGAGTTTGTTTTACCCATATCAAAAATCCCCTCAGGTGTGCCTATAACGTAGTGTTTAACATGTCCGACATCGACTCCGATGGCAACTTGTAATTTAGGAATTAGTTTAGGTTCACAGGCATTTAGAATGTTCTCCCTTGAAATAATCAGGTCGGTCGGGGTATAAGCTTTTCCAAGAACGAAGTTATTAAAGTACTCAATTGAATTCGTGGAATATTTCTCAACAATATGCGCAGCGGAAATCCACGGGCACATCAACTGCGACACCCAGTAGCCGTGCCACGGCCGTTCGGGATATTTAACCACCCATTCACCATTTATACGGTCCTTATTATAAAGTTCTCCCCCGCACTTCCCACAGGCGTAGATTGAATTCTCCAGGTCAACATAGTGGGAATCTTCAACTTGGACAAAATCCATCCAACTTCTATGCGAACAATGTGAACAAGTAACAAACCAATGCCTTTGGTCACTTTTCTCATAAAGTCCGTCGACTCCGAAACCAATAGCCGAAGGATTCGAAAAGTACCTGCGCCATTTAAACTCTGAAGCATCCAAACGTGATTGGTACATCTCCACGACCTTCTGGTTAGACCTGTCGTACTCATCGACTAATAATGCGTCGACGGTGATGTTAATTGCCTGGCTCTCAGCCTGGGCTCCCCTATAATAAACGAAGTTCCCGCCGAACTGTTTTAAGGATTCCGAATCTACAGTTAATAGTTCTTTAATTTTAGGATTATATTGAATTATAGGGTTGACCTTAGGAGCGACGAATCCTTTAATAACATCACTCGTTTGAAGAGTATGAGCGATGTTCATTTTCTTATAAGCCGCCAAGTGGATACTCTTCAACGTCTCAGCCACCGTCATACCGATTTGAGCAGCCTTCTTAGTAACGATAACCGGATGGTCATCAGCCATATAATCTATCAGGAACCTATGGTTGACGAATTCGAGGGGTTTGTTGTATTCGTTTACGAATCCGTTAAGGGATATCCACGCCAGGACTGAGCTCGCCTCGAGTTTCGGGTCTATCGGGTTCATTATCTATCAGTATAGTCATGAAGTCACATCCAGCGCAAACAGCATAACCAACTTTCCTCAAGAGTTCTTCATCTAAACAGCGGGGGCATTTAAGAACTTCAATCATAGTCTCGTCTCCAACATATTAATTAACTTATCTAAACGTCTGAAAACCTCATCATAATACTCAAACTTAGATTCCATAAACTTTTTCAGAACAAGATAAGATTTCCGCATACCAGCAATCGTATCTGTAGATATATCTAATTTATATACCCGTAGGGCTTCCCGGACTACTTCGTTCTGGTTGGGATATTTCCTTAACAGATTATCTAGGTCATCATCAAGTGTAATTAATAGCTTTCTCATATCTGTTAGTATATATGATTTATATAAGAAGTCTAATTTTATCTCCCCAATATTTATAAATGGGCTTATATGGAGGTCTAATTTTAGCCTCGGGTTAAATTGTGATTACTAAAATATTACACATGACACCCCTAATGTTCGCACCCCTACCCCTCCCCACCCCCTACCATTTCTTCCTCATACATGTGAGCAGCCCCTAAGACTACGCTACATATGGTGTGTACGTACAATATGTACATAGGAGAGTGGGTCACCCCTGTTAACTACGTCGCCATATACACATTGTACGTACCGCGTTCTTTAATAAAAGATGTACTAGACATCATCTTATTAATTTAAACAGCTTAAATCGCCTCTAAATGGCTGTATTGGCCTTTAAGAATGCCTCAAAGTTATCAGCTAACTCCTTAGAAGCAGTAACATCTATATTATAGTTAGTATTCTGTGTTACTGCTTTCTGTACGGCTTTTCCATAAGTTCTGTCAAGGATATCAGTAGCTGCTTTATACCTGATATCAGCCTTATCATCATCCATTAACTCTACTACTGTTCTTATAGCTTTGTTGCTTTGTTCGTCACTATATATCGCTATATCCTTATTCTTTTCATTCATATTCACTATTTGGCTTATAGTATTATCTTTAGCACCCGGGTAGGCTTCTTTAGCCACTGTACTCAAGGACATTTTAGGGTTAGCTAATTTAGTATCAGCATAACTCTTTTGGGCCTCAGTCAATCTAACTACTACTCCAGATTTAGTAACAACCTTATACTTTTTATTACTGGCTTTGGTTTGGCCTTTAATCATGGCGTACAATCTAAGAGGTTAAGTGTCATTTTACGACGTTGGGTTTTCATAATAAGTTGATGCTGTATGCCTTTTCTGGGGGCTTGCATTCTTTGGGTGCGCCGTATCTCTTCATAATTCTTATATAACGTCTAATAGATTGCTCTTGGTACTTTCTATAGGGTTTTACCTTTATACTTGACATTTCATGATATTAGGTGTATAATGTAGCAGACTGATAATAACAAATAATAAGGATAAATACAATGTTTACAATCTACTACAACGGCACCGGCCCGCACTCCAAACTGGATTACCGCCGGACTATCCAGTCCTATTTGGTTTATACTATTAAGAATAGACGCACTCCACGCTTCACGATTAGCTCTTAGGCTGCTTAGAAGCCCCTAGTTTAACTTTATAGTGCTTAGCTAACAATTTGTTGATTAAACTATTCTGATTGCTCTCAGCGGCTAGAAATGGCCTCAGGTTAAACATCCAGCGCAATTTGATGTCCTTTTGGCACACATGTTTTATATGTATAAGGTCTAATTCTTACAGTTACCGCAGAATGACACCGTAAACACAGCCATTCAACTTCCAAAGGTTTTTGATGGTCGGCGTGATGGGCTTGTATTTTAGCACCACGCTGCATCTTCACAGTAGTCCCACACTTCTCACAATTATCTGGCCTGATTAATTCACCTCGTCTAATCGCTTTATTGGTTTGGGCATAACACTCATTTTTAGTTAGCTCCATCAATCAACACCTCCAACATTTTAGCCATACTCCGTTTGTGCTTGAGGGCTAATTTGCGTAACTTCTCAAGATAGTCGGCGGTTATTCTCACTTGCTTATAATCCATGCTTACATAATATAGTAGTGTATCTGTTATGTCAACACCCTGCGGATAACTAACCTATAAAATAGCAATAAAGTAGTTGACATGGTGCGTACATGAGCGTATCTTAGAGGTAGACCCAAAGCGGAAGCAAGTCGGGGTAGCAGCAATCAGAGTAACGAGCCAAGATAAACAGCTAGAGCAATATGCACTACAATCCTCTGGCTCAACACTCAACTTAACAATTCAATCTATAGCTACTTAGAGCTAGTATTATCATATAATCTATAGTATTATGGATGTATGAAAAGCTACCTAGAACAGCGTATAAATAAGCAATCATACTGTTGGTTGTGGACTGGTACGATGGCATGGGACGGCTACGGACTAGCGAGCTTTAAGCGGACAACTCGCATGGCTCATAGAGCAGTTTTTACAGAAGTAAAAGGCGATATACCGAAAGGCATGACACTAGACCACCTCTGTAGAAATAAGATATGCGTAAACCCTGAACATCTTGAGATTGTCACACAGCGTGAGAATATCCTAAGAGGTAATGGCAAAGCGAGTATCAACGCTAAGAAAACACATTGTGCTAGAGGCCATGAGTTCACGTCTGATAATACATATACACATTTTAGCCCAAAGGGTGAAAAATGGCGTAAATGTAAAACTTGCATGGCGATAAACTCTAGGAAATTCTACGCCAAAACTGGTTATAAGTAGTTATAGATAAGCAATTCCATAATCTGTCTTAAGATAGAAAGAAATAATATTAAAGAAAAGGAAATAAAATGTACGAGTATCCAATAAAGAAAAGTTTAAGAGTAAGGGCGTGGTTTAAATTAAACAGTGATGCGGTAGGGTTTGTTATATCCGTGGCCTTACTGGCTTGGGTTTATATAGAACTGGGCGTATAATTTACCACCGAATAATGTACCTTTACTGGTCATTACTGGCTAAAGTCTGTAAGGTTTTATTGAGGGTTGGATAAATGCCTAAAACTACCAAGTTTAGAGAGTTTGACCGCTTAGATAGGCTTAAAAAACGTGTAGAGTATATTCAAGACAGGCTTGATAGGAGTGCTGGGAGTGCTGGCTCACTACAATACTATACTGGCGAGCTGAGTGCATTAGAGTGGGCGATTCCAATACTGGAAACCTATCTGATGAATAAACTGGCTCGCAACCTAGAGCCTGAAACCCTAGAAGCTGTTAAAAACCAGATACCAGAAGATATTTATAAGCGGATTAAAGCAGGAGTTAAAGCCTAATGCAAACTAATTTAATTAAGGGGATTGAGGATTAAGATGAGAGCAGATTTAAGAGCTAAGTTTAGAGATACCGCAGACGGAAAAACTAAGATTTTAGTCGAGCGTACTGGCGATAATTGGCACGAATTGGCTATGTATATGGAAGTAGTAGCATTTTTGGCTGGTAATGCCGTACTAGACAACCCCAAAGGTATCGCAGACCGCCCCACAATGATTGCTTACATAGCGGATTATATCAATAAAGCAATGCCTGATTACGGAAAGGACTAAAACCCTATGCAACCAATAGAGGGCTTTTAGGGAGAGGTATGCAGTATCGGCGGTTAAAGCTTAAAGCTGGTAAGTACCATTTTTGGGTTAAGATATTCAAGACCAAAGCCGATATGCGAGCCTATTGGCAAGATTACGACAAAAGAACTGGTGGCGTTAAAGAAGGCTACGACAAGGCCGGTGGCGTTACATTGGCCTATAGGATATTCAAAACCGCAACAACTAATAAAATAGAGCCAGAGATAGGCCAGATACTTGTATCAGAGGAACAGATGGGTGGCTCAACAATGGGGCATGAACTTATCCACGCCGCCCTACACGCCTACGAGGTAATTTATAAGAGCCGGAACATAAAAAACATGGAGCAAGAAGAAAACTTTGCTTACTTGTTTAGTGATATGCACAATGAGTTAGTTAATAAAATGTACGATAAAAAGATTTGGTAAGCTGGGGTTTGTAGCCTCAGCTTTTTATAATAGTTTAGCTCTAGTTTTGCTTGCGGTGACCCTAGCGTAGTTTTTCTTGGAGGGCTGTTTAAGTACATGACTTGGTAGTAGTTGCTCTGCCAACGCTAAGAGTGGTACATAAAATTGGTGAGCTAACTCAACTGCATTAGGTCTATTCTTCCATTTATTATAGTCGATGTAACTCTCTAAAAAACTCTCAGCACTTGTCCTATCTGCATAACCTGAGCCATTGAATGCTATTAGCGAGTATTCAACCCACACATAGCCTTCGGTTTTAGGTTGACGTTTTTTCATATTCTAGCCTTTCATTAAACCGCTGGAGCGTGTTTGTCCCATAGGTTTAGCCTATTTTACTTCGGTGACCACAAGCGGTGGTGGAGTGGACTGAGAGTTACGCCCCTAGGTCTAGCTTTATGGCTGGCTCCCACTTTATGTTCGTCACAACTAGGACGGTTGGTTCATCTAGGTACTCAAGCGGTATGGTTACCGCATTCATGCACCATGCTTGTTTATGAGTTCGTAGGGTTTATCCATTTAGTCCTACTGTCAAGGGGAACATTACTGTTATCCCCAACTACTGCATTTGGTGTTGACAAATAGAATCTGTACGCTATACTGGAGTTATCGCCAGTGATAGCAAAGCCGTCCGAAAGGGCGGTTTTTCTATTGTGCCAGTGATAGCAAATAGTTAATTCAATTATAACTAAAGCCCTTCTAATGTCAACCTCTCCAAAAACCTACGGGCAAGTTAAATTATTCTTTAGTTGCTAGAACTTTGTTGTAGCGTTTGACAATCCATTCGGTGTCGTCTGGGGCAGTTGGTAAACCAATATCCCCTCGTTGTGGTAGGTAGAGTTCAAAGCCCAATACTTTACAGATGGCTCTAAGGTCACTATGAGGATTGGTCATTGGGGTATCGGTAGTGGGGCGGTGTGCACTCCACCACTCATTGTTTACGAGGTCTTTGATAGCCTTGCGCTGTTCGGGGTCGGCTATTGAAGCGTCCACAATGGTAAGCACCCTACCCAGCTTAAAACGCTCCTCGGCGTTTATGTATTGACCTAAATCTTCGTTGAACTGCTGTAATACTTTGCGGAGGCGTACAACCTCCACATTATCTAAATCTTTCGACATGACTTAACCTTTCTAAACTATGCCCGCAGATTGTTAAAGAGCGGATTAGATTATAGCATAGTTTATACACAGCTTTTATGGTTGACAATACAGGCGTAACGGGCGTACTCTAGTAGCATGGACGTAAGAACATATGTACAGAAGAAGAATGTAGCTAAAGCCAAGAAGCTACTTAAAAAAGGTATTTGGGGCAAGATAATAAATAAGCTTTTAAGTGAGATGGAGGTTTAGGAGATGACCTTAAATAAAGCAATTGAAGACCACACAGAGGCCCTACAAGGACTATCAGAGGCCCTAGACCCGTTTATAGTGCCTGATTCTTGGGTTGATGGGGTTGGGGTGAGACATGCCGTAATCTTCGACATGGGCGAGACCTCCTACAAGCGCTTAGAGAAGATTAACGGTGAATATAAACTAATAGATGATTTGCCTTTCTAATGGACATAATTCAAGCATGGGAAGAGGATGAGAAATATAATGAGTTTGATGAAGATGGGAGGCCTCTATGAGTAGGCATGAGGGCGGGCTTAAAGCCGCTGCTACTAATAAATCTAAATATGGCAAAGACTTCTACTCTAAAATAGGTAAGATGGGTGGTGAAACAAAACACCCCGAGACTAGATACTTTACTACACATCCCGAGGTCGCTTCTTCAGCTGGGAAAAAGGGCGGCCCGATAGACAAACGGTCTAAGGATGGGTTTTGGACACCGGAGGAAATCATCCAAATAAAAAAGCGCAGGTGGTATCAGCGATGACACCGATGGATAAGATTGAACGGCTCGCTGAGATAGCGGAGTTTGAGAGAGAGGTTAACAGGGTTAATATCGGGTTTTCTCGTAAACCGTATTGGGTGCAAATGCAAGAAGAGGGCGATTACTTACCAGAAGACGCTGGGATGTGGCCAGAAGAAAACGACCCTCATAAGGAGGAACAGTGAAACAGTTTGAACTAACCGACCCCAAAATATTAGGCGAAGAACACCCACAGTATGGCTGGACGTTCTGGGATTCACAAGTAAACGGGGACTTTCCGGTAATGTTCAATTCTAAACAAGGGAACATTCTGCCCGGAACACGTATCCAAGCTGAAACGGCAGAACTTAAAACTTCTAAAAATGGTAAGGAGTATCTGCGGTTAAAGAAAGTAACCTTTGAGGATGAAGCTAAACCACTATTTGAGGGCAAATCAGCTCCATCGTTCAGCAAAGCAGACAAACCGTTCTTTCGAGATGATACTACGCTCGCTCTGGACGTTTGGCGGGCTATTAAAGACCAGTGGGATATCAGAACAGTTCATAAAGACCCTACGGAGGCCGCAGACCTTTATGATGCTGTTCAATTTCACACAGAGAATCTATCCTATATGATACAGAACGCCCGTAGCGGTTTGCAGAGTCCCTCCTTAGGGAACAGCGCAATTAAAGAGCCAAAACCTCCGCCCGCCGCTAAGCCCTGGACTAAAGCTGTCGCTGCCAATGAGGATGAATTTACCAAGTACGGCCCAGAAGATATGCCCGAGGATATAGAGGAATAAAATGCCTTTAATGACTCAGAAGAGAACGGTTAAAAACCATATAGTCTTTTATCTAAGGCACCATCCTACATGGATTTCTGGCCTAGAACTCGAGAATCAAGCTCGCTACTGGCAATCGAAACCATCTATAGTTTCAAGACGCGCGCGCGAACTTGCGGATGAAGAGAAAATTGATAGACAGTTAGATTACCGTAAGAATGTACAGTATAGGACTAAACATGCTTAATTGTGGGGATGTTAAGTTATGAGTGACTTAGAAAAATTTATTGTTTACCTCAAAGACTATAGGGATAGAATACGCAATCCGGGGATGGATTTAAGACGGGCCGAGGTTGAACAGCTAATAGCAGCCGCCCAAAGAATAGTGGATGGGAAGTTATGAATGAGCTAGATAAAATCCTAGATGCAGTAATTAGAAATTATAATCTCAAATCCCATACAGGTAAGTTCATGGGTAAAACGGAAGCCACACAAGCCATCCAGCAGCTAATAGACAGGGCTAAAAAAGAGAGCAAGATTGGGTTGTTCTATGCTGATGGTTCAGAAATTAAACTGGGCGACACAGTAGATGTACCCTATATAACACCTATGGGCGATTTAACTGATGACATTGATGAGGACAAGAGAGCCAGGGTCGTATTTGATAAGGGTTTATATGGTTTAAAATATCCTTTTCACATTACCCCGCTGAGAAACTATTGTAATAAGATTAAAGGCCCATATGAGCCAAATTATGGCGAGCCGATAATCTACAGCGATTCAACTATATTAGTAAAGGTTTTACCCGCCCAATCCCTTTCCAATGATAGGAGGGATGATGGGGCCAGCTAATTACATTCCAACTAAGATAAAAAATGGAGATAACGGATTAGCTTGCGAGTTTAAGGATGGCGATTATAAATGTAAAGCTATCGTCTATCAGCTAAGTTGGAGCGATAGGCCTATCGGTATTAGTCTAACCACCGTCCAGCCAATGCAAAGAACTATCCGCTATAAGTGCGGTAATGGACATAGATTTGATGTTATGGCTAAGTTTAATCTGGATAAATTAGCCCCCCAATCCCAAACTAAAGGTAACACCTTAACTAACGAAGGAGATAAGTAGATGAGCAACACAGGTAAATGGCGGACTAAATTAGCCTATTGGTTGGTAGAAGTTGCTAATCAGTTAGTGCGCCCACCGAAGCGTGAATTGTCGTATAACTTCTGGCCTAAGTTCCGCCCGATAGACTCTGACATTAAACGCAGGGGAAGTTTTAAGGGGCACAAGTATGCTTGCGGGGCTTATAGTTACGAGCACCTAAAGTCTTACAGCGAGCAAGACGGCCCAGACGGCCCTGGCGCCCACACCACCGTCAAGAGTTTTATTGGCGAAGATGGTTGGCAAGACTTGTCTGACTTGAAACACGAAGACGGTACGCCCTACACAGCTCAAGAGTCTGCTGACTTAATTAGCAAAGATTTAACCTTGGAAGCTACTCGCCAAGAACAAAAGCAATTACAAGAAATGGACAACCAATGACCCGACCTAAACCCGAAGCGTGGATTGATGAGATGCTAGAAGAATATGAAAATGGACAAAACCCACATCAGTCCGAAGAGTACCGTCTGAACAAGGCCAAAGCCCTCATAACCGCTAAACTCAAAGAAGTGGAGATAGCTGGGAGGATTAATGAATTACAGAACTCTTTTAGGGAGTTCAGCAAGGATGTTCCGTTTGACGAAAGACTGAAGTATTACGATGACCGCTTTGCAGAGCTAAATAAAATAAGAGATAAAAGCAATGAGTAAAATCGTAAAGGTAGAAATCAAGCTAGTAGATGGCGAATGGCAATGGATGGGGGTATTACTACAAAAAGACCTAGAGTTTATCTGTAAAATGGCTGATGATTTAAGCGACAGAGCGTCCTTAGCCCCTCCGCTAGATAAGGAGAAATAATGGAAAGCGAATTAAACCGTAAGATTAAGGAAGTGCTAGAGCTGTTCGATATTGATACCTCAAAAGTAATTGGCAAGTGGAACATAGTAGGCCACTTAAAGAATGTACTGGAACCCCCTACATTAGAATCCGGGGGAGAGTAGATGAAACTTTGGGACTTGGTTGAAATCCTTTGGGAAGATAGTTATATGGTTCACGGCTGGACACACCTAGACGAAACAGGCTACGAAGAAGAAGCCAGTCTGGGCCATCAAAGTGTAGGCTACTATATCGGTGAAACCACTAAACAAATCACTATCTGCCAATCCCTAAAAAGTGATAAGGACTTAAACAGCCAGCCAGAAACTAATGTCTGCGGAGTATTCACAATCCCCAAACGAGCGATAATAAGTAAGCGTAAACTCACCCCTAAAGGTAAATCATGAACTCAGATAGCATAGAAGCCACCCCATCTGAATCGCTGGATGACTTGCTCTATGAGTTTGCGCGATATTTTGCAGACGTAAATGAAAACAATCTGGATGGCGACCTTTCAAACGCCCAAGCCACGATTGAATACGACAACCTAATAGACCAAGCCAAATCCTCCCTAGACACTCATTATCTAGCCTTATCCCTTAGTTATTTACCGGAAAAAGAAACTAAACTAGAAGAAGCATTTGAAAACGGTAAGATAACTTGGGAGCATTTTAGAATTAATGAAGCTTTTAACGCTGCTATAGACCTAATGGAATCTAATCTTAGGGGGAGGATGGGATGACTAAACTATTCTTCCTACTTCTATTGATTTCTATAATAATGGTCTTTACTGTGATACATCCGCATTTACGTCCACAGCCTAAGACCCGTGTTTGCACATATGTGGGAGGTTCGTTTAAATGCTAATTAAGATAAGGAAGGTTAC
>Ga0193728_1001758_pt1 | contig 11181 bp, 24 predicted proteins | sample U1c1metaG_FD_143037 | JGI IMG/M metagenome (GOLD analysis project Ga0193728, IMG submission 143037) | Soil microbial communities from a riparian zone of the East river system, Colorado, United States - U1c1 | ecosystem: Environmental > Terrestrial > Soil > Riparian zone | place: USA: East River... | reverse complement strand
TACGACCAGGTGGACGCCCAGGTGCGCGCCCAGGTGGGCGCCCAGGTGTACGACCAGGTGCGGAGCCGGCTCAGCAGCTGGTACACGGGCCGGATGATGGGCCAGCACTGGGCCGGCTACTACGCCTGGCTCGACGCCATGCGCCGGATCGGCGTCACCGGCCTGGAGCCCATCGCCGGGCAGTCACAGGCAGCCCGGTCAGCCGGCTGGTGGTGGTGCTACCGGCACTTCGCCGTCGTCACCGACCGGCCCGCCGAGCTGCACCGCGACCCAGACGGCCGGCTCCACTCCGCTGCCGGCATGGCCATCCGGTACCGCGACGGGTGGGGCTTCCACGCCTGGCACGGCCGCCGCGTCCCCGCGTGGGTCATCGAGGCCCCCGCCGTCGAGGCCATCGCCGCCGAGCCCAACATCGAAACCCGCCGCTGCGCGATCGAGGCCCTCGGCTGGGACCGGTTCACCGCCGAAGCGCAGCTCACCCCCGCCGGCACCCACCCCGACCCCGGCAACCCCGGTCACGACATCGAGCTGTACGACATCCCCGAACGGCTGTGGGGGTCACCCGTCCGGATGGCCCTCGTCACCAACGGCACGCCCGAGGCCGACGGCAGCCACCGCCGGTTCGGGCTGACCGTCCCGGCCACGATCAAGACCCCCCTCGCCGCCGCGGCGTGGGGCTACGACGACCCGGACCACCCGGTCCGCGTCACTCCCGAGGTCTACGCGCAGCTCGCGCGAAGGACCTGAAGAAAGGAACCATGCGCATGCACTCCGCCATGACCGCCGGGGATGTCCTCGACGCCCTCGCCGCCGACGCTGACATCCCGGTCATCACCGGCCTGCCCGTCGCCCAGGGAGACCTGCTGATCCTGCCCGCTGACGGCAAGGTTCCCGACGCCATCGTGCCGCTCCCGGCAGCCGGCGCCGAGCTCGTCCGCGGGCAGGGCGGCCACATCCACCTCCTCCTGGGCCGCGTCCTGTGGGCGCCCGGCGCCCCCGGCGCCCAGACCGTCGGCACGATCACCGTCCCGCCCGGCGAGGCGGGCTACCTGGCCCACGGCGACGGCACCCCGGTATCCGCCCTGTCCGCCGACGCGGAGCACGCCCTCGACGCCTTCGGCCCCGGCACGTGGATCGTCCGCCGGCAGCGTGAGCAGGCCGACGAGGAGCGCCTCGTCGCCGACTAGCCCCCCCGAACGCTGCTGGCCGGCGCCTTACCTCCGGGCGCCGGCCAGCGGCCACCACCCCCCGCCACCAGGAAAGGACCGCACATGACCGGCGTGCAGCTGGAGCTGCCGATCCCGCAGCCGCGCGCGAGGCCGGCGGCCCGGTACGTGGTCGAGGTCAACGAGTGCGGCATCTTCGCCAGCCGCCGCGGCATCGAGTTCTGGACGACCGGGATCCTGTCACGCCCGATCGGCCAGCGGCTGGCCTGGCTGTTCATGGGACCCGGCGGCGGCCTGGCCCATCTTCCCTGCGCCGGCAAGGAGGAAGCCGAGTTCATCCACGGCCAGCTCCTGGCCCACGGCATCCACACGGCCCACGCCAGGGTCCGCCGCCTGGCTCCCGAGAAGAAAGCCGCCCAAGCATGACGAGGATTGACCTGAGCGCCCGCGAGTGGCACGAGCTGATCAAGCCCGTCCTCCCCCACGCCGGCACCGACCCCGACAACCCCGAGCTGGGCGCCGTCCGCATCGAGTGCGCCGACCGGGCCGTGTACGCCGTCGCGACCGACCGGTACACCATCGCCGCCGAGCGCCACGCCCTGGACGGCAGCGCCCGCCTCGGCCCGTACGTGCCCGGCCCCGTCCACGTCCGCGCATCCGAGGCCAAGGCGTCGCTCGCCATGTTCCCGTTCTCCAGGGACTCCGACCCGCCGCTGCGGCTCACCATCGAGAAGGTGCCGTTCCCGGTCCAGGTCGCCGGCCGGCCCTCGGCCGTGGCCAGGTTCGCCGTCACCCTCGAAGCGCAGGACGGCACCCGCCTGGTCCTGCACGACCACCGCAACCCGGGCTCCGACCCCATCGCCGCATGGCGCCGCCACCTCGCCGGCGCGCTCGCCCGGCCGCAGGCCATCGCCGCGCCCGCGCTGAACTTCCAGGCCGCCCACCTCGCCCGGTGGGCCGCCGCGTGCCGCAAGGGCGAGCGGCTCGCGTTCTTCACCGGGCACAAGGGCGACGAGATGGTCCTCGTCGCCGTCGAGTCCCACTTCCTCGGCGCGTGGATGCCGGTCAGCTACCTGGAGTCGCCGGCGGAGATGCTCGCCAGCTCGCCGTGGCGCGACGAGCTCGGCTTCTACGAGAGCCAGGACGACGACGAGCTGACCGGCCAGCTGGCCCCGTGGATCGCCAGCGCGAGTGGACTAGAAACGGGGGACGGCGCGGAAGTAGCCCGCCCGGCCCCGCCCGATTACCTCACCCCGGACGCCGCCCTGGCCCGGCAGGCCGCCGAGCTCGTCATCAGCACCCAGTTCGCGTCGACGTCGATGCTGCAGCGCAAGCTTCACGTCGGCTTCGCCACGGCCGCCCGGCTCATGGACCTGCTGCATGACGCCGTGATCGTCGGCCCGGCCGAGGGCTCGAATGCCAGGGCAGTGCTCGTCGAGCCGGCAGGCCTGGCGGGCGCGCTCGCCGGGCTCGACAAGACGCTCGCCGCAGCCGATGAGCCGGATGGCGGGCCGCCACCGTGGGTGCCTGCCCGGCTCGGCGGCAAGTGCGCGGGCTGCGGCGAGCCGATCAAGGCAGGCGACGAGATCCAGGCCGACGGCGACGGCGGGTGGGTCTGCCGCGACTGCGGCACCGGCGACGACGGCCAGGACGAGGACGGGGGCGACCCGGAGTGAACGGCGACCCCGGCCCGTGGGTCACCGCCCGGCTCGAATCCGAGTGCGGCACCTGCGGCGCCCTCATCGGCGAGGGCGACGCCATCCGCTCCGACGGGCACGGCGAGTGGCTGTGCGAGCCCTGCGGCGAGGACGCCGAAGAGGAAGGACAGCTATGAGCGACCCGGCAGGCGGCGAGCTGGCCGCCCGGATCATCGGCGACACTGACGGCTGGGCGCCCGCCGGCGTCCGGCCGGTGACCGGGCACGAGCCGGCCGCCGACCTGCGCGAGCTCAAAGCGGCCGAGCGCGCCACGCGAAAGAAGCTCGACAGCGCCGCAGCCGCATACGGCAGGGCTCTCGACGAGCACACAACCGCCTGGTGGAACCGGATCAAGGCGGAACGCGGAATCGTCATCACGCCGGCGGGCGGCCAGCGGTGACCGGGCACGAGCCGGCCATCGAAGGCGGCGCCACGGCGATGTGCGAATGCGGCCACCACTGGGGCGTCCACGGCCAGAGCGGCCTGACCGCGCCGGACGCCGTCTGCCACGGCTACGCCGGGTCGGCCACGCCCGGGCCGCTGCGGGAGCCGTGCGCGTGCCGGGGATTCGCCCAGTGGTCCGGGCCGAGAGACACCCGGACGGGCGAGCCGGTGAGGCCGCTGACGCTCAGCACGGCCGTCGAGCCGGCCACCGAATGCGGCGCCGTCCCGCTGCCGCCTGGCTGGGTCCACGTCGACGGCCGCGCCGAGAAGCCCCTTCCCCGCAGCCCGGCCGACCGCCTCTCGGACGGCGAGGCTGTCCCCGGCGCCGAGGGTGCCTGCGCCCGGCCCGGCTGCGCGCACAGCAAGCCCTGGCACACGCCGGACGACCCGCGGCGCCCGTGCGAGCGGTGCGCGTGCGAGGCATTCCAGGACGAGCCCGGAGCTGACGCCTACCGGCGCAAGACTCCTGGCCGGGCAACGACCCAGGGCCTTAGCGGGTCACGAGTGGCGCAACTGCCCGGCCAGGCCCGAGCCGTGACCGGCGACCTGGCGCAGCCGCGCCCGCCGGTCACCCTGACAGTCCACGGGCGCCCCGCACCGCAAGGCAGCAAGCGCGCCGTCGTCAACCGGTACACAGGCAAGCCCGCCATGCAGGAATCCAGCTCCCGCCACCTCAAGCCCTGGCGGGAAGCCGTCAAGCAGGCCGGCCTGGAGGCGATGGGCTGGGGCGAGTTCCCGCCGCTGGACGGCCCGCTCGAAGGCCGCATCGTGTTCACCGTCACCCGCAGCAAGGGCGACTACGGAACCGGCCGGAATGCCGCCATGCTCAAGCCCGGCGCCCCGCTGCGCCCCGCCGTGGCTCCCGACCTCTCCAAGACCCTGCGCGCCGTCGAGGACGCGCTGACGGACGCCGGGGTGATCAAGGACGACTCCCGCATCGTCGAGTACACGCGCCTCGCCAAGGTCTACGCCGGCGAGGACCCCGAGGCGCTGCACGTCCCCGGCGCCGTCATCACGGTCAGGCAGCTCCCGTGACCGGCCACGGCAGCCTCGATGACGCCGTCCCGCACTGGCCTGACCCCGGCACGGAGGAAGCGCGGGCGCTCGGCTGCCTGTGCGACCTCATCGCCAACCACGGCCAGCCGCCCGGCACGTGGGTGGTCGCCGCCGGCTGCCCGCTGCACCACCCCCACCGCAAGACCGCCTAGGAGGCCCGATGGAACCCGAGATGCCGTTCCCTCAGATGCCGCAGCACCGGCAGCTGACCCAGTCCGTTCCCGACCACGAGGTGCTCCTCGTCTTCACCAGCGACGAGGACGCCGCGAGGTTCCGCGACTGGCTCCAGGACTCCGGCTGGCCGTCGTTCGGCTCCTGGGTCGACGGCCACCCCTAGATCGTGCGCGGCGCGGCGCGGGCAGCACCCCCGCAGCCCAGCAGCCCCCGCGCACACGCCGCCGCGCGCCCCGGTCCCGGGCGGGTGCCAGGGCGCGCGGCGGCACACAGGGCCGGCTGGCCGTGCGCACCCCCCGCGGGCGGCCAGCCGGCCCTCCACCCGCAGCTGTCGGTAACCGCAGAGAGGCAATGCCGATGACCGAACTGGCCACCGTGCCGGGCAACCCGCTTAGCCAGCTCAGCCGCGCGCGCGAACTGCTGGAAGCCTCCCGCGACCTGTCAGAGGTCAAGTCAATCCGGGACGTGGCGATTGCAGCCGAGCACTACGCACGGGCGCGCAAGCTCGGCGCCGAGGCCGAGCGATACGCCGCCGAGATCGCCACCCGCGCCGAAAGGCGCATCGGGCAGCTACTCACCGAGACGCCGAAGGCGGCGGGCGGTGACCACAAGAGCGATCAATTCAAAAGTGCTGATGCGGAACCTTTGAAAACACCAAGGGCGGAGGCTGGAAAGAAGCTATCGGCGCGCTCTCAGAAGTTGGCCGCCATCCCAGATGACGAATTCGAGCGGCACATGGCCGACCAGCAGAAGAAAGCCAGCGCCGACCAGCTGGCCCGAGTCCAGCGCGAGCGCGAGCGCGAGCAGAAGCGCCAAGACAACCGCTTGCTAGTAGCCGAAGTTGCTCCGCTGTCCGCTAATCCGCAGGCGGTTTACCAGTCGATTGTCATTGACCCGCCGTGGGACTGGGGCGACGAGGGCGACGCCGACCAGCTCGGCCGCGCCCGGCCGACCTACCAGACCATGACCTTCGATGAGCTGCGCAAGCTCGACGTCGGCGCGCAGGCCGAGCAGAACGCCCACCTGTACCTGTGGATCACCAACCGGAGCCTGCCCAAGGGATTCACCCTGCTCGAGGACTGGGGATTCCGCTACGTCACGATGCTGACCTGGTGCAAGCCGCATTTCGGCATGGGAAATTACTACCGCGGCCAGACTGAGCAGGTTCTGTTCGGAGTCCGGGGCAGCCTGCCGCTGCTGCGCCGCGACCGCGGAACCTGGTTTCAGGCGCCGCGCCCTCGCGGTCACAGCTCCAAGCCCGACGCGTTCTATGAGCTGGTCGAGGAATGCAGCCCTGGCCCGTGGCTGGAGATGTTCAGCCGCAGCGCCCGGCCAGGCTGGTCAGCCTGGGGTGCAGAGGCGTGAACTACGACTTCGGCGAGCGCCTGGCGTTCAGCAAAGCGCGGCGGCAGGACTCGGATATCGAGACGCTGCGGCTGATGTTCCCTACCTGCGCATCCGTGGTGAAGACAGGAGAAGCCGAAGACCGCGCCGGAACCGATTACGTCATCTCGCTGCGGCGCGGTGCGCGCCTCCTGGTCGATGCCAAGGCCAGGGACGCGGGATGCCGGCGCTTCTGGAAAGCCGGCCCCGAGGTAGCGCTGGAGGTCTGGAGCGTGCGGCCCGGCGGCAAGTACCAGGTCCCGGCCAGCCGGGCACGCACAGGATGGACGCTGGACGAGTCCAAGGAAATAGACCTGATTCTGTTCACCTTCGACGCGGCCGACCATGCGTTCGCCTACGTGCGCCCGCTGCCGCTGCTGAGAGAGACCTTCCGGCGCAATTACGCCGGCTGGAAAACGCAGTTCAGGAGTGATGTTCAGGACTCGCGTTCCTGGCAGAGCGAGTGCATGTTCGTGCCGCTCGTCAAGGTTGACGAGGCCGTCGAGGCCATGTCTAGAAAAAAGGTCTCCTAATTATCCGGCTACAGGGAAGACGGGAACGATGGGAGTGGGCTACCGGATGCGCAGGGAAATCGAGCCGCTGTTCCCCGCCCGCACCACCTCGGGCGAGCGCCTGGCCGCGCTCGCCATCGCCGACACCGCCCGCCGCGAGACCCGCATATCCCTCGCCACCTCCGCCGAGCTGCAAGCCCGCACGGGCCTGTCCGAGGACGGCCTGAAAAAGGCGCTCCAGCGGCTGCTGAAACGCGGCCTGGACTTCCGGGTATCGCACGGGAAAGGCTCAGATGGCCGCGACGTCTACACCATTCCGGGCTCCGGGATCGAGTACCGGGTCCCTGTGACAGACGATTTCCTGGCCGCTTCCGGCGTCCTTCCCGCCGCCATTAACGGCGGGACTGTGGTCCCGCCGTCCGCCCGCCACGGGCCTGTGGATAAACCCCCCTGAACTGTGCATAACCCCAGGAAGCAAGGCGGGACCACAGTCCCGCCGTTACCGAGAACGCCGGGACCACAGGCCCGCCGTCCGCGCTCCGCGGCGGGGGGGTCTGGGGGGGAAAGCTTCAGGTTAAACCTGAAGCTTTCACCCGGCTCAGAAGTCAAAACCAGCTCAGCCATGGCTCGTGAACTAACCGGTACAGGTGGAATGCGCGCGCGAGCCGCGAAATCAAGAACGAGAATTGGGAATGGCGAAATGGACACAGCGGAAAGCGACGTCGCACGGCTCGAAGCCGAAAGGCTCCGCCCCACACCCGGAAACCCCGACCCCATCGACAGCCTTTTCCGGCAGCTCCTGACGCTCATCGCCGCCGAATGCCGCCGCGCCGGGTACCTCCCCCGAAAGGAAAGCCAGTGACCGCCATCACGTCCGAGGCATTCGCCCGCCAGCTCGCCGCCCTCGGCATCATCACCGCCGACCTGGGCACCGTCGATCGCATCACCATCACCGCGGTCCAGCGCTGGCTCGATCAGCTCGCCGGGGACCCGCGGTGACCGCCGCCCGCGGCGCCACCCGCGACGACCGCGACGGCGCCGGGCTCCCGCCCGGCATCGTGCAGATGCCCACCCACGCGATCCCCTCCGGGTGCATGTGCACCTGGGCCGTCGTCGCCCCCGCCCCCGGCATGGCGTGCATCAGCCGCCTCACCTACACCTCAGCCCTGTGCCCCTGCCTGCGCAGCCACGCCGCCGCAGCAGCCACCTGAAGGAGAATCCCGTGACCGCACCCCCGGAGACCTCCCCCGCTGCAGCATCATTCGCGGCGCCGTGCCTGCCCGGCTGCGGCTGCCACGACCCGGTCGTCTTCGGCCACGCGGCCGTCCGGGCGGCCCCGTACGCCGAGATCGCCGACACCCGGGCCGAGCGCGACGCCGCCCGCGCCATCGCCGAGCGTGACCGGGACCTCGGCTTCGCGTGGCTGCGGCTGACATCGTGAGGCGGTGGCTGCGCAGCCTGGCCGCCGGCCTCGGCCACCTGACCCTGGACCCGTCGCCGCGGCTCCGCAGGCTGCGCGAGCAGGCGCAGCGGGCCCGGGCGGCGGCCGGGCCGCTGCCGCCGCTGCCCGCAGCCGCGTACACGCCGGAAGGCGCGCTCATGGAGCCGCAGGACTGGCCAGCGTGCCGGGACGGGGCCGCGTCCGGCCGCGAGTGGCCAGGCCATGGCTGACCGGCCGCTCACCGCCCGGCAGCGCCGCGCCCTGGCCATGCTGCCCGCCGTGTACCGGTGGACGCAGGGCAGCATGCCGTCGCTGGCCCGCCGCGGCCTGGTCACCCGCGCCAGCCGCACCGTGCACGGCCGCCGCGTCCTCAGCTGGCAGCTCACCGCCGCGGGCACCGCCGCCCGGGCGCAGGCACGGCAGGAGGCGCACCGTGCCTGACATCGCTGACGTCACCGCCGGGCTGCGCGAGCTGAAAGCCGCCGAGCACGACGCGAGAAAAAAGCTCGACCGTGCCGCAGCCGCGTACGACCGGGCACTCGACGAGCACGCCACCGCATGGTGGAACCGGCTCGTCGCGGAACGCGGAATCGTCGTCAAGCCGCTCGGCGCCGGCCGTGGCTGACATCGCCGGCGTGACCGCGGAGCTGGCCGGCCTGTGGCCCGCGCTGCCCGAGGCGCTGGCCCGCGACACCACGGCCCCTGGCGGCGGCGGCAGCTCCTGGGTCCCCGCCGGGGTCGTCAACGCCGACGTCCTCGCCGCCATGATCGCGCTCAGCGCGGCCGTGCCCGAGACCGTCCGCTACGCCTGCGACGCCATCGGCGAGCCCTGGCGCCACCGCGACATGGCCGGCTGCCTGCGCCAGGTCCCGCGTCTGGCGTCCCGGATGCGCGACCTCGGCCAGGCCGCCAACGAGCGGACGCTCGAGCACATGGCCGCCGGGTGGCTGCGCACCGTCAAGCGGGCGCTCGGCCTGCGCAAGCCAGACATCCCGGTCGGCTACGCCTGCCCGTACGCGGACACCTTCCCGGAGAACCACCATGACGGCCGGATGCTGTTCATGGCCGGCGAGGACGGGTTCCTGCGCCAGGGCCCGGACGGCCCGCGGGTGGAGTTCGTGGCACAGGAAGTCATCTACTGCGCGTCGCAGGACTGCAACGCGTCATGGGCCGGGAAGTACGAGTGGACGTTCCTGGGGTCCATCCTCGGGATGCCCGCCACGGTGACCGCATGATGCGCACCGTGACCCGCATCGGGCACCATAGGTACCCATGGTGCGATGGCTGGCCGACGCTCAGGCCATCGCCGTCGCCACCGGCCGCCCGTACGCCACCATCCGCCGGTGGGCGCATAACGGCTGGCTGGAACGCCGTGGCACTGACGCCCGCGGCCGCGTCCTGTTCGACGTGGAGGAAGCCCAGGACCTCGCCAGGCGGCTTGCGCTTGACAACGCCCTGACATGCCCGAACAATCAGGACGACAGCCAGGAGTCTGCCCGGTCGGCGGCACCTGGCTGACCGCGTTCCGGCCCCGGACGGAGCCCACCATGGCCCAGCAGGTGATGACCGCCAGCACCGCAGACGGCACGCTGACCGTCCGCCAGTGCACCTGCAGCTTCACCTGGGGCACCGACGGGATGGGCCACGTCACCGAGGTCCGCAGGCCAGGTGCCGCGTGCCCGACGCACCCGCCCGCGTGGCTGGCCGCGCTCGACGGTCTCTGCCAGCCGTGCGCCGACGCCGAGTTCTACGGCCTGCGCATGAAGCACACCCAGTGCGAGCACGGCGACTGCACCTGCGCCTACGTCATCCCGGCCGAGTGGCCGCCGGGAACGTGGCCAGCTAGCTGACCGGCCATGGCGCGCTACCGCGGCACCACCGCCGAGCGCGGCCTCGCCGGCGATCACCAGGCAAAGCGCAGGACCGCGCTCACAGCACTCCGCGACGGCGACCCCTGCGCCCGCTGCCAGCTCCGCGGCATCTACCACCCCATGTGGCGCGCGCTCGTCACCTGGAAAGACGGCAGGCCGACCTCGCGGTGGCTCGACCTCGACGACTTCCCCGGCCGCGCCATCGGCGGACCGCAGGTCAAGCGCCTGTCCTACCGCAGCTGCAACCGGTCAGCAGGCGCCACGCTCGGCAACCACATGCGCGGCATCGCACGCCACCCCGAGCGCGCAACCGCAGTCGCGTGGACCACGTCCCGCCGCTGGTAGCAAACCTGTACGCCAGCCGTCCCTGATCAGGGCGGTCAGGAAGCCCCTTGTCTCCCAGAGCGAGGGGCTTCCGCATTTCTGGGAGACATCATGCCTGCAAAAGCTGCGGTCTGTTCGTCATGCGGTAAGGCCGTCCAGCGCGGACCGAATTCGCGCACTGAGATTGTCTGCCACGATTGCAGAAGGTCACAGCCGCGCTCGCATGGTGACCCGCGCAAATGCGCACTGCCGGAATGCGACGTCATCTACACGCCCACCCACGACTCGCAGCAGTTCTGCTCAAGGCCCTGCGGTTACAAGGGCGGCATGGGCCGGAACCGCGTCCTGGACAAGGCATGCGAGATATGCGGCGCCCAGTTCAAGCCCAGCGACCGGGCCAACCGCGGCAGCGGCTACGTCCAGCGCACGTGCAGCCGGCATGCGGAGTTGAGCTGAAGCGGCGCAACGGAACGGCCAGCGCAGTCGCACGCCGCGAGCGCGAGCGTATGCACTGGCCGTCGTGCTCGATCTGGATCAGGGACTGTGCACAATGCGGCATCCTGTTCGCTGCCCGGCGAGCAAAGCAGGAGACCTGTTCTAGGATCTGCGCCCGCAAATGGGGATGGGCTAAGTCGAACCTGGCGCGGCGCAATGGCGCCACCGGGCACGTCTGCATCTGCGGCGCGGTGATCACGCTGGATCGCCAGAAGTGCGACGACTGTCTCGCTGCCAGCGCAAAGCTAGCGCGCCAGCGCAAGAAGCGGGCCGAGCGTGCACGCAAGCGCGGTGCCATTCGAGAGCCATACACGCTGGCTGAGATAGCAGCGCGCGACGGCTACCGATGCGGGCTGTGCGGCAAGCGAGTGGCCATGACCAGGGCAGTCCCGCACCCGAAGGCGCCGACCATCGACCACGTCGTGCCGCTGTCAGTCAGCAAGGACGACACGCGCGCGAACGTGCAACTCGCGCACTTCGCGTGCAACATCCGAAAGGGCGCTACAGGCGGCGTGTGGCAGGCGGCACTGTTCGGCTGACCCGTGCCGATGACATCCACGAACCGGACATAAGACGTAGGGGGGGACATAGTTCGCGGAAGCGACATTCCACGCCGAC
>Ga0193728_1001757_pt1 | contig 11181 bp, 8 predicted proteins | sample U1c1metaG_FD_143037 | JGI IMG/M metagenome (GOLD analysis project Ga0193728, IMG submission 143037) | Soil microbial communities from a riparian zone of the East river system, Colorado, United States - U1c1 | ecosystem: Environmental > Terrestrial > Soil > Riparian zone | place: USA: East River... | reverse complement strand
AATGGCTGCGAGCCGGCTCTTCGCGCCCGAGCGCTTCACGGCCCGGCGGATGGCTTCGCCGACCGCTTCCGCGTCGACGATGGCTTTCTCATTGATGGCGTTATGCGGCGTGGGCTCCGCGGCATAAGACTCAACGCGATATTGGCCGCCCGACATCGAGAGCTCAATGAGCTTCACCGACGAGGTGGTTATGTCAAGTCCCAAAAGCGGACGGTATCTTTTTCCTAACGACCACACAGATTTTTTCCCTTTTTGCTCAATACCTTGTAGGTCGAATCTGACAGGAGATTAGCCATGACAAGCAAACTTAGCAAGAAACTGTTAAATAGAACGTGAAGCTACTCACAGCTATAACCGACCGGGGAGGCCAGGTCGGCAAAGTGAGACCTACGACGGTTTCGTCGCTTTTGAGGAATCGACTCATTCGTTCAGACCTCATCGCCTAAAGCCCAAAAGGCCTTAGGGTTGGTTAATCTGGTCTGGCAACCCCGCTGTCCTTTCAGGGCTTCAGCCCTTGCAAGGATCGGTGGCTTTGCGTCCTCATCTTTCGATGAGTATGCCCACGTAACCGGCGGTAAGATGATGCCTATGTCCGCCGGTGCAATAAGTTAGAACGGTTTTCTGTGTCCAAACGTTACCTAGTTCTCATCTCGCGCATTTGTGCCGTTTTAGTTGGTGTAATAGCCCTCGTCGTCTTCGCCAACGTCTGTGCTTATGTTTACTTGAGGCCCGCCCTGCCGGATGTGGGCACCCTGCGGGAGGTTCAGCTGCAGGTGCCGCTGCGCATCTATTCCCGGGACGGGAAGCTGATCCAGTCAATCGGCGAGCAGCGGCGAATCCCAGTCCGCTATGAGCAACTGCCCAAGAAGCTGATCCTGGCCTTCCTGGCGACCGAAGATGATCGATTCTTCAGGCATCACGGCGTGGATTGGCAGGGGATTCTGCGGGCGGCGGTGGCCAATCTTAAGGCCGGCGGTATCCGCCAGGGCGCCAGCACCATCACCATGCAGGTGTCGCGGGACATGTTTTTGACCCCGCGGCGCGACATGAAACGCAAAATGAGCGAAATCTATATTTCCCTGCTCATGGAGGCTGAATTCACCAAGGAGGAGATATTCTCCCTCTACGTCAACAAGATCTTCTTGGGGCAAAGAGCCTATGGCGTGGGGGCCGCGGCCGAGGTGTATTTCGGCAAGGGGTTGGATCAGCTGAGCACTGCCGAAATGGCCACGCTGGCGGGAATCCCGACCGCGCCCTCCACGGTCAATCCCGTCGCCAATGCCGAAGCGGCCAAGGTGCGCCGCGCCCATGTATTGGGCCGGATGCTGGACCTCGGCTACATCGACCAAACTGAGTACAACGACGCCAAGAACAGCCCGATGGAATCGCGGCTGCATGGCGCCTCCATCGAGGTGGACGCGCCGTACGTGGCGGAAATGGTGCGTAGCGACATGCAGAATAAGTACGGCGATGCCGTCTATACCGCGGGTTACAAGGTCTACACGACGCTCGATTCGCGCCTGCAGTCTGCAGCCACGGTGGCGCTGCGAACAGGGCTGTTGGAATACGACAGACGGCATGGGTTTAGGGGCGCCAGCGCCAAAGTCGACATGTCGAAGATCACCACGCCGGCGCAGTTCGACGCGCAACTGGAGGAGTTTCCCGTCATCGGCGGTCTGAAACCGGCGATAGTGGAAAAGGTCGAGGCCAGAAGCGCGAAGGTTTACGTCAGGGATCTCGGTCTCGTCACCCTGCCCTGGGAAAAACTGTCGTGGGCACGGCGCCAACTGCCGGATGAGCAAACCGATCGCCCACCGAATGACGCATCCGAGATTTTGACCCGCGGCGACGTGATTTACACCGTGGGACGCACGCCCGAGTCCCTGCTGTTCGTGCAGGTACCCGAGGCGCAAAGCGCGCTGGTGTCCGTGGACCCCAAGGACGGCGCGATCGTGGCCTTGGTCGGCGGCTTTGATTTCTTTCAGAGCAAGTTCAACCGCGTCGTCCAAGCCCGGCGCCAGCCTGGCTCGGGGTTCAAACCCTTCATTTATGCCGCCGCCTTCGACAAGGGATACACGCCGGCCAGCGTGGTATTGGATGCGCCGGTGGTGATCGACGAGGAGGGCAAGGAACAGGCGTGGCGACCGAAGGAATTCGAGAGCAAATTCGCCGGCCCGGTCCGGCTTCGCGATGCACTGACGCATTCCAAGAACTTGGTTTCAGTGCGCTTGATGCGCGCCATCGGCGGCGACTACGCCCGCAACTACGTGACTCGCTTCGGCTTCGATAAGTCGCAGCTTCCGGACGATCTGACCCTGGCACTGGGTACGGCCAACTTGAGTCCGCTGCAAGTCGCGGTCGGCTACTCGGCCTTTGCCAACGGCGGTTTCAAGGTGAGTTCTTACTACCTTGACCGCGTTGAAGACGCCTCCGGCAAGGTACTGCAGCAGGCTGCTCCCGCCATTGCCTGCGCGCAGTGCGGCCGCGCCACCGATGCCCCAACGCCCCGGAGCGTGGGTGGAGGCACGGCCCGCGGCAGCGCGCTGGACGAGGCTTACCATGACGGCAAGACCATGATTTCCGACAAGAATCTGGCGCCCCGGATCATTAGCCCGCAGATAGCCTATCTGTTGGCGGACATGATGGTGGATGTCATCAAGCGCGGCACCGGTCAGCGCGCCCGCTCGCTCAACCGCGACGACGTCGCCGGCAAGACCGGTACCAGCAACGACGCGCATGACACTTGGTTCAATGGCTTCAATGGCGACTTGGTAACCACCGTATGGGTGGGCTTCGACTCGGATCGCTCATTGGGCGAAGGCGAGCAGGGCGGTCGCACGGCGATACCGGCCTGGACGTACTTCATGCACGAGGCGTTGGCAGGGACGGCCAAGCATGGCGTGCCCATCCCCGATGGCATCGTCAGTGTGCGAATCTCGCCGACGACCGGATTGCTGGCGAGCTCGGACGACCCCAGCGGCATCATGGAGAAATTCATCGAGGGGAACCTGCCCAAGGCCGAACTGTACGAAGGGCAGAACCCAAACAACCCCGAAGGCGATAAACCGCTATTCTAGAGACCGATCCTCAAGGATCCTTAAGACCGATGGCCAAGAAATTTTCGCAGCGTGCTGAAGATCTACGCCGCGCTCTCGCGCAAGAGGCCGCGAGAATCATGGCCGAGCACGGCATTGAGGATTTCCTGCAAGCCAAGCGCAAAGCGGCGGATCGTCTCGGGGTGAACGATGTCGCGGTGCTGCCGAAGAACGTCGAGATCGAAGATGCCCTGCGCGCGCATCAGCGACTGTTCGGGCGCGATACCCATGACCACACCTTGAAGGAACAGCGGCGCATCGCACTCGACACCATGCGGATTTTGGCGGAGTTCCAGCCTCGCCTGGTGGGATCGGTGCTGACCGGAACGGCGACGAACTACAGCGACATCAATTTGCACCTGTTCGCAGATGCCTCGGAATCCGTCGCGATTCACCTGCTCGACTTGGGCGTGCCGCATGAATTCTATGAGCGGCGCGTCAAGATGGATGCGGAGCGCAGCGTGAATTACCCGGCGCTCAGGTTCGAGGCCAATGGCCGCACCGTCGATGCCACCGTGTTCCCCATCGACGGCATCCGTCAATCGCCGTACTCACCCGTGGACGGCCGGCCCATGAAGCGCGCCGATGCGCGCGAAGTATCGGAGCTGATCGACGCGAACTAGGGCTTCGGCTGCCACACCGCCATCATGTCGGGCGAGCCCTGTGCCCGCACGCCGTTGTCGGTCAAGATGTCATCCGTGGCAGCCATGATGGCCGGCCGCGCAAACACCAGGGCTTCCCCGCCCTTGCTGCCGAACTCGATGGTGACGAACGGGTCCTTCAAATCGCGCAGCACCGCGACCAGGTGCGGGAGGCTCTTGATGCTCGTGCCGTTGATGGAAAACACGACCGAGCCTGTGGGATTGGAGTAGCCGTTCGCAAGCTTGTGCGGGAAGAACGGCGACGAAATGATCACCAGCTCCTCGAGGTCCGGGGTCGGCGTATCGAATGCCCGCGTGACCAGCGGACTCTTCACGAAGCTCAAGACCCGCAGCAAATTGGGGTTGTTTTCGAACAAGGACAAAAATTGCCGCGTCGCGCGCGAGAACACCATCGGACCGTAGACGAAGTACGACGGGTATTCGCCGTGCAGGTCCGGCGCCAGCGTCGGGCGCTGCGCCGACACCGGCAGTTCGACCTTCAACGGCTTGCCGGCCCGCACCACCGTGAGGGGCAGCTTCTCATCCTTGGCCAGGCGCTGAATCATGTAGGCGAAATTCACCCGCAAGTCCTTGTCGATCTTGACCATGCCTTGATTGTCGATGGGCGTATCGCCGATGCGCGTGATCACGTCCCATTCCTTCAAAGGATACGCAGCGTCGCTTTTATCCGGCCGATGCACCACCATGCCCTCGACGTTCTTGTCCAGCTTCAAGTATTCGCGCAGCGCCGGATTCTCGAGCGTCTGCAAGTCGTCGTACATGCTGGCCTTGCCGACATAGTGGCCGCCGGCAATGTCCTTCAGGAACAGATCCACTTCTTCATTCGGAATGATGTAGCCGATGTTCTGGCTGTCGCCGCCCAAGCGGCTGAACGCCAGGCCGATCATCTTGTCGCCGGCGATGGCCGGGCCGCCGCTGTTGCCGGGATTGATGGCCGCATCGATCTGAATGCGCAGGCCCGAGACCGGATAATTGTATGAAGCGAATTCGATGCGCGACACGATGCCTTTGGTGATCGACAGCGACGATCCGCCGGTCGGAAATCCATACGCCAGCACCGCATCCTTGATCTGCGGCAGCTTGCTGGCACGCGCCACCGGCGGATGGGTGTCGAAGAAACTCGGATCGTCCAACTGCAGCACCGCCAGGTCGATTCCAGGCGCGATGGCGAGGACGGTGGCCGATACTTTGTCGCCGGCTGCATTCGCCTGAACCTGCACTTGGCTGGCGTAAAGCACGGCATGCGCGTTGGTCAGGATGCGCCTGCCTTCGATCACCACGCCCGAGGCTGTCGCCTCGCTGGGCGCCTGCTTGGTCCAGGGCTTGAACGGGTCCGGATAGCGCATGGTCGAGAAGATTTTCACGACCGAATTTTCCAGCGCCGGCGGTTGGACCGCTTCGGCCGCACGGGCAGCGAGCGCTGCCCCGGTGCCGGCGCCGGTCAACAGCGCGCCGCACGACAAAACACCGACCGCCAAAAGAGCCATTCGCTTGGGTGCCATGAATATTTATTGCGTCCTATTTTCCGTCGATTGAAAACGCCAACAACACATTGCCTGAGTTGATATAAACGCTGCCGTTCACGATCGTCGCCCCGCCGTAATCCAACGGCCCACCGCTCGCGTGAATGCCGTTTTGCGTCTGAAATGTTTTCGCCGTATCGAAATCCCACAGAATCTTGCCGTCGATGGTCGAGTACGCGCGCAGGTGTCCATCCATCGATCCTGAGAATACGCCGCCCGGCATCACGGTGATCGCTTGCGACTGTGCATGCGAACAAGGCGCCTCGCTCCAGGAGCAGGCGGGCGACGGCGCCAACGTGTGCCATCGAATGATGCCGGTCTTCGGATCGAGCGCCCACAAACTTCCCGTGGCATTGCGGGGCTGTGCCAGCGCCCCTGAGAGGGCGACGAACAGACTGCGATGATCGGCCGCGCTGCCCCAGGCCACGCCGCCGCGTTCGGCACCCACTGTGGGGACCGGACCAACAGCCGGACCTTCGCCTCCGGGAGCCGGCGCGCCGATGCGGGTTTGCCACAGGATCTCTCCGCCGTGGTCAGGATCGAGCCCGTAGACCACGCCTGACATCTGTCCGGCCAATACAAGTTCATTGCCGCTGGCCAGGGTGCGCAAGATGGGCGCACTGCTGAAGCCGCTGGTGGCCACCCGACCCGGAACCGTGAGCTGTTTGACCCAGCGCAGCTTGCCGTCGCTCAAGTCGAATGCGGCAACGGCATCGGTGAGCGACTGCTCGACCCCTGTCGTTGAACCGCCGGTGCCCACGTAGAGCACACCGCGCTTGGGGTCAATGGTGGGAGACGATACGATGGCGGCGCCCGCCGGGCCGAATTCCTGAACCCCGGCGCTGTTCTTGCGCGTGGGCTGCGGCGCCTCGAGCACGGTGTAGCTTCTCCAGAGGATTCGCCCGCTGGCAATGTCGATGGCAACCAGGCTGCCGCGAAAGGTGCAGCAGCTGTAGTTGGGATCCGCCGAATTTTTCTCTTCGTTGGAGCCGACGGCGACATACAGCCGGTCGTTGTACAAGGCCGGCGCCCCCACGATGCGCGCCGACGGATGCGCGTCGACCTGGGTCTTCCACAAGAGCGTGCCTTTCTGCGCATCGAGCGCATACACGGCGCCCGTGTCATCGCCGAAGACGGCGGCGCTCGGCGCCTTGATCACATCGAGATGCGCGAGGGTGCGTTTCAGTTTCTTCGGTATCGCCGCGCGTTTCGCCTGGCCCAACTCCCCGATCGTGATCGCCGTGCGGCTGCCGGCGGGAGCATCGTAGGTCCAATAAGTACAGCCGGTTTTCGCGTCCAGCGCATAGATGCGGCCTGAGGAACTGGTCACGAACAATCTGCCGTCGACCAGGGTGGGTTGGCCGAACTCCGTGCCGCCCTGATATCCATAGGCCCATTTCAATGCCAGTTTCGGCACGTCCGTGGCGCGGATCGCGGGTACCGGTTGGTAGCGGGTGTTGTCCAGCTCGCGCCCCCAGCCGTTCCATTGCACGCTGCCGAGCGCGACCGGCTCCGAGCGCGTGCTGCAGAGATTTTTTTCAGCCGGTACCGCGTCTGCCGCGGCATGGGCGCCGGCGGCCAGGAGCAGGACCGGCACGCACTTGAAGACCTGAGTTAACACCGCCATCGATCAGCGCTTTTCGATCGGCTGGTAATCTCGCTGGGTGGGGCCGGTATAGAGCTGGCGCGGGCGCCCGATTTTCATGTTCGGATCCGACACCATTTCCTGCCAATGCGCGACCCAGCCGGCCGTGCGCGCGATCGCGAACATGACCGTGAACATGGAGCGCGGAATCCCCAACGCGCTATAGATGATGCCCGAGTAGAAATCGACGTTGGGATAGAGTTTTCGAGATACGAAATAGTCGTCCTTGAGCGCGATCTCCTCCAACCGCAGCGACAGATCGAACAAGGGGTTGCCGCCCCTGCCCATTTTCTCCAATACCCGATAGCACATGCCGCGAATGATCTTGGCGCGCGGATCGAAGTTCTTGTACACGCGGTGGCCGAATCCCATCAGCCGCACGCTGTCGCTCTTATCCTTGACCCGCGCCAAAAACTTATCGATGTTGGCGACCGTGCCGATGCTGTCGAGCATGTCGAGCACCGCCTCGTTCGCTCCGCCGTGCGCCGGTCCCCACAGCGCCGAGACGCCGGCCGAGATGGCCGCGTATGGATTTGCACCGGTGCTGCCCGCCAAACGCACGGTGGAGGTGCTGGCGTTTTGCTCATGGTCCGCATGCAGTATGAACAGCAGGTCCAGGGCCTCGGCCGCCACCGGATCGATGGCGTACGGCTCGCAGGGAACCGCGAAGAACATGTTGAGCATGTTCTCGCAGTAGCGCAGGTCATTGCGCGGATAGATGAAAGGCTGCCCCAGCGTATGTTTGTACGCCGCGGCGGCAATGGTCGGCAGCTTGGCGATGATCCGGTGCGCAAAGATTTCCCGATGCCGTGGATCGCCGATGTGCGTGGTGTCGTGATAGAAGGCGGCCATCGATGCAACCACCGCGGAGACCATCGCCATCGGATGCGCGTCGTGATGGAAACCTTGGAAAAACCGCAGCAATTGCTCGTTGACCATGGTGTGCCGCATGATCGAATTTTGAAACGCGTCGAGTTCCGTCTTGGTCGGCAGGCTGCCGTTGATGAGCAGCGTGGCGACTTCAAGAAAACTCGACTTCTCCGCCAGCTGTTCCACCGGATAACCGCGATACAACAGCACGCCGCCATCGCCGTCGATGTAAGTGATTTTGCTTTCAGTGCTGGCCGTGGCCATGAATCCGGGATCGAAGGTGAAGACGCCTTGGTCCTTGGTCAGATTCGAGATGTTGATTACATCGGGGCCGATCGTTCCGGAAATGGCGTCTAGTAAGCTGGTCTTGCCGTTGTCGAGATTCTTGAGTTCGTATTTCGTGCTCATTCGCTGTATCCGACGGGTATGTTCCGTATGTTGACCCCTCAGCGTTGCACGGCCGTACAACGGAATCAAGCATACACGTCGCTTAAGCGAGAACCTCCGCGACGCGAACATCGCATCGAGGATCTCGGTGCGAATGCGCCGTGACGAGTCGTCGGAAGCGCGCGGCGAGAGCGCCGCGCACTCGAGAGCAGTCTTTAGGCTTTTGCCGCTGTCTTAGGGTTTGCCGCTGCCGCGGGTTTTTCCGCTGCCGCGGGTTTCGCCGGCGTCGCGTACTTCTTGCGGAACTTATCGACGCGGCCGCCGGTGTCCACAATTTTCTGCTTGCCCGTGTAGAACGGATGGCAGTTGGAACAAACTTCGACCTGCAAATCCTGTCCGATGGTCGAACGGGTCTCGAACTTGTTCCCGCAGGTACAAGTGACCGTGATTTGTTTGTAGTCAGGATGGATGCCGGCTTTCATAGGAACCTCGAGTTTTCAGTTGCGGCAGAATCGATCACCGCAGAGCGGAATCGCCACGCCTTGGGACCCTTATGCTGCCGGCGGATCTTTAGAAATCAATGCCGGAAACAGGGCCGCGCATCATATGCGCACCTACGCCCGTGGACAAGGGCCACTCATTGCACATATTTGTCCACAATAACTGTGGATAAGTCTGTGGACGGCGACTCGCGAGAGGGACTCATACGGCGGAAATTGGCGTAATTGTTGATTTGATCAAAAAATAGACAGGCTATTTTTACCTTATAATTCAATATATTACGAGACGCATCTGACCTACTGCAGATGCAATGTGCTGTAGGTCTCACTTTATGCGAGGCGCGTAGATCGGTGTGTATAAGCTCTTAGAGCCCCAATACGGGCTCTTGAGCCAAGAAGCTGGCCTGCAGATCGTTGAGGAAGCGCCTTCCTAAGTTCGTGGGCCGCCAACCCGTGTTGGTTTGCTCGAGCAGGCCGCGCTCGCGCGCGCGCAGCAACTGCTCATCGAGCATCTCGAGCGGCAGCCCGGTCCGTCCCTCGTAGCAATCGCGCCTGAAACCGTCGTTGAGGCGCAGCGCATTCAGCATGAATTCGAACGGCAAATCCACCGCCGCGACGAACTTCGCGTCGCCGACGGCGTCCTGCGCGCGGCGGATCTGATCCTGATATTCGCGGGGCTGTTTGGGTTTTGTGGTGCGCAGAATCCGCATCGGCTTGCCCAGACTGAGCTTGCCATGCGCGCCTGCGCCCAGCCCTAGATAATCGCCGAACAGCCAATAGTTGAGGTTATGCCGGCATCGCGCTCCGTCTTTGGCGTATGCCGACACCTCGTATTGTGCGTAGCCTGCTTCGGCCAGCAGCTCTTGGCCGGCCGTTTGAATTTCCCAGGCCGCGTCCTCGTCCGGCAGGCTCGGAGGGCGCGAATGAAATACGGTGCCCGGCTCCAGCGTGAGTTGGTAGTAGGAAACATGCGATGGACCGAGCGAGCAGGCGGTGCGCACGTCGTGAAGCGCCTCTTCGAGCGTCTGCCCCGGCAGCGCATACATCAGGTCCAAGTTGAAATTATCGAGTTTCGCCGCACGCAGCTCCTCCACTGCGCGATGCGTATCTTCGGCGGAGTGAATGCGTCCCAACACCTTCAAGGCGCGTGTGTCGAAGCTCTGCGCGCCCAAGGACACGCGATTGATGCCGGCCTGCGCATAGCCTGAGAATCGGCCGCGCTCGATGGTGCCTGGGTTCGCCTCCATCGTAATTTCCGCATCGTCCGCGAAGGCGATCCGCTGCTTCAGCGCCGTCAGCAAGCGCGCGAATTCTTCGGGCTGAAACAGGCTCGGCGTGCCGCCGCCGAAAAATACGCTGTCAATCCTGCGGCCGGCCACGACGCGCGGCGCCTCGATGTCGAAGTCCCGTATCAGCGCGTCGATGTACGACACATCCGGTTGCGCCGACTTCAACTGATGCGAATTGAAATCACAGTACGGGCATTTGCGCACACACCAGGGCATGTGCACGTACAGCGCCAGCGGTGGGGCCATCACGCGCGCACCGCCGGTTGCTCCAGAGCTGCGAGCAGCGCCTCGCGCAGCGCTCGCATCGCCTTGCCGCGATGGCTCAAGCGGTTTTTCTCTTCGGGAGCAAGCTCGGCTGCCGTTTTATCGAGTTCCGGCAGCCAGAAATAAGGGTCGTAGCCAAAGCCGCTTGAGCCGCGGGGCACGTCGAGAATGAATCCCTCCCAGGCCGCCTGCGCCACCATCGGCGCGGTATCCGCAGCCTCGATGAGCACCAGCGCGCATCGATAGCGCGCTCGCCGCGCATCAAGCGGCACGCCCTTGAGCGCACTCATCAATTTCGCGTTATTCGCGTCGTCGTCGGCATCGGCGCCCGCGTAGCGGGCCGAATGAATGCCGGGCGCTCCGCCAAGGGCATCGACTTCGATTCCGGAATCATCGGCGACTGCCGCGAACCCGCTCAAAGTCGCGGCGTGACGCGCTTTCAACGTGGCATTTTCCAGGAAACTCGAACCGGTCTCTGCCGGCGACTCAATGCCCAGTTCGGCAAGGCTGATCAGCTCGTACGGCAAGCCGGCCAGCAGGGAGCGAAATTCGCGCAGCTTGCCTGGGTTGGCGGTGGCGACCACGAGTCGCTTAGGAGCCTTCTTAAGCATTTCGCGTTGCCGCGAGCTCCAGGGCGCGGGCGCTGAGCTGCGCGGCATGCAACTGCGCGATGCCTTCCGTCGCAAGGTCCAACAATTGATCGAGTTCGTGGCGGCGAAACGCGTGGCCTTCCGCCGTGCCCTGAACTTCGACAAAGGCGCCGCCGCTGTTCATGACGACATTCATGTCGGTTTCGGCGTTCGAATCCTCCGCATAGTCGAGATCAAGAACCGGCGTGCCGCGGTAAATACCCACCGACACGGCAGCCACCTGGCCATGCAGCGGGTTTGCCGTGATGGCGCGCCTTTTGAGCAGAGTGTCGACGGCATCCGCCAAAGCCACGAAA
>Ga0193728_1001756_pt1 | contig 11193 bp, 8 predicted proteins | sample U1c1metaG_FD_143037 | JGI IMG/M metagenome (GOLD analysis project Ga0193728, IMG submission 143037) | Soil microbial communities from a riparian zone of the East river system, Colorado, United States - U1c1 | ecosystem: Environmental > Terrestrial > Soil > Riparian zone | place: USA: East River... | reverse complement strand
CTCCGTACTGCGCCAGGGCCGATGAAGATATCAGAGTGAGGATCGTTGAGATCAACAGAAACCGGATGCTGAAAGCGGTGCGAGCCATGAACTGCCTCCAAGGCGGACTTCCACAAAAAATGTGAGGGGGACTCTATAGCAGACTCGATTTCGTGTTTTCTGCTCAATATTGCACACACACTTTCCAGGCGTGAGACGGTGCTCCAAGTCTGGGAGGGTGCTGCTTTGAGACAAATTCTCACAATCGATTGAATGGAACGACCCGAGCTATAGCACGGTGAAATGGACACTGTCAATCGGGTCATTAAGAGTGTTAAGAGTGGGTGGCACGGAATTGATCGACGCCTCAGCCCAGGCAGGGTTGGGGATAGCCATGAGTCGGACCCTGAACCTACTCTGACAACCTTAGTATCTCAGGCGGCATCGGAATTGCGAAAGCGAAACTCCACTTCGGAAATGGACACTATTGCTTCGGCGCCGCTGAGCCGCAAGATTCCACTGTGGCTGATCGTGTTGTGTGCATTCGCCTTTCATGGTCCGCTGCTGATGATGCAGCTGCCCGCCAACAGCTTCGATGCCAACTTTCATATGTCCATGGCGTCGCATTACGCGCACCACTGGTTTGATCCCTGGAATGAGAAGGCGTTTGCGGGTTTCTCACAAACAACGTACCCCCCTCTGACTCATCAGTGGACCGCATTGTTCTCTTACCTGATCGGCCTTAACAACGCATTCATGCTGGTGCAGGGGATTGTCATTTTGCTATTGCCGGTTGGAGTCTATCGCTTCGCTCAATTATGGACCTCCGATCGTGCCGCGAGCTACGCCGCTTTCTGCTCCATCTTCCTTGGCTCGCTTTCGCTTCTGGTTTATCAGGATGGCCAAATTGGAACGACGTCCGCCACCGCGCTCTTCATCCTTTCCGTTCCCTACATCTATCAATACGCCCTTCACGGGAAATTCAGAGACTTGCTGCTGGGACTATTCATTTCCTTCAGTGCCGCCGCAGCCCACCATGCGACGCTGCTATTCGGCGTGATCTTCTTTGTGGGACCCGTCGTATGGCTTGCGCTGTCGGATTTTCGCGCTGAGCAGCCCGGAAAGTCACTGGTTGCGCCGATAGGAAGGATCGCAATGTATGGAGTTCTTTCGGCTGCCGGAATGGGGGTCGTGTTACTGCCCTACTTCATCATCCTGCTGAAGGATCCGATCAAGCAAATTCCTATCCCGCATCTCAGCCGCGCGAATTTCATTCTTCAGCCAATCTGGGCCCTTAACTACTGGCTGGTGCCCCTCGGCGCGGTGGTGTTTGCACTACCGTATGTGTTCTACAAGGGTGGCAAGGCACGGCTGCGCCCCTTGCTGCTTGGATTTTACTTCGCCCTTTTGTTTGGACTCGGAAGTACGACCCCGCTACCCCGATGGGTCCTGGGCAGGGCGTTCGAAATTTTGACATTTGAAAGATTCACCTTCTGGGCTCTTTTGTTAGCCATGCCGTTCGTGGGCATGCTGGCGGTTGAACTCATCGATCGCTATCACGCTCGAGCAGCCACCTGGCTTGTCATCGCTGCCGTCGCCTCAGCTTCATTGGCGGTTGCCTGGAACGTGTATTTCCCACTGCGGGGTCCGGAACCTGATGTCGCGCCCATCATCAACTTTCTGAACGAACCCGGGCGAGATCAATATCGATATCTAACCTTAGGTTATGCAAATGTGATGTCGAAAATCGCTTGCTATACGAATGCACCCAGCATTGACGGAGAGTACAACTCAGCGCGCACGCTGCCTGAAATGACGCGCCACAGCGTGGGCCAGTTAAGCAGCGCAAAGTTCTATCACACGGAAGGACTATTGGCCCTTATCGAGACACTCCGTCACGCTAATCGTTATGGCCTCCGCTATATTTTTGTTCACGACAAGTACTATGAGCCCCTGCTTACATTCGCCGGCTGGCGACAGATCGACAGCTTCAATTACGGCGAAACTACTGTGTGGAGCACGATCGGGGTTCCTCCTGCTACAAAGATCCCTTCCCCGCTGAAGCCGCCCCGCTGGCAAGGAATTATGTGGGGAACAGTTCCGTTTGGCGTCAGCCTGCTAACTCTTGTTCTGGCCTTTGTCTTCGCAAAGGAGAACGCCGACTCTAACGCCGATAACATGTTGCAAGTTGACGACAGCGCGGGCACTGGTGAATTAGTGACAGTTCCTCGCGAGCGACCCTATGCTCACGAAATAACGAACGCTGAATATGCACAGGAGAGCGATCCTTCAAGACCCGCGCCCAGTACAGGAAACCCCTGACAGTCCACGTTGCAACAGCACATTCAGTGAGGGCATCCTAAAGATGCCGTGAAATACTTTTCTTGCAGTATCGTGATTCCCGCCTACAACGAGGCGAAGCGCCTGCCTCGGACGTTGCAACCAATTTTGGATTTCGTCAAGGAAAAGTCCTGGGACGCCGAAGTAATTGTGGTAAACGACGGCTCCGCCGATGACACCGTTAATGTGGTGCGCGCCTTTTCGGCGGCGAATCCTATTGTTTCTCTGATCGACAACCCAGTCAATTGCGGAAAGGGTCAGAGCATTCGTGACGGAGTGCAGCTGGCTTTCGGTGACATCATTCTGTTTGCAGACGCAGATAACTCAACCCCCATTCAGGATGCAGAGAAATTAGTGCGGGCAATTGAGGATGGAGCGGACATTGCCATTGGCTCCCGGTGGGTCGATCGCAAACTACAAGTGAACCCGCAGCCCTGGTATCGGCGATTGAATGGACGCCTTTACAATCTTTTGCTCCGTAGCATCCTGGGCTTGAACTATCGGGACACACAGAACGGCTTCAAAGCCTTTACCCGCCCGGCCGCGAAAACCATTTTCGGCCTGCAAAGGATTGGCGGCTGGGGCTTCGACGCTGAGGTTCTATATCTGGCAAAAAAGCTCGGGTTCACAGTCCGCGAGATTCCGGTGGAGTACCGATACTATTCCGAGGGATCTAAGATTCGGCCTTATCGCGATGGGGTCCGCATGCTATTCGAGTTGTTGAAAGTGAGGTGGCATGCGCGCACGGGGGCATATTCCATAAGCGGCCAGGCAAAACGTGGGTCGGCCGAGAACCTTCCTGATGCACCAGGGTAGGAGTGCGGACCGAACTCATGGTTAAGAAGTATTTGTTTGTTTTTGGAACGCGTCCGGAGGCGATCAAGATGGCGCCTGTGCTTCAGGCGCTGCAACGCGACCCGCAGGCCGAATGCATTGTATGCGTGACCGGCCAGCATGAAGAGCTGTTGGACCCAGTCCTCTCCCTTTTCCAGATCAGACCCGATTATCGGCTGCGTGTGATGTCGCATGACCAACAACTCTGCGGCCTGACCGCGCGGCTTTTGGCCGAACTGGAAAAAGTGATTGCCCAGGAACGGCCCGACTGGGTGCTGGTGCAGGGGGATACGACATCTGCCATGGCAGGTGCCATGGCGGCCTGCTATTCGAAGATTCCTCTGGCTCACATTGAAGCTGGCCTGCGTTCGCACAATAAACTGGAGCCCTTTCCAGAAGAAGTGAACCGCAAGCTCATCGACGTGATGGCTGACTTGCACTTCGCACCCACCCTTTTAGACAAGCGGGATTTGATCGCGGAGGGATTTCAACCCAACAGCATTCATGTGACCGGCAACACTGGTATCGACGCCTTGCGATTCATCGCCGCCTCGCCATTCTCTTTAGAAGGATCGTCCCTGGAGAATGTCCCACTATTTAGCAAGCGCGTCATTTTGGTGACGGTCCACCGTCGGGAGAATCACGGGGCACCCCTAGAGACTATTTGTGAAGCAATCCGTACTGTTGCGCGGCGGTATCGGAACACGGCACATCTTGTGCTTCCGGTTCATCCCAATCCTAATGTGAAGGCGACAGTGTGGCGCTGCCTGGATGGAATCAGCAACATTACGTTGACGCCGCCACTCGGATATCGCGAGCTGGTTGCGCTGGCCGAGGCTTGTTTCTTTGCCATGATTGATTCGGGAGGGCTGCAGGAAGAATTGCCCTGCCTGGGTAAACCAGCGCTCGTGTTACGCAATGTTACGGATCGTTCCGGAGCCATCCTGGCCGGCGCGGCACGCTTGGTTGGAGTGGAAACAAAAGCCATCGTGTCAGCCTGCACTGAGTTGATGGAAGATCGAGCCCTTTATCTACGAATGGCGCAACCCCGGGATCTGTTCGGCGACGGTATGGCGGGGCAGAGAATTGCGGGCATCTTGATGTCTTATCAATCCGCGGTTAAGGTTCATCAGGATTTGAGCATAAAGGCCGCTTAACTCGGGTTCCGGTTTGGATCTTCGCGACCTAGATCAGAGATTGCCACTCCCACGTACGTCCTTTTTGATTCCACATTTCCAACGCCTGGCAACAGAACGCCGTGGAGACTGGGTTCATGAAGGGAAGAATTTTGCCGTTCTTCTTTCCAAACCAAAAGCCGCCGTACAAACGAGTATCTGGATCGTCAGACTGGAAGCTTTGCAGTAACAAAATTTCTTTTTGCGCCGCATGCTGATGCAACGGTAATACTCCAAACTGATCGGCAAACAAACGAAGTCGGAGCAATTGTGCGACCACGTCCGAGCGTAGGAACAGTGGTGACAGTTTGCGTACGAAGTCAGCCAGCCTCTCAATCCCCACCGCCATAGCTTCCGCCGATCCGGGCTCGCCAGCCACGGGAAGCAATCCTTCGAGAAAATACGAATACGCGTGCAACCGGTCCATCACCGGGATTTCGGTGTCGCATCCGGGCAAGAAGAGCAAGTGACTTGCCAGCGATGCATTCAATAACTGTCGATAGCAGGTCAAGTATCGTTGGTTCTTCGTGATTTGCCACAGCTCGTACCAGCCCAGACCTGCTTTGAGTTGGTAACAGCCCGGACTCCGCGACCAGCGCGCGGGTTCGAGAGCGAGCGGAGTCTTGCCAGGCAATTCCAGAATGGGGTGGAAATGCGAGTCATCGGCAAAGTCGCGCATCATGGAATCGCCAACTTTCACGGCGGTCGCGAGGAATGCTTCTTGGGCGCACTCCCTCCAAACCGCCAACAGTCCACGCACGATGATTCCATTGTCAAAGAAATATGAATATCTGCTGCCCTCACTCTCGCGCTCGAACGGCATCGCGGAGCACTCCGCATCCCAGGCGTTCACCAGATACGTTGCAGCCTTGATCGCCGCGTCAAGGTAGGGCGCTTCGGAATCCTGTTTGGATAAACGCACGAGCGCGCTGGCGCTGTATGCAGTGATTTCCGTCGTGAGTGGCGCACTGCGTTCGCGGTCGCTGAAATAATATCTGGCCACTCCACCATTGGACTTTTGAATGCTGGACTGCAGAAACCATTCCCCTGCCGCCCGGCTGGCACTTGTCATATTCTGTTGCATCGACCTCATAAACCTGTCACCTGCATTCTGGAGGTCGGAACTCTCCGTTCGAATAGCCTCAAATAGTCGTCCACAACCTGGGTGATGGGTGTGCCTTGCGCTGCCCGCAAATTCTGTTCGGAAGAGGTGCGGCGCAGTTCCCCGGAATTCAGCAGCCGAATCAACCGGTCCGCCAGAGTGTGGACGTCTCCAGGGTCATAGAATTCGACTGCAATCTCTTCTTCCTTTGCGATTTCAACGATCTCGGGAATTGCCGCGGCAACCATCGGCAAGCCGAACTGACAGGCTTGGTGAACCACTCCGCTGGTACCGGCTGCCGAAGAATAGGGCAGCACCAGCACGCTCGCGTTCTTGAACAGGTCATCCAACTCAGTCTCCGGAACGTAGCCGAGGAAACGGACACCAGCATGGCCGCTCCATTGCTGTTGCAATCGTTCCAGGTAGTCCGGAGCACTGGGATGATTCGTCCCCGCTATCACCAAGACCGCATTTGGAACCATGCTGCGAATGCGGTCGATGGATTCAAGCAGCAGATCCACTCGCTTATAGGTGCCCCAATATCCGAATGCGAGAATGATTCGCTCCGAAGAATTAGAACGTGACACGCCCGGAACGCGCGTGTCCTTTACCTCTCCGAACGTTCCGTGCGGCCGAGCTTGCACTCGATCCGGGCTGACGCCATAGGCGCGGATAATGTCCGACCGGAACGAAGGCAAGAGCAGCGATACATCGCCGGACAAAAGCAGAAGCCGCGTGGCGACGCGGCCCGCAGCGCGGTATAAACCAGGAAAGCGAATTCCCGCATCCTTTAAGTTAATGCGTTCGAATACCGTGTGCAGCGTGATATGAGTGTAATGTCCGCGCCAGAGCGGGAACGGTTAAAGCAAGGAATGCCGCAATGGGCCGTCGAGCAAAGGTGGAAAATCCAATATTGAACCAGACCACATCTGGCTCACTGTTCCGAACAGCCATCAAGAGCCGAATAGGATTGAAAATCGAATCGAAGCGCCAGCAGCGTTGGACACGAAAGCCCGCTAACTCCTCAGGTGAATCCGTATCATCGGCGAGAATGCTGAGTTCCACTCGCGAATCGTCCCGCATGGCGCAAGCGAGGTGATATCCATATTCATTGAGATCTCCGCGGCTCGGGGGAAAAGAGGTGACCAGCGAGACCCTGATGGGACGTGGAAGTGCGGCAGCGTCCCGAGTGCCTGACAACTCGCGTCGCTCTGAAACCCGCGCCGAAGAGCTTGTTCCATAAGACGCGAACACTAATCGCAACTCCGGACTTCTTGGTCATAATTCGGTGCAGGAAGACTAATGTGGGTTGTCCGGAACAGGGCGAGTAGTGCCGGCGCGCAGCCGGGGGAGCCCCCAAGATGTTGATGCAGCGGGCCTTGTATGGGCTCGCATTTGCTTCTCCCGGCCTGACGCGGACCACGGGACTGCCCAAGGTGAAGTGATTTTATGAGTTGACAAAGCCGCAGAGAATTGGTTTCTCTGCGGCTTTCATCTTTCACCAGGTCAGCAGTGCGTAGCCGGTTTGACCCGGGGTACCCGCAAGAGAGATGTTCTTGGTTGCGGTGCAATCGAATGTCTGCGCTCCAGTGCCGCCTCCGCCTACGGTTTGCGACAGCGACGAAACAGGAAAGCCAGCTCCACCGATTGGAGGGCAAGCTGATGGAGCCGCAGCTCCGGCGTGACCGACTTGAGCGTTAGGATCGGGCTGCCCCCCGGCTGAGCAATTGACGGTGCAGCCCTCGTTCCCCGCAATTCCGCCGCCGGAACTCAGCAGTGTGGTGGAGGAGCTATCCAAGAACGAAGTGGCGCCTCCGCTCTGGCCGAAGGAGCCATTGTTCGTACCACCAAGCCCAACCGTGATTGAATAGGTTGCCCCGGGAATTACGGGGAGGATGCTACGCGAATACGCTCCAGCGCCGCCACCGCTGCCATCAACAAAGCAAAAGCTCTGACACCCGCCGCCACCACCTCCGCCACCCCACAGTTCGACAATCACCCGGGTCACGCCTGTTGGTGCGGTCCACGTTCCGCTTGAAGTGAAGTCCTTTGTGCCGTTGAGAATTCCCGTGCCGGGAAGTCCTGTGGCGCCTTGCGGACCCGCTGGCCCTGCTGCTCCAGCCGGGCCAGTCGCTCCTGTCGGACCTTGTGGCCCAGGCATTCCGGGAGGTCCCGGAGGTCCGGTCTGTCCTTGCACGCCAGCAGCAATCAGTTGCCAGACTGCGCTTGTGACCGTGGGCTCTTGTCCATCTGTAGGGGCGAGGGCCAGCCAGTATTGGCCTTGGTCGGTGACTGCATCATTGACCTGATAAGACTGGCCCGCGACCCACGCGCCTCGGTTCGTGATGCCCACCGGTCCTGCTGGACCAACATCGCCCTGCGGCCCGGCGGGACCAACTGGTCCCATCGGTCCGACAAATCCCTGTATGCCTTGCGCTCCAATCGGACCTTGCGGACCGGCAGGACCAATCGGCCCGGCTGGGCCCTGCGATCCAGTGGCGCCAGTCGTCCCTTGCAGACCTTGCGGGCCCAGCGGTCCCACCGGGCCAGTAGCTCCGGCTGGTCCTTGCGGACCGATCGGTCCAGCCGCTCCCTGCGAACCTTGCGACGCGACTAGCTGCCAGTTGGGATTGTTGATGGAGGGCTCAGAAGCCAGGCTAGGTACCAGCGCTAGCCAATATGATCCGCCGTCCGTGACCGCATCGTTTACCTGATAACTCACGAAGCTCACCCACGAACCTTGATTGTTGATGCCTTTCCCGGCAAGTAACTGCCAGTTGGGATTGCTCCGGTAAGGTGACGAGTTGTTGTTGGGAAGCAATGCAAGCCAGGATGACCCCACGTAAGCCACGATATCGTTCGGCTGATAATTGGTGGACGAGGACCATGAGCCGCGATTCGTGACGCCGGCTGGTCCGGTCGGACCTTGCGGGCCGATCGGTCCCATGGGTCCGCTCAAGCCGTTCGCTCCCTGTGCTCCCTGCGGTCCTTGCGGGCCTTGTGGCCCGGGTGGGCCTTGCGCGCCATTGCCATTGAAGACGATGTCGAGTTCGGGCGGGTGACTGAATGTCGTGCTCTCCTTGCTATCGAAGCTGGCTGTGAGCGGAGAATTGGCCACCAGCGCGAGGCCGTGGTTCTGCTGTGTGCCATCCAGCCACGCGCCCACCGCCGACGTCACATCGATTTGCAAATATTGACCTTTGCTGGCGGACGTTATCGAAATGCCTGACGCGACCGTGGTACCCAGCGCGGGTTGAAGACTATGTGTGATGGTGCGCTCACTCCAGGAACCCGACACGTAATCGATATTGAGCAAGCCGGCGGTCGTCACAGAATCGACATAGAGTTTCAGGGTTGCTTTGGCGACGTTGGCGCTGCTGTAACCTGTGGGTATCGCGGACAAGTCGAAACGAATATAGGAAGTGGAGCTTCCGCTTTGCACCGCGAGAGTAGCGGTCCCGCCGTAACGGGTGGTGGGATTGGCAGCGAGCACGTAAGCATCGTCACTGGGAGTGATCTGGCCGAAGCTGGGCAGAGCCAGCAGGCCCAGAGTCAGCAGGACGAGCACAATCTGCGTTGGTAGTGCAATCAAGGAATACCATCTTCGCTCCGCGAAAGTGCTGGTATTCGTTAACTGCTGTGGCTTATCTTTCAGGGTTCGCATATTTTCCTCCGAATTCGTTACCAGCGGATTTCGCGTCCAGTTGCTAGACTTCATCAACCCTTCCAGGCACATCTCCAGGTCGACTGTGCCCACTTACCCATGCCGTCGAGACAAATAAACGCGCTCACAAAAGCTGTTCGATTACCACTGTCGTCTGGAAGGGCGCATCCATGCCCGCGTAGTTGTACTGGAGCGTGGTGCCTCCCTTTACATGAGCGATGACCGTGCCTGAGGAATAGTCCTGATCCCGCGTACCGCAGGTGCCGCCGAACATAGAGCCACCAGCCTCTCCCCCGGTTGCGGGTATGTTCCAGAAGAAGGTCATACTGAAAAATGTGTTGCCCGCGCTGGTGGCCGTGCACTCTTGAAAGCCAGTGATGCGATAGATGGCGTCATTCCCTGGTGTCAACAAGTCCGTCAAGGTAAGCTGGCCACCGCTCGAGAACGTCTGAACGTAGAGGACAACACTTGAAACTCCGTTTGCTGCGGTAGGGATATTGTTGTAGGTCGTGATTTTCCCGGTGGTTTGAATGCTTCCCTTGAAATATCCCGCAGGGCCAAATCCATCGTTCTGCGCATACAGGGCGCCTTGCGTGAACGAATTGTTTTGCGCGAATACTCCGATGCCACTGCTGCTAACTCCGCCCACCCCACTGCCGCTCGAAGAGTTCCCCCCATACAACGCAAAGCCGGAGGGGTTGCTGGCAAATGCCTGAATGCCATTACCAGTTCCGGTATTCGTTGCATTTACCGTCGCTCCGAAAGATATCGGGGATGTGAGGAATACATTGCTGTTGATGGTCTGCGTGCCCGAGAATGTGTTGTTGGCGGCGAGCTGGGCAAAACCGGACGAAGCTACCCCCCCGAGTTGGCTGGCATTGACGTTGGTGACGGCCGCGCCGCTACCCGAAAATGACGTGGCGATGACGCTGCCGTTCACCGTCTGGTTGCCGGTGAAGGTGTTAGCGGTTTTCAATTGCGGAACTTTGGTCGGGTCGACATTCAGCGTTACCGAGCCGCTGGTGCCGCCGCCGGTGAGATCGGTGCCCGCAGTGACGCCGGTGATTGTGCCGCCGCCGGTCATGGTGCCGCACACCCACGCGGTCCCGTTCCATTCCAGAATCTGATTGGCTGTGCATGTCTTCAGCAGGCTGAGCGCAAGGGATCCCGTGCTGCCGCCTCCCGTCAGTCCGCTGCCGGCGGCCGTGCTTACCCCCGTGATTGTGCCTGCGCCCGGAAACTTCTGCCCGGCGGCGAAAGTAAACAATCCGGCGCTACTCAGTTTCAGTCCAGTCTCAGTGGGCGCTGTCGAGCCGGACCCGAACAGAAGGTTCAGAGTTCCTGAAGGAGTTGTTGTGTTGTTGCCGGTGGGTTCGACGCGCCACTGAAATGTTTGATTGACCGCGGCCGCCGTGCCGCTGTTGAACGACGAGGCGACGAAATCTTGTGCCTGAGAAATCTTGCCGCCGGTCGCCGTGGCCACGCCTGTCGCCGGCAAACTGAACAGACCCTCAATGTTAGCTGTGCCTTTCACATCCAGTGTTGCCGCAGGCGTCGATGTGTTGAGCCCAACTTTGGCCGTGCCTCCGGAACCGCTCTGGAACAAGACAGAGTTTGCAATGTTGGATGTACTGGTCCACAGGGGGAGGAAGTTCAGAGTGCCCGCACCGGGACGTTGGTTGCTGGCGGAGCGGAGCTAGGGTTTGGGTTTGAAGTAGAAGCTGCAGTCGCGTCGAACGTGTTCGTCGCCCCTGCAGTTGGTGCAGCCAGCACGAAGGCTGAGGCCGGAAGCCCCCCCAAGGTTTCCGCGTCCCCAGCCTTCAATGCGTAGGGCACGCTAACCAGCAACACGCGCGGCTGCTCCGCTTGCCCCTCTGGCCGCACGCCCAACCAGCGAGCTTCTCCGGAAGTAAACAACGCGGTGGGCAGGCCATCCGGCTTGGTCACGCCGAGCTGTACGGAATAATGTCCGTTCCGGTCAGGAGCGACGTTTTGCGTTTCCAGCCAGAGAGGGACTCCGCGTTGCTGATCGCTGTAAAGGGAGAACGTGACTCCGACAGTTCCACTCAAAGGCTTGCCGGAAAGATCTGTAAGGAATC
>Ga0193728_1001755_pt1 | contig 11203 bp, 7 predicted proteins | sample U1c1metaG_FD_143037 | JGI IMG/M metagenome (GOLD analysis project Ga0193728, IMG submission 143037) | Soil microbial communities from a riparian zone of the East river system, Colorado, United States - U1c1 | ecosystem: Environmental > Terrestrial > Soil > Riparian zone | place: USA: East River... | reverse complement strand
GAGCGCGATCGGCTTCATCGGCGAGATGGTCGACTACGCGAAGCGCAACGCGCCGCTCACCGAGTCGATCAGCGCGCGCGAGGTTGGCACGACGGCGGCGTTCCTGTGCAGCCCGCTCGCGAGCGGTATCACCGGCACGACCGTGTTCGTCGACAAGGGCATGCACGCGATGGGCATCGCGGTCGATCGCGAGGGCGCGAAGAAATGAACGCGTCGTCCGCGCGGGTGATCGCGGATCTCGAACAGCTCGCGAAGTTGACATCCGACGAGCGCGGCGCGCAACGGGTCGCGTGGGGGCCGACGTGGCGCAAGACCCGCGAGTGGTTCACCGGCAAGCTCGGCGAGCTCGGCATCACCCCGGTGCGCGACGGCGCAGGCAACTTGTGGGCGACCGTGCGCGGCAAGAGCTCGAAGAGCATCGTGCTCGGCAGCCACCTCGACTCGGTGCCGGGCGGAGGTTGGTTGGACGGCTGCCTCGGCGTCCTCGCCGGGCTCGAGGTGCTGCGGCTGCATCCCGAGCCCGAGCTCACGCTCCACCTCGTGGACTGGGCCGACGAAGAAGGCGCGCGGTTCGGGCGCAGCCTGATGGGCTCGGCGGCATCGGCGGGCGCGCTCGATGCGCAGGTCGAGCTCGCGCACCTCGTCGATCGCGCGGGCGTCAGGTTGCCCGACGCGCTCGCCGAGAACGGTATCGAGCTCGATCAGCTCGAGACCGCCGCGGAGTACTTCCAGACCCTCGACGCGGTCGCCTATCTCGAACTGCACATCGAGCAAGGGCCGGTGCTGCAAGAGATGAAGAAGCCGGTTGGCGTCGTGCTCGGCACGATGGGCGTCGAGCGCTACACCGTGAAGTTCGTCGGCCAGGCCGCGCACTCGGGCGCCGCGCCGATCCACTTGCGCAAGGACGCGTTCCTCGCCGCCGCGGAGTTCGCGCTCGGCTGCCGCGAAGTCTCGATCAAATACTCCGGTAAGACGCCGCGCACGCGCGTGGTCGCGACGTGCGGTGTCGTCAAGGTCGAGCCCAACTTCGTCACCGCGGTCCCGGGCTCGACGGAGATCTCGATCGACCTGCGCGCCCTCGACGCCAAGGTGCTGAAGCGGATGCTCGCCGACGCGAAGACCGTCGCGGCGAAGGCGGCGAAGAAGCACCTCGCCACGGTCGCGTGGTCGCCGCTCCTCCACATCACGCCGCGCCCGTTCGACGAGACGCTGATGGGCTTCGTGCGCGATGCGATCCGCGAGGTCACCGGTAGCGCGCCCGAGCTGCCGTCGGGACCGCTGCACGACGCGGCCGAGATGGCGGCGGTGGTGCCGACCGCGATGGTGTTCGCGATGTCGTCGCCGGGCGTGTCGCACACGCGGATCGAGGACACGCCGCGCCCGGCGCTCGACAAGTCGATCCGCGCGTTCCTGATCGCGGTCGATCGCACGCTCGCGCACCACGCGACCAAGCGCCGGCGCTGACATCGCGGCGGGCCCCCGTCGACACGGCACGAGCGAGCGTCGATAATGGTCGACGATGCAGCGGGGGGACGTCGTCGCCGATCGGTTCGAGATCGACCGGCTCGTCGGGGCGGGCGGGATGGGATCGGTGTATCGCGCGACCGATCGGCACACCGGCGAGATCGTCGCGGTCAAGATGCAGACCGGTCACGGCGAGGCGCAGCGAAGGCGCTGGGCCGCCGAGGCAAATCTCCTCGCAAAGCTGTCCGGACCGGGGATCGTGCGTTACGTCGCGCACGGCGAGACCGTGGCCGGTCAGCTGTATCTCGCGATGGAGTGGCTCGAGGGCGAGGACCTCGCAGCGCGGCTCGATCGCGAAGGGCTGACGATCGCCGAGAGCATCGGCGTCGTGCGGCAGGTCGCGGCCGCGCTCCGGCAGGTCCACGAGCAGGCGATCGCTCACCGCGACATCAAGCCCAGCAACATCTTCCTCGTCGACCGGTCGGTCGAACGGGTCAGGCTGATCGACTTCGGGATCGCACACGTCGGCGGAGCGACTCGATCTCGCACGCACGTCGGAACGCCGGGCTACGTCGCCCCGGAGCAGGCGCGCGGCGACCGCACGATCGATGGCCGGGCCGACGTGTTCGCGCTCGGCTGCGTGTTGTACGAGTGCCTGACCGGCAGGCCCGCGTTTGCCGCCGAGCACGTCATGGCGCTCCTCGGCAAGATCCTCCTCGAGGATGCGCCGCGGCCGAGCCTGGTGCGCGCCGAGATTCCGCCGCAGCTCGACGATCTGGTCGTCCGTATGCTCGCACGCGACGCAGGCGAACGGCCGCCGCACGGTGCCGCGGTCGTCGCCGAGCTCGACGCGGTTGCGGTCGGAGAGTCGCGAGTGGCATCTCCGCGCGGCGCACGGGTCCTCACCGGCGACGAGCAGCGGCTCGCGTTCGTCGTTCTGGCCACCTCGACGGGTGAAGTCTCCGCTGATCCGGCCCGGCGCACGCTCGCGGAGGATAGCGAGGTCGCACCCGACATCCGCGCGCTCGCACGAGCCTACGGCGCCGATGCGACGCCGCTCGCGGATGGCTCGACCGTGCTCCTGCTTGAATCCGGTGGCAGCGCGAGCGATCAGGCGATCCACGCGGCGCGTTGCGCACTCGCGCTTCATGCGATGTCGCCACGAGGTGCAGTCTCGCTCGCGGTCGGACGGTCCGGTTCGGGAGGTCGGCTCCCGATCGGCGAGGTCGTCGACCGCGCGAGCGCATTGCTTCGCCATCCGCACCCGACGCCGCTGTCCGTGTTGATCGACGACGCGATCGTCGGCCTGGTCGATGCGCGCTTCGAGCTCGGCACCTGCTGCGGTATCTTGACGATCGAGCACGAGAAGCGGCGCTTCGAGCTCCCTCGCACGTTACTCGGCAAACCCACGCCGTGTGTCGGGCGCGAGACCGAGCTGGCGACGCTCGAAGCGTTCGTCGCAGACTGTCTCGAGACGCGAGTGCCGCGCGCGTTGCTCGTGACCGCGCCGGCCGGCAGCGGCAAGTCACGGTTGATCCACGAGCTGCTCGCGCGGATCGCGGCGCGACCCGGGACACCCGAGATCTGGATGGGGCGCGGCGATCCGATGCGCGCGGGCTCGCCGTTCGGCTTGATCGCTCAGGTCATTCGAGGTGCGGCCGAGTGTCAGGGCAACGAACCGATCGAGGTCCGGTGGGCGCGGATCTCGTCACGCGTGGCGCGTCATGTCGATGCACCCGATCGCGAGCGGATCAGCGAATTCCTCGGCGAGCTGGCGGGCACGCCCTTCCTCGATCGACGGAGTGTCCAGCTGCGCGCGGCCCGCGCCGATGCCGCGCTCATGCGCGATCAACTGTCGCGCACCTGGCGCGAGTGGCTCGCCGCGGAGTCAGCCGCCGGCCCGATCCTGCTCGTGCTGGAGGACCTCCACTGGGGTGATCTACCGTCGCTGTTGCTCGTCGATACCGCGCTGCGCTCGGTCCGCGACCGACCCTGGGCCGTGATCGCGGTTGGCAGGCCGGGCGTCCACGAGGTGTTCCCACGGTTGTGGGCCGATCGCAGGCTGCGCGAGCTTCACCTCGACGAGTTATCGGAGCGTGCGAGCGCGGAGCTGATCCGGGCGGTCCTGCCCGATGCGCCGGCCGAGGCGGTCGAACGGATCGCGAAGCGCTCGACGGGGATCCCGTTCTATCTCGAGGAGCTGATCCGCGCGGAGGCAAGCGGTCGCGGCGAGCGCGTCCCCGAGACGGTGATCGCGATGCTGCAGGCGCGGCTCGAGCGGCTCTCGCCCGAAACGCGCCGCGTGCTGCGAGCGGCGAGCATCTTCGGCTCGACGTTCGAGCGTGACGGCGTCGCGCGGTTGTGCGGCATCGGGATCCAGCTACGCGACGCGCTCGATCGACTCGAACAGCACGAGCTCGTCGAGCGCCGCGGCGACACCGAATACGTGTTTCGTCACGAGATCGTGCGCGAGACCGCGTATGCGTCGTTGACCGCTTCGGATCGCGTTCTCGGTCACCAACTGGCCGCGCGGTGGCTCGAGGAGAGCGGTGAGCGCGATGCGATGACGCTGGCCGAGCACTACGAGCGCGGAGGCGACACCACCACGGCGATCGGCTGGTATCGCCGCGCGGCCGAACAAGCGCTCGATGGCGCGGATCTCGATGCCGCGATCGCGCGCTCCGAACGCGGTATCGCGTGTGGCGCGGCCGGCGAGGCGCTCGGTGCGCTGCGGCTCGTGCAATCCGAAGCGCTGTTGTGGCGCGGCGAGCTCGCAGCGTCGGAACGCGAGGCGGCGCTGGCGATGTACGATTTGCCGCCGGGCAGCGCGCGCTGGTACAAGGCAGCGCTCGGCCTGTTGATGCAGAGCGCGAGCCTCGGGCGCGAGGAGCAGATCGGGCAGTTCATTCGCCAGCTGATCGATTCGCCGACGCAGCAGCGCAGCGCGGCGCAGACGATGGCGTTCGCGCTCGCTCACCGGCTGCTCGCGATGACCGGCGCACATGTGCTCGCGCGGATGTTCTTCGATCGCCTCGACGAGATCGATCGCGAGGTCAAGCGCGAGCCGGAGATCACGGCGATGGTCCCGGGAGGCCAGTTCTACTGGTGGACCTACGTCGATTGGGATCCGTGGGCCCGACTGCAAGCGTGCGAACGCTGCGCGCGCGAGTGCGAGCTCGTCGGCGACGCGATGAACCTGGCGATGGCGCGGATCCACGTCGGCTGGGCGCGCACCGGGCTCGGCGCGTGGCGAGAGGCCGAGCACGTGTTGCGCGACACGCTCGCCTCGTTTGGCGAAGCGGCCGAGGTCGAGCACGAGGCGATTCCGCGCCTATTCGCCGCGAACAACTGGGTGTTCGGCGCACTCGCCCGCGCCGAGCTCGCTCGGATCGCCTTGGCGACCGGCGACGTGGCCACCGCGATCGAACAGGCGCGTAGCGCGGCGGGTGCGCTGACGCGCGTGCCGGCCGTGCGCGTGCGTGCGCTCGCGATCCTGTCGAGCGCGCTCCTTGCGGGCGGTGACAGCGCCGCCGCGTACGCGGCCGCCCGCGAGGGCAGTGCGTTGTGCGACCAGCTCGAGATCGTGACCGAGGCCGATCCGTTACTCGCGCTGGCGTACGCGAACGCGCTCGAAGCCCGCGGCGAGACGCCCGCCGCCGCCGCGGTGATCGCGCGTGCGGCCGGCAGGCTCGCCGAGCGCGCCGCGCGGATCCCCGAGCCCGAGCTGCGCCGCTCCATGCTCGAGGGGATTCCCGAGCACGTGGAGCTCCGTCAGCGCGCGGGCTCGAGCTCGTAGGCGATCATGCTGTGCAGCGTCGGATCGCCGGGTGGACCGAGCACGTGCTTTCGCGCGACGTGGAAGCCGGCCAGCGCGAGCTGACGCTCGGCGATGCTCGGCGCGAGCTTGTGCTCGGCTTGCTCGCCGGTCACCAGGTCATCGCGCGCGCTCTGGAGCTCGGCGACCGCGACCTCGACGTGGCCGTTGGCCATCGCGTGGTCGACGACGTAGCGGTACCAGTGCCAGAGCGCGCGCCGCCTGCGCTCCTCCATCTCTCTCGCGCGCGCCGGCAACTCACCGGAGCGTTCGTGATCCGAGAGCTCTTCGGCGCTCGTCAGCACGTAGCCGTCGGCGAGCGCGATCATCGGTGCACGCGCTACGTGACCGAGCTCGTCGGGCGTGCAGTATTCGGGGCAGAACTCGTCCGCGAGCACGAACGCCCCGTCGGGGCGGAGCGTGGCGCGCGCCGCACGCAGATACGACGCCGGGAGGTGGTGATGCGCGCCGGCCGACAGGATCACGTCGACGGGATCGATGATCTCCGACAGGGGTCCCGAGCGGAGATCGACGCGGGTGCCGCGAAGCCGCTGTTTCGCGAGCGCGACGAACGGTGGATGATCTTCGTGCGCGATGATCTTCGCGTCGGGGAGCTCGAGGGCGAGTCGCTCCGACGTGATTCCGGAGGCGCAGCCGATCTCGAGCACCGTCACCGGCCGGGCGAGGCGGCGCGCGTGGCGGCGCACGAGGTCGATGCACAGCTCTTCGATCTCGGCGATGTAGACGTGGCCCTGCCGCATCAGGATGTTGATATCGGTCATTTGATCCCCACGACCATCCACTCCGAGCCGCACAGCTGCTCGACGCGGGTCTTGCTGAAGCCGGCCTCCCACATCCAGGTCTGGCATTCGGCGCCGGTGAAGCCGAACCCCTCGCGCGTCACCAGCAGCATGTTGAGGCTCATCATCAAAGCGCCGGTGTTGTTGCGGCGCTCGTCGTCGATCAGTGATTCGTGGACGACGTACATGCCACCCGGTGGCAGCGCCGCGTACGCCGCCCGCACGAGCGCGCGCTTCTGATCGAGGTTCCAGTTGTGGAGCACGTGCCCCATCACGATCACGTCGGCGTGCGGGAGCGGCTCGGCGAAGAAGTCGCCGGCGTGAAACCGCAGGCGTTCGGACAGCGCGAAGCGCTCGACGTAATCCACGAAGTACGGGCGCACTTCTTCGAGGTCGAAGCACGTTCCCGTGAGATGCGGATGCGCGCGCGCGAGCTGGACCGCGAGCCCACCCTCGGCACCGCCGACGTCGACGAACGTCCTGTACTCGCTCCACGGCAGCCGTTCTGCGAGCGCGCGCGACGCACCGGCGGAGAGACCCGTCATCCCGCGCAGGAACACGGCGAGCCGGTCGGCACTGCGCCCGAGGTTCGCGTAGTAGTCGGGGTCATCCTTCGCTTCGTTGCGCGGCTCGCCCGTGTGGAGTGCGGTCGCGAGCTCGCGCCAGACCGGATAGAGGCGCTGATTCGTCATCTCGAACACGCCGCCGATGTACGACGACTGGCGCGGATCGAGGTACAGCGCCGCGAGCGGTGTGTTCGCGTAGCCCTGATCGGAGCGCTCGAGGAGGCCGAGGGCGACAAGCGCGTCGAAGAAGTCGCGTGCACCTCTGCCGGCGAACCCGAGGGCCGTCGCGAGCTCGCGCGCGTCGCGCGGACCGCTGGCGAGCTCGCCGAACACGCCGACATCGACCGCCGTCATGGCGACTTTCGCATTCCAGAAGCTCAGCGCGAGCGCGACGAGCGGTTGGACTTCGCTGGGGGATATTGACTCCGAGCTCACGCGACCTCCTGCAGGTAATGTTCGACGAGTCTGGCCATTTCGGTCGGCACCTTTGTCTCGATGCCTTCGACCGCGCAGATCCGATCGACGAGCAGCCGATAGAAGCGATCGCGCTCCACCGCCTCGGCGTACGGCGTGCGCGTGAACGCGATGCGCGAATACAACGATGCGAACCGCTCTGCATCGATTGCCTGCAAGTCACGCTCGATCGCCTTGCGGACGAGAAACCGCGGGTCCGCGATGTGTGCGCTCAGCTCCTTGAAGTGATCGACGCACAGGCCGGCCATCACATCGAGATCCGGCCGGCGCAGCCGCTCGAACGCGGTGAACGTCTCGCTCCAGCTCGTGCCGTGCTGATCGAGACAACGGTCGAGCACGGCACAATCCTCGAACCCCGCGTTCGCACCCTGGCCGTACGACGGCAGGATCGAGTGAGCCGCATCGCCGACGAGCAGCACGTTACCGTGGCGCGACCACGGGCTGCATCGCACGGTCACCATCGTGTTCGGTGGTCGCGCAAAGAATTGCTGCGCGAGGCCGGGCACGTGGAGATCGGGAAACTGGTCCTGCACGAGCTTGGCGAGCCGCGCCTCATCCGTGAGCTCGGCAAACGAGTGCGGACCCCGGAACGGCGCGTAGAACGCACAGGTCACGCTGCCGTCGCGATTCGGGAATCCGATCAGCATCAGGTCACCGCGCGGCCAGATGTGCAGTGCATCCGCCGCGAGCACCGGCTTGCCGTCGGCGCCAGGCGGGATGACGAGCTCGGTGTAGCCTTGCTGCGCGTACTGCTGCGAGTAGTCGAACAGCTCGGTCTTCTGCAGCTGCATGCGCACGCCGGAGTACGCGCCGTCGGCACCGAAGATCTTCGTCGGTCCGACCTCGATCGTGTCGTCGTTGCCGCGTGTGAACGTCGCGACGCCACCGCGCGCATCGAGGCCGACGAACTTGTGGTCGAAGTGAAAGGCGACACCGGGCTCGCGCTCGGCCTGCGCGACCAGCAACGCATTGAGCTCGTTGCGCGAGATCGAGTAGATCGCGTCGCCGCGCGGGCTGTACGGCTGGAACACGACCGAGCCATCGCGGCCGTGGATCCGCCGGCCGCGCACGGGAACCGCGAGCCGGAGGACGCGCTCGCGGAGCCCGACGCCGTCGAGGGCGGCGAGGCCGCGCTCGCATAGTGTGAGGTTGACCGACGGGCGCGTGGCACGCACCCCGCGAGCGTCCGGGTGGCGCTCGAAGACGTCGACCCCGTAGCCGCGGCGTGCGAGGTACATCGCCAGCACCGAGCCGACGAGGCCACCCCCGACGATCGCCAGGCGGTCGGAATGCGAGGCGCTCATGCCGCTCGCTAGATCATGTTTCGTGCCGACGCCGCAGCCGCGGAATCCACGAAGATCACTCGGCCGCGTGTTCCCGCCGAGGCGGTGATACAGGTTCCACTGTTACACCTGATACAGGTCAGCGGAACGTGTCGGGGTCGAGCTCGTAGCGGCGCAACCAGCGATGGATCTGCGCGCGTGCGGTTCCCATCGTGCGTGCGACCTGGCTGATGTTGCCGCGGGTCTCCGTCAACAACCGTACGAGCCGTGCGCGGCGCTCGTCGTCCGCTTCGGAGGTGCGAGGCGCGCTGGCCTGCGGGGGCTGCGGCCTGAGCTGCTCCGGCAGGTGGTGCGCCTGGATCGGACCCTCTCCGGCCTGGGCGATCGCCGCCGCGATCGTGGTCTCGAGCTCGCGCACGTTCGCGGGCCAGCGATGCGCCAGCAACAAGCGCGCGGCTTCTTGGCCGAGGGTCACGGCGCGAGGATCGGGGGCGTGTGCGCTGATCAGCGCGCGCAACAAGAGCCCGAGATCCTCGCGGCGATCGCGCAGCGGTGGGATCCGGAATACGAACCCCGACAGGCGTGCAAGCAGGTCCTCGCGAAAGCTCCCACCCTGCGAGAGCGTCGCGAGCTCGCGATTGGTCGCGCCGATCACGCGGACGTCGACCGCGATCGGCCGTTGATCTCCGACGGGGACGACCTCGCGTTCCTGCAGCACGCGGAGCAGCGCGCCTTGTCCCGCGGCGGTGAGATCGGCGAGCTCGTCGAGCAACAACGTGCCGCGGTCGGCGCTGCGGACGTGGCCCGGCCGATCTTCGATCGCGCTCGAGAACGCGCCCTTCTTGTGCCCGAACAGCTCGCTGTGCACGAGCGAGTCCGGTAACGCCGCGCAGTTGACCGCGACGAATGGACCGCGCCGCTCGGACAGTTGATGCAGCGCACGCGAGAATACCTCTTTGCCCGTTCCGGTCTCGCCGATCAGGACGATCGAGAGCGGCGATGCAGCGACGCGGGCGAGACGCCCGAGTGCGGTGGCGAGACCCGGCGACAGCGTTCGGAACACGGACCCGAACGAGGCCACCTGCGCTTCGTCGTCGAGATCTCCCGCTTCGATCGGCGTCGGTAGCGCGGCTCGAAACAACAGGAACGTGCGACCGACCTCGATGATGTCGCCGTCCCGCAACGCCACTCGCTCGACGGCGACACCTTGGTGCACGGTCCCGTTGCGAGAGCCGGCGTCCTCGAGAGACCAGCCACTCGCTTCGCGCACCAGCTTGGCGTGGCTCGTCGACATCCACGGATCGTCGATCGTGATCGTGCGTTCGTGCTTCGTCGTCCTGTGGCCGCGCGCGCCGCGCCCGAGCACGACGACATCGCGATTCAAGCGATAGCGCGCCGAGGGCTCGAGCGGCCGGTCGCGCTGGAGGAGCAGGAACAACCACGCGCCGAGTGCTTCGTGTTGCACCTCGCCGCTGTCGACGAGCGGTCGGGTTGCTCCATCACTCGTCACGTCCCGGTCGAGGATACCGTGGGGAGCCTCAGGGCGTCGAGTGACACGTCGGGTCGTTGCCTTCGTAGTGATCCGAAACCGGATCGCCGTCGACGACGCCGTGATAGCCGTACAGCGGGTCTTCGCCGACCCAGCGGTTGCACGTGATGATCGCGACGTCGTGCGTGCCCGCGAACGAGTCGGTCATCTGGAGGTGCGCCGTGATCTGCGTGTCGGCGGCGCCGGGCGGGAGATCGTGGTCGCCGTACGTCGCGTGTTGATCGAGCGCGATCGTGCCAACGAGACTGGTCTCCCACAGCTGGTCCCGCCAGTTCGTGACCGCGACGTCGAGGTGCACGTCGAGCGTGTCGCCGACCTTGCCGCCGCTGCCGGTGAACGTGGAGTCGGTGCTCGAGTCCCACGGATTCTGCACCGTGCCCGCGATCGTGAACGCCTCGGGCGTGCCGGTCAGGAACTTCGCGGAGCTGAAATCGAGCAGGTCGGCGTAGACCTCGCTCGCCGCCATGTCGGTGACGTTTGTGGTCGAGTCGCTGATCAGCACGCGATGCGGTTCGTCGAGGCCGGCACAACCGGTGAGAGCGAGCGCGATTCCGAGAGCGCGAAGCATGGTCGAACCATCCCGCAGATCGCGTGATCCGCCCACCGCATGTCGTGGCAACCGCAGGCAGCCGGCGACCCGAGTTGCCACATCGCGGCAACGCCGTGGTTTGACTGGGTCGCGCGCCGGCCCGGAGCTTGCTCGATGCGCGCGCATGCGCGGTAGCTGGCTGATCGTGTTGGCAGTGGGGGCGTGTACCGCCGCCGAGGACTACGTCGATGATCCGGGCGATGCGACCTGGACCGACGGCGGCAAGGCCGATGGTGCGAGCGCGGTCAACGTCGCCGCGACGCACCTCGATGTTCACCTCGCCGACCACACCGCCGTCGCGACGATCGATCTCGAGGCCAACGGCAACGTCGAGCTCGAAGCCGAAGGCCTGACGATCACGAAGGTCCACGACGACCGTGGCAACCGCCACTACACGAAGACCAGCGCGGGCAAGCTGCGCGTCGCGAACGTACGCGGGCCGCTCGTCGTCGAGTACGGCTTCACCGTGCAGGACGACGCCGATGGCCTGCTCGCCGGCGGCTCGACCGTGATCTGGCCGTACTTCTGCGGCAACCTGTTCCCGTGTCACTCGCAGCCGGCCGACGGCACGACGTTCACACTTGCACTCGACGGCGTGCCGAGCGGCGACACAGCGGTCTATCCGCCGGCGATCACCGCGGAAGCGCCGCCTTACATGCTCGCG
>Ga0193728_1001754_pt1 | contig 11204 bp, 10 predicted proteins | sample U1c1metaG_FD_143037 | JGI IMG/M metagenome (GOLD analysis project Ga0193728, IMG submission 143037) | Soil microbial communities from a riparian zone of the East river system, Colorado, United States - U1c1 | ecosystem: Environmental > Terrestrial > Soil > Riparian zone | place: USA: East River... | reverse complement strand
ACGTGGCTATACGTATAAAGTACAATCTCGGTACGCGGATTAACCGCTTTTACCTGCTTTATAAAATCTATCTCAAAATCTATCTGGTCCTGCACCTGTTTGGCCGTTGGCGCAGGTGTGCCCAGCACAAAAGAATATTCGGGAATGATGTCGAATTTTTTCAAACGTTCGGCAAAACGTATAATCTGGTCGCCGGTTTGTGTGCCGCCTTTATCCAATTGTTCCAGGATGAGGTTGTTACCACTTTCGGCACCGAAAAAGATGATCTTGCAACCGCCTTCGCGTACGGCTTCCAGGGACGAATCCTTGAATTTGTCCATCGTATCAATACGCGCCATGCCCCACCATGACATTTTTTCCGGTTTGATCAGTTTGGAAAATTCAACCGTGCGTTTCTCAGATACAAAGAAGTTGTTGTCATGAAACTCAATCGCATCAGCGCCCCATTTATCTTTAATGTATTTGACATCGTTATAAACATGTTGTGCCGATTTAGCTTTCCACCTTGCCTCAAAAATCGGGACTACCGCACAAAATGAACAGGTGAACGGGCAGCCTATACTGGAATGGTAAGCCATTGTTTTTTCGCCCAGGTAAGTTCGGCCCAGATACCATTTATCTATACCATAAAAGGTATTTAGTTTATCATAAGGCAAAGGCGGCAAAGGGTCCTGATCAAATAAGTCTTCCTTGGGGTTTTTAATTATATCGCCGTTGGCGTAATAAATTACGTTTTTAATAAACTCGTAGGGAGTGTTCTTTTCCAGCGAATCTATCAATGATGGAAAAGCATGGTCACCAGGGCCGTTAATTACAAAATCCACATAGCCTGAACACAAAACAGAGTTAGGTTGCGTGGAAGGGAAATAGCCGCCCCATATCATCAGGGTATTTGGAAATTTCTCTTTAATGGCTTTTGCCAAAGGAACCGCCTGCCTTAATTGCGGGCCGGGCATTACCGTGAAACCAATATATTTATATTCACCTGTAATCAGGTAGCTTTCTATTTTAGCCAGGGGATCAAGTTTCGCAATTGCCATCGACAATTACCCATTCATACTTGCCTTCAACAGAGGCAGCAATACTCATTATTGAATTCGGGATACGATGCTTGGCGACTGCGCTTTTTGGATTAAATAATAGTATCTTATTCATGTTAAGGGATCAATATAATACTTCCGGCAGAATGGGGATTGCTCCCCATTGCCTACCAGAAGTCATTCAAACTATCTACTACAACGCTCATTGCAATTACGCGCTGAAAACAGGCTTGGTTGCCTGCAAAATCAAATTAAATTCGCAATGGCAACCCTTATTTAAAACTGCGCGTATTTCAATTATAAAGATTCAAACACTTGATCCTCGCAATTAAAAACTATATAAACGAGCGCCTGTTAAACAGGTCCGTTGCCGAAAAAGATTCGGCAGAAGCGTACGACTTATGGTCGGCTGACTACGATATGCAGCCTGGCAATTTAATGCTCGACCTTGATGAGATCATGTTTGCCCAATTACTTGACAAAACAAACCTCCAAAACAAAAAAGTGGCCGATATAGGTTGTGGCACTGGAAGGCACTGGAACAAAATATTGCAGAAAGAACCTTTAAGTTTAACTGGCTTTGATGTATCGCAGGGAATGCTGAACCGGTTGAAGGAGAAGTTCCCCGTGTCGAATGTTTGTAAAATCAATGACGACTTATTTGCTGATGTTCCGTATGCACCATTTGACATCATCGTATCCACCCTCACGGTCGCACATATTGAAAACATAGCAAACACCTTAAACGCTTGGTGCGGGATGCTCAATGCTAATGCTGAAATCATCATTACAGACTTTCATCCCAAAATGCTGGCTTCTGGCGGCAAACGAACTTTTAAGCATAACAATAGACCCGTAGCGGTAAAAAATCACGTTTACCACATCCACACCATAAAAAACATATTACATGATAATGGCTTCAGACTGGTTGCTGAAGAAGAGTTCGTTATAAATGAAACTGTGAAGCATTATTATGAGGCACAAAATGCGTTGCCAATATACGAGCGGTTCAAAGGCTTTCCTGTGATATATGGTATTCACTTAAAACGGGGCAATGATCCTGAATAATTTAAGGATGGCTTTAACAGGCAACCCGGTAAATATCAGGGTTGCCAATGGTAGAATAGCAGAAGTTTCGCCTTCGCGCTTTGATACCTGGCCCGATAAAATCAACCTCGACTTTGACGGGGCCATGGTGTTTCCGGGACTGGTTAACTCGCATGACCATCTTGACTTTAATCTCTTCCAGGCTTTAGGTGACAGAGTTTATAGCAACTATACGGAGTGGGGCCGCCACCTTCATGCAAATTATAAGGAAAACATCAATAAAGTGCTCCAGGTACCGATAGCATTGCGCGAACAATGGGGTGTTTATAAAAACTTGCTCAATGGGGTCACCACGGTTGTAAATCACGGAAAGAAAATAAGGAAAACTGCCAGTCCCATCACCGTTTATGAGAACTGCCAGTCTATCCATTCCGTCCGGTTCGAAAAAAAATGGTGGCTGGCATTGAATAATCCGCTCAAAAAAAATATGCCGGTAGCTATCCATACAGGCGAGGGTACTGATATATCCGCTAAAGAAGAAATTGATGCACTGCTCAAACGTAATTTGCTGAAGAGGTCCCTTGTGGGCATACATGGCGTCGCTATGAATAAAGAGCAAGCAAGTTCATTTAAAGCCCTGGTTTGGTGCCCGGAATCGAATGATTTTTTGCTTAACGCGACTGCCCCGATAAACTGCTTAAAGAAACATGTTCCAATATTGTTCGGAACAGACTCAACACTAACCGGCAGCTGGAATATTTGGGAACACATACGCAGGGCGCGGGAAACACAATATTTGACTGACAAGGAATTATTAAGCACCCTGACCATAAACGCAGCAAAGGCGTGGCAGCTCGGTTGCGGAGAAATTACCCCCTACAAGTCTGCCGACCTTGTGATAGCAAACAATAGTGGCAATGATCCTGACGCTTTTTTCAGGCTTAACCCGGAAGATATTTTGATGGTGATAAGCAGGGGAATAATAAGCTTATTTGACGAAGAATTGTACAAGCAACTGAAAAATATCGACCTGGACAATTACAGCAAAGTGAACATAAAAGGCCGCTGCAAATATGTTGCCGGCGATTTGCCGCTATTAATGCAAAAGATAAAACAATACTATCCTGAGGCGGATTTCCCGGTTGTATAACATCGATTATGACGTTGACCCAAAAAATTGCTTCAAAACTATACCGCGAATCGAAGCACCTGCGGAGGGATATAGCTCATTTATCGGGCTTTGATGGAAAATTTTACAGGAACGCACGGGGAAGCAGGATATTGATTTATCATGGCATTTGCCTTGCAGATCATACCCGGTTCAATCCTATTTTTCTAAAATTGAAAACGTTCGAACAACATTTGCAATTCTACAGCAGATACTTTAACGTCGTTAGTCTTGACGACTATTACCAGGAAAACTTCAGCAAGGAGAAATTCAACGTTTGCATCACGTTTGATGACGGCTATGCAAATAATCATAAGTATGTATTATCTTTATTAAAGAAGTACCAATTACCGGCTACCTTTTTTGTTACTGCGATCAGGGATGCAGGCTATGATATTTTGTGGAACGATTTTTTAGGAATTATCGGCAAATACGGCCCAAAAGAAATAAGCTTTAAAGGGGAGCTGTTTCGGAAGGGCCTGTTTAACCGGTATATTTCTCAAAAAAGCGGTAAAAGCCTGGCGGATATACTGCGCTCGGGTAGTTTTGATGTTAAAGCAGAAATGATGGAGCTTTTATACCCCCTGGTTCCCTTTAGGGAAAGCAAGCCGAATGATGTTGACTACTGGTTGCAGATGACCACGGAGCAGGTAAGGGAATTATCCTCCGCTCCATTCGCATCTATTGGCTCACATGGTTATTACCACAACGACCTTTCCCTTATTCCAACACAAGATGCTGTAAATGAGATGCGTCATTCCAAACAATTTCTCGAAAATATAGTTGATAAGTCGGTAAATAGCTTTGCATTCCCGTATGGCACTTACGTGCCACAGGTGGTAAAAGAAGCCAAAAATATCGGTTACGACCAATTGCTTGCAATGGATTTTCAATTTGCGGAAGATCACAAGGACCAGACAATGAGAGAAAGGTTTACTGTTAACCCGTTTATATCGCCTGCTAATCAGATGCACGCAACAATAACCAGGAGTTATGAGCGATAATACAAACGGCAAAGAATATACCATCGAACGGTTGGGTAAGAACAATCTTCATGAACTGGATAAATTGCATTCAGCGGTTTACGGCAAACATCAGCCGGCAGGCTATTTCGAAAAAAAATACGATACTGCTTACATTGGTGTTGAATATGTAGGCTACATCGCTTACGACCATAACCGTATTCCAATTGCCTATTACGGCGTAATTCCGTGTTTTATAAAATATAAAGCTCAGTTATATTTGGGTGCCCAGTCTGTTGATACGATGACGCACGAAAAATATCGTTTCAAAGGCTTGTTTGTGCAATTAGCTAATCTTACTTACGATTTGGCCGTGGACGCGGGTATAAGTTTCATATTTGGCTTCCCTAACCAGAACTCGTTACATGGTTTCCTGGTGAAACTGAAATGGCAGATGACCGAAATGATGGACTGCTACATCATACCAGTTGGAATTATTCCGGCAGAGGGGATTGCACGTAAATTGCCTTTCACCAGGAAGCTTTATAAAAAGTATCAACAATATGTCCTTAAGGATTACCTGGTTGATGCCAAAGGGATTGAGAACTCAGCCTTTAAGGACCATTTTGCAGGTGTGAACCGTAGTGCGCATTACCTGCAATACCGCATGTATAGCGAAACTCAAGTGATTAAAGTGGGCAAAGCCTTGTTGTGGATAAAAATCCAAAATGGCCTAATAATAGGCGATATCAATTGCGAAACGGCCGATTTTGATGATATGATGGAAAAGCTATGCAAGCTTGCATTTAGACTAGGGCTAAAGAGCATCCAGTTTCATACCAGCCACCAAACACAATTAGCGGCCTTATTTTCAGAAAGGTATGAGGCACAGCCTTCGTTTTATGTCCTGTTCAAAAACCTCGGTTCAAACCTACCGCTCGACAAGATAAAGTTCACTTTTGCCGATATCGACATTTTTTAAAGCATTAAAAAAAGCCCATAAATATATCCTATGAGTTTGCCCGTCAGAAAACTTTTTTTTAAGGAGCCTATCATAAGAACCTTTTACATCACCCGCCTTCACGAGGATGAAATTGAAGAAAAGGTATTTCTGAAACAAAATCAACAAAACATAGATATCACTAAACACCAGGGCATGATTTGCCTTGATCCTTTTTGCATGGCGGTTTGGCTACCTGCGAACGATCTTAATTTAGTTGACCCGGCTAAGGTGGATATCCGGTTTATGAAAAGGGATAAACTAAATGCATCGATCAAAGTATCCCTCATCGAAAAAATTGCAACGGGCCATGGCGCATTATTGTTGTATAAAATTGAATCGATAAGAAACTACCAGTTGGGCGCTCTGCACCGGTTAGTGCTGTTTGGCTATTTCCTTCGTTCCAAAAAAAACACTTATTACCACAGGAAAGTAATCAGCGCATTGTATTCGTACCCGAGGCGTATAATTATCGTGTCGTACCAGGACTCCGAGTACTACAACATATTCCCGATGGATATCCAGGGGTACATCCAGGAAGAGGGCATTTACATACTTGGATTGAGGACAACGAATGTGACTTTGAATAAAATATTGGAGGCGAAAAAAGTCGTAGTTTGCGATACCGACGGCGTTGATATCAACACGGTTTATGACCTGGGGAAACATTCCAGTACTTCGCCAACGGCCAAAGAAAAGCTTCCGTTTGGTACTATCGACAGTGAATTATTTGGATTCCCGGTTCCGGATTTTAGCGGTTCGTATAAGGAGATTGAAATTATTCAGCATAGGAAAATGGGCTATCATATGCTGATGGTTGGCAAGGTTGTAAACGAAAAACGGATCAAACCCAACCCGGCTTCATTACACCACATCGGCTTTTTACAGTTCCAGATGGGCAATTATAAAAATATTGAGGGCTTATTCTAATGACGTATGTATTTGTCACATTTAGCCCGTCGCTGAATTTCGATTCTCCGAAAAGCTGGTTCGAAAGGACGGCAGGATATGCAGGCGTATTATTCTGCCTGGCAAAAAACAATACTGTTATTAATATTAAGCAGATTGATTATGAAGGCGATTGTATGCACAATAGCGTTCACTATTACTTCCCAAATTTCAAGAATAAGGACACTTATTTCCCTGGCGAATTGAACCGTTTTGTAAAAAGGCTGAAGCCTGATATTGTATTTGTACAAGGATTGCATAACCCATTACAATTGATCCAGTTAGCCGCACGATTAAACAAAATGGCCAAAATAATTGTGCAGCACCATGCTGAAAAACCATCGTCGGGGATTAAAAAATTCTTCCAGAAAATGGCGGATAAACTGACCGATGCTTATTTATTTGCTTCACATGAATTAGGTGCCGAGTGGGTGGAAAATGGAATCATTTCATCACCCAAAAAGATACATGAGGTAATGGAAGTGTCGTCCATATTTTCACCAATGAACAAGGCTTTAGCCAGGTTAACAACAGGCGCAAAAGGCTCCACGGTATTTTTGTGGGTGGGACGGCTTAACGACAACAAGGCCCCCCTAACAGTAGTAAGAGCTTTTTTGCGCTTTGCGGAATTAAATCCTGAAGCGCGGTTATACATGATTTATCATACAGACGAGTTAGTGGAACAGATAAATGACCTGCTCACTCAGTCGTCTCAAAAAGATGCCATAACATTGGTCGGCAAAATTCCTCATGACGATTTACAGTACTGGTTTAACAGCGCGGACATAATATTATCCGGCTCACACTACGAAGGCAGCGGTACGGCGGTTTGTGAAGCGATGTCATGCGGATGCATGCCCATTGTTACAAATATTTCATCATTCAGGATGATAACAGACAATGGCCGGTGTGGTCTACTGTACGAACCCGGAAATGAGGACGCTTTATTGTCGACTTTAAAACAGACGGCTGATATGGAGGTACATGAAAAGCAAAAAATATCGTTGGAATATTTTCAATCAAACCTGTCTTTTGAGGCTATTGCTGGGCGAATTCAAGAGATCGCAGCCTCTTTATAAAACTATGCTTGCTATTGTGACACAAATCACTTTATCTGATTACTTGAATCATTTCATAAATCCGTTCATAGGCCCATCTTTGAGATAATGACGACGAGGAACATCAATCATTCAATAGTTTTATGGCTATCCACTTCTTTGGCCATATTAGTGATCATCGCAAGTTGTATGGGGCTATTTTCGCGTGATCTTTATATGGCAGAAACACATAACTGGAAAGTTCAGGCAGTGGGTCAGGATATGATCGACTTGTTACTTATAGTACCCTGCCTTATTGCTACATCCTTCATTTCATTTTACCGTAAAACAGCATTCCTGCTGTGGGGGGGCGTTGTGATGTACCTTGCCTATACCTTTACTATTTATTGTTTTGATACACATTTTAATCAAATGTTCGTGGTTTATTGTATGATCACCGGTCTTTCATTTTATTCCACCTTGTATTACCTGTATGCTGTAGCGAGCGAAAAGATCAGTGAATTTTCAAAACGAAAACGCATAGTAAAAATTGCGGGTATTTATTTCGTCATTATAGCAACCGCTTTTTACCTGTTGTGGTTAACTGACGTGGTACCGGCCGCAATCAACAGTGTCGTCCCAGACGACGTTAAAGAGTCCGGTTTATTTACAAACCCCGTGCATGTCATTGACCTTTCTGTTTTCCTGCCTGGAGTTTTTATAGCTGGCATATTGATACTCAAAAAGAAAAATAAAGGATTGGCGGTTGCGCCTGCACTGCTGACATTTTTTATTCTAATGGATATCACCATCGGTTTGATGAACCTGGTCATGAAAATAAAGGGCATCGAAACGAGTTTTGCTCTCACAATTACCATGAGCGTATTTAGTCTTTTAAGCGCTGTGATACTAATCAGGTTTGTAAAAAACGTTAAACCAGTGGCCTTAAGCCTGGAATGAATTGCGCTTATTGGCTATAACCAAACAGTTTCATCATAGCGTTATTACTATCTTTCACCAGGTAGGGAGCAACAGCATTGCTATCAGGCTCGGGGTCTTCCAATAGGTCTTTAATAATTTCCACCATATCATCCTGCATATAGGCAAAGTGCCAATTTTTGATGGCGGCATTCATCGGCCGAACAAAACTTACCACCTGTGCGCCCGCATATAATGCCTCCAGGCATACTACACCAAACCCTTCATAGGCCGATGGGTGTACAAATACTTTTGTACGCTGCATTAACTTAAACACTTCGGTATGCGGCAACTCGTCCACCAGCGTTACATTATTCTCCAAATCAAGATTTTTGATCATGATTTTCAATGGCTCCATCTCAGGTCCTTTGCCGCATATTACAGCTTTTATATTTGGGAAAGTATAACGTAATATGCTTACAATATTCACCAGCAAGTAGTACTGTTTTAGAGGTATCAACGAGCCCGCACCCAAAATGTCAATGTCCCTTTCGCTACGGTGCGTGCCAAACATTGATGGATCAATGCCGGTAGTTATTACATGTGCCGGTTTTACATGGTAGTTTCTGTCAAATTCATCAGCGATAAAATCCGACAAAGCAATTACCTCATCAGCCTTCGGCTCAATATATTCAAAGTATTTGTTCCAGGGTTTAGCATCCTGTCCCAGTATCCAGATGTAATGCTTTAACTTATTTTTTTTGGCAAACCGGCTGCCTATTAAAGCACATTCTCCCATCCAAAAACTTAATAATCCGATAATATTGTATTGCCTTTTTAATTGCCGGAGTTTGCGCCATACCCTTATCCAATTAAAAATCCGAAAAATATTGCCTCTATTTCGTCCTCCAAAAGAAATAACCGTCACACCACTCCACTGGTATTCAGATGCGGAATAAGGGTATTGAAATGCTAATACGATAACATTAAGTTGAGGGAAATTCTGCTTCAGATTTCTTACAAATACCTGCTGGGGAGGCACAGACGTACTGTCGGCCTCATTTGCCGCGAAACCCGGGCTCAGGATCACAAGGGTATCAGCCTTGCTCATCGAATGATACTATTTTGTTGCACCAGGATAAACTTTGCTTGTTGTGCGTAATGAACAGGATCATTTTATCCGTGGCGGCAAGTAACTGCAATTTTTCCAAAATGGCGTTTTCGGATGCCTGGTCCATTTCGCCGAAAGGTTCATCCAGTATCAACAAGTCAAACCCGTGATATAATGCCCTTGCCAGCATCAGCCGTTGCCTTTGGCCACCGCTCAGGTTTTTGCCGTTCTCCGTAATAATACCATTCCATCCCTCGGGATATTGATCCAGAATGATATCAAGACCACAAAAATCCTTTACCTCGTTTAGTTTGCCTGCATCATAATCCCCATCCGTTAAAGCGATGTTTTTCAGGATGGTATCATGAATAAGAAAGGTTTGTTGCTTGATATACGATATCCTGTTCCAATAATGCTTGCGCTCATTTGCGGGCAGTATTTTATCATTTATACAAACCATACCCTCCTGCTGCTCAATAAAGCCGAGCAATATGTTAATGAGCGTTGTTTTACCACGCCCGGAATTACCAGATATACCTGTAAAATCGCCCGGCTGCATTTCAAAACTTAAGCCCTCCAATAGCGGCTGGCCATTGTACCTGAAATGAATTTTCTCTAACCGGATTGATTCCAGGTTTTCTGCAGATTGCCTGCCGGGGGCAGGTCCTTCGCCATTATTTGAGATACTAAGATCTTGAATAGTGAATTCATACGTTTTCATCTGCCCGGCACTATTCAATATCTTCACCACACCTGGTATTATTTTATAAGCTGCTGCAAGGAATATGCCAATTGTAAGGAGGTCAATAGATGTATTATGAGCCGACCATTTATTAAGCACTACTAATACGAAAAAGCCGAAAATGGTGAACACTTCTATGAGCCGGGATGGCAATTCCTGTAAAGTTTGCTGCACACAGATATTGTGATTCATCATTTTTTGCTGTGTCGAATAGCGATCGGCAAAAAAATCTTCTTTATCATAAATATTGCTTTCGGTGTACCCCGCCAGTGCTTCGCGCAGATTCTTTAAAGTATGCTCGCTTGTTTTTTTGATGTTACTGCGCACCTGTTTTAACCTGCGTTTCATTAACCAGCCCAATGCGACGACAGCAGGCATTAACAAAAGAAACAGCAGTACAAATAGCGTAACATGATACAGCAAAACTGCGCTGATGGCAAATAAAACCAATACGCTTTGGGATATGATCTGCTGAAAATTGGTAAGAATATAAGTGCTGAATTCAATAGGCTGTTGACTTATTTTGCGGATATGGGCCGATGAATCCACGTTGACATACTCGAGGTATCCCAGACAAAAAATACGCAAAAATATTTTTTATACCGAACAGTATAAAAAAGATAGTTATCAGCAATATGGAGTTCTTATCAGTAAGCTGATGCGGTAAAAATGAAAGGTACGATAGCCCCGCATTTTGGATATAGAAATTAACTACCAATACGGTTAAACCTAAAAAAACAATATCAAGCGCACTGATGATGATATCGCAAAAGATGAGTAAAAACAATTTTACCCGCTCTTTTCGGTCCAGTACAGTTAAAATACCAGTCAAAAAATGCCTCAAGTGTGTTTAAATAGGGTAACGACAGCAAACGTTATACCGGAATTACGTCAGGATAATCGGGATGGTTGCCTTCTTATTCAATAAGGCGGGGGACTTGTGGCGGTCCAACCGCCGTCAACTATTAAAGTTTGCCCGGTGATCTGCCGTGAAAAGGGGGACACAAGGAACAGGACCGCGTTTGCTATATCCTCCACAGTACACGCCCTGCCTGCAGGTATCACCCTTGCCCAAATCTTATCATAATCTTTTTCTTCCATTGTCCGCTCGGTGATCGTGGCACCGGGAGCAACCGTGTTTACGGAAATATTCAGTCCGGCAAGTTCTACCACCAGGCTTTTGGCCAGCATTTCGAGCGCGGCCTTTGTCATGCCATAAGCGGCAAGATTT
>Ga0193728_1001753_pt1 | contig 11206 bp, 9 predicted proteins | sample U1c1metaG_FD_143037 | JGI IMG/M metagenome (GOLD analysis project Ga0193728, IMG submission 143037) | Soil microbial communities from a riparian zone of the East river system, Colorado, United States - U1c1 | ecosystem: Environmental > Terrestrial > Soil > Riparian zone | place: USA: East River... | reverse complement strand
AGCGTCAGATCGAAGAACGCGGCGGCGGCGGCCAACACGCCGAACCCGATCGCGATCGCGAACCCCGTCCAGATCCCGAACCACAGCTTCGGGCGGTTCGCCGGCGCCACCATCTCGGCGACGAACGCGGGATACGTCATGCTTCGCCGAGCAGCGTGCGGACCTGCTCGAGCAGGTGCACCAGATCGAATGGCTTGGACAGGTAGCCGTCGGCCAGCGCGCCGAGCTGGATCGTGCGCGTCGACTGGTCGTGGTCGTTATACGCGGCGCTCATCAGCAGCACGGGCACCGGCTTGCCGCGGCCCTTGATCTCGCGCACCAGCTCGAAGCCGTTCTTGCGCGGGAGCTGGACGTCGACGAGGCAGAGGTCCGGCGCCTCGAGATCGAAGCGCTCGATGCCCTCGGGGCCCGAGCCCGCCGTCACGGTCTGATAGCCGTTGGCCGCCAGGAAATCGGTCAGGATCATCTGATTGACCGGATCGTCCTCGACGACGAGGATCTTCTTCACGGACAGACACTATCACGTGATCGTCTACGTGGCCGTGATCGTTGAGGTGGACGTGTCCGATCGTCGTGATCGTGGCCGCGCACGTGAACGGGAACGATCATCGTGGGCGTGATCGATCAGACGAAACCGCGAGATTGGCCGGCCGATATCGCTCCCATGCTCGGCTTCCAAAAACTCGATGTCTACCGCTGTTCGATCGAATTCCTCTCAGCCGCCAATCGAATCCGCGGTCTCGTCCCCAAGGGGCACGCAGACCTGGTCGATCAGCTACGACGAGCCGCTCAGTCGGTGCCGCAAAACATTGCAGAGGGGGCCGGACGGATGACCAGAGCCGACAAGGCCAAGCACTTCACGATCGCCAGGGGGTCGGCGATGGAGTGCGCGGCGCATCTCGACGTGATGAGGATCGACGATTTGGTGGCGGAGGAGGACTATGCGGGTGCGCTCGAGCTACTGGAGCGGATCGTGTCGATGTTGACGAAGATGATCGATCCGTAGACGCCGGCGATCCGTACACGACAATCGATCAGGATCACGATGATCGTTCACGATCACGTGCGCGGCCACGATCACGATGATCGATCACGATCACGATCACGTCCACGATTACTCATTCGAAGCGGTTCGAGGAGACTGGGCCGCCGGCCCAAAGCCGCGACCGAGGCCCGGGCTGTAACGGCCACGCACGCTCGACGAGCGCGTCCCAGCGCGCGGGCTCTTCGGCCTCGAGCTCGTCGGCGCCCACCCCGGCGCTCGCGATGATCTCTGCGGCGATCTCGTCGATCCCGCGGGCGTCGGCGGGCGCCTTCGTCACCTCGCGTGTGTCGGGATCGAGCTTCATGACCTCGCCCCACGGCGCGACCAGGCTCTGGCACAAGAGCATCGTGAGGTCCGGCGCGATCGGGAAGTCACTCGTCCACGGCGACGCGTGCGCGTACAGCACCTGATCGGGGCGGCGGTTCGCGAGCACGCCGAGCGTCTCGCGCGGCAGTTGCTCGAGCTGGTAGGTGATGATCAGACCGGGCGCCGGTACACCGATCGCGGGCCACGGCGCGACCGGGAGGCCGAGGCGCGCGGCGGCGGCCTGCGCGACAATCTCGTGATCGCGGCCGGCGGGCGCGTAGATGCACGGCAGGCCGGCGACGAATGGCTTCAGGCGCTCGAGGCCGGTCGCGATCCTCGCGGTCGAGTCCTGCAGCCACGCGTAGCGGCCGTGCATCGGCGCGGGAAACCCGAACGGTGACTGATGCAGCAACAGGCCGCCCGTCAGCACGTAGTGCCAGCCGCGCAGATCGCCGGCATCGAGCGGGCACGTCCCGGCGACGCGATCGGCGCGCTCGATGATGCGCTCGATCGTGCCCTTCATCGTCTCGTGCTCCGGCGCGTCGGCGTCGAGCTTCGCGAGCGTCTCGCGCACGACGTCGAGCCGGCCGGTCATCGCGGCGTCGAACGCGAACAGGTACTGGCATAGGAAGCTGCCCGCGCGCAGCGCCTCGCGCTCGGCGAGGATCGCGTAGGCGTCTTCGTATGCCATCGCGGTCTCGAGCGCGGAGACGAGCTCGCACACGACCTCCTCGCTGTCGCCGACGAGCGACAGGCAGCGCCACAGCACGGTCGCGGCGATCGCCGGCACGCCGGCGTCGATCAACGCGAACCCGAGGTCGTAGAGGCGATCCGGACTGTCGGGATCGCTGACGACCGCTCTCGCGAGCTCGTCGAGCTGAGCGGCGCCGCGCTTGGCGGCGAGCGTGCCGAGCATCTCGATCCACGGTGCGAGCTCGCTCGCCGAGCCGCGCCCGAGCTGCTTGCCGCGCGGCCAGCCGAATCGCGCGCGCAACTTCGTGAACGCGCCGCGCTCGTCGCCGTCCGCGAGTACCGCCGCGATCGCGGTCAGGTCGTCGTCGCTCACCGGGCGTCCTCGAAAGGCCGCGCCATCACAGCTTCGCGAGCCGCAGCGTCGCGTCCCACAGCGCACGGCGGGTCTGTGCGTCGCGCGCGGCACTGCTCGGCGGCGTCGCGACCCCGTCGCTGAAGTAGCTGCCCGACGGCTCGCTCGTGATCTCGCCACCGGCGAGCACCGCGATCGCCTTCGCTCCCTGCTCGACCGACGCGCCCTGGACCGGCCCGAAGCCCTGGCGCAACAGCTTCGTCGCGATCACGCCGGGGTGCAGGCTGTACGCGACGAGCTGCGCCGGATCGCGCTTCTCCGCGAGCGTGATCGCGTGCATCACGAGCGCGAGCTTCGATTGCGCGTACGCGGCGTAGCCGGTCCACGAATTCGCGAGCTGGAGATCGTCGAGGTGGATCCGCCCGCGGGTGTGCGCGACCGACGCGACGTCGATCACGCGCGACGGGACCTCGGTCGCACTCTCGATCAAGCGCGGCGAGAGCAGCTCGGTGAGCGCGAACGGCGCGACGTAGTTGACCGCGAGGGTGGTCTCGATGCCGTCGCCGGTGAGCACGCGCTCTTGCGCGAAGATGCCCGCGTTGTGGACCACCACGTGGAGCCGGGGCGCGAGCTTTAGCACCGCCTCGGCGCCGCGCTGCACGCCGGCGAGCGTGCCGAGATCGAACGCGACACCGTCGAGCGTCGCGCCCGGCAACGCCTCGCGCAGCGCTGCGAGCGCGAGGTCGACCTTGGTCTTGCTGCGGCCGTGCACGATCACGTGCATCCCGCCGGCGGCGAGCTGCCTCGCGAGTGCGCGCCCGATGCCGTCGGTCGAGCCGGTGATCAGGACGACGCGCATGTCCCGACTTTAGTGCGAAGTGTTCGCGCCGCGCAACGCGCGCCGGATCGCGGATGGGATATGCGGCTCGTGGATCGGCGGCCGCCCGGTGGTCGTGAACGCGATCTTCGCCGACTTCGGCGTGACGCCGGTCCACGCCCCGAGCTTGGCGAACGCGGCCTGCTGGTCGGCGGCGGCAAGCTCGGTGAGATGCGAGTTGTGGGTGCCCTGGTCCTGGAACAGCTCGAGCGAGTCGGTCGCGTTGCCGAGCGGGAGCGCGCCGCCGCTCCACGGATCCCACTGGCCGTAGACGAACAGGAACCGCTCGCCCTGGTTCGCGACGAAGTCGGCGATGTCGTTCATCGCCGTGCCGCCGTCGTAGGTCGGCATCGCCGTCGGTAGCGAGCCGGCGTAGTCGGCATCGCTGTAGAGCTCGTACGTGCCGAGGTAATCGCTCGTGCCGTCGGCCGGATAGCCGAGCTGGTAGTAGGCCTGGAAGTAGTAGGCGTCGAACAACCCGACCTGCTCGTCGTCGCTCTCCGACGGCGCCGAGACCTGGTCGAGGACCTTGAACAAGTCGGCGTCGCTCGCGGTGACCGCCGGCAGCGTCGCGCACTGGGTCTCGCCGAAGTACTGCCAGAACGACCACTCGAAGCTGATGATCGCCGACTCGACGGCGGGCCCGAGCGCGACTCGGGTGTACGTGTGCCCCTTCATATCCGCCTGGGTCTGGGTCGCGGCCTCGAGGGCGGCGCGGCGGTTGCTCAGCATCTCGACCGCGAGATCCTTGGTGAGCTGATGGCACTCGCTCGTGCCGACCGACGCGAGGAACGCCGGGTAGCGCATGTCGGGCACGCCGAACGAGATCGGCGCGACATACGGCACCGTGCCGGCGACGTCGTCGGGGAAGAACCGGCGATAGAAGATCGCGGTCATGCCGCCCTTGCTGCCGCCGGTCGAGACGAACGCACCGGTGTAGAGCTGCTGCAGCGCCGTCACGATCGCGTGCTCGTCGTCGGCCATCTGCTCGATCGTGAGCTTGGTCCAGTCGGCCGGATCGGGCCGCGAGCTCGCGAAGAACCGGTGCTCGATCGAGATCTGGTTCGCGTCGAGCAGCTGCGTCAGCTCGACGGTGTTGTCGAGGTAGTAGTCCCAATACCCCGAGGTGTGGACGACCATCGGCGCCGCGGTGTCGCGCTGGAGCAGCGAGACCTCCTGCAGGAACGTCGGGCCGGTCGGATCGGCGTGATCGACCGGCTGGGTGAAATGGAGGACGTAATAGTGATAGCCCGGGGTCTGGGTCACCTGCTCGGTGACGTCGTGGACCCCCGGCAGCGCCGCCAGGTCGTGGAGGACCGGCGGCGGCAAGTTATCGCCGCATCCGGCGAGGTACCCCGCGAGCACCAACCATCGGAGCATCCCAGGCAGCTTGCCATGCATGGGCCCTCCAAGGTAGGCATGGCCCCCATGGCCCTGTCCGTCGGTATCGTCGGTTTGCCCAACGTGGGCAAGAGCACGGTGTTCAACGCGCTCACCGCGGGAAAGGCGGAAGCGGCGAACTACCCGTTCTGCACGATCGATCCGAACGTCGGCATCGTGCCGGTTCCGGACGAGCGCCTGCAGCGGATCGAGAAGCACATCAAGACCCAGAAGATCATCCCGGCGATCGTCGAGATCGTCGACATCGCGGGGTTGGTCAAGGGCGCGTCCCAGGGCGAAGGCCTCGGCAACAAGTTCCTCGCGAACATCCGCGAGACCAACGCGCTGCTCATGATGGTGCGCTGCTTCGACGATCCGAACGTGATCCACGTCTCGGGCACGGTCGATCCGATGCGCGACATCGACATCATCGAGCTCGAGCTCGTGCTCGCCGATCTGGACTCCGCGGACAAACGCCTCAAGAAGGCGCAGAGCGCCGCGAAGTCGGGCGGCAAAGAAGCCAAGGTCGAGGTCACGCTCGCCGAGAAGGTCTACAAGCACCTCGAGGCCGGCAAGCCCGCGCGCTCGGTCGACGTGACCGACGACGAGCGCAAGGTCGTCGCGACGTGGGGCCTGATGACCGCGAAGCCGGTGCTGTATTGCTGCAACGTCGGCGAAGGCGACTTGCCAAACGGCAACGCGTGGAGCGACCTCGTGAAGGCGCGCGCCGTGACGGAACGCGCCGGCGTGGTCGTGCTGTGCGGCAAGGTCGAGGCCGAGCTCGCCGAGCTGTCGCCCGCGGATCGCGGCGAGCTGTTGTCGTCGTACGGCCTCGTGGAGCCCGCGCTCGCGACGCTCGCCAGCGAGTGCTATCGCCTGCTCGGCCTGCAGTCGTACTTCACCGCCGGCGAGAAAGAGATTCGCGCGTGGACGATCCGCAAGGGCGCGATGGGCCCCGAGGCCGCCGGCGTGATCCACACCGACTTCGAGAAGGGGTTCATCCGCGCGCAGGTCTACTCCGTCGACGATCTCGACAAGTACGGCAGTGAAGCGGCGATCAAGGCTGCCGGCCGGCTGCGCATCGAAGGCAAGGAGTACGTGGTGCAGGACGGCGACATCATGCTGTTCCTGTTCAACGTGTGACCGCGCGCGGCAAGGACCTCGCAGGCGTCGCGATGGTCGCGGTCGCCGCGGCCGGCTGGGGGACGTGGAGCCTGTTCTTGTTGCCGACCGGCCTGCCGGCGGTGGTGACGACGCCGATCATGTTCCTCGTCATGGGCATCGCCGGCATCCCGTTGATGCTGCGCGAGCCGGCGCCGTGCTGACGTTCTTCTCGGCGATGAACCACACGACGGTCGCGATCGCCGTGCTCACGCACTACGCGGCGCCGATCTTGATCGCGCTCGCCGCACCGTATGTCGACGGGACCACCGCGCGTGGGACGCGGCCCGCCGCGGCGATCGCGCTCGGCGGCCTGGTCATCGTGCTCGAGCCCTGGCACTCGCCGGCGACCGGTGCGCTCGCCGGCGCCGCACTCGGCTTCGCGTCGGCCGTGTGTTACGCGGGCAACGTGTTCACGGTGCGGCGGCTCGCCGCGCAGATCGGCGTCGCGCGCGCGATCGTGCTGCACTCGTTGCTCGCCGCCGCGATCACGCTGCCGTTCGCGGCGCCCGAGCTCGCGCGTGTGACAGCGACCGACCTCGGCTACCTCGTCGCCGGGAGTATCACCATCGGCACCGGCGCCGGCGTGCTGTTCGTCGTCGGGCTCGGCCGGATCGGCTCGGCGCGCGCGGCCGTCCTCACGTTCGCGGAGCCGCTCGTCGCGGTGTGCGTTGGCGCCCTCGCCTGGGCGCAGCCGCTCGGCCCGATCGCGGCGATCGGCGGCGCGCTCGTGCTCGCCGCCGGTATTCATGTCTCGCGGCAGGCGCGGTAAGATGGCCCGCATGGCTTCGCCGCAGACGACCGTCACGATCGCGATGCCCGCGTACAACGAAGAGAACTACATCGAGGCGTGCATTGCGAGCGTGCAGGCGCAGGACTATCCGCGCGAGCTGATCGAGATCCTCGTCGCCGATGGCCGCTCGACCGATCGCACGCGCGACATCCTCGCGCGCCTCGCTCATGCAGATCCGCGGATCAAGATGATCGACAACCCCGAGCGCCTGCAGGCCGCCGGGCTCGGCAAGCTGGTCAAGGCCGCCGCCGGTGACGTGATCGTGCGGATGGACGTGCACTGCGAGTACGCGCCCGACTACGTGCGCAAGTGTGTCGAGACGCTCGACGCGACCGGCGCCGAGAACGTCGGCGGCGCGCAGCGCGCGAAGGCCAAGACGTTCTTCCAGCGCGCGTTGTGCGCCGCGCTCGCGAGCCCGCTCGGTGTCGGCGGCGCGCGCTATCGCTCCCAGGATGCCGAGGGCTTCGTCGACACCGTGTTCCTCGGCGCGTTCCGCCGCAAGGTGTTCGAGAGCGTCGGGCTGTGGGATCCGAAGGCGATCACGAACGAGGATACCGAGCTCAACCAGCGCATCCTCGAGAGCGGCGGCAAGATCTATCTGTCGCGCGACATCGTCGTGCACTACTACCCGCGCGACTCGCTGCGGACGCTCGCGAAGCAGTACTTCAAGTACGGGCGCGGCCGCGCGCGCACGCTGTTGAAGCTCGGCCGGTTCACGAACATCCGGCCCGCCCTGCCGTTCTTCATGGTCACCGGCGGTGTCGCGGTGCTCGCGGTGCCGCCGTTGTGGCCGCTCGCGCCGGCCGCATTCGCTGCATACACGCTCGCGACCGGTGCCGAGGCGGTGCGCGTCGGCCGCAGCGTCGGCACGAACGCGATCCCGACGGTGTGGTCGATCTTCCCGGTGCTGCACGTCTCGCACGGCCTCGGTTTCGCAGCCGGGTTGTGGCAGTACCTGCGCACGCCCGACTGGCCCGACGAGCCCGAGCGGATCGGGCCGCGCAAGGTCCAGCTCCGCGCCGTCTAGCTCAGCAGGTGCGCGCGGCCGTTCTCGATCGCGATGAGCTCGCGCGTCGCGGCGAGCTGGACGCCGCGTGACACTCGATCGGTCACGCGCTCGGTGATCCGCGCGAAGCCGAGCAGACGGGCGCAGTCGCGGACCAGCTCGGTCTCGCCGAGCCCGGTCGCACGCTCGACGACGATCCGCGCCGCCGCGGCGACTTCCGAGAGTGGGATCTCAGTGATGTCGCGGCACGCGACCGCGTTGGTGCCGGCGACGCGCACCGACGGCACCGTCCCCGGATCTTGATCGGCGCGCCATAGCACGTCGGGCTCGTCGCCGACGCGCGCGCGACCCTCGAGCACCGAGCGGATCTGCTCGACGATCCGCGGCGTCACCCGGCCGACGCCGAAGTAGGCGGCGGCGCGGCGCGCGAGCAGATCGACGTGGATCGGCGCCTCGGCCGCGAGCACCTGCTCGACGACCTTCGCGAGCTCGCCGGTGTGGCGGCCGGTGAACATGTCGTCGGGGACGCGGCGGCCGCACGGGATCGCGGCGGCGGTGTACGGGCCGATCGTGATCGCGCCGCGTGGCAGCCGGACCGGCGAAGTATCGGCGGTCGCGAGCGTCGGCCCCGAGCCCGCAGCGACCTTATCGCTGCCCGCCGCGGTGACGGTCGCGCCGACGGTCGCGGCAGGCGCGGAGCTCTCGGTGCCCTGCGCGATCCGGCGGCGCTGTTTCGGCGCGGCTACGGGCTGCCGGTTCGCGGCGACCGCGGCGATGATCGCGCCGTGCGCGCGCATCGTCTCGCGCTCCGGGTCGAGCCACCAGTCGAGCGTCCAGATCCGGTGGGTGCGCCAGCCGAGCTCGGCGAGCAGTTGCGTGCGCAGGCGATCGCGCTCGCGCGTGCCCTGCGCGCCGCCGTACATCACGCCATCGTGCTCGATCGCCAGCACGCAGCGCTGCGGATCGTCCGGATCGACGACCGCGAGCTCGACCGCCGAGGCACCCGGCCCGACGCGGTGGCGCAGCGTCCAGCCGCGCTCGGCGAGTGCGCGGGCGATCGCGGCGGTGACCGCACTCGCGGGCGCGAGCTCGTCACCGATCGGCGGACCGCCGTCGCGCGCGAACGCGACGAGCTCCGCGAGGCCACGAGCGGCGGCCGGCGCATCCGCCGAGACCTCCTCGGGCGCGAAGCTCGACACCACGACCAGCTGGTGGCGTGCACGCGTCGCCGCGACCGCGAGCCACCGCTCCGCACCGGGATGACCGAACGACTCGGCGCGATCGCCGAGCGAGAGATAGACCAGGTCGCGCTCGGCGCCCTGCACGCGATCGGGCGTACCGACGAGGATCGCGTCGTCGCCGTGCGAGCGCAGCTGCGCGGCCGCGAGCAGATCCTCGATCAGATATTGCTGTGCGCGCGACAGCGTCACGATCGCGATCGACGCGCGCGGCTGCTCGGCGAGCTTGGCTTTGACGTCGGCGACGATCTCCTCGGCCTCCATGCGGTTCGCGCCGGTCACCTCCGCGGTGCCGTCGACCTTGCGCCAGACCAGGCCGCCGCGTACCGGCGCCGGCAACACCTCGACGAGATCGAAGTAGTAGCGGCGGTTCGCGAATGCGAACAGCTCGTGGTGGCGGCTGCGGTAGTGCGTGGTCAACACGAGCTCGGGCAAGCTGGCCGCGAGCGCGACGTCGAGCAGGCCGTGCGCACCGTCGTTCGGCACGGGTTGGCGGACGTCGCCGACGACGATCGTGGCGCGCGCGCGGGCGAGCGCACCGAGCGCGTGTGCGATCGGCAGCCGCGACGCTTCATCGAACACGACGAGGTCGAACATCGGCAGAGCGCAGCGCGCGATCGCCTGGGTCGTCGCGAGCACGCACGGCGCGAGCTTCGGCAACCGGCCGCGCATCACGGCCATCGCGCCGCGATCGAGATCCGAGAAGCCGGTGACCAGCATGTGCTGCTTGCCGCCGTCGAAGTGCGACAGCTCGGGCGCCCGCTTGACCGCGGCGTCGGCCCACGCGAGCAGCGTCGCGCGCTCCCACGCGAGGGCGAGCTCGCGCGCCTCGAGGTCGGCGCGTTCGATCGCGGCGATCGGGGCGCGGATGCCCGCGTCGACCGCAGCGCGCCGCGCTAGATGAAACCGCGTCCACTCGGCGAGCGAGCCGGCGGCGGCGGCGAGCGCATCGATCTGCGTGCGCAGCGCCATCACGTGGTCGGGTCCTGCGCCGAGCTGGGCGGCCGGGATGCCGGTCGCGGTGGCGAGCTCGACGAGCGCGGGCTCCCAGCGTGCGATCGCGTCGCCGAGCTTCGCGAACGCGAGCAGGTCGTGCTGATTGTCGACGTTCGCGGCGACCTGCGCGACGAGCGCGCGCCACGCGGTCTGGCGGCCGGGCTCGCCGAACGTGACCGTGATCTGATCGAACGCCTTGCGCAGCTCGATCGTCCATGCGAGCGCGGCCTCCAGCTTGCCGAGGTCGAGCGTCAGCGGATCGCCGGCGAGCGCGCCGAACCAGCGCGTCGCGGGCTCGGTCGCGGCGACCAGGGCTGTGCGGCAGGCGCGCTCTGCGATCACCGCCTCGAGCGCGCCGAGCATCTGCGCGTCGCCGGTCAACCCGGCATCGGGCATCGCGGCCGTGCGCACCGCGTTGCGCGCCGTACGCAGCGCGACGTAGCGCAGCGGACCCATGCTCGTCGTCCACTTCTTGAGCTGCGCCCAGAGCTCGGCGGCGTCGAGCCCCGACGCGTCGAGGAACACCGCGTCGACCTCCGCGGCGAGCGCGCGCTGGCGCTGCGCGATCGCGAGGAACGACACCGGATCGCGGGGCACGTCGAGCGTCCCGCCACCGCGTGCGCGCACGAGCGCGACCTCTTCGTCGATCGCGCCGGCGCGCCCGCGCGGGCCGGTCAACAGCTCGACGCCGGGACGTGGCGAGCCAGCCGCGACCTGCGCGAGCAGCCCGACGGCCTTCAACTGTTCCGGCGTGCGCGTGACGATGCCGGGCACGAGCTTGCCGACCTCGACGAGCGCCGACGCGACCGACCACGCGGCCTCGCCCGCGGTCTCGAGCGCGAGCGTCGCGCGCAGCGTACCGTCGCCGGTCCACGCCGCGAGCGCGGATGCGCGCCACGGGTGAGCAGCGACGGGCTCGACGGCGAGCGCCGCCTCGGCGAGCTCGGTCACCGCGCGCTTGCGGCGTTCGAACGTCGCGCGATCGAGCGAGGCGGCGTCGGCCTCGGCGAGTGCCGCACGCGGCGTGGTGCGTAGCTCGACGAGTCGCGCCATCACTTCGTGGACCGTGAAGCCGAGCGAGTTGCCGTGCATCGCGCGGACGTGCGCGTCGAGCGTCGAAGCGACCTCGGCGAGGCGCGTGCGTACCACCGCGGCCCCGGCGGGCGCGTTGACGTGCGGGCGCGACGTGCGCTCGATCGGCTGACCCGCGACCGAGCAGACCTCCGCGAGGCCGACCGACGCGAGCCGCTTGTGCACCGCCTCGAGCGCCGCGACGCGGTCGCTGACCACGAGCACAGACATGCCTTGGCTCGCGCACTGGACCAGGAGGTTCGCGATCGTCTGCGACTTGCCGGTGCC
>Ga0193728_1001751_pt1 | contig 11214 bp, 11 predicted proteins | sample U1c1metaG_FD_143037 | JGI IMG/M metagenome (GOLD analysis project Ga0193728, IMG submission 143037) | Soil microbial communities from a riparian zone of the East river system, Colorado, United States - U1c1 | ecosystem: Environmental > Terrestrial > Soil > Riparian zone | place: USA: East River... | reverse complement strand
GAACGATTAGGCTCTCCGCATGCGTGTCTTGATCGTCGGTTGCGGCTATGTTGGGCTGAGGCTCGGGCTGGAATTGGCCAGCCAGGGCCATGAAGTTTCCGGCCTCCGACGAAGCGCTGCGGGACAACCAGGAACAGACACCGCCCGTGGACCTGCTCCAAGGCTGTTGGCTGCGGACATTACGAAGGCCGCGGAACTGGCGAAGATTTCTCCCGAATACGATTGGGTAGTCAACTGCGTGTCTTCCTCGCGCGGCGGAGCGGAGGATTATCGGAAGACGTACCTCGAAGGAACGCGCAACCTGATCGATTGGCTGAGCCCGAGGCCGCCCAGGAAATTTGTCTATACCAGCAGCACCAGCGTGTATGGACAGACGGACGGTTCGGTGGTCACCGAAACCAGCCCGGCTGAACCGGGGACGGAAACCGCTGGAATTCTTTTGAACACGGAGAAAGTCCTGCTGGAAGCGGCCCCTGAATTTCCGGCGGTCATTTTGCGGGTCGCGGGCATCTATGGACCGGGGCGGGGCCACTGGTTTAAGCAGTATTTAAACAATGAAGCGATCATCGAGGGCCAGGGTAAAAGGATGCTTAACATGGTCCATCGAGATGACGTAGCGGGAGCTATTATTGCCGCTTTGGAAGGCGCAGTCTCGGGAAAGATTTACAACGTGGTGGATGACGAACCCGTGACACAATTGGCTTACTTCGAGTGGCTCGCGGCGAAACTGGCTAAACCCCTCCCGCCGTTCGCGGCGATGGAAGAAATGCCCGAACGCAAACGCGGCCAAACCAACAAAAAGGTATCCAATTCCCGGCTCAAGCGGGAGCTGGGCTATCAATTCAAATATCCAACCTTTCGCGAGGGTTATGCGGCCGAGATAGACCGGCTAAACCAGCCGGAGCCAATGGCAGGTGATTTTAGCCCACCCGAAAAGAAATCCGCGTAATGAAGTCGCGGCTAAAGCTGTGCTGCAGGCGATCGAGTATTTCCTTGCGCCGGTAGCGGACGATTTCGCTGAGCCAGACGCTGCTGTCCACCGTCACGAACAGCGTACCTTTGCGCAAACCGGTCGGTTGGGCGTGGGCCACAATTGTCGGGTCCAACAGGTTGTTCCACACCTTGACTACTTCTGCTTCCGTGCGGCGCTGGTCAATGCGCAAACCGCAGAGGACGCCGGGCAGAACGTCGCTGGCCTGGCGGGCGCGGAACGAGTTCGCCTTTTCGAGCGGCGCGAGGTCAATGCCACGCCATTGCGCGAACACGCGCTGGCGCGGCGACGCTTTGCGCGGGCCGAGCGCTGGCATAAAGCGCGGAGGGAGAGGAAGCATGTTTTGTCAACCGGGTTAAATAAGTCAAAAGAGTTAACCAGGTCAGATGGTTTGAGGAAAGTTAAATGAGTTAATCAGTGTTCAAGCCGGCACGGTCTTGGGTTCGGGATGTTCATCCAGGACCAGGACGCCGTGCGGTTGCAAATCGTAATTGCCGGAGAAATTGTTGCCGGTAAGGAAATCGTGCATGGGTTTGTAGAATTGAATGCGCAAAGGGGAGTTTTGGTGGTTGAGGAGGAAATAGACTTTGGTGTCATGCTTCTGCCGCAAGCTGACTTCGACATTGTCCGGCACTTTCAGCAGGGGATGCAGGTTGCACATCTGCCGCAGCCAGGTGAGCAGATCGTTATAGAAATGCTGCTGGCAGAGGGTGCCGATGTAAATGGCCTTGCCGAGGCCGAACGTATGCATGGTCATCGCCGGGCGGCCCGAGTAGAAATCCTTCGCGTAGGTGGCCAGGATCTGGCAATCCTTCGGCTCGATCAAGTCGCACCAGAGCCTGGCCGAATGCAGATGAGTCGTCGGGAATGTGCCTTTGAAAGTAAGGTGGTTTTCCTCGCCGGGCGGCAGTTGATCGAACTCGACCACTTCCAGGCCGAAGAGGTCGGTGAGGTTGTGCGGATAGCCGGTATCCACCAGGCCGGTGTTGAAGGTCGCGACCAGGGTGCCGCCATTTTGGACGTAAAGTTTGAGCCGGTCGGCCTCGCCCCCGGAAAGCAAGTGCAGCGAAGGGGCGACGACCAGTTTGTAGCGCGAGAGATCCTCGGTTGGCCGGGCGAAATCCACCAGAATGTTGCGATCGTGAAACGCATTATAGAAAAGTTGGATGTGTTCGCGCAGGCTGAAGAATTTATTGGGCTGCAAAGGCTGTTGCAAGGTCCAATCATTGTCATGACTGTAAAGGATGCAGGTTTCGGCCTGGATGTAGGTTCCTTTGATGGCCGGTGAGAGCAATTTCATTTCATCCCCCAACTGGGCGACTTCCTTGAAGACGCGGCCGTCGGCTCGCTGGGAATGAGGCAGGAGCGCACCGTGGAATTTCTCGGTGCCGAAGCGAGGTTGACGCCAGCGAAAGTACAGAATGGCGGTGGCGCCGCGAGACACGAGTTGGTAGGTGAACATGCGCAACACGCCCGGGCGCACCAGCGAATTGACATCCTGCCAGTTGACGTTGCCCGCTTTTTGCTCCATGACCCAAAAGCCGGTATCCCCGTCGGGGGCCCGGATGCCCGTTTTCTTCAACGAACGGAGCATGTCAATTTCGCAGGCCAGTTCGGCGGATTTCGCCTTGAGCACGGCGGTGCTTTCGATGGAAACGAAGTCAATGATTTCAGCCAGGTCAAAATGGTCGAAACGATGGAGCAGCGGCCGGAGGTTGGTGGTGACCGGACACTTGGGGGATAGTTCGTGCAGCAGGTCAGCTTGCATTTTGACGAATTGCACGATGGTGTCGCTGCAAAACCGGCACCAGTTCAAGACCAGCGCGGGATTATGGATCGTTGGCGCGGTCATGGGCATGGGCACCTGGCTCCAGCTTGTGACGACCTGGCCCCAGTGGCGCAAACCCATGAGGTCGTTCATCTTCTCGACCGTTTCGTACTTGGCCTCCAGCCAGAGATGCCAATCCCGGCGGGTATCTTCATTGAAAGAAGCTTCGGTGAAATTGCCGCCCAGGCCATTATCAATCTGCCAGGCGATCAGGTGGGGATGCTGGCCGAGGGCCTTGGCCATGCTTTCGACGATGCGCTTGGAATGACTCCAATAAACATCACTGTTGAGACAAACCGCCCGGCGCGTGCCTTCATGTTTGGTCAGTCCCCGCTCGTCAATCGGCAAAATCTCAGGGTGCTTTTTGGTCAGCCAAATCGGCGGCGCAGCCGTGGGTGTGGCCAGGACGATCTTGATTCCCGCTTTGCCGAGGATATCCATCACGCGCCGAAGCCAGCCGAAGTCGGTTTTGCCCTCGGCGGTGTCGCACAGGCCCCAGGTGAATTCGCCGATGCGGACGACATTGATGCCGGCAGTGAGCATCAGTTGGGCATCGCGCTCCCAGGAAGCCTCGGGTTTGTCGGCAGTTCCGCCGTAGGGGTAAACCCACTGCTCCGGATGATAATCGACGCCGAAATACATAGATGTGCCTTTCGCGTGCGGGCTTTTCCTCACTTTAAAAATTTGAACAGTTTTGTGCAATCTAAATCTTGGAACAGGCAACGCCCACACACCGTGTAGCGGTTTTGGCATGCGTGCGAATACGGAATCAATGGTAATTCCGTGAAATTTGGGTCACCATTAAGACAGAAGAAATATGGAAGTATCGGAACCCATCCAGTGTCCGTTTTGCGGACAGACGTCTGACCTCGTCATTGATACGAGTGTTCCTGAGCAACGGTTCACGACTGATTGCGAGGTGTGCTGCCGTCCGTTTGAGGTCGTTGCAGAATGCGAGGCCGGAGAAGTGCTGAGTGTGGAGGCGAGGGGGGATGCGTGAGATAGTTAAATGAGCTGATTGCCTTAAATGAGTCAAAACGTTTAGCGGAGGAGACGGAAGATTTCTTTGTGGGCTTTGGGGTTTTTTGCCGATAGAGTCCGATCCGAACAGGAAATTATGAGCCCGAACAAAGTTTTGTGGATTTATATCATTCTGCTGGTGATCGGCGGATTGATCGGTTTTCTCAAAGGGAAAAGCAAGGTTTCGCTGATCATGTCAGTGGTGTTTGCGGCGGCGCTGAGCCTGTGCGCGGCGGACATTATCTTTAAGCCATATGTCGCCGACATTTTGTTGGCTTTGTTGCTGGTGGTGTTTGCCATGCGGCTGGTGAAGACGAAGAAATTTATGCCGGCGGGGTTGATGCTGGTGGTAACCATCATCGCGCTGGCCTTGCGGCATTTCCGATTTTGAGCGGGCTCAATCCGGCAACGCGCCCGGACGCCAGCGGGCGATGTAAGGGTCCATGCGAACGAGGAGGAAGTAGGCCCAACGCTGTTTGAAGCGACGCCAGAGGGTGCGGGACTTGCGCCAGTCTTCGCGAGAGATGTGGCGGCAGTGCTTCAGAGAGTTCGCGAACAACTCCCGGGCTTGCGCGGCCATGGCTTCGTTCTCGAAACGGATCATCAATTCGTAATTGATGTTGAGACTGCGCTGATCGAGGTTCGACGAACCAACGTACACGACACCGTCCACGATGATCAATTTCGTGTGCAGGATCTGGGGTTGGTACTCGTGGATTTCGACGCCCGCTTTTAAAAACCGGCGATAAAGGCTCTGGCCGGCCAATTGGGAAAGGGCGACATCGGACTTGCCGGCGAGAATCAGTTGAACCGAGCCGCCACGGCGCGCGACCTGCTCGATGGCCCGCCGGATGCGCCAGGTGGGCAGGAAATAGGCGATGATGATTTGAACTTGCCTGGCCTGGGCGAAATCGCGCTGAAGCGCTCGCTTGATCGGGCTGCGGCCGCGCCCGGGTCCGCTGAGTAGAAGCTGTTCATGGGGAGCAAGGACGGTGCGCTTGGCCGTGGACTTGCGAAGGAGGGTGAGACGGTCGTAGCGCACGTCGGCGCGGGCAAACATGTCGGCAAAAGAAGCCGCCAATTCGCCCGCCAGCGGGCCTTCGATTTTCAGGCCCAGATCACACCAACCGCAGGTCACGCCGTCGCCCTCGTATTCTGAAGCGATGTTGAAACCGCCGACGAAAGCGACACGCTCGTCGCAGACGAGCAGTTTGCGATGGTTGCGAATGCCAAAGCGGTTCAGAATTTGCGGATTAAATTGCCGGACTTCGCCGCCGACCTGGCGCAACGGGTTCCAGAAAGCTGAGGGCAAGCCCATCGAGCCAAGAGCGTCAATAAGAACGCGAACCTTCAAACCGCGCTGCCGGGCGCGGACCAGGGCCTCGCGAAAACGCTCTCCCAGCGGTCCGGCCGAGTAGATGTAACTTTCCAGGCAAACGGATTGCCGCGCCGCCTCAATGCTGGCAAGCATCGCCGGGAAGACTTCCTTTCCGTTGCATAACCAATTGCAATTAGGAGTGGTGACGTCGGCGAGCATTAGAAAGCTAAGGTATGGGGAAAGACGGCAAGTTGCAATCGCGCCTAAAAGTTGCGGAAATCATTTCTAATGCCGGCCGATTTCAGGCATCTATAGTATGTGCAATGGATGCTTAAGCTGATGGCGGGTTTGGTTTGCCTGGCCAATCTGTGCGCCCAGGGGGCGGCGCATACGCAGGCCAGGCTACTTCTCGCCAACGAGAGCGCCCGGCCGGGGGAAACGGTTCTGGCAGGCGTGCAACTCCGGATGGATCCCCTTTGGCACACCTACTGGAGAAATTCCGGCCAATCAGGCCTGCCGACCACCATCGAATGGCAATTGCCGCGTGGCGTCACGGCGGGAGAAATTCAGTGGCCCGTCCCCAAAAAGGTCCCAGAAAAAGAACTGACGACTTACGTTTACGAAGACGAGATCGTCCTGCTGGTGCCGCTTAAACTGGCCGCCGATGCGCCAGCCGGCCCACTGGAGCTAAAAGCCAAAGTCCGGTGGTTGGAGTGCGAAGCAAAATGTGTTCCCGGCAACGCCGAGTTGCAGGCCAATCTCCAAATCGGCGGCGAAACCAAACCTTCCAGGGATGCAGACTTGCTCGCCGCGGCCCAAAAGAAACTTCCCCGTAAGGGCGATGAGATTTCGAGCCGCGCTTGGTGGGAAAAGGCCCCCACTGGCGATGTGCGGCCCGTGATCCTTGAATGGGATTCGAAAGTGGCGATCAGTGAGGCCGATTTCTTTCCGGATAGCAGCGAGAAATTCGAGGTACAGCCCACGACGCTGCTGTTTGCAAAGGGTCCCGGCAAGATCCGCTTGCGAGCACAGGTCAAAAAGATCGAGGGCGATTGGCCGGCGAAGATTTCAGGGCTGCTGATTCAGCAGTCAAGCGGCGATCGGCTGGCCTATGACGTGAAATTGACAGTTGGTTCGGCGGGTGAAAATGCGGTCGCCGGCTCAACCTCAACTTCGGATGCCATCGGCGGAGTGGCCGCTCCTTCGCTCGGAGGCATGCTGCTTTACGCTTTCATCGGAGGACTAATCCTCAATGTGATGCCCTGCGTGCTGCCGGTGATTGCGCTAAAGATCCTGGGGTTCGTCGCCCAAGCCAAAGACGAACCGCGCCAGATTCGCCGGCTCGGCTTAATTTACACGGCTGGCGTGCTGGTTTCATTTTTGGCTTTGGCGCTGATCGTTATCGGATTGAAAGCGGCGGGCAGCAAAGCGGGCTGGGGTTTTCAGTTCGGCAATCCGTATTTTTTGGTGATCATGACGACGCTGGTAACGCTGGTGGCTTTGAACCTCTTTGGAGTATTCGAAGTTACGCTCGGCTCGCGGACTCTGACCGCCGCGACCAGTTTATCCTCGAAACATGGCGGAACGGGGGCTTTTTTTAATGGCCTGCTGGCGACGATTCTCGCCACCTCGTGTTCGGCGCCGTTTCTCGGAGCCGCGGTCGGCTTTGCGTTCGCGCAACCCGCGATCATTATTTGCCTGGTGATGTTGACCGTGGGACTGGGGCTGGCCTCGCCTTACATTGTGCTGAGCTGGCATCCGGCCTGGCTCAAATTTCTGCCCAAGCCGGGCGCCTGGATGGAAAAGTTCAAGGTGGCGATGGGCTTCCCCATGATGGCGGCCGGAGTGTGGCTATGCAGCCTGCTGACGGCCCATTACAGTGAGCGCGCCTGGTGGATGGCGATCTTTTTGGTGTTCCTGGCTGTGGCGGCATGGGTCTATGGGGAATTTGTCCAGCGCGGGCGCAAGCGGCGATGGCTTGGGGGAGTGCTGGCCGCAGTTGTGCTCATGGTTGGGTATGCCTACGCTCTCGATAGCCAGCTCCGATGGCGCGAGCCGATCAAGGAAACAGCGGGCGCCCAACCTCGAAAAGTAGCGCCCCGCGGCCTCGCCTGGCTAAACTGGAGCACGGAAGCGGTCGCAGCGGCGCGTGCCGAGGGGCGTCCAGTCGTGGTCGATTTCACCGCCAAATGGTGTCCAACCTGCAATACCATCGTTAAGCCTTCTTTTGAAAACGCCGCCGTGCAAAAGAAGCTAAAAGAACTCAATGCAGCCCTCTTCGTGGCTGATTACACTCGATTTCCGGACGATATCAGTGATGAACTGAAACGATTCCAACGTTCGGCGGTGCCCCTGGTTCTGATCTATCCGCGGAAAGCGGATGGGCCGCCAATGGTTTTTGATTGGGTGACACCTGGCATGATAGTGAAAGCGCTTGAAAAAGCGGGCAGTTGAACAACGGATTGCGCGAGGCGCATCCACCTTTTTCACCAATTCGTCACCGGACCGCCATTTGCCTGGTTGGGCAACCCGTCGTAGGTTGCTTACAGAAGCAGGCTTATGAAAACGAGTCAGTTAGAGCTGGGTTTGGGGAATGGGCGCGGATGCCGTTCCGGGAAGTTGCGGAACGTCCGACGCAGCCGAGGCTATCAATGGTTCGAGCGAATGCGCCAGGCAGTAGAGAACGCACAGAGAGAAAAGTCCTCGCTGGAGAACGGCGCCCGCGCACGAATGCTGGACCGTTGAACGATGAGCCCGGAGGCCCAATGGGCCTCAGGTGAGGACGATTTTGTCGCCCTCTTTGAGGGTGACGATGGCCTTTTTCCAATCGGAGGTTTTGCCCGCCTGAGAGGTGCGCTGGCGGCGGTCTTTGCCATGCACATTGAGGGTATTCACTTTGGTGACTTTAACCTTGAACAACTCCTGCACCGCATGCCGAATCTGGGTCTTGTTGGCGCGAGGGTCGGCGACGATGGTGTACTGGTTGTATTTGTCACCCTGGCGCGTGCCTTTTTCGGTCAGGCGGACGGTCCTGATAATTTGGAAAGATTGCATGAGCTATTCTATTGTTTGTTCAGGCGGGCCTCGACCTGCTCGAAGGCGCCGCGGGTGAAGATCAGTTTGTCGGGGCGGAGCACGTCGTAAGTATTGAGCGAATCGCTGGTGGTGAGGGCAACGTTCGGAACATTTCGCGAAGCCAGGGACAAATTTTTATCAGCATGCTGGGCGACGATCAAGGCGCTGCCTTTGAGTTCGAGGGCGGAGAGAAATCCCAGAAAATCTTTGGTCCTGGATGAGCCGAGTTTTAATTCCTCGATGAGAACCACATCACCGGCGCGGAGGCGCTCGGAGAGAGCTTTCCGGAGAGCCAGTTGCCGGGTGCTGCGGGAGATTTTTTTGGTGAAATCCCGAGGTTTAGGGCCGAAGACCACGCCGCCACCCCGCCATAACGGAGATTGAAACGAACCGGCGCGGGCGCGACCAGTGCCTTTTTGACGCCACGGCTTTTTGTTGGTGCCGGCGACCTCGCCAACATTCTTCGTGCAAGCCGTGCCCATTCGCTGGGCTGCCTGATAGGCCACGACGGTGTCGTGAACGGCCTGGGTGCCTTTGCCGTCTTCGATCAGCGGGAATTTAACTTCCAGTTCGCCGTGGTTTTTTCCGTTGCTATCTTTAATGGTAAGCTTCATGCGATCTGCTTATTTCTTCTTGGCTTCGGCCTTTTTGGCTTCAACACGCGCGGCATGCGGTTTCCAGCCCTTGGGGCGTTTCTTGGATTCACGAATAATCACGTAGTCCCCATTGGAACCGGGAATCGCGCCGCGGATCAGGAGGATGTTGTCGGCTTCGCGGACCTGGACCACTTCGAGGTTTTGGGCGGTGCGCCGCACCTGGCCCATGTGGCCGGGCATCTTCATGCCCCGCATGACAGTGCCGGGAAACAGGCGCTGGCCGATAGCGCCCGAGCGACGATGCCACCCTTTGGCGCCATGAGTCGAGTCACCGCCAGCGAAATGATGGCGTTTGACGACGCCTTCGAAGCCCCGGCCCTTGGTGGTGCCGATGGCATCCACATAATCGCCTGCCGCAAAAATGGTCGCCCCGAGGACATCACCCGGTTTCACTTCCTTCGAGAAGTCGCGAAATTCCTTGATGGTTTTGACGGCGACGCCGTTATGTTTCTTGATGTGGCCCAACAATGGTTTGGTAAGGCGGTGCTCTTTTTGGTCATTGAACCCAAGCTGAACGGCGTTGTAGCCGTCGCTTTGCTGGGTCTTGCATTGGAGCACACGGTTGGGGCCGGCGAGCACAATAGTGACCGGCGTGATGATGCCTTTGGCGTCGTAGATCCGCGTTTGGCCTAATTTCTTTCCAAGTAATCCGATGGGCATGGCGCTAAAAAGTTAAATAGTTTAATGCTGGTTTCGAGTGGAACCCGGGCCACTTAGATTTTGATGGTAATATCCACGCCAGCGGGGAGGTTGAGCTTCTTCAACTCATCCACGGTTTTGGCGGTGGGCTCGATGATGTCAATCAGCCGCTTGTGCGTGCGCTGTTCGAAAGTCTCCTGGGACTTTTTGTCCGAGTGGGGAGAGCGAAGAACGGTGAACCGCTCGATGCGAGTCGGCAGCGGAATCGGGCCGGCGACACGAGCGCCGGTGCGTTTGACGGTGTCCGCGATGTCGCGGGCGGATTGGTCAATGACCCGATGGTCATATGCCTTCAGACGAATACGAATGCGTTGTCCAGCCATAGAAAGAACAATTGTATAGTTATGGTTTTAGCTCAAAGTTCCAACGGTCCCCTCGATTCAGGGAAACGGAGGGCGGAATATAGGCAAAAGCCCCATGCCGCGCAACAGGTTTCTGAAGAAATTCTTTCTTCGATCAAAACGGAGGGAAAAGCCAATCCGCAAGGAACATAATAGCAGAGAGAGGGGCAGAAGTCCAAAGGTTTCAGCGCGGCTCTCGGCATTGGCCGCTAGATTTACGCTGCCCGGAACCCCGTTGCCGAGAACATACTGCAAGGACTCAGCGGTGAATACGGGGCGGCAATGTCGAAGGCGCAGCCGCGAAGTCAAAGGCTAAGAGAATGCGCTCCCCGGCATCTTCGGCTTGCTTTTGATCCGGTGCGTGAATTCGCGCAAGCACGCCGCCGGCCTTCAACTGTTCCCCCGGTTTGGCGAGGCAATCCGCGCCCACCTCATAATTGATGGCGGCCTCCTTCACGAGCCGGCCGCCGCCCAAATCGCGGATGACCGCTCCGATGATTCCGGCGTCACACCGGGAAATAAAGCCTCCCCTGGGCGTTTTCAATTCCATCACAACTGGCGCAGTGAAATCGAGCGCCAACTTTCGTTCGAACGCTCCCATATCCGCGCCCTGCGCGGCAAGCATTTCGTTCCATTTCACGCGAGGTTTGCCAGAGGCCAAGCAACTCCCGGCCTCGTTGCGGGCTTCGGCAAGCGATTTGGCTTTACCGGTTTGGGCCAATAGCTCCGCGGCGCAGGCGAGAACCAGTTCCAGCAAATCGGCGGGTCCCCGCCCTTCCAGGCACCCAACCGCTTCTTTGACTTCGAGCCAATTGCCGGCGGCGCGGCCGAGCGGGGCGTCCATGTTCGACAGCAAGGCGCGCGTGTTGACCCCGCATTCATTGCCCAGCGTGACCATCGCCTGGGCCAACTCCCGCGCTTTTTCCAGCGTGGGCATGAACGCGGCCGCGCCGAATTTCACATCCAGCACCAGGGCCTGGAGACCTTCGGCGAGTTTTTTTGAAAGGATGGAAGCGACGATGAGCGGGATGCTCGCCACCGTTCCGGTCACGTCGCGCAGGGCATAGAGGGTCCTGTCAGCCGGCGCCATCCTTTCGGTTTGGCCGCAAATCACGCAGCCGACCGTCTGCACGGTTTCAATGATGCGCGCGGGCGGGAGCGTTGCCTTGAATCCGGGAATAGAATCGAGTTTGTCCAGGGTGCCGCCGGTGATGCCGAGGCCGCGCCCTGAAATCATCGGCACGCGAAAGCCCAAACACGCCAGCAGCGGCGCCAGGGGCAGGGAA
>Ga0193728_1001750_pt1 | contig 11216 bp, 10 predicted proteins | sample U1c1metaG_FD_143037 | JGI IMG/M metagenome (GOLD analysis project Ga0193728, IMG submission 143037) | Soil microbial communities from a riparian zone of the East river system, Colorado, United States - U1c1 | ecosystem: Environmental > Terrestrial > Soil > Riparian zone | place: USA: East River... | reverse complement strand
TTTGGAAAAATCTGCGCCACGGTTGATTCGACTTTCTCCGTGCCGAACCCGGCGTAGATCAGCGCGTCTCTGCCACAAGCCGGACATTTCTTTGGCACGGCTGCGGTATGCCCGCACAAATGACAACTCAACCGTCCGGCTCCGAAAGCTTTCGGGGAATGCCGATGGAAGGTGAGTGCCACGCTGCAGTTAGGACAATTGCGCGCTTCGCCGCAATTGCTGCAAAGAAGCGAAGTGGAAAAGCCGCGGCGGTTCAGAAATAAGATTGTTTGCTCGCGTTTTTCCAGACGATCGGCAACGGCAGCTCGCAATTTTTCCGACAGAATTGCGGCCGCCTTTTCCTTCCTGCGCTCCTGCCGAAGATCGACAATACGCATGAGAGGCATCTGTTTTTCGTCGATTCGCTGTGTGAGCGTGGCGAGGCGATATTTGCCGGTCGTGGCGTTGTGATAACTCTCGAGCGATGGCGTCGCGCTTCCGAGAACAACCACACACTTCTCGATCTTGGCGCGGACGACCGCGACATCGCGTGCGTGATACCGTGGCGCTTCCTCCTGTTTGTAAGTTGTCTCGTGTTCTTCATCGACAACGATCAGTCCGAGGTTTTTCAGCGGCGCGAACACTGCGCTGCGCGCGCCGATTACAATACGCGCGCGACCGGAATGGATCTTGTGCCATTCGTCGTGTCGTTCGCCTTGGGATAAATGGCTGTGCAATACCGCGACCGCGTCCTGCGCTTCGGCGAAGCGGCCTTTGAAACGCTCAACCGTCTGCGGCGTAAGCGAAATTTCCGGGACCAGAACAATCGCGGTGCGTCCGCGGTCGAGCGCGGCGCGAATCGCCTGCAAATAAATCTCAGTCTTTCCGCTGCCTGTGACGCCGTGCAGCAAGATTGGGCGCGCGTTTTCCGGCGAGTCGAGCGCCTGAGTAACTTCCTTCAGCGCCAGCGATTGCTCGTTATTCATAACTAAATTCGACGTTGCGATGAATTGCTCGTCAGCATGGGGATCGCGGACGACTGCTTCTTCGCGCAACTCCGCGAGTCCACGCCTGACCAGCGCGCGCAGCGTCTGGTTGTCGAGAGATGTCTGCCGCAGCAGGTCCGCCGCGCGCATCGGTGTTTCTAGTCGCGAGATCGCTTCCAGAAGTTCGGCCTGACGCGGCGCGCGCCTTCGCAATTTTTCAATTTCCTCGTTGTCGATTTTGCGCGTGGGGCGAACGAACAATTGCTTTTTCCATCCGACTTCCGCGCGCCGGATCACTTGCGGCAGTAGACTGCGCATCACCGTTTCGATTGGACAGCAATAGTAGGCGCTGATCCACCGCGCCAACTCGAGCATTTGCTCGCTCACGATGGGCGCTTCGCCGACAACTGCTTCGATCGATCGGATACCTTTCGCTTCGCTTCGCTCGAGGACCGAGACGACTGTAGCCAGACCGGATTTGTCCCGAAATGGGACGCGCACCCGCGATCCGACGCCGACTCGATCCGCCAATGTTTCCGGAACGAGATAATCGAGCTCACGATGGATCGCTCTGTCGATAATTACTCGAATAAAGCTCGGCTTGGACACAGATTAGCTTTGATTGATCGACGCAACGATGCGTGGATTGATCTTTACCGAGTTAAGCCGCGTTCTATCAGTTATCCACTCTTTCGCATCGCCAGTTATGATTCGGTTCCTGTTCAAATTCGTCCTGTGCATCCTGCTCGCGGTAGCCGCGGGTTTTGCTTATCTGGCCGTGCAATCGGGCGATCCGGTTTACACGTTTTACGAATGGATGAGCCCGGCCCGGTTTCATCAGTACGATCGTCTGATTCGCTCGGTCGCGATAGAACATCATCTCGATCCGATGCTGGTAAAAGCAGTCGTTTGGCGCGAGAGCCGGTTTGATCCAAAAAAACATGGCGGCGCTGGAGAGCGCGGGCTCATGCAAGTGAGCGAAAAAGCGGCCAACGAATGGGCGCGCGAAAATAAGATCGCCGACTTTCGCGTCGAGCAACTCTTCGATCCAAAAACAAATCTCGAAGCAGGCGCCTGGTATTTGCGTCGCGCGTTCGAGCACTGGGAAACACAATCAGACCCCATGGCCTTTGCGCTGGCCGAATACAACGCCGGCGCCAGCCGGGCGCAGCGATGGAGCGGTGGGAATGGCGTCGCCGCGATACCGCCGCGAACCTTCCTCCAAAATATCAATTTCCCTGGAACAAGGAAATATGTCGAATCAATCGTCGCGCGCTACGAATTCTACCAGCGACGCGGCCGCATGTGACGAATACGCGCGCGCTCACAGCCAGAGTCGTCGGGTGTTCCGGTTTTTCGCTTTTCGCGACGAGATTGTCCAACTAGACTGGCAGCTTTCATGGGCAAACGATGCAACGGGGGCTTTCCGATAACGGGTTCAATTATTTTTGCTACTGGTCTCGCGTTGGGACTGGCTGCGTTCGGCGGCGACACAAGTTTGCCAGGGCAAAATGATATTCCGAGCGCATCGCCTGCATTCGAAGCGGGCACCGCAACGCACGAAACGCGGACGGAGTCGCAAACGGCGCTCAAGTTTCCGAACATCGGCGAAATTCCAGCACAAGCTGAAACTGGCTTGCCACAAGGACCACTGGCAACACGGAGCAGCTTTATGGCGAGCTGGGGCAGCGTAAGCGGCGCGATCGGCTACCGTCTGGATGTTTCGACGAGCAGCTCGTTTGGCAGCTACGTGGACGATTACCACGACCTGGACGTGGGCAACGTGACCGGTCGGCTTGTGACCGGATTGAATCCGGGCACGACCTATTACTATCGAGTGCGCGCTTATGATGCGACCGGTCCAGCGAGCTACTCGGATGTAATGACAGTTACGACGGTGGCTACTACTGGGCTGAACATTAATGCAACCTTCGACAGCTCAATTAGCGGCAACCCGAACGCGGCGGCGATCGAAGCAATGATCAACCGGGCCATCGCCATTTACGAGTCGCTATTCAGCGATCCGATCACGATCCAGATTCGCTTTCGCTATGCAACCACTGCCCCAGACGGGACTCCTCTACCAACGGGGACTCTCGCGCGAAGTGACTTGGTGGTCTACACGATTCCATGGAACACTTACATCAGCGCCCTGCGAGCGGATGCAAGGACTAACAACGACGTTGTCGCCAATGCGAGCCTCCCCGGGGCTGCATTATCCAGTAACATTAAGCCGTCGAGCGCGAGCGGGCGAGCAGTGGCGTTCAACACACCGCCTGCGATGTTTGCAAACGGCACAGTCGGCCAAGGCGGACCGTATGATGGAATCGTTACGCTTAACTCCGCATTGCCGTTTCAATTCACTCGCCCTCCAAGCGGCGGCAACTTCGACGCGCAGCGTTCGACGGAGCACGAAATTGACGAGGTCATCGGTCTTGGCTCGCGCCTCGGCCACACTGGCAGCGATCTTCGCCCGCAGGATTTGTTCAGCTGGTCATCGCCTGGCGTTAGAAATCTCAGTTCAAGCGGCACCCGCTATTTCTCGATCAATAGTGGCGGCACTAACATCGTCAATTTCAATCAGAATCCGAACGGCGACTTCGGTGATTGGCTGAGCCAGGCCTGTCCACAGCCGCATCCGTATGTGCAGAATGCGTTCGCTTGTTCGGGCCAATCTTCCGATATCACGGTTACATCACCGGAAGGGCGCAATCTCGACGTCATTGGCGCCTACACCTACACCTACACCTACGCCTACGGCCACGCCTGCGGCGGCCAGGGCTGCAGTAATCGACTTTAATGGTGATGGAAAGCCGGATTTCGTGCTCCGTAATGCCAACACCCGTCAAACGGCGATATATTACCTTGATAACAACATTTTGATCGGCTCAGGGTACGGCCCAACGCTTCCGGCCGGGTGGGGATTGAGAGGGGTGGCGGATTTCAATAGAGACAGCCATCCAGATTATGCCCTGTTTTCCCCCGCTACGGATCAAACAGGGATATATTATCTCAACAACAACGTTTACATCGGCTCCACTTATGGCCCAACTCTTCCGGCTGGCTGGGAGTTGGTGGCTACAGCCGATTTTAACGGCGACGGCAAACCGGATTATCTGCTTTACAATGTGAACACCCGTCAAACAGGGATATATTATCTGAACAACAACCTTTACATCGGCTCCGCCTATGGCCCAACTCTTCCGGCCGGCTGGGAGTTGAGAGGGGTGGCGGATTTCAATGGCGACAGCCATCCAGATTACGCTCTGTTCGTCCCCCGAACGGGTCAAACAGGGATATATTATCTGAACAACAACCTTTACATCAGCTCCGCCTATGGCCCAACTCTTCCGGCTGGCTGGGAGTTGGTGGCTACAGCCGATTTTAACGGCAATGGCAGACCGGATTATCTGCTTTACAATGTGAACACCCGTCAAACAGGGATATATTATCTGAACAACAACCTTTACATCAGCTCCGCCTATGGCCCAACTCTTCCGGCCGGCTGGAGCTTGGTCGCGCCTTGAGAAGTCTTCTGCGACAGATCGCTGATTTTAGCGTGATCGCATCGAGGGCATATTGCCTATGCACGGGACAGGAGACGGCTCAGTACGCCATCATTTGTTCATGCTTAAGTATCGACGGCCCGGCAATCTGGGTTAACGGTTTTGGTAATGACCAAAGAGGCAATAGCCGGCGTGCTAGAGCAAATTGCGACGCTGCTGGAATTGAAGGGCGAGAATCCCTTTAAAATTCGGGCCTATGCAAATGCGGCGCGCGCGATCGAGACCTTCGGCGGAAATATTTCGAATCTGCAGGATGAAGAAGCGCTCGCGAAAATTCCGGGTATTGGCAAAAGCATAGCGGATAAAATTAAGGAACTCGCAGCCACTGGTTCGCTGAAATATCTGGAAGAACTGCGCGCGGAATTTCCTGCGGCGATCCTGCAGTTGTTCTCGATTTCCGGCCTCGGAGCGAAAAAGATTAAAGCGCTCTACGACAAACTTCACATCAGTTCCATCGAACAGTTGCGCGAAGCGTGCGAGGCCGGCCGCGTCGCGGAACTACCAGGGTTCGGCGAGACGACACAAGCAAAGATCTGCAAAGCCATCGAAGAGCGAGCGAAACATTCGGGATATTTTCAGTTCGGCCAGATCGCGCAGGAAGCGGAGACATTGAAAAGTGATCTCGCTGGGCACCCTGACACGCTGCAAGTCGATGTTGCGGGCAGTTATCGGCGGCGAAAAGAAATTGTCCACGATGTCGATCTCGTAGTGGCGACAAAGAAGCCCGACGCGATCACGAAATTTTTCGTTGTGCATCCGTTGGTGGAATCGATCATCGCGCAAGGCCCGACTAAGTCGAGTGTGCGGCTTCGTTCCGGTGTTCAATGCGATCTGCGCGTGGTAAGCGCCGCGGAATATCCTTTTGCGCTGGCTTACTTCACGGGCAACAAGGAGCACAATATCGAGCTGCGCAGCCGCGCGTTGCAGCGCGGCTGGACGCTAAATGAATATCGCCTTGCGCCGTTGCCGCCAAATCCGACAACGGAAAAGAAAAGGCCGGCGGAAAAAATTCCAAAGGTGCGCGATGAAGCGGATTTGTACCGAGCGGTGGATCTCGATTTCATCGCGCCGGAATTACGGGAAAATAGCGGCGAATTCGAAGCTGCGGAAAAACATTCGCTGCCGCGCTTGATCGAGCAGGAGAACTTGCGGGGAACATTTCACTGTCACACCACAGCGAGCGACGGCCACAACACTCTCGAAGAAATGGCGGACGCCGCGCAGGCGTTGGGTCTCGAATATCTTGGCATTGCGGAGCACAGCCACAGCTCGATCCAAGCGCGCGGTCTTGACGAGGCAAAACTGCGCGCACAAGTCGCCGCGATACGAAAGTTAAACAAAAAGTTTGATGGCTTCCGTCTATTTGCCGGGGTCGAGTGCGACATTCTGCGCGACGGCTCGCTTGATTTCGAGGATAAGGTTTTGTCCGAGCTCGACTATGTCGTCGCGTCCATTCATTCTGTTTTTAATCTGAGCGAACCGGATATGACCCGGCGCGTGATTCGCGCGATGGAAAATCCGTTCGTCACCATGCTCGCGCATCCGACGGGCCGCTTGCTTCTGAAGCGCGAGTCGTACCAGATCGACATCCCGGCAATACTTGATGCGGCGGCCGAAACCGGCACCTGGGTCGAGCTCAACGCAGCTCCGAAACGGCTTGATCTCGATTGGCGCTGGTGGCCGCGCGCTAAAGAAAAGGGAGTGAAATGCGTAATTGATCCCGACGCTCACCGCGCCGAGCGTCTCCAGGATTTGTGGTTCGGCATCGGCATTGCGCGCAAAGGATGGCTGACAAAAGAGGATGTCGTGAATTGTTTGCCCCTGGGCAAGATCGAACAAGCATTACAAGCCAAGCGCGAACGGTAGGGCGCGACAGTGCCAGTCCGGCTCGGACCCAGGCGCGCCGAAATTTGCTAGGACACGCACAGGCGAAGACGCCCGCCCGCCACACAGGCGGGAAGCCTATGTTCCGACCTGTTGCCGTTGTGGCAAAAACATCGTCAGACATTTGCATGCGCCGCCGGCTTTGATGAATTCGCTCATCGGTAATTCGTGACAACGGTAGCCGCGTTCCTGCAACGTGGCCACGAGTTTCGGCGCGCCTTCCGGCAAGACGATGTCATGCTCGAGCACGACGGCGTTACACGAAAAATGCATCGCCTCTTCTGGCAAAACATCGATTAATTCAGCCACATGTTCGCGGATCGCGCGCTGTCCATAGTCATCGAACGCGGGGGGAAACCAAACCGCGCCGCCGTCGGGCAGCGGACAAAAGCAGGTGTCGAGATGATAAAAACGCGGATCGACGAGTTCCACTGAGATTACGAGGCAGCCGAGCATGTCTGCCACCGCGCGATGCGATTGAATATCCGAACGAAATTTGTAGCCGCAAAAAAGCGCGTCACCTCCGAAAAGTGCATCGCCTTCACCTTCGAAGTACAAATCCTTGGGCAGCCACGCGATTTCGTAGCCGTGTTCTTCCATCCAGCGCGCAAAATGCGGCGCTTCCCCCGCGCGCTCCTTGTGCCGGAAATTACTCGGAATGAATTTGCGACCGACCGTGAGACCTGCGTTGGCCGTGAAAACCATGTCGGGGAGCTTCGGCCGCGGAGCAACCAAATCGATTTTGCAATCCAGCTTCGAGAGCGTCGCATGTAATCCGTTCCATTGCTCTTGCGCGAGCGCCGCTTCCGCGCCGCGGGCGCGGCTCATCCACGGATTGATCTCGTACTCGATGCCGTAGTAATCCGGCGGACAAAGGAGCAGCTCGCGCATAAGATCGCCAATCTACTCGCAAACGCGAAACGCAGGCATTCTGCCTGTGCGGCCAGATGAGAGGTTGTTCGCTGCATTCGTTTCAGCCCCGACTGATTTCGGGGCTGGGCGCACAGAATGGAAGTCTATGTTCCGTCCCCGATGCCGCGGATTATCTATTGAGCGAAGCTTCTGCATAACTAACTGTGGACCTCACGGAGATAATCGGCGAGTTCGCGCAGGAACGGTTCCACGTCTGTGACCAGGCCGATTGATTGTAAAGGCTGGTGTTCAACCGCTCTCTCCACGGCCGAGGGATCAATGTCGACACAGACTGTTTTCACAGTCGGAGCGAGCATGCTGGCCACTGCGAGCGAATGCTGGACCGTCGCCAGCAGCATTACGTGGGTCACATCGGCGAGCTTTTTTCGCATGACTTTTTGAGCTTCGATTACGTCCGTCGTTACGCCGGGAATCGGTCCCTCATCGCGAATCGCGCCAGTCAGCACGATATCGACGTTGCGACGGACGCAGGCGTGCATAACGCCGCGGGTCAGGATTTTTTGATGCACAGCAGCGGAAATCCCGCCCGCCTCGCGAATTGTATTGATGGCACGCAGATGGTTTTCGTGCCCACCTCGTGCGAAGGCAAGATCGGGACTCATCCCCAATGACGTTCCAAACAAGGCGCGTTCCACGTCGTAAGCGGCAAATGAATTTCCGGCGAAAAGACGATCAACATACCGCGATTCAATCAGGCGCACCAAATGCTGGCCGGCCCCGGTCCGTACAATTGCGGGGCCAGCGACAATCGCGATTTTACCTTTCGCTGCGTGCGCGCGTCGCAACTCCTGACCCAGTTCGCGAATGATAGCCGATTTCGGTTCGTCGGCGTCGATGATCGTGTTGATGAATTGAAACAGGTCAGTGCGCGACGTCGAGCGTTGCACCGGAACCACGCGAATGCCCTGATGACCGACCACAATCTCGTCACCTTTACTGACGTCGAAAAACTTGACTGCCCGGGCAGTGCGTTTTTTTCGGTCAACTGCAATTGCGCTGTCCATCATGGCAGGTTGAACTTCGATCTCTTTGCCATTGCATCGAACGAACGTTTGCTGGTTGGTTGTCACGTAGAAATCGCGCGGAAAAACTCCGTCCGCGGGGGCCTGCGCCAGTTGCGCATCCTCGCGTTTGGCAACCTCCGCCCCGTGCTGTCGCAGGCGCAGGACTAGCTCGTCGAGGGCTTCGCTTGTCTCGGCAGAGACTTCGATTCGCGCGAAGCTTTGATCCGCCCGCTTTTTGCCGATCTCGATCTCGCCGATCTTAAAATTCGCGCCGTGAGTCAAAATTTGATCCAACACCTTTGGCAAAATGAGCGAGTCAATGATGTGTCCGCGCAGCTCGATCGTTTCCGAAAACATCCGCAAAATTTAGCCGAGGAAAGCCGTCGCGCCAGTGAGTCGAGCAAGACAGTCAATGCTCTCATGCTCTTGCTCGTTCTCTTACTCGTGCCCTGAAGCAATGCTTTTTTATTTTGGATTTGGAGCAAGAGCAAAAGAAAGAGTAAGAAATACCAAAGCGATATGGAAAAACCGAATGCGCGCGGACCGGACCCAAGCCGCAAAGCGCATCTTGCTTTGCGAGAAAAATTAAATCGCAAAGAAAAAACACCGCCGCAAATGCCTGCGCGAGCCAGAAAAAATCGCCCGCCCGCCCGCCGCGAAATCGGCCAGTAGATCGGCAAATATTATGCACGAGCATCTGCCAGCTCTCGCAGCAAAAATTACAACGGCGCTATCGACCAGGCCCGAGTACTTTGTCACCCAGCCTGCGGAACTCCGAATCCTGCGAGGAATGTCTGAAGCAGAGATTAGAGATTTTGCTGCCAGTCACGGCTGGCGCGTCGTGCCGCGCCTTGGCGGACGCCAAGTCGAATTTTATAATGACGCGAGCCGGCGCGTTGAGCTGTAGCTGTACCCGGATCGATGATGCCGGCCTGACTGTTGCGCTCCTATTCCCGCCGGGATCAACGATCCCCGCTACAACCGGCTGCTGGACAGCATCGGCGTGTTGGCTTACCAATGCGCGAGGCGCACTCCATGGAAGCAACGAAAATTTATTTCATCGTTTTCGGCGCTCTGACGATTGTCGGAGGCGTTGTCGGATACGCCAAAGCGGGCAGCGTGGCGTCCGTTATCGCCGGTTCAATCACTGGAGTCTTGCTGCTCGTGGCCGCGTTTCTTCTACCGGAACATCGCGCGGTGGGACTGGCGACGGCATTTATTATTTCTCTCCTCCTCGCTGCGCAATTCATTCCAAAATTTGCGCAGACTGGAAGAGTGATGCCGGCAGGCTTGATGTCGATCCTGAGTGCAATCGGGATCATCGCGGCGGTGGTCGCCTGGATAAAGAAGTAATCACGTGGGAAGAATTCGTCTCCGGACGTGGCGGCGGCTGGTGCTGGTTTTATTGGGCGCGCTCTTCGCTGCGATTGTTTATCGCTGGATTTCCCTGGAGCGATTGCAGCACCTTGCGCCCGCAGAGGTGACTGTTACGCCAACGCCAGAAGCAACACCGACTCGCCCCCCGGTCATTACCGGAAAACTGGATACGGCCAAATTGTTCAACGGGATCACGCTCCACTCCACCGTTGAGGCGGTGCCGGGAGTCGATGCTACCACGGAACGGACCGATCCGGAGAGTTACGTGCTCGATCTAAAACTGCAGGCACGAGTGCCTTTACCGAACAAGACGATCGAGGAGCTGGCCAAAGTCAGTCCCCAACTGCCCGCACTGTTACCCGGCTTGGCGGCGATGCTCACACCCGATTCGGTTTCGCCTCTTTATGCTCAGCTTTACGATACAAAAATAAGGGTGTTGCGCGAAAGCCTAGTTCGTCTTGATCAGCTTCTTTCGCGCCACAACTTTTTTGATTGCCAAACCATGCTGGAATTGCGGCACCCGCAGAGTCATCGCAAAGCGCTCCTGCTCCAGGCGGATATGGATGTCGATGCCGATGGGTCCGATGCCGACCGCATGCCCACTGGAACCGGTGCCCCGACCAATTTCAAACCGGCAACCAGTTATCGCTGGCCAAAGAAAACGCCGGCGCCCAATCCGTATCTCGCCGCGACGCAAGAGAGAATGAAGCGCGCGGAAGATGAGTACGCGCTGAAAACGATCGCGCCCGAGCGTAAGCGCGAGTTGCGCAATGCTATCGCGCAATTGCGCACGGAAGTTAGCACGCTCAAGAAATTCAGCTTCCTCATCGGCGCGACCGACCCCTACATCGTAATTCCGGGCGCTTTCGCCCACGGAAAGGACCCTCCTAAACTAGGGGATTATGCTGTGGTCATGTTCGCAGATGCTATTTATCCGGCAATCGTCGGCGATATTGGGCCTAACGACAAAGTTGGTGAGGCATCATTGCGGATCGCGAAACAAATTAACGCGTTGTCCACCCCGTACAACCGGCCAGTAAGCGACCTCAAGGCGACTTATCTGATTTTTCCTGAAACGGCTGACAAACCATTTGGTCCGCCGGACCTGGACAAGATTCAGGCGCGCTGCCAACGACTGGTTGATGAAATCGGCGGCGCGACCGTGCCGCTGCATCACTGGGAAAATATCATCCCGCCTCCGCCGACTCCTTCGCCCACGCCTTCTCCGCTTCCAAGTGCAACCTCGACATCTTCTCCCGCACAATCTTCATCCCCCAGCATATCGCCGACCCCGGCCGCGTCCCCGCCGCCGAGATTTGCATTTCCAATTCCCAGTCCGAGCAGCATCTGAGCGGTCGCTAGATCAATTTGTTCGCGACCCTGGCAATTTGCTGGCGGAAAAGCTTGGCGCCGCCGGAAGCGGATGACGAACATAGTGCGCAGAAACGTCTAACTCTTTAAGTTGCACGGCGACGACTCGACGGAGC